>Ga0247841_10000620_pt1 | contig 89855 bp, 89 predicted proteins | sample LaCruzMarch2015__2_FD_192410 | JGI IMG/M metagenome (GOLD analysis project Ga0247841, IMG submission 192410) | Freshwater microbial communities from meromictic Lake La Cruz, Castile-La Mancha, Spain - LaCruzMarch2015_18m | ecosystem: Environmental > Aquatic > Freshwater > Lake | place: Spain...
TTCGTCTGGCAGACAGAAGTCAGCTATCCGATTCCTGGAGAAATCGGGATATGTAGTGACCAAAGCTTCTGCTTAGATGGTGACTCCATTTTCGTACCACACAGAGCGCACGGAGGACGCACAGAGACTTTTTTAGCAGAAGGCTCCGATGCGGTCTCCAGCTTTGCGATCCGACAGCTTACGGCAGCAGCGCCGGGCAGCCGCTCGACCATGATTGCTGCCGACGCTCGGTTCCCGGCTGCGCTCATTGGCCGCTGCTTGTGGGCCCAGCCTGGGCGGCGCTGTCGTCTGGGCGGGCTGGCTATCTTGGCAAGCGCTCGTGCTGATGGCAGGGGGGCCGGTCGGGCCTGAGGGCCAGGTGGAGCATGCCTCCGGCAAGGGCAGTTCTCCGGGCACAGGATTTTGGAAAACGATGAAGATTCGTTATTAATATTAGTAGATAATTATATCAACAACTTCGGACCGAACCACAGAGGCGCAAAGACACAGAGACGCTTAGAGGGCTACTACTGGCAGTCTCCAGTTTTGCCATCCTTGCGAGCCACCGGAAGCAGCGCCGGGCAGCCGCAGGGCCGTGTTCTGCCCCGCTCGGGGTCCGGCTGCTGTTTGTGGTCGCCGCCTGTGGTACGGTCCGTCTGGGATTGCGGCGCGGTCGTCTGGGCGGGCTGGCTATCCTGGCAAGCGATCGTACAAGGGAGCAGGATCCCGGTCGGGCCTGATTTCTTGTGGCGCTTGTGTTCGGATAGTGAGATTTTTCGGGCGCCGGCCAAGAGTTAGGAAACCGGAAACTGATAAAAGGACGAATCGAAATTATTTAAATAAATCTATATCAACAGGCAGACCTACTCTCATGAAAAATCGTGCAAACGCTTGAGATAAATTCTCTCGATAAGGAGGCAACAGCCTTAATCTCTTGCCATTACGTTTGGACAATTCAATCAAGAAATTCAAAGGAACGCCGTAGACGTTCCTGAAATCCACCACTTGAAAATCTGTTTCAAATCCATCTAATTCGCATCTGTTTAAGAGATGGTATCCAGAAAGTTTTCCCTGGCGCAGCGATTCTTTGCCTTTGCGGCTCTTGAAAAAATCGTTTTCAGATCCAATTTCGCCGATTGGCCAAATGGGACTTACCAGGACGTTATCCAGCTTGTGATGAGCAAGATCGCAGGACTGGCTCATAACAATCACATCATATTCGATTATCTCTGCAGAAATTCTTCCTTCCCCAATTGATGAAGATGGAACGATGACCGGACATGAACTCATAAAATCGCCCTGCATGATAGTTTCGTCTGCACCAACGATATCGTACCAGGGATAGTCTCTCATGAAACCAAAAACATTGACTAGATAGCCTCGGGCAATACAAAGTTTGGTTTTGCTTTGGTGATCTCTCTTACATCGATCTCTACAAGATATCTTTTTTTGGGCGGCATTCGAACTACTACGTCATATTCTATTGAATCTTCAAGGTCGGTTTTATTGGCAAATTCTTCCTTTGAATCAACCTTCTCTTTGGTCACCGATTGAGGATACGGTTTGGATTGGCTGACAGACATGAGTGGCCTCTCTATTAATTGCATGTTGCTTCTTAGAATATATCCCTTTGCCAGGAATATAATTTTTATGTTCTCCATCTTGAGACAGGCAGTAGCAAGGCCAGGCGGGTCCCGCATGCACGCGTGATGGCTTGCGCTCGCGCGCAGGAGGCCGGTCGGGCCAGAGGGCCAGGTGGCGCATGCCTTCGGTTCGCTATTACTATTAGCTGATAATTATATCCAGCAACTACGGACCAAACCACAAAGGCACGAAGACACAAAGGACGCGCAAAGATTCGATGCGTTCTACAGCTTTGCCATCCTTGCTGGCTACCGGAAGCAGCGCCGGGCAGCCGCTTGACCGTGGTTGCTGCCAGCGCTCGGGTCCCGGCTGCTGCTTGTGGCCGCCGCCTGTGGGCCCAGCCTGGGCGGCTATGTCGTCGGGGCGGGCTGGATTGCCTGACAAGCGATCGTGCTGGTGGGGCAGGAGGCCCGGTCGGGCCTGAGGGCCAAGAGAGCCAGCCTCCGGCAAGGGCAGTTTTCCGGGGCGCAGAATTTAGAAAGCAATGCCATCGGCTCGCTATTACTATTAGCTGATAATTATTTCCAGCAACTACGGACCAAACCACAAAGGCACGAAGGCACAAAGGACGCGCAAAGATACGATGCGTTCTACTGCTTTGCCATCCTTGCGGGGCTGTGGGCAGCAGCGCCGGGCAGTCGCTCGACCGTGATTGCTGCCAGCGCTCGGGTCCCGGCTGCTGCTCGTGGCTCGCCGCCCGTGGACCGGGCCGTCTGGGATTGCGGCGCGGTCGTCAGGGCGGGCAGGAGGCCGGTCGGGCCTGAGAACCAGGTGGCGCATGCCTCCGGCAAGGGTAATTTTCCGGACACGGGATTGGGGAAGCAATGCCTCCGGTTCGCTATTACTATTAAATGATAATTATATCCATCAACTACGGACCAAACCACAAAGGCACGAAGGCACAAAGGACGCGCAAAAAGTTTCGCGTCGTTCCTCCTGTTTTATGATCCTTGCGGGCTACCGGAAGCAGTGCCTTGCTCTTCGCTCGCTGCAATTCAGGCCACATCGTCGCTCATCAGGAGAGCCCGCTCTCATGCAATGCAAGTGCTTGTAGAAACAGAAACCACAAATATAGAAATTATTGTATATTAGCACGGTAATATTCGATTGATGGTGCTAATCATCTCCGTTTAAAAAACATATCCATACTTTTCCTCTCTTTTTCTAAATGCCGCATCTCCGCCTTCGAGTATTTGTTTAAGATCTTTTTTCGTTTTAGGATTTTCAAGAGTCCCTAATTCATACGATATGGCCCCGTTTTCATACTTGGCTACGATTATCTGTTCTGCATCCGTATTAACAGCTAAGTTAGCGTTGTGAGTTGCTATCAGTATCTGTCTTTTATTTTTAGCCTTTTTAAAAGCTTCCACCAAATGTTCATAAATATATCTATTGTCTAAATCTTCTTCAGGTTGGTCAATTAGTAGAGGCTTATCGTCATAAGCTAATATTATTTTTAAAAGTACTATCGCTCTCTGACCCATAGACAGGCTTTCCAGAGAAATTCCATCTAAATAGATGTTTATCTTTACTTTTAAGGGGACCTGAAATATATGATTAAAGAAATCGGCATAAGTCGGATTTCCTTTGGATTTCGCGAATAAAGTGTTCCCCACCTCGATAAGATTATCTGTTATTTCCTTAAAATCTCTGTCTTCAATTTTTCTCTTATTCAAAGTCATTTCGTGTAAACCATTTAATATATCTTCTGTCAATGTGGACCTTATATCATCTTCAGATAAGCTTCTATGATTAATTTTATTACTGATATTAGTTATATAATTTTCGTCATCTAAAATTATTATGGCATCAAAGCCTATATTGTCTAATATTCTATCTTTTCCCGTTTCAGATTTATTTAGTAATAATGAAATAAATTCCTTAGTTTTCAAAAATATATTTATTATTTCTATAAAATGCAGCGACCTTTTATCTTCCAAATTTTTTATGCTAACCTCTTTCTTATTTAGTTCATTTAGCTTGGAATCAATTTCTGTAATCTCGCCTAAAACTGAATTCTCTTTTTGCTTAAAATCGCTAATTGTTTTATTAATATCTGTGAAATCCTGAAGTTTGACTTTATAATTGTCAATTGTTTGCTCTTTATTTTCCAATATATTATTCAACGCAATTTTATTTTGATTAGATATTCGTTCAAGATTATCCGTGAATTTCATTATTTCTTGATCTGGAAATATTTCCATTTCTGAAGGAATTGATGAAAATGCCTCTTTCATCCCTTGATTAAAATCCGCCAATTGACTTACAAAACTTTTTAGGTTAATAGTTTCTTTGAAAACCCCTTCCAGCCTATAAAGAAGGCTTTCTAATTTTTGTTTTTCATTTTTGGCTTCGAAAAGTCCATTAGAAATTTTCGCTACATCTTCGCTTACTTTGGATTTGAGCTCTATATCTTTTATTCTATTGGAGTAATCTAATTTCTGTCCCTCCTTTTCCTTTAATAAGATTTTTAGTCCATCTTTACTCTTTATCTCGATTTTTAATTGTTGTATAGATAAATTAATTGTCTGTAATTCGTTTAATTTTGATTGTATATTATCCATAAAAGAATCATAGTTCAGTTTTTCATCAGGAAATTTAGAAAAGATTAGCTTAAAAACATATTCATTCAATCTTTCATAATCGCTCGAAAAATCCTCGAAATGCTTCTGAGTTATGTAAATGATATCGGATTTTTCGAAGCATTTTCTGTTTTTTCCGAATTCATTTGTGATCTTATCACCTGAGATGCTTTTTAAATTTATTTCAATAGGCAGGTTCGATTTAGCATTATCTTTGCCATAAAGCCTAGAAAAGAACGAATTTTCAAGCTTTTCTAATTTATCGCCTTCTTTATAGCAAGACGCTATGATATCAAGTAACGCAGTCTTGCCTGAGCCTCTTCCACCAATAATAGCTACTAAATTCGGATTTAAATCAATATTAATCCCTTTAAAATTTAATTTGGGATTAATTTGAGTATCTGAGACGCTTACCTCATCAATTGTGTATATACTTTTCTGTGCTTCCGGAGAACTTTCTTGAATTTTTATTCTTTCTTCAGGTTCATATAATATTTGTTTAAGGCCATCCCATGTAACTTCTGATTTGATCCAACAATAATTAATTTGGTCTCCTGATGAACTGCAAGGCTCGAGGAATCTTTCATCAAGTGAATGACTATCACATCCCCAAACACATGGTTTAAACGATTTAAATTCATCAATATATTTTTCCACAGTTTCATGAGTTTTTCCTAGGCAGAAATCCCTTGTACTAGTATTTGATGAAAAAACACAATGAGACATTTGCATTAGAATCTTTCTGACTCCATGTGCTTGGCCATCCCAATTCAATAATGATAATCCTTCATCTGCGAGGACTATGAGATACTTGCCTTTGAAAATTGAAGGTTTATTCTCCAATTTATCCTTTATTTGGCTAGCATTAACTACAGCAGTCATGCAGCCAATGAATAAATCGCTCTTATCCCTAAACTTCGCATGCTCTTCCTTGCGTTTCTTACCCAAATCACTCAGATTTCTAATTTTTAATTTTCTGTTTTCTCCTAAATTAAACGTATCCTCCTCATAAACAAAATCCAGCTCGTGCAAGAAGTTCTCCTCAATATCTTCAGCACGTACTTCTGGAGAGAATAATACATGCAAATTTAGTCTCTTAGGATTTGACCGATCTCCACTAATGACGTTTATCACTTTATCCAGTCTGAATTCAATATTGGGAATTATTAATATATCCGTTAAACGATCTTGATCTTGATATTGCTTTAATTTTTTATATCCATCAATCATAAAATAGTCAGTTATGCCTATTGCAGCAATATTTTTTTCATGAGCTTTGGTTTCTATTGCATCAATATATCGATCCCATGTTTCACTATTTTCTGGGTCTCCAAAATTATTATTCAAAATAGAATATGGGCTATGAAGATGAAAATCCCATATTTTCCAGGTTGAGCCTTTTCCAATATGCGCCGTTTCTATCACTTTGCCCTTTGAATGTTATCCAATTCTTTCAAATTCAGATGTTGTGGAGTACCATCTGCACCAAGATATAGTTTTTCCTTTGAAATTTCTATATTTGATAATAGTGCAGCTAGATTAGATGAGATATTAGGCTAAATAGAATAGGCCATGATAAATATGAATACACAGACACCTTGCCATTCTCTAAGCCTTTGATCTCCTCATCGGGTATCGAATCTTCAACTTCCAAAATCGTTGCTGAGAGCCGGACCCATTCACCCTGCCTCCGATCCATATTCATCCAGCCTTGCACTACCATTTTCGTGCCGGTCTCTAAGGCGCTCTAATCTTCCGCTTAGTCTCTCTCACAAATTCCTTCACAATTGAATACTTGCCCTCAAATCCCATCTCTAAAATTTCGTCATAAATGCGCTTGGCGGATAAGGGATGTTCTTGGAGCCTGCCAGTTATGTAATCCCGATATCCATCCAGCTTGCTCGCCTTTCTGGCTCTCTTTCTGTACACAGGCGGACTTGAAGATGTAGCATATTTCCGGATCGTCCTTCTATCGTATCCTGTTTGCCTGGCGATATCGCTGATGCTAACGCCTTGATCGAACCAATTTTTAAGCACCAAGTAATCCTCTGTGCCTAGCATCTGCCCCAAATCCTTTTTGAATCGTCGCCTCTGTGCGCTCTGTTCCTCTGTGGCGAAATTCCGTAAACCCCAGGTTTAAAACCCGTTGTGATCTCCTCTGCAAATTGCCCTTTGCATGGGTTCGCTGGCAAGCCGTTGCTCACCCCGTCGAGTCTGCCCGCTGGGGCTTGAAAGCGATCTCCCCCGCCGCCAGGGGCTTTGCCAGCAGCCGTCCCGCGAAGAATTCCTTCATGATCACATCTATCTCTCTTGATATCTCCAGCGTGTATTCGACTTCGCCGCAGGCATCGCAGATGAGAGCCGGAACATCCTTGATAACTACAATCTCGTTCTCCACTCTGGCCATAAAATCGTGCTTGCCTTCACGCATCTTGCCTGCACAATCGCAGCAAAAATGAGCATTAGAATTCATCCGCATCTCCTCTTTCTGGAATCTAACCAAACTTCTTCATCCGGCCAATAAACTGTGACGATCTTAACCCGGTCTCAGCATAATGCAGAAACCTCATAACGTGCCTTTATTATTAAAGTCGCGAAAGGATAAGTAGATTCGTAACTTTACTTCAGCTTGGCAATCCTTGAGTGTGGCGGTAGTCCCATCGGCCTTGCTCCTGTTCTAGATGCGTTCGTCGGCTTGCCACATGCAGGGTCACCCGAGGGGTGTTGACTTCGATTCGACTTCGACTGGTGGGCCTGAGCGCACGCACGAGCGCGCGCCCAAGTGAGCGGAAGAATGCAGCCGAGGTAATAATAAAGGATCTTGCTCAGATTCCTAGCTCAGCAAATAGGCAAAAAGGGTAAATGCTTGATTGCTTCATGGTCTTGATGATATCTTTGTCTATATGCTCCAGTAATTGAATGAGCGTCTTCTTGTCATTCTCAATGAGGTTAGAATCTCTAAAAAGACAACCAAAGAAATATGCCACAGAAAATACTCCATTAGCAGCGATTTCGGCTTCAATAAACTTTGTGAATTCTGCCAAAATTAAGTCCTTAAATTCAGGACATATATATTCACTGCCAAAAATGGCATATCTCAATTCCCTCAAATCGTCAATCTCATTTAAGCGGGAAATTATATATGATTGTCCTGCTAATTCACTAGCCTCGTTTCCCTTGCATATGTCTATGCGAGAAATAAAAGAGATGAAACTTAGCATTGTTCTAATGGATTCACTTTCTTTATCCCTTTCAAGGATGGACTTAAAAGTGATCCAATTCTTATGCAGGAACTCTACGCATGCAGGGAGCCAATTTGTGCCCCGTTGAGGATATAATTTTCTTTCTATTTCTTTGATGTTATTAAGGTCTTGGAAGAACCAAGTTGCATCAGAGAGGCTCGCAGATACAAGTTTCTCTTCAAATATATGGTCTGTTTTGATAATCTCTTCTGCAAAATGGGGATTTATCTCAAAGAGGAATTCCATAGTGTATCCAATATCTTCAAGGCCCATTTCACAAAAATATTTAATGATGTTATCTTTATGGTCGTTTATTATTCCAATACCAATATTTTTATTCATACGATAAAATAAGTATGCATAAGAAACTATTTGCTTGATATTTCTACTCCCGCATATTTTATCTCTTATCTTATCAGGTCCTAGTTCATCAATCAGTTCTTTATAGACTAAATTTTTATCCTTCGTATAACTGAAATTATTGATTATATGAACTATCGAATTTATTTGCCCTAAATTTCCATTTCTTAAGCTTGTATATATCAAATCACGCGTATTTAAATTATTGAAAATATTAGGCCACTTAAAAAAGAGAAGCATTGATTCTGAAATGACATTCAGTATCCTATTTGCATATTCTGGGTGGATAAGTAGATATACATTAAATATATTAATATTCTTGTTTAAGTCTATATCTTCATCAAAATAGTCACCTAATATATCTTTAAACTTTGAATTTATTCTTAGCAGCAGATGTGGATATAGTTCAGCAGTTTTTATATATATTTTTGATAAAGACGTATGCCAACACCAATAACCATCATTTAATTTTTTAATTATGCCTAGTCCTATAAGAGATGATACTACTGCAGGATCGTATCCAAGCTTATCTATTAAGAAGAAATCATCTATTGGTAAATAGTGGGAATTATCATCAAATTCAGCAGACGATATAGCTGAATTTTGAGTAATCCAAGAAACCAGCAAGATAATATCAGATGAGCCGATCCCAATGCATTCATTATATTCAATTAAGTCATCCTTTACTTTCTGAAAGATGACATTATGATCTAGTTCGGCTTTATCAATATAAGCTTTAAGGAGGTAGCTTAGTAACCACAAATCATCTTTATAATATAGAAATTTATCAATATCCGGTCCAACGTGTTTCCCAAACATATCTCCATAAAATGATACTAATTTTTCAGCTATATCTGATGCATGTATCTCCGTCTTATAATTTTCGTCTCCAATTAGTTGAGCAATTCTATGCGAAATGGCTTTTTTGCTATTAATATTTCTAGCTGTAATTAGCATTTTCACGGCACTAATATTCTCTATAATATAATATATTAGCCCATCTAATTTTTCAATCGACTTATGTCCATTTTCAACAACTATTATGGAATTAGTGCGGTTTAATCTTTGAATTTCTAAGTAAACCCTTGTTTTATCAGTAATTAAATCATCCATATCAAGCCAATAAATATTATATATATTATTTAATTCATAACATATATTTCTTGTTAGGACCGTTTTTCCTGATGCAGGGGGCCCAAATATTATGTGAATTCTATTATCTTTTAGTTTTTTTATAATTGAATCGACTTCATCTCTTCTAATTACCAATCCCTTAATAAAGTCTATTTCAATTGGCCCTTTAATCCTGAAGAGTTCTTCCGTTCTTTCATTATTTTGAAGAGCTATTTCATATGATTTCAGATATATAAATACATCATCGCTATCAATGCAATATTTTCGCTTTATAGATTTGCCCCATGAAGTATTATCAAACCATATAACGATGTCCTCAATATCTATTATTTCAATAATAAATCTGAAATTTTTACCTAATTCTGCTAATTTTTCGGGCAGCTTCCAAGAGCCAACCTTTTCCGTAGTTATAAATATAAATAATTTCGCATCATTATCAGATTTATGTTTATTTAGATCCTCGTTAAGTTTCGTTTTCCAATCTTTTCTTTTTGAAAAAGCAAATATTATTTTGGAGAACTTCTCTTCCGCAATCCAAGTAATAGAGATCGCATCATGTCCAAAATCTTTTGTCCCTCCGATATAGCGAATATCCGGATAATTTCTTTCTGGGAATGCAGTATCTTGGCTTAGGTTGAAAAGCAATTCAGAAACTATCTTTTCGAATTCTAAAGGCTGAACTAATTCTTGAACTGCGTATCTGGTATATTCTCTCATTGCATATCCATCAGTTGTATAATTAGTGGGTTTTTCCGAAAGAATGAGTGAATCTGCTTTGATCTCTATTGCAAGAGCTGCTTAGACCTTAGGCAAGAGGTCTAGCCAGCGCGGGGCGATTATATTCATAATTTCTTAATATAAATCGCCGGCCTCTTAGGCCCAGCCTGGCGGCTCTCGCCTTTGTGGTCCGCCCCGGCTCATCCCTTGTGCAACATCTTTTCCAGCCCAATCGAACCGCCGTCTCCGTGTTCGTTCTCTGTGCGCTCTGCGCCTCTGCGGTTAAATTCCGTCGGCCCCAGGCTCAGCACCCGAAGCCAACCGGTCTTCAGCCATCCTTTCACTCAATATAAATCGCCGGTCTCCCCGGTTCCGCCTGGCGGCTTTTGCCCTTGGGGTCCTCCCCTGCCTCGTCTGCCGAATAGATCTCCACCGGCACGCCCATGGCCAAAGCCAGGTACGCTTTCTCTCTGCAGAGCGTCTCGAACTCGTCCAGCCCCAGCGCCTCAGCCGAGAGCGAGTGGGCCGCCTTGGCTAACTTTTGCGCATACTTGGGCGCATCCTTCTTGTGCTCCGAAATAGCTGGCGTTGCCATGGCTTGCTTCATGAGCGCTCCCATGTCCAGCTTGCCGCCCGAAGCCGCTTCGACGGCGAGGCGCAGCATCTCCTTCTTCCAGGCTGGCGAGGTGTAGAGCGTGATCTTCGCAGGCGTGGCTTTGGTGACGCTCACAATCTCCTGCACGTCCTTCAAGGTGCGCTCCAGCAGGTCCTCTGCTTTCTCCGCCTGCGGATCGATCAGAGCCGCATCCGCCACAGGCCAGGCTGCCAGCGATGCGTAGCCCTCGCCTAGGCCCGCCGCCCACAGCTCCTCGCAGACGTGGGGCGTGAAGGGCGACATCATGCGTACCCAGGCCGACAGGACAACGCGAAGCTGGTTCTTGCCCCCGCGCCTCTGGTACCAGCGCAGGTCATTGAAGAGCAGGTAGAAGGCGTTCTGCAGCGCCCTTCGGGTTTGGATGTTTTCCAAAGCCTCTGTGGCCTCAGCAATGCGCCGCTGCAAACGAGAGAGCATCCAGCGGTCGATGAGCGTTTTCTCCGCGCATTCGTCGATGCTGCTATCTGCCAAAATCTCCCGTGCTAAATTGTAGAACCTCTCCATATGGGCATAGGTGGCCTCTACTGCATCATTTCTCCAGTCCACGTCCGCCGTCCCTTCCGCATTGCCCAGGATGTAGAGACGCGTTACATCCGCTCCGTTTTCGGCGACGGCCTGGCGAAGCGTTAGAATCGGCCCCTTGGACTTGGACATCTTCTTGCCCTCCAGGGAGACGAAGCCGTTGACAGCAATGGCCTGGGGCCAGAGCCTCTCCGGGAAGATAGCCACGTGATGGTAGAGGAAGAAGAGCAGATGGTTGGCGACCAGATCCTTCCCGGAAGTGCGCAGATCTACCGGATACCAGTAGGCGAAGTCGTCGTGTATCTTCTGCACCGTCTCCTGGGGTACACCGGTCAGGGCAGCAATGCTGGCGGCGTCGCCGTTATTCATGAAGACGTACTCGAAGAACTCCGGAGGGAGGTGGTCGATCTTCATCCCGGCGTTCACATACTTGGCCAGAATGTAGTAGGCCATGTAAATGGTACTGTCACCCAGCGACTCGATGAGCCATTCCTTGTCCCAGGGAAGATGAGTGCCTAATCCTTTCCGCCTCGCGCAGGCCTTGTCTTTGAGCCAGTCCACCTTGTTTATGAACTCCACCCGAAACTCCTCGGGTATGATCTTCATGCCCGCCAGGCAGCGCAGCACATTGGCCTTCCACTCCACATCGGAGTACTCCAGGAACCACTGGTCCCGCACCATCATGATGACGCAGCGTGTGCCGCAGCGGCAGATGACCGGCATCTCGGAAAACTCGTAGAAGATCTCGGCCATGCCCTGCTCCATCAGATCGGCCAGGAGAACGTCCTTGATTTTGGAGACGGCGATTCCGGCGTACTTGCCCGTGTTGGCCTTGAGAACGCCGTTATGAAACTCGCGCCGGTAAACCATTTTAGTGGCATCTTCTGCCTTGGGGTCGTTCTGATCTCGGACTTTTAGCTCGTTCACGGCTTCCACCGCGGGCAGCTCTCCATATCCGGGCGACTCAATCAGGGAAATGAATTTAATGGCCCGCAGGTCCTCGGTGATGCCGTAATTGCTCAGGTCTTTGCCGTACAGATCCTTGAGCGCCAGATAGTCATAAGGCGCATGAGCCGGAACTGACATGACGATTCCTGAGCCATTGTCCGGTTCCACGAATGCGGCGGGCAGCACGAGAACCTCGGTGCCCGTGAGCGGATTGGTGACCCTCTTGCCGATCAATTCCTTTCCCGAGATCTCCCCGGTCAAAGCTACGGTCCGATCTGTGAAGGTCAGCTTTTCGTAGGCCTCTTTGGATACCACCCAGGTCTCCCCATTAACCTGTGCCAGAACGTAATTGACATCCGGATTGAGCCAGAGGTTGACCACTCCAAAGACCGTCTCCGGACGCAGTGTGGCGCAGGGCAGGATTTTGTCGCCCATTCGGAACTTGATCAGGGAAAAGTCCATGATGGTGGCATCCTCGCCCTTGAGAATGTCGTGATCCTCCACCGGGTTTCGATCATGCGGGCACCAGCGCACGGGATGACTGCCCTTGACCACATAATCCAGGCGGCGCAAAATGCCATACTGCCACTCGATGAACTTGCTGTAAGCCGGATCGGTGGTGGTAAACTCTCGCCTCCAGTCGATGGAGTAGCCGATGGACTGCATGGCCGCCTTTGCCTGGCGACGGAAGTAAAGCACAATCTTTTCCGGCGTATTTAATTCAGAGAGCTCTTCTTCAGGAATGCCGTGCAGCTTGGTGTAAACGTCCCAGATCAGCGGGTCGCGTTTGGCAATGAGCTCGGAAAGGCCCACAATGGGCGTTCCCGTGGCATGAAAGGCCATGGGAAAGAGAACATTCTTGCCCTGCATGCGCTTGAAGCGCGCCACGGCGTCGCCAATGGTGAAGGTGCGCGTATGCCCGGCATGCAAATTTCCATTAAGATAAGGATAAGGGATGGTTAAAAAGAACTTCGTTCTGGAGTCGGGCTCGGGCTGATAGACCGCTTTGTCCTCCCAGGTCTTCTGCCACTTGGCCTCGATCTCCTTAGCAGAATAATTTTCCAACAATTTGGATTCCCTCCGGAATTAATGTGATAGCATCTTCTCCAGTCGCACCACGGCCTCTTCTATCCGCGGCGTAGGTTGAGTGATGGAAAATCTGACGTAGCCCTCGCCATACTGGCCGAAGCCCACGCCGGGCGTGGCCACGATGCCTGTCCTGTCCAGGAGCCTTCCAGCATATTCGATGGAGCTTCCACCCACCCAGGCCCAGAGGTAGAGAGTGGCGCGCGGCTTTTCCAGTTGCAGTCCCAGATCCTTGAGGGCCTTGTAGAGGATATCAATTCGGTGCTGGTAGACCTTCCTGATATCGTCCACAATCTCCTTCGGGCTGCTTAAAGCCACAATTCCCGCATCCTGCACTGCCCCAAAGGTTCCCGAGTCGATGTTGCTCTTGATCTTGCCAATGCCCGCTACCACATCGCTGTTCCCCACCACCGAGCCGATCCTCCAGCCGGTCATGTTGTACGTTTTGGAGAGCGAATGAAATTCCACCGCCACATCCCTGCTACCTGCCATCTCCAGAAGGGACAGAGACCGCTCACCATCGTAGTAGGTCTCAGAGTAAGGATTATCGTGCATGACGATGATATGGTAATCTTTAGCGAAATCGATTACCTTCTTGAAGAAGCTCCTGTCCGCCGAAGCGCCGATGGGGTTGTTGGGGTAGTTGAGAAACATGATCTTAGCCCGCCGAGCGTCAGCGGGAGCGATGGCTTCCAGGTCGGGCAGAAATTTGTTCTCTCGAAGAAGCGGCATGAGCACAGGTTCGCCTCCGGCAAAGACAGTGGCCGTGCGGTAAACCGGATAGGCAGGATCGGGCACCAAGGCCGCGTCTCCGGGATTGATGAAGGCCAGGGGCGCATGAGCAATGCCCTCCTTGGAGCCGATCAACGTGAGCACCTCTGCTGTCGGGTCCAGTTCGACGTTAAATGTCCGCTTGTACCAGTCCGCCACAGCTCTTCGGAAGGCTAGCTTGCCCTCGTAGGAGGGATACTGGTGATTGGACGGATCACTGGCCGCCTTATTCAGGGCTTTGACGATGTGCTCAGGCGTCGGCAAATCGGGGTCGCCCACGCTCAGGTCGATTACATCCACGCCTCTTGCTCGTGCTTCTTGTTTTGCTTTGTCGATGGCGGCAAAGAGATATGGCGGGAGATTTTTTATCCGATCGGCATACATTAGTTTCTCTCCATGGATGATGCATTTATATGATTGTGACTACTTTCACGTAGTATTTAAGATTAGAGGAGCATGGAGACACAGATGCTGGAGATAAAGGACCTTGCCTCATGGCTTTCCCCGGAAGCCGTCAAGCTTTATGAGGAGCGTGGCTATAAAGAGCTCTATCCGCCTCAGGCCGAGGCTCTGGAAAGGGGCCTTCTCGATGGCAAGAGCATGCTACTGGCCATGCCCACCGCCTCCGGCAAGACCCTGCTGGCTGAACTTGCCATGCTCAAAGCCGCCCTGCAAGGCCGCCGCTCCCTTTACATAGTCCCGCTTCGCGCTTTGGCCACGGAGAAGTATGATTCTTTTAAAAAGTTCAGGGCTCTGGGTGTCTCTGTCGGCATCAGCACCGGCGACTTTGACAAGAGAGACGAGCGCCTGGGCAAAAATCTGATTATAATCGCCACCTCCGAGAAGGCCGACTCTCTCATGAGAAACGGGGCCTCCTGGGTGCGAGACCTGTCCATCCTGGTAGTGGATGAGATACACCTGCTTAATGATGTGGGTCGCGGCCCCACCCTGGAGATGACCATCACTAAGCTAATCCACTGCAATCCCAATTTGCAGGTCATTGGCCTATCCGCAACCGTCGCCAACGGCCAGGAGATCGCTGCCTGGCTGAAGGCGGAGATGGTAAGCAGCGACTGGCGTCCCATTCGCTTGCGAGAGGGCGTTATCTGCAATGGATCGCAGGTCTTCTCTGATGGCATAGTCCCCCTGCTGGCTATGAAGGATGAGGCCCTGGCTCTGGTTAAGGATACCCTCTCCCAGTCGGCCCAGATCCTCATCTTCGAGAATTCCAGGAAGAACGCCGAGGCAGCGGCCTCGCGGCTCTGCGGCCTGATCTCTGCCGATGCGGCCACAGAGAATCTTTCTTTGAGCATTCTGGCCACAGGCGAGAGCGAGACGGCAGTGCGCCTTGCCTCCTGTGTCTCTCGCGGCGTTGCCTTCCACCACGCCGGCCTCCTGTCCGAGCAACGGCGACTGGTGGAGCAGGGCTTTCGTGACAACAAGATCAAGGTCATAGCCAGCACTCCCACCCTGGCCGCGGGCCTGAACCTGCCTGCCAGAAGAGTGCTCATCAAGAGCTACAAGAGATATGAGTACGGCAGGGGAATGACGCCCATTTCCGTCATCGAGTACCGCCAGATGGCAGGCCGGGCGGGCAGGCCGGGGCTGGATCCTTATGGCGAATCCTTTCTTATGGCCAAGAGCGTTTCCGAGATGCAGGAGCTCTTGGAGCACTACATCCACGGCACCCCGGAAGAGATCTGGTCGAAGCTGGCCAGCGAAAGCGCTCTTAGGACCCATCTGCTCTCCACATTTGCCGCCGGTTTCGCCAAAAATGAACCGGAGCTAAAAGCCTTCATCGCCACCACATTTTATGCCCATCAGCAGGATCCCTGGCATCTGGATGTCACACTGGAGACTGTCCTCGACTTCTTGAAGGATAACGGCATGATCCAGGGCAGCGATGAGGGCGATCTCCTGCCCACCAGGCTCGGCTCTCTGGTCTCCAAGCTCTACATCGATCCTCTGAGCGCCGTTATCATGATGGAAAATCTGGGGAAACACAGAGCAATCGATAATTTGGACAAATTCTCCAGTGCCTTAGAACAGTACCCGGCGGAACGGAAAAGGCCTTCTGACCTTGGCCTCATTCACCTCATTACCATGACTCCTGATATGAATCTGCTCTATATCCAGGCCGCAGACGTATGGGTGGAGGAGTTCATCGATCAGCACCAGTTGGAGCTATATGATGAGGACAACTACGACTATCTGCTTCGCGAGGCCAAGACGACATCCATGCTCATGGACTGGATCGGCGAGGTGCATGAGGAACAGATTGCCAGCAGATATCACATCGGACCGGGAGACATTCGCCGCTCGGCTGAGACGGCAGAGTGGCTCATGCATTCTTTAGCCGAGCTTTCCAAGCATCTCGAATTGGGCATAACCTTCAAAGCAGAGCAACTGGCAGAGCGCATTCACTATGGTGCCGGCCGGGATCTTCTGGCTTTGCTAAACCTGAAAGGAATAGGCCGCGTCCGGGCCAGGAAGCTCTATTTGTCGGGCATAACCAGCATAGAAAGGCTGTTGGCCGCGAGCCCTACCGAGGTGGTCCGCCTCCTTGGCCCCAAGATTGCCGAGAAAGTCATCTCTCAGCTCAAAAAAGAAGGAAATGAGGAGATACAGCCTTGAATTGGCTCAAAAATGTTTTTGGGAAAAAGTTGGCCAAAGAGGAATCGGCCATCCTGCAGCTTGCAAAAATTAATTCCTGGCTGGAAGAGAGAGAGAAGGAATCCGATTTTACTATGCGCTGCTTAGAGATCTATGGCCGTATGGATGATGTGGCGAAAGTCCTTTCTAAAGACATATCCGCCCTGGAATCGGCCAGTGCAAATGAGGACACGCCGCCCAAGCTTCTGCGGGCGGGCCTGGCAGCAAGAAGCGAGGTCGTAAAGCAGCTTGAAATGCTTTCTGAGAAGTTGATGATGCCCAAAAAAAAGGATGCGGATTCTGCTTTTCAGCATCATTGGGCGCTCGTCAAAGGACTGGAGAGGACGGTGACCACCTTCGGCAGAGCGCAGAGTTATGTAGCAGCTCTCTTTCCCAGAAACATCGATAGCATCAAATCCGACCTGACACAAATCAGCCGATTGCTGGTCGACCTCGAGAAGGAAATCGGCAAAAAAAGAAAGCTGGCAGAGGAGAGCTGGTTCTCCCGAGAGCTGGCGGAAAGGCTGCAAAAAGAGCTATCGGCCATCGATGATCTGTTAGAGAAAACACTGCATAATGAAGCGACTCATTCGGAGATAACCCTCCGGTTATCCGGCCTGGAAGAGGTGACAAAGGAACTGGAGGCAAGTGATGTTGGGAAAAAGACACAAGAGCTGAAGAGAATCTTGGAGAAGAAGAAGGAGGAAAAATCAGAGGTAGAGGATGAGTTGAATGATCTTATTGCACCTCTGACCAAAGCACTGGCCAGAATGATGAAGCAAGGATCAAGTGATAGGATCAATCTGCAGCATAAAAACGTCTTTGAGCAACTCTGTGTGTCACCTTCCATCGTGCAAGATAAAAACATTGCCGGATCTCTAAAGGAACTGCAAAGCCATCTGGCAACTTTAGGTTTGAAGGACAAAAAGAAGGAAAAGATTCTCGATCATATCGACCTGCTCATAAAGAGAAGGTCGCTGGAAAATGCCAGGGCCAGGCTGCAAGGAATCGTTGAGGAGATCCTGGAGTTGGAGTCTCAGATAAAAGACCAGAGCCGCGAGGGTCATCGTCTGAAAGAGGAGATGAGCCAGGATAGAAAAAGCAAAAAGAGCCTGGAGTTGGCCTTAGATCAAGCCAAAAAAGATCTGGCTTCATTAGAGGAAAAGGCGGCAACAGACGAGTTGGAGCTGGAAGAGAGGCTGGCCAGGATTCGAGGAAGGCCGATAAAACTTGATCTTTCCCTTGGACGGAAATGAAGGTCAATTTCGGTGGGATTGTTCCTCTTTCCACAGTGGACTGGCTGGGGCGCGCCGCAATGGTCGTATTCTTGCGTGGCTGCCCACTACGCTGCCCCCATTGCCAAAACCAGATGCTACAGACGGGAGAACGCGTTGTCGCTCTTCATACCATCGCGTCTCGCATTGCATCTGAGGTCAAGGGCTTTCCAGCGGCCCGCTGGGCCAGGGTTAGATTCGATGCCCATCCTCTGCAGATCAACCTTGAAGATGCATCACAACGGGCCAGCAGCAAGCCGTTCGTTAATGCCCTTGTCTTATCCGGAGGCGAGCCGCTCCTCCAGCCGCAGGCCTGCGCCGGGCTCTTTCGCCTGGCCAGGAGCCTGCATCTGGCCACGGGCCTGGAGACCTCGGGCTGCTTTCCTGGTCGTCTGGAAACATTGCTGGCAAAGGGGCAGGTGGATAAGGTATTCCTCGATCTCAAGACTGCTCTTCTGGAGCCGGATTACGAAAAGGCCACAGGTAAAGCCGGCAAGGCGATGCTGGTGACGGAAAGCCTTGAGATATGCTTTAAAATGGGTGTGGAACTGGATGTGCGCACCACGATCTTTCCTAATATGCCGTCCTCTTCCCAGTTGGTGAAGATTGCCGGCACGCTCTGCCACTTGTTGGCGCTATATCCGGAAAATCGCCTGGAAAGCATGATCTTGCAACAGGGATTGCCGCGAGAGGGGGAGGCCAGGTTTGAACCGGTCTCGATAGAGGCTTTAGAGGAGATGGCCAAAGCTTGCGTGATTGCCTGCGGGACAGAGCTTAAGGTTCGGATTCGAGCCGCTCCCAAGATAACCTGGAAAAACTAATAAATATGCAATATGGCAGCAATTGGTGAACAATATGAAGATCATCGGTTTTGTGGGCCTGCCGGGCTCAGGTAAGGGGGAAGCCTCTCAGATTGCAGGGCAGCAGGGTTTAGCGGTGGTAGTCATGGGGGACGTCATCCGCCAGGAAGCGGCCCGGCAGGGCCTGGAGCCTACCGACCAGAATTTGGGCCGCATCGGCAATGCCTTGCGATCCTCTCATGGCCCGGATGCTGTGGCCAAAATTACTTTTGAGAGGGCAAAAGCTTCGGGAAAGGATGTAGTAGTGGTAGATGGTCTGCGCTCCCGAGAGGAGGCGGACTACTTTCGCGCCCATGCCGATGAGTTTCACCTGGTAGAGGTCTGTGCACCAGTGGAAGCGCGGCTGAAATGGCTGGCGGCGCGGGGCCGTCCCGATGATCCAGGTAAGAGCCCGGCAAACAATGGCAAGGTGACAGACGAGGATGTGAAGATCATCTCCTCTTCTAGGGAGCCGGAGAGACTGGCAGCCGCTGCTCTCGAGCAGAGGGAATGCCGGGAGATGGGATGGGGCATGTGCGAGGCCATGAAGATCGCCGACCTGAAGCTATTAAATGACGGCAACCTGGACGAATTTCGTGAAGATGTAAAGAGACTGCTGGGCCTTTTAGTAGCAGGCACTTCCTCATAACTCGCTAAATTCGTTGAGCAATTACCATTCAGCGATCTTTCCCATTCGCCTCGTTTTCCATCTCCATCCTGGCATCTTTCAGCTTTCTGATGCTGATGTAGTACTGAGCCAGCAGGACCAAACCCGTCAGAGCCAGGATGGCCAAAATAATCATCAATGCCTGGGGGGCACTTCTCCGGTAATAGTTGACCTCGATGTACGAAATTTGCGTGGTATTAATCCAGGTGAGAATGCTGCCGGAATTATCCTCCACGAATTCGTCCGGTGCCGGCCTGGCTATGCCCAGGCCTCGTTCTCCCGTCGTGAAGCCCTCCGGCAGAATTATGCGTAGCGGGACATGATCTCTAATGGGAAGAATGAACTGCTGGCCCTGCAGATGCATGGTGTAGATCAGCCTTCCTTTGATCGGCCTCGCAAAGGTCAGGCTGTAGATATGGTCTCCCCGCATGAATCGATAGCTGCTGTTGAAGGTGACGTTCTTGCCCGATTCGTCAAAAAGCGTCATATTCTCCGTCTTCTCAAACAGAGTGAGATTTATTTGGCTGGCATTGATGGGCACAGTGATCAACGCCTCTTTCTCCCCCAGATGATAGGTAGTGCCGTTAAACTGTGCGCAGGAAGATATCATGCAGATGGCCGTCAGGGCGAGCAGGGCCCAGGTGCCCAATTTAAGAAGATAATCGTACATCGTTTGCGGCTTCTATGCACCACAGCTTTATCTCGTTTGGGGTACAGGAAAAGTTAATTAATTGCACACCATAAGGAGGGAAGAGGTTTTTGATTTGAAGAGATTTGATGCCATACTGGAAAAGGACATATCCGGTTATGATGGCGAATTTTCCCAGCTAATTCACCAGGCCCCGGCCCTCTACAAAATGATGACCAGGCTCCTGGATGACCGGGCTCTTCCCAGGTCTATGTCGCCGCTGGTCATTGCTGCCATTGCATATTTTATCCTTCCTGAGGACATCATCCCTGAGGAGAAATACGGTCCAATCGGCTATGTGGATGATATCTATCTTTGCGCGTTTGTTGCCAATGAGGTTGCCAAGGAAGCAGCCTCGCCTGACATCCTGGCCAGAAATTGGGAGGGAAAGGTGCCAGTCGCCACACTGGTAAAAGAGATACTCGATCGCGAGAAAGAGCTGATCGGAGACAAGAAAGATCGTATAATGCAGTACATAGGCTACGATCAACTGGGATTGTCTCAAACCGATAGCATCGATTAGTCCTGGCTGGTACTTTCCGGGCTAACCCTTACCGGACGACCGGTAAGGGCGTCTCATCTGTTCGCCGCATAATAGGCAGGTGGTGGTCAGGACGCCTTCGCGAAGCCTCACCCTCGTCGCTGCCGGTGAGAGAAAGCTGCCGCAGTGTCTGCAAAAGAGCCTTTTCAGCGGGCGGGGCATTCTGACTCTGGTGCGGGTGCAAATCTTCCTGGCGATCTGCACATATCTGTCGCTCCTCTCCGGGTGGGCGGCGTGCGCTACCGCTGCCAGCGCAAAAAGCCTCTCCATACGCTGTAAGGCCAGATCTCTGGTTTTGTGGCTGTCCTTTCTCCGTCTCACGGGCTATTCCTTGCAGAGAAGGGTATTATTAAACTATTTGATCGGCTGATATCCGGCCCGCCATCCAAAAGGTTACAGGATTAAAAATCCCGGCAAAATAGCTTCGTGCGTTCGTCCTCTGTGCGCTCTGCGACTCTGCGGTTCTATTCCGGAACCCCTGGTTATAATTATCAGCTCTAAGAGTTTTCGAAAACCTATTTCTACAGGCGTGAGAGATCTGCCATTGAATGCCCACCAAACCCCTTTCCCTCAAGATCACTCCCGAGATGGAGGAGTACATCCTCGCCCGCTCTACTGACCTGCGCGTCGCCACCACCTGTGAAGGGCCCATGATGTTCTCCATCAGAATCAGCCCACCTAAGGCGACAGATCACATAATATTAGTAGGAGAGCGTAAGGTCTATGTTTCTGCCGTCCAAGCTCCCCATATCAAAGCCATCGACGACAAGATGCTGCCCCGCTGCGCACTGGAGAAAAAACGGCAGTGAGGGATCAGTTGTTTTATTTTTTGGTAAAGCAGAAAAGGCTTTCATCGCATAGCTTGGATCTCTTCAATCCGGAAACTGCCAGAAACGACCACCACAGGACCAGACTGCCCACGAGCGCTAATGAAATCGAGATATAATCCATCATCAACATCTCCTAATATCACTAAGCTTCCCGCGATCATATAGACGATTGTGACCAGCTAATCCGTCCATAAAACGGATTGTAGCTGCGGTGTCGTACTATTTTTATTTTGATAGTTCATTATTTATTAATCAATCAACAAGTCAGAAATAATTGAATTGCATATTCCCATCGTGTTTATCATTATATTCCTGCCAACCACTTATATCTTCATTGTTCATTACAGTAACTGTATATTTTTACTATATAAATTTTTGCTACAGCGCAGATTTAGGTTTATCGATATATCTGAGAAAAAATTTAGCGATTGCCACGCCATTTTTTTAGGGCGCTCATAGATTTGGCACGATGAGAGATTTGGTTCTTCTTCACCAAATCCATCTCCCCCAAACTCACCTCGCCCACATAAAAGATGGGATCATAGCCAAAGCCCTTCTTGCCCCGCGCCTCAAAGCCGATCTGCCCCTGCACCTCTCCCGAAAACATTACTGTCTCCATGCCAGGCTCAGCGTAGGCGACCACCGATTTGAAATAAGCTGATCGATTCTCCTGGGCCTCCATGAGCCGCAGTATACCGGGGTTGCCTATGGTCTTTTGCACATACGCCGAATAAACGCCCGGAAAGCCCTGCAGAGCTTCTACGAAAAGGCCCGCATCCTCGAGCATCACCGCCCCATCTAAGCGGGCCGCGACCTCTTTCATGCCATAAAGAGCCACCTCTTCCAGCGTGTCTGCCTGGATCTCGGCGTAGCCGATGTCCCTTTGCACGAGATCCCCGAAGACTGCCTGCGCCTCAACGTACTTTCCCTTATTGCTGGTCACGAAATAGATCATTTCTAATCCCGCTAACTTTTCCTCATATTCTTTTCGGCTTCCACTTCCAGCCTTACCATCCCGACATGAACATTTCCCTCGTCATCGAGAGGATGTACCCGGATATACCGATCAACCACTTCGCTGATAAAATCCATTCGCAAACCCTCTGGTATTTTTTCAATGTATGGCAGCCATGTAGTCTTGAACCAAGAGATCAAACCCTCTCGTCCCCTCTGGACCATATCCTTTGCTACCAGCTCCACCCTCAAGGCGCTCAGGCCGGCACGTTCAAGCCAGATCCGATACTCTTCAGGGCCGAAGAAGCCATAAGGAAAGCTGAAACCTTCGAAGTACCCGGACCATTTCTCCTCAGAAATGAGCCCATTTACAACCTCCAGGATCGCGGCAGCATTGCCCCTGCCTCCAAACTGCATTAGGACCTTACCATCATTCTTGAGGCTGCGTTTGATCCCTTCCAGAACAGGTCCATGATCCTGCACCCAATGCAGGCATGCAAAAGAGAGAACGAGATCGAACTCATCTTCATACTTTAATTCCGAAGCGTCTCCATATTGAAAGGATAGGTTAGGCTGGATCAAAGGCGGAAACCGAAGCCTGGCGAAGCCAAGCATCTCCACGGAGTTGTCGAGGCCCATGACAGATCCCTTGGGGACGAGGAGTGCAATCTCCGCTGTGATTTTGCCATCTCCACATCCGATATCGAGAATCTGTTCATCTCCTCGGACAGAGATCATGGATAGAAGTTCCTGTGCCCATTTCTGCTGGGCGGACGAACACTTCTCATATACTTTAGGGTCCCATCTGTGCATCACTAACCTCCTCTACAGTTTTGCTTCTTCTTGAGATAAAGGCTTAACCGATGAAGATTTGGCCGAACCGCTTATCTAAAGCGATCTATTTAACTCAAGGGCAACGTTTTTAGATGCCTAGCATAAAGTAGCAGGGGTAAATGCGAATCTGGTGAGATAAAAATGGATCTGGGTGACAGAATCTCCGTTAAGAGGGACGGTACATCCTTTGAGGGCGTGCTCATGCCTTCCCGGCGCGAAGGATACTTGGTTATAAAACTGGACAACGGCTACAATATCGGCCTGAATGCTGCCAGGTGTGAGTTACAGCTCCTGCAAAAGCGCCCGGAAAGTTTGCCACAGCATAAGACCAGGCCTTTGCCGGCGAGAGAGGGCCTTCCTCAGGTTTCCATTCTATCCACCGGAGGAACGATTGCCAGCAAGGTTGATTACCGCACGGGAGCCGTCACCAGCCAGTTCTCCGCAAGCGAGATCATATCCGCCATTCCGGAGCTGGAGGAGATCGCCAACTACCGCGCCCGCGTCATCTATCAGATCTTGAGCGAGAACATGCGCGCCGAATACTGGATAAAGCTCGCACAATCTGTGGCAGAGGAGATATCTGCAGGCGCACAGGGCGTGATCATAACCCACGGCACAGATACCATGATGTATACCGCGGCGGCGCTCTCCTTTATGCTCAAGACGCCCGTGCCCGTGGTCCTGGTCGGCTCGCAGAGGAGCTCCGACCGGCCCAGCAGCGATGCCTCCATGAATGCCGTCTGTGCGGCAAGCGTTGCCATCAGCGACATTGCCGAGGTATGTGTGGTGATGCACGGCACAACCAGTGACGATTACTGCACCATCCACCGCGGCACTCGTGTGCGAAAGATGCATACCTCTCGCCGAGACGCCTTCCAGAGCATAAACCAGGCGCCTCTGGGAAAGGTGGACTACCTCACCAGAAAGATTCAGACCTTCCAGCCCTACCGCCGGAGGGGCGAGGTGAAGCTGGAGGTTATGGACAAGCTTGAGCCCCGATGCGCCCTGGTCAAGTACACGCCCGGATCTTCGCCGGAGATCTTGAACTACTACATCGATAAGGGCTATCGCGGCATCGTCCTCGAGGGCACTGGCCTCGGTCATGTGGCATCCGACTGGATAGACAGCATTAAGAGGGCTACAGAGGAGAATATACCCGTGGTGGTAACCTCACAATGCCTGCGGGGCAGGATATGCGATAGGGTATACGATACAGGACGCGACATGCTGGACGGTGGAGCAATTGAGGGCGAAGATATGTTGCCTGAAGTGGCCCTGGTCAAGCTCATGTGGACAGTCGCAAATGCAAAAAGTCTGGAAGATATCCGCACGCTCATGAAGAGGCCTCTCGCCAATGAGATGTCTTTCTCCACGCCCATCACGGTGTAAGCCGGCAGCCAAGGCCAAACCTTATAAGCAAGGTGCATAGTAGCACCAATCTCAGGATTATCGGAGGAATTTCGTTTTGACACGCAAGCCAGCAAGCATGTATAGAAGGAGGGAACGGCCCTACACGCGCAGAAAATACATGGGCGGCGTTCCTGGAAGCAAAGTAGTGCACTATGATATGGGAAATTTGACTGAAGATTTTCCCATCCAGATCACTTTAGTGGTCAAGGAACCCTGCCAGATCAGGCATACCGCTCTTGAAGCAGCCAGAGTTGCAGCCAACCGTTTCCTTATGAAAACGGCAGGCAGAACCAGCTTCCACCTCAAGTTGCGTACTTATCCCCACCATGTCATCCGAGAGAATAAGCAGGCTACGGGTGCAGGCGCCGACCGTGTCTCCAGCGGCATGAGGATGGCTTTCGGCAAGGCTGTGGGAACTGCAGCCAGGGTCGAGGCAGGCCAGAAGCTCTTTACCGTGGGAGTACCCCTTACATACCTTAACGACGCCAAGGTGGCATTGACAAGGGCCGGGCACAAATTGCCGACACCGATTCAGATCATAATAGAGTCGGGTCAAGAGCTGATAAAATAATTAAGGTATCTGGATGGATGACTATTTAGCGGGCCTGGATCGGGCCATGAAGAAGATGCCGGCCACTCGGGAGTCCAAAGAGCGGTTCGTCATACCTTCCGTCAAGGTCTTTTACGAAGGCAAGACCACCGTACTGGAGAACTTCGGGGCCATCGCGGACACACTCAATCGCGAACCGGAGCACCTCATGAAATATCTGCTCCAGGAGATGGGCACAGCGGGCAAGATCGAAGGGCAGCGCGGCGTCTTTCAGGGAAAGTTCGGCGAGACTGCCATCGCCCGCCAGATAGAGTCCTACTTCGAGGAGTATGTAGTCTGCACAGAGTGCAGGCTGCCCGACACTCACCTCCTCAAGAGTGATCGTGTTCTGACACTCAAGTGCGATGCCTGTGGCGCTCACCGACCGGTGAGAAAGAGAAAGGCGGCCACGATCGTGCAGAAGGATGTCATCGAAGAGGGTGAGACTTATGAGCTGCGCATCGAGTCCGTGGGCAACAAGGGCGACGGCATAGCCAAGGTGGATAAGTATCTCATCTTCGTGCCCAGTGCCGTCAAAGGCGAGATCGTCAAGGCCAAGATCAAGAAGATCAGCGGAACTTTGGCCTTCGCCGAGGTTGTGGAGCGAACAGGCAAGGTGCCTTAGATGGAAGAGAAGATCACCCTCACTTTTACGGAGGAGAACAAGTATCTGCTTGATTTCTCCCCGCCGGCCTTCTGGATGGAATATGCCGAAGGCTATGGTGGTCTTCCCTGGACTGAGATCAGCGAGGAGAGAACGGCGATCGTCGCCGTGAACTACTCCTATCTGCTTGATCTCCTGGTTCAGGCCAGGCTCTACCGCCTCAGCAAGATGCCTTTTGATGCGCGATTTCAATAGAATGCCATCAATGCAAGGCTACGTCATTCGTGGCCTACCAATCATCAAGGAAGGCGACGATATTGCCTTGCTGGTCAAATCTCTTTTTGATTTTCAAGATGGAGATGTGCTCTGTCTGGCCAGTACCATCGTGGCCAAGTCGGAGGGCCGTTTCCGGGAGCTGGAAAGCTATCATCCCACGATCAGAGCCGCTCTCATTGCCGGAAAAGTCGGCAAGGACCCCAGATTCGTGCAGGCGGTCCTGGACGAATCGGTGGAGGTCCTGCTCGACCAACCCTTTCTACTGGTAGTGACCCGTTTTGGTCATGTGGGCGTTAACGCTGGCATCGATCAATCCAACGTAGGAGACGCCCGCATACTGCTGCTGCCGGAAAACCCGGCAGGGAGCGCAGAGCGGCTGCGCGCTGGCCTGGGGAAGGACTGCGCCGTAATCATCACCGATACCTGCGGCCGGCCCTTTCGCGCAGGTGTGGCAGGCGTGGCCATAGGCTGGGCAGGGATAGCCGCTCTGCGTGACTGGCGCGGAGAGCAAGACCTGCACGGCAAGGCCCTGGAGATCACATTGGAGGCCATTGTGGACGAGATTGCAGCAATGGCCAATCTTCTCATGGGCGAGGCAGGGGATGGAACTCCGGCGGTTGTTTTTCGCGGGTTGAAGTACCCATGCAGCGGCGGCGATTCGGTCTTCATGACGAAGGACAAAGACGTTATCCGGCCTCGCCTCAGGAGATAGGATTTTATCGCTTGGCGCGGATAGCCACGCTCGTGCATAGAACGGTTCGGATCGTGGTGCCTTTCAAGCGGAACGATGCCAAGAGCAGGCTGGCCCCGGCCCTTACGCCAAAGGAGCGAAGGCTCTTGGCCTTTGCCATGCTCAGGGATGTCATCAGAACCGTTTCTGGATTTGGCAAAGTGACAATTCTCTCCCGGCCGGGGCTGGACGCCACGGACGTCGGCTGCGATGTCGAGATTGTAGAGTCGGAGCTGGATCTGAACGATGCCCTCAATGCATTTATCGCCCATGAGGCTAGGCAAGGATGGCCATGGGACATTCTCATCGTCATGGCCGATCTGGCTCTTTTGACACAAAGTGATGTTGTCGGCATTCTTAGCTGCCGGGGCGATGTAGTGCTCTGCCCGGGAAGGGGGGGCGGCACCAATATGATCCTCATCAGAAGCCCCAAATTTCGCACCTGCTACCAGGGGCTGAGTTTTCCCAAGCACCTGGACTACGCCCGGCAGACGGGCCTGAAGACAGAGGTATTCGAGTCCTTCCGGGCGGGATCTGACATCGATTGCCCGGAGGATCTGGCCGAGGTGCTGCTGCACGGACGAGGGGAGACGAGGGCGCTCCTGGAGAGGATGGGATTTTCCGTTTCCGAAATAGGGAGGAGCGAAGGCATCGCAAGGATCAATTATTGATCCAAATTTTTTCGGCATGATGTTCCATCAGATAGCCGAACCCGGACGTAATTACGGGGATCATGAGATAGGTCACTGCAATATCCGTTGCATAGTCCCAAAGAGGCATTTTCAGGGGGCCAACAATGAATATCATGAGATCCAGCACTATGCTGATCAAGAGCCATGCAATGCCGATGAAGATGCCTTCCTTTAAAAGATTGCTCTTTATCCTGAATAAATAGAAAATGGAGAAGAATACCGTCCAGACAGCGATTACTACGGGCATGATCGACTCAAAGAGCGACCGCTGAGAGATGCGCAGCGGGAAGATCAAAACCGATACTGAAAATGGTATCAACCAAAGGAGAAAACCGAAGAGCCCCGCCTTAAGATATTTATTCATCCAATCACGCACCTATCTGCGAATTTTTCTGGAGTGGCTCTTTTTCGGCATATTATATAATTTTTGTGGACTTTTCGGGTATCTGCCCTCATTGACGCCGACCACTCTTTACTTATTCCCATGCAACGCCAGTACTAGCAGGATGCAAATCCAGATAACAATAGGTGACTATTATGGAAGAGGATTTTAAAGAAGCGGCGAAGTTTCACGGCCACGTCTGCCCGGGCCTTGCTATGGGCTATCGAGTAGCAAAGTATGTCAAAGAGCACTACCCCCGCTCCAAAGATGAGGAGCTGGTCTGCATTGCTGAGAACAAATCCTGCAGCGTGGATGCGGTGCAGTCGCTCCTGGGCTGCACGGCCGGCAAGGGCAATCTGATCTTTGTGGATAATGGAAAGCAGGTCTTCACCTTCTACTCTCGCGATCAGGACCGGGCCATGCGCATCTACTTCAAGGGCGATGTCTTCCGGGGGATGGATGCCCTGCGCCAGAAGGCAGCGGCTGGACGGCTTGCTCAGGAGGAGAAGAAAGAGTTTGAGAATCTGAGGTCTCGGGTCATCGAGGACATCTTGAGCGGCAAAGACGAGGATCTGCTCTATGTGAAGGAAGTTGATATTCCCGCACCAGAGAAGGCCAAGATCTATCCTTCCCTCAAGTGCCAGGAGTGCGGGGAAGGCTTCATGGAGATACTGGGCAGGACAGCAGGCGGAAAGGTGCTCTGCAAGGAGTGCTTCGGAAAAATGGTGTGCTGAGGCGGGCGGATATTTAGCGGATCGCATATCAACCGGGGAGGATGCTAACGCTTATCTTTAACTATTAATACTAACTATTGTACTGGATCAAAAAAGGAGGAGACTGTCATGAGAAACCAATGCTATGGCATTATTCTTTTCAGCCTGGTCCTAATCGCAGTTCTGCCGGCCCAGGGAGGAACAGTAAGCATCAACACCCTTCAATATCCTGCATCGCCGGAGACCCTAACCGTGGGCGAGCGAGTGCCAATTGTGGTCAGCATCAACTACGCCAACCTGGAGCAATCGACATTGAGCCTGCACCTCGCTTATGCCGATTATCCACCACGTTTTCAGAGCGGCGGCGAGACTACGGTCTCGGGCAGCGGCACTTATATGTTCCCGCCCGCCGAGATCATGGTGCCCGCCAGCTATTCCATTCCATCGGGATGGCCCGAATACATAAACGAGTGGCATCTCAAGGCGGAAATATGGAAGGGAGACCAGCTTGTGGCCGGCAGATCCTTCACGCTGCTGGTTGAGAATCCGGAGTATAAACCGGACGTGGAGATCGGCAGCATCGAATACGTCGTCCCACCGGACACGATTGCGGTAGGTGAAGAGAGCCTGGTGAAAGTGAACACCGTCTACTCCAATTTAGCCGCCGGAACCAAGATAGAGGCAACGCTGCGGGATCAATCGGGCATCATAGCCTCTCGTTCCAGCCGGGCCCTTTCCGGCAGCGGGGAATTGACCTTCAGCATGACCGTAAAGCCCAAAAGGGCGGGAGCCTGGCTTATTGAAGCAGCTCTTGGAACGGGATCGGGCTCAATGCTGGTGGGGGACAAGAAGAGCTTCCAGATCAATGTGGTTACTGGATGATTGGATTGGCTTTTGTGATCATCTAAAACGTCTAGCAGAGATCAAGGAGATGCTCATGGCAACCGAGGCAATGCTTGCGTCGGCTTGGATGAAGCCTGCGAGGACATCGATTGCGACGGTCAGCACCAGCCCGTTGCCTGCGAGATCGGAGACAATAGCGGTGAAGGAACCGATCTATGGAACATGATCTTGGCTCTGGACAAACTCGACAACAGAGCCAAAGCAATAGAATGCGCCAAGTCCGCCCTCAAGATCCAGGAGTATATCGAAAACCCACATGTTGAGATGGCGAAGCGAAAGCTGCAAAAATGTGATCGCCATGTAGAGTTCGGCATCATGGTGGGTCTGGATCTCAATCATCTCGGCTACTCTTTTATTTGCATCGATCCTATGACCCTGAAAGGCGCTAAAGGCTCAAGGTTTTTGAATGACCTGCGTGTCTTCCGAACGATGCAGGTTTCATTTTAAATACTACTAATACTATTTAAATTCAGATGGTCTTCCTCTTTAGAGTCCAAATTCATCTACATGAGGGTTTCGATTTAGTATCAAATAGCAGTGCTTGGTAGTGTACTTTCTTTTCTGTAAAATGATATTAAGGCCCTGTACCCAATATATCTTTGGAAAGAAGGAGGATACAGAGCCATGGAGATATTTGAACTGATAGAAGATTATCTTATCGATCAAGATGACGGATTAAAGAAGCTATTGACCTGGTTCTTGAACCTAGTTATGCAATTGGAAGCAATACAGCAATCCGGCGCTGAGCCCTACGAACGAAATGAAGCGCGAACAACTCAACGGAATGGCTACAAGGAGCGATCACTCAAGACACGCGTTGGTGAACTGATTTTAAAGAAACCGCAGTTTAGAGATCGTTCATTTGTATCTTGTATTTTTGATAAATATTCTCGGGTGGAGTTGGCTTTGACAAACGCGATAGCAGAGTCATACTTACAAGGCGTTTCAACAAGGAGAATCCGAGAGGTAGTAGCTCACTTAGGCGTTGAGCGTCTTTCTGCCTCTACCGTGTCTCGGATAGCCAAGGAGCTGGACGAAAAGGTTGAGGAATTTCTTAAGAGACCTATCGAGCGACCGATACCGTACATTTATGTTGATGCAAGCTACTTCAAAGTCCGTGATAGTGGTAAATATGTTACCAAGGCTTTTCTTATCGTCACGGGAATTCGTGATGATGGATATCGCGAGATCCTTGGTGCCAAGATTACGGACAGTGAGAGTGAAGGATTCTGGTCCGGATTATTTGATGAGCTAATTGATCGCGGTTTGAAAGATGTTAAGCTGGTTGTTTCAGATGGCCACAAAGGAATACAAAGTGCAGTTTCGTCAAGGTTCTTGGGTGCAACCTGGCAAATGTGCCAGGTCCATTTCAGCCGCGCGGTGCTGAATAATATTCCCAATAAAGATAAAGAAGAGGTCGCAGAGAAACTCAGACAAGGATTCGAAGATCAAGTAAAGATGGCGGAATTGGCTGCTCAGCTCGTCCAGAAGAGATATTCAAAGTCGGCTGATACCATTGATCGGTTTAGTCAGGACATCTGGAACCACCGGGCGTTCCCAAAAGAGCATTGGAAGAAGATTAGAACCACCAACGGGCTGGAAAGAATCAACAAGGAACTCAAGAGGAGAAGTAGAGTAGTCGGTGCATTCCCGAATGATGGAGCGCTTCTTAGGCTTGGCGTTACCATCCTTATGAAGTGGGACCGCTGGAGATTCAAGAACTGTGAGTAGCTCTTTTCGATTTTTAAAAGTCGAAGCTATCCGCTTATCCAATTCTATGTATCCTGTGGTCCTTGTAAACAACGAATCAAACTCTTGTTCGATCACCGCTTTTAGATTAATATTAGGACTAGATTTATATCTTTTCAGCAAATCGTAGAAGTCCCACAGATTTACCATGAACTTTTCCAGAATCAGTCGATGGAAATCAAGGTAAGGTTTCATTTTTTTATAAAACCGTATCTCATGGATCCAGCAAAGAGCATGCCAGATAGCTATGCCCATATATTGTCGAGCGCCATCAGTTGTCATCGGTGTGCGTTCCAAGACTCCCTCAAGCAATCCGAGTATCTTTCTAATCGTGGCTCTGCTCTTGCTTTTTTCAATAAAATATGTGGAGAACTTCTCGTTACCAAAATAGTGCATGTAACAATTCTTGCCTTGATGTCTGGCACCGGTTTCATCCGTCTGAAAATATTTTGCGCGCATCATGCCCATCTGAAAAATATCGGCCTTTTCTGCCGCAAAGGTTTCGCTTTTTTCCTTGGTAAGGATATTTGAAATCTCGCCTTCCGAGATGATGGTACCAAAATCAGTCAGGATACTATGGATCTTGTTTTCGGTTACTCTGCCAACGTAATAAAGCACAGCGACGAGTGCTTTCAGATCGCTGCCAAATTGTGTGCTTTGAACATCCTTAGGAAGCTCAGCATAATAGTTCTTATTCAGTGACGGGGAATAATAATGTTCTCGCCGATATTCAACGTTATCAGTTTGCAGCCTTATGTTTTGGATAACAATGGAGCTATACCCTTTGAACACAGCATCTGGCGACAATGTCTCAGGATCTATCTTTAATGAGACCACTCGGTCAATCTTTATCTTGGGTTTCTTCGAGTCTTTCGACCACTTTTTAGATTTCTCCGCAGGCGGGATTTGTGGCTCGCGTGGAGGAACGTTTGGTGCGATTTTCGGCTTGCCTTTCTCTCCTTTCAATCGAGCGTTCTCATCTCTCGATTGCTGTAACTCTACTCGAAGTTGCCGATTCTCTTGGAGCAATTGTTCAACTACGTTGAGCAGTGTGATGATGAGGGACTTAACTGATTCTTTATCATCGAAGTTGATCTTATCCACGTCAAGGCTGATAAGATCTTTTTGTATAATTTCTCCCACAATGATTTCTATATAAACAATAGCTATTTATAATTATCGTTCGAGCAAATTGGTGGCTCTATTGAGCATGTACGCATTTCGCCTCATCTCTTTCTATTTGTCCTTCGCACTTTCATAGCCTCCGCTAGGTTGAATGAATGCTCGCTAAATATTTTAACTGCTCCAGGTTGTAAACGATTGAATTCATCATGAATTTTATTCCAGCTCTCGCGATAGTCGTTACAGAAACGCGACCTGCATTATGGGCTCGCTTCATAACCGCAAAGCATCTTTCGATATGCGATCGCTTTCTACTGATTCTCTTATTTCTCAGAATGTCCTTGATTCCTAACTTGTGATTTCTTGCGGCTTTTTTCATTGCAGCATCATATCCCCGAGTCTTGGCACCACTATATCCTTTGTCAGCGTAACGTGGTAGTCCTTCGATTCCAAGGTCCACCTGACTATCATGTAGTGAAGCAGTTGTTGTCTCGATTTTTCTAATAAGGTGGTGCTCGGTATCGATCAGAATATGACCCTTATAGCCGTAGAAGGATTTGCTGCCTTTTTTGGCCCAACTTCCCTCATTAATTGGACCACCATCGAGCCTTTTAGGTTTGGCATTGCTATTAATAATATTATTTGAAATATTAAGCAAATCTTTATCAAAATCTTGAATTTGGATTGCCTTTGTAGCTTCTGAATCTGGATCCTTCTTCTTATCATCTCCTTGCAGATCATTTTTATTCCTCTTTTGACCTGGATCGGATAATATGAAGGTAGCATCTTGAATTGTTCCCTTCTTTACGCTAAATCCCTTCTCATCGATTTGCCTTTGAAGTTCCTTCCACAGATCTTCGTATCTGCCGCATTCGATCAATCGCTCGCGAAATAGCCAAACAGTACTGAAATCCGGAATCACTTCAGTGGTGCCAAGGAAAATACGAAACGATATCCTATCCGCCACTTGGCGCTCCAACTCTGGATCTGATAGGTTAAACCAATGCTGAAGTACGAGCGCCTTCACCATAATTACGATATCGATATTCGGACGCCCTCCTCGGCTAGTTTTATTTTTATATATCAATGACTCTAAAATTCTGAATTGATCCCAATTGATAATCGATCTGATCTTGGATAGATCATCACCGAGGGCTTTAACCCGAGAATATTCTTCTCGAATGGCAAAATCTATAAGAGTCCTCATACAATATATGATATAGTATTAATAGTATATAAATATTTCGATTGATAGGTTTTTCGAAACCCTCACATGGAGAATATCATACTTCCAATAGCAACAAAAAACAATAATGAGAAAATTCCTCCCAAAATTCTCTCTAGCGAATATGCCCTATTGACCAATGGAGTGGATTTATCAAATGATTCGGGAATCTGGGGAGGATCTATAAAAAATTTCGTACCAGAAAGAAAGATTGTAGCACTAAATAGAAAGGGGTCAATGACTGCAAGGATCTTCGTCTTCGAGTCTGATTCTTGGTGGTGCTTATCCCTGTATTCTCTCCAATCATATTCATCATATAAATCCTTAGTCTTGCTCTGACCAACATGATACCAAAATGATCCGAAAATCATTATCAAGAAAAAAGACCAAAACAGTGTAAATTCCGGTTTTGTGCCAAATCCATACAAAGTCCATGCAAATAAATAATAAATAGATATAAATGTACTGTCAATACTATTAATTAAGGGACCAATTATTGAATTATTTTCCAACTCAACAAGTTCATTATTTAATTCTGTAATAATTTTAAAACCAGCTAGATTCTCATATGCGTATGCTTTCATAAACCGATAATAACATCCGTAGGCATCACCAAAAAGACCCAATTTTTTAAAATTTTCAATTAGAGATTTATATGCGGTTTCGTTATACTTAATTTCATTTATATTTTCTAATTTAACATATAATTTGTTGTATTCAGTTTTTATCAAGTTGAGTGTTCCATCTACCAGAACGTCATCAAAAAATGCATCGGCATTGAATTCAGCTCCTTTGAAATTAGCATCTTTTTTAAATATGCTTCTATAGAAATAAGCATCATTGATGAATTTAGAGGAGCTAAAGTCTGCATTACCTTTAAATTGAGACCTTTCGAAGCCCGTTTGCCCTAAAAATTGGACATTGCTAAATTTTGTATTTGATCCTAAGAAAATGGCATCATCGAAGGATATAGCTTCATTTGCAAATATCGAATTTTGAAATCCAGCATCTTTTGCAAACGTTGTTCTTTTAAAATTTGTTGTTTTATTAAAAATAACAAGATTGAAAAAAGCAGAATCATTAAAATCCGAATCGGAGAAATCACATCCGGCGTAGAACTTGGATTTCGAGAATTTCACATAATTGGCAAATGTGCAATTATTAAATGCAGCGAACCGATAAAAATTGCAGCTTGAAAATGACGCATTGTTTGCATTTGCGTCTGAAAAACTTGCCTCTCCTCGAAATTGTGCAAAATTAAAGACAGCGGAATCCTTAAATGTAGATTCAAGAAAACTTGTATGAGAACCTTTAAAGAGGGCGTGCTCGAATATTGCATTTCTAAAACTAGTTTTTTCGAATTCTGCATTTCCGTTAAATTGCGCATGCGTAAAATCGGCAGTTTCCCTAAAAATAGATTTAGAAAAGTTTGAAAATCGATCGAACTTTATTGTATAATCATTCCCTCCCGTATAATTGGAAATCAAACCTCTTGAGAATGTGCAATTATAAAATTCAGAGTCCTTGCAAAAATGAGTGCCTGAGAGCTTCACATAATTTTTGAAAGTAACATTGTTAAAAATCACCTTCTCTTTGAATTCCATGTTGCTGAGATCTACAATCCCATTAAACCTTGAATTCATAAAACGAATTGAGCTTTCAATAACGTGTTTTCCAGAAGGATATAAGCTAAGATTACCATTTATAATTACTCCATTATAATCAATAAAATTATTTGAAATATTCATTTTGTTAAATAGGATGCTTATATCTTCTGTTCTATCTATTGCGGCCCCATCTACAATTAATAGCAATATTATAAATGCCAAAGAGAGTTCTATAATTTTCATTCCCACAGATCTAATGCTATTGTTTGTCTATAAAAAACCTTCCACCTATCTGCTGTGTCGATCAATTTTTACAAGGTCTTTTTATGATTGCCTTGTTAATATTTTCGTTTTAGGCGTTTATTAATATATTAGCAAATTTCAATTTCAACCCTACTTCGTGAAACATGTATTGTTTCTTGCTGGCAGAGACAGATTCCCCCGTGATCCTCTTAGCAAGTGAGAAAGCACCTTCGACGACCCAGCGTTTTCCATAATCGCATTTATTCTTCCAGGATTTGGGCCCCATTTGCAGATAATCTCGAGCATGTCTCGTGCGCAGAGGTGATCCTCTTGCTTTGGTAGATGTATTCGACCTTTTTTTTATAGCGGGCTTGATCTTGTTCTCGGAGAGTATATTTTAGAACCTTAACTCCGCGAAGATAGGGAACAATTGGTTCGCATGCACATGCGATGCATATTGAATCTTCGGGCAATGGCAGTTATGTTTATATATAGCTATATTCCCTATTTGTAAGAATATGGACCAGTCGATATCAAGTGATTCTGGGGGTCGCAAGATATCGATTTAAATAATTATCAGGCACGTATATTTATATCAATCCCTATTGAAGCGGAGTTAAGGTTAGAATGAATACCCTGCAGCTTGCTGCGCGGGTGCGCCGCCTTTTCACTAAATAAAGGCTTTTCGGAACTTCCAAAGATACATATCCTAACCTTTTGTGCATTTAAGAGGTAAATTTAAATATAAAGAAACCAACAACATATTGCAATATTGTTATCAAGAACCGGAGGCTAATCATGTGGAAGACAAGATATCTAATCATTACGATAATAGTAGCTATGATATTAGCTCCGCAGGCTGTTGCGGGAGACAAATTCTGGTTACTCGTATTTGACAAGAATGGAAATCCAGCTTCAGATGTATCTATAGAAATCTGGAATGATGGGGATAGGATAGATAGTGGTTATACAGATAGTGAGGGCAAATACGTATCTTGGCTGGATAGTAACATTAGATATAAAATAACAGCTAATAGAAATGAACAAACTGCTGAATGGGAAGATTACCCCAATTCCAACAACCATAATATAAGAATCTATATGCACGAGAGGAGCTAAGAAGATGTTTAACTATCTCTTACGATATGTCATATTATTATCATTATTTATGGTCATTGCATTTATCCCTGCATACGGACAGTCGTGTTGTAACGCCATGACAATCTCAGTGGAATCAACTGAGGGTTTAGGAAGTCTTCAAGGATTTAGCGTAAAATTAGATGGCAGACCTATTGGTGTGACTGATTATTGGGGTTATTTGTCTATTCAACTATCTGGAATTTCAAGGGGAAGTCATAAGATAGAAGCAACTAAGGATGAAGATGGTTTTAGCTTTGGAGGCATAGGATCTATAAATATTCCTTGTATAAATACATCTTCTGGTTATGAGTGCACTTGTCTCGTAGAAGTTTCCCAAAAACGACAAAGGTAATGCAATACTGCCCATGCCGGGCATGCTTACCAGTAGTGGTTCTAATGGAAGAAAAACGACCATATGAATTCAGATCCGGAAAATAGCCTTTGCAGACCGGCTTCACGCTTCAGGTCAAGATAGCAGCCTCTATCCACCGGTTTGCTTTTTCCAGTCCGGACTACATTATTGAATAGCAGGTCTACCCAGGTAAGCTGCGATGAAGAAGAAGTTCCATCTAAATCGAAGTCAAGCCTTCTTTTCTTGAAACCCTCTTCCTTCCACATTTCGCGATTGATATGAAGATGGTGCATCTGCTGATTATCTTCTTGGCGAGAGCCGTAATGGCCTTTTGTTTGCCTTTCCTGCGCAAGAATCGAAGATAGACCTGACTCATTCGTGACTTCTTTGTTTTTGATGCTCCGCGAGCCACCTGGTTTAGGATCCACCGAAGGTGCCTTGAACCGTGTTTGGTAATTTTTCCCATAGTATTCTTTTCACCAGAGCGATCGACTGTTGGTGTAAAACCAGAATAGCATGCCATTTTGGCCCCATCTTTGAAGTCTCTGTAGTTTCCGATTTTTGCCAAGAGAGTGATAGCTGCAATGAATTTTACGCCAGGAACTGACATCAAGATCTACAAATCTTCTTTTTGGCTTTCTGCCTTGCATATAGTATCGCATCAATCTCATCAATGGTTTTCTGAATATTATCCATAGTGCTAAGAGCTTTTCCGATAAGAAAAACTTGTGTATCATTAAGCTGGACTGGAATCGATTCTGGCAATAAACGGGCTCTTTTTCGAATTCTATTGCTTGGTATTCCGGGTATGAGTTCCTCCAGGCTCTTTCGTGCTTTAAGTCCCCTCAATATATGCATGCCGGATTTGCTGAAGATATCCGATACGAACATTGATAGAGTGATTCCCGCGGCATCAAGATGGACAAACTCGACAACAGAACACATGCGATCGAATGTGCCAAAGCCGCCCTGAAGATTAGGGAAGAGATCGAAGACCCCCAAGCCGAGAAGGTAAGGCGAAAGCTGCAAGAATGGGATCACCAACATCACAAGCAATGAAGCCCGAAAACAAGACCCTGATCAAAACCCTCCTGGAGCACAGCGCCTCTCTCCAAGAGGACATCCTCGACGACACCGAAAAGATGCTGGGCACCGTGCCCTTTATCCTGCAGGTCATGGCCCGCCGACCTGAGTTCATGATCTTCTCCAGCCTGAAGGACTTCTATGCCTTGCGGCCGCAAAGCCTGGAGCCCAAGGTTGCGGAGCTCTTGGCCGTGGCCGCAGCCGCTAGCTGTGGCGCGGACAAGTGCCTGAAGGTGCACATGAGCGCAGCCGCCCGCGCGGGGGCGAGCGAGGACGAGATCCTGGATGCGGTGTTCATCGCCGCCATCATCGGGCAGACCAAGGTGCTGGCCTTTGCGCTGCGCACCTTCCAGGAGTTTGAGAGCGGATCGAAAGAGAAGTAGGGCTTTGATCCGAAAATGCCTTTTCTCAACCCCAGGAAATTGAGAGGTTCACAGATAATGGAATATTTGAGTCCTATAACCAGTGGCTGACGACGATTCCACCACAGAGACACAGAGTTCACAGAGGACGCACAGAGAACGCTATAAAATCGGAGAGCCCATAGTAACTCAAGTTTAGCAACTGGAAATAGAGATGCGCCATCAACAATCGATCAAGCCTACTAAATTGCCCGAAAGCTTCATGGCTCTTGCCCCCCATGAGTGCTTGAATGGTAGTAATACTATGCAACGACGGCGAGATCGAGGTGCCGGATGGCGAGATATGCCAGATCTGCGGCCAGGAGCTGGAAGAGTTTGACGAGGTCACGGGTACAGGCATTCACGGGTATTACCACTGGGTTTGCGTGAACCACGTGGATGCGTGAGCCGCTTCGGGCAGACGGAGGCCTGCGGGCACGGGGCCGTTCGCTGATGGCAAGATTCATAAACCAGCAGGTGCTTGCAGTATCCTCGATCGGTCTCTCAAGGCAGATCGTAAGCGGGGATAACCAAGCCAGGCCAACGGTGATAGACTCAAGATCTATTCTCGCAGGAGTTCAAGGGTTCGAATCCCTTTCCCCGCATAAATCTTGTTTTATTGATAGCGATTTGGTCTTTATACACGTTACCTGGTGGATATGGAGGAGCTAATGCCTTTGCTTGCCCCCTGATTCCCAGAAAGCTGGACGGGCGTCGCAGCTGTCGAGTTCGTGGCCGCATGTGCACCAGGTCCTTCTTTGGATACCGTAGATGTAGGCTTGAAAATATTCGAGGAAACCGAGAATGTGACCTCGCCGGACCAGCTGTTACCACCGGCCATGTAGGCAGTATAGGTCCCTGCAGCCAGTGAGGATAGTGACAGATTGAGCTTGTACAGGTCTGAGACTCCCACTGGCATCACGACTAAGCTCATCTTACCCCCTGCTATTGAGCCGCTGGCTGTGGCCTCCTCGGTTTCATTTCCTCTATTTATTACTCCCTGACCCATGACCACGTTTTCGTTCTGGACCAGATACAGTTTCATCTGCTCTGGTGTTTTGCCCATGAGATCGAAGGACCATGTTCCGGTCACATTCACATTATCCAGAGAATTATCTGCATCTGCTTCGGACTGAGGCACGACTGAGAAACCTGGTTGTTTGCTATCTGATTTATAGAACGGATTGGATTCCCCAATTATTCCTGCCATCCTGGCCTCCAAAATGAGTTCTTGGGGCAAGGGCATGGACATGGATTCACCCAGTTGGCTGGGATTGAGCGGGTCACCTGGCTGTGCATCTGCCTGTACTAAGAAAAAAGCAATAACGGTTATGCTGAACAGCAATTTTTGGTATATCATATCGATCAGTCCTGGGTTCGACTGATGAGTGCCCAGTCCCCAGCGCTCCCCGTTTAAGAATCGACTTTTGGAAGCCAGAACACTCTTTTGCACATATATCGCTTACAGCCTCTAAACCCAATAGCCACTTTCTGTTATTACTATATGACGATTTCGGTGTAGTTAAATGTCGAAGTAAATCCTGGAATCGTCCCCCAAAGTCAAAAACGCCGAAGCATGGATAGATTCATTATAGCGAATAGCAGGAGCAAAAAGAGGTTTGACCCTTAAATTCTTACTTCTTCTTCTTCTCCGGCACATCTGTTGATACTGTTTTTATGGCAGCCTTGATTTTCTTTTCAGTATCCGCCGAAACTTCCTTCAAGTTGTGGGCTTCAGCAGCGTGAGTCTTTGCAAGCTTCATGACCTCCGCTTCAGTCTTTGCTCGTACCTGGAATCCGCATGCCATACCAACATCGCTACAAGACAGTTGCTTATATTCTTCGGTTACCATAGATTACAACTCCTTCTTCATATCCGCTTTTTACATGTTCCGTTTTATTCACTAGAGCCTTGATGGCTGAAATGTGCCCTCCATCAATCTCAAATATTTATGTCAGATATGCATTATCTCTAAGATATTGCATGTACTATTGGCGGCGTTGACCCTGCTGGTGTCTGGGCAAACACATCCACAACGACCAGGTTGCTGGGCTGGTTGTTCACCACAAAGTAGAGCATGTGTCTTCCCACCTTGTCAGCATTGAAGTTCATGGTGTTGTAACCCTGGTTGAACTGGTAAGTATTATACTTCGAACTGGTTGTGTCGGTCTGGGTCATCTCATAGAAGCCTGCCGGTCCTTCAGCGGGTGCATAGGCAATTAGCTGCAACCAGGTTCCGACTGGGCTTACTACATACTGCGTCCAGTTTGTTGCTCCTTGAATCCAGAGGTCATTGGTCTTGGATGGCACAGTGGATGCATACTGGGTGAATGGTAACCCTACACCGGCACCATAGTACACACTGGATGGTGTTTTCTTCGTTATATCGAACTTGGTTGGATTGCTTATTATCCCACCCACGACAGGCGTACCAGTGGTTGTATAGTACTCTGTAAAGGGTGAGAATGTGACCTCGCTATACGGTTGGCTATAGAAGGAACCACCCGTAGTGTACCAGGGGAAGTTGGGAACAGGCGTATCGAGCCAATGCAACATGCCAGACAATCCCGGATCAGAATTTGTACGGGTGGATACCTGGCCCATGTTGGGGCTAATCCAATCTCCGCTAGATCCCATTGAGCTGCCACTGGAGCCAGCACCTAGTGGGTCCTGTGCGAAAGCCTGAACTGCAAGGCAAACAAGCACAGCCATACACAACAAAATTTTGCTATATTTCATATTCACACCTACTATTGCTTAAATTATCTTCTTGGATTCTGAATGGATCTAATAGTATGTTTCTAGATAAAAAGCTTTTGGTATCAAAATATTAAAGTGCTATAAGCTATGCATATATAAATTTAAAGCATTTCGCAAGGTAATTTCGGACTTTGTAGCTTCGCAGCTTAAAGGGACGAGAATTGAGAATAACAGGACCGCTGAATTGCTCTGTTGAGTCAAATAACATATATAAAATTATTATTACATTAAGAATTACAAATAATATAGGTACTTAAAATTTTATACACGTAAAATTTATAAGCAAGAAGCCACGTTATAGATAGTCATGCAAAAAACTACATTGACCCTATCCGAACCTGTAGCCAAAACATTGAAGGTTTACACCGTATTAACCAAGAGCAGCTTGCGTGCTCAAAGCCAAGTGGTCGAAGATGCCCTGATAGAGTTCTTCGAGAGGCACGATGTGAAGATGGAGGCGTAAACCAAGTAATGGGACAGGGGAGGCGCAAGCAATGGTTCGATGCAACGACCCGCATGCAGTAGATCTCGTTACATCTATTTCCAAGAATTGCAGATTCAAATTTTTCGTCTATGACCGCAGAGAGATTCAAACAATAGCAAATATTTTAGTATTAAAAGAAAGATCGCATACGTACAGAACTCAGAAAGTTAGGCTACTATTTAATTGAGAACAACAATGGTCGGAAGGTCTGGAAAAATCGGTCCGTATACAAGTTGGCTTTTAGTACCTGATCTCCCAGGGACCATTTCGATCCATCCAATCATAATCTTGCCAGCAGCCGTAGCATGCATTCTTAACTGTCCACAAGCGTTCCTTTGTTCCTTGAACTTGCCAAAAGACAGAATTGGGGTTCGCGTACTTATTAGCCCAAAGACGCTCTTTTGTGGCTTGGACCGCAATTTTTGCAGGAACATAAGGGTAGCTCCAATATGCGAAGGGATAATAAGCGGGGTAATAGGAATCCAAGTATTCAATCTCCTGTCCCTGATCCTGTGGGAATGTATAGGAGAACTCTTGAGCCGTTCCAGTAGCGATCAAACCGAAATAGAAGGCTATGATAATAAATGCGAGGTAGTTATTCATTGATACCGCCAGTACAAGGTTCTACGGTTAAACTAAATAGTTTTCCATCTAAATATACACTAAACTAATATAATTATGCCAGATAGTAGCTGGCAGTTTCGGGAAGATTTTTGATCATAAAAATTTATAGGTCAGCTTGGACTTGAGGCTCAAGCAGTTATCTTGGTCGTGGCGATGAACTTGATGAGGTCCTGTCCGATTTTTGCCTTCTTTTGGATCTGATTTGTAGCGCCGTCTAGGGTCGTGCCACTATCCGCAAGAGATCGGATTTCTTCAATGGTAGCATCTTCAACGGTGAAGTACTCGTCAATGTCCTTTCAGTGGCCCCAGACATCTCCTTCCAGCAGTTTGACTCCCTGCATATCCAGGAACACATCAATTGCTTTGGACATGGTCTTCAGGTAGGATGGCGGTACTTGGATCATCTGAAGCCGGGGTGCATTCTGAAGGAGGTTGAGGAAGTCCACGTTTGAGGCTCTAAATGCCAGATGGACTGCTTTCTCATTACACCAAAGATTGACAAATTTTGAGGTATATGATTGTATAAATCAGTTTCCTGGACAATATATGGCTAAAAAGACGCTTTTGAGCAAATACTACTCAGAAAGACTTAAATACTATTACTAATATTATTAATATTAGGTAGAAAAGCTACCTCACCAAGACTCAGGTACATCCCCTCAGATATACTTTTTTTCCCTGAGTCGTTGGTATCCCTTTTCGATAAATAGAATGCTTTTTTGGCATTGATCTCCTCTCTAACACATGCCTGGGATGGGGAGTATACCTCAATTCGGGTAAACCGGCAATTACTGGTGGTTTTGATCCGGCAACACAAGTGATCGGCAACTCGCACATATGAGGGCTACTTCGCTCTGGCTTTTCCGCCCTTCTTTCCCGCTGCTTTCGCTCCCGGCCCAATGCCGCCGAATCTCGATCTCAAATACCGGCCCGTGTGGCTCTCCTCCACATGAGCCACCTCTTCCGGCGTGCCCGCTGCCACGATCCGCCCGCCGGCGTAACCGCCCTCCGGCCCCAGATCGATTATGTAGTCGGCGCACTTGATGACATCCAGGTTGTGCTCGATGACCACCACGCTGTTGCCTTTGGCCACCAGGTCGTCCAGGACAGAGATGAGCTTCTTGACATCAGCAAAGTGCAGCCCGGTGGTCGGCTCGTCCAGCAGGTAAATGGTCTTTCCCGTGCCCCGCTTGGCCAGCTCCCGGGTGAGCTTGATCCTCTGCGCCTCGCCGCCTGAGAGTGTGGTCGAGCTCTGCCCCAGCTTGATGTAGCCCAGGCCCACGCCCAGCAAAGTGTCGAGCTTGCTTCTGATGGCAGGAATGTTCTGGAAGTGCTCTAGGGCCTCTTCCACGGTCATGTCCAGCACCTGTGCAATGGACTTGCCCTTGTACATGACCTCCAGGGTCTCCCGGTTGTAGCGGGTGCCCTTGCACTCCTCGCATTCGATGTAAACGTCGGGCAGAAAGTTCATCTCGATCTTGATCAGCCCGTCTCCCTGGCAGGCCTCACAGCGACCGCCCCGCACGTTAAAGGAGAAGCGACCCGCTTTGTAGCCGCGCACCTTTGCCTCTTTGGCCTCTGCATAGGCCTGCCGGATGGGGTCGAAGATCTTGGTGTAGGTAGCCGGATTGGAGCGGGGCGTCCGGCCGATGGGGCTCTGGTCGATGACGATGACTTTGTCCACCTCGGAGTCGAATATGATCTCATCAAACTTGCCCGGCTCTACGCTCGATCTGTAAATCTTCTTCATGAGAGCCCGATAGAGAGTGTCGTAGATGAGGGTGGACTTGCCTGAGCCCGAGACACCGGTGACGACTGTCAGGACGCCCAGGGGGATGGCGGCGTTTATGTTTTGCAGATTGTTCTCCCGGCAGCCCAAAAGACGAATGAAGCTATTGCTCTTTCTGCGGCTGGCCGGGATCTCAATGGTCTTCTTCCCGGAGAGGTACTGGCCGGTGAGAGACTCGGCACTCATCTCGATCTCCTGAGGCGTGCCCTCTGCCACCACGTAGCCGCCGTGAATTCCGGCGCCAGGTCCAATGTCCAGCACGTGATCGGCGCTGCGGATGGTCTCTTCATCGTGCTCTACTACGATGAGCGTGTTCCCTAAGTCCCGCAGCTTCTTTAGCGTCTCAATGAGCCGGGCGTTATCCCGCTGATGAAGGCCGATGGAGGGCTCGTCCAGCACATAGAGCACCCCGGTCAGGTTGGAGCCGATCTGGGTGGCCAGGCGAATGCGCTGCGCTTCGCCTCCGGAGAGGGTGCCTGCGTTCCGGGATAAGGTGAGATAGCCAAGGCCCACGTGCTCCAGAAATCCTAATCGAGAGGAGATCTCTTTCAAGATTTGGCGGGCGATCTCCTGCTCCTTTTCCGAGAGCCTGGGCGCGAGCTTTGCGAAGAAGTCGATGCTCTCCCCGACGGATTGATCAGTCACATCCACAATGGACTTCTCTTTGACCTTTACGGCCAGCACCTTCTCCTTCAACCTCTGTCCGTTGCAGGTCGGGCAGGGAAGGACGCGCATGAACTTCTCCAGCTCCTCGCGCCGGTAATCGGACGCGGTCTGGCCGTAGAGGCGAACGCTCTGCGGAATCAAGCCCTCCCACTGGCCGTTGTGCATCCAATAAGCGTCGCCATTTTTCATGCTCATGCTGAACTGGATGCGCTCAGCCGAGCCGTACATCAGGGCGTTGTGCTGCTCTTCGGAGAGGTCTTTCATGGGGGTGAAGACGTCAAAGCCAAAGTGCTTGGCCACAGCCGCCAGATGCTGGCCCCGCCAGCCATCGATAGCATTTCGATAGAGCGCCACAGCTCCGTCGGCGATGCATAGCTCTTTGTCCGGTATGATCAGATCCGGGTCGAACTCCATGCGAATGCCCAGACCATTGCAGGACTCGCAGGCTCCGAAGGGGCTGTTGAAGGAGAACATGCGCGGCTGCAGCTCTTCGAAGACCATGCCGCAGACGGGACATGCCATGGTAGCGGAATAGAGCCGCTCCCGGCGGCCCTCGCCGAAAAGGACGACGACCAGGCCTTCTGATTTCTTGAGAGCGTTCTCGATGGCTTCCACCAGCCGCGATCTGTCCCGAGCGGGATCCAGCCGGTCCATGACCACCTCAATATCGTGCATTTTGTAGCGGTCCAGCTCGATGGTCTCATCCGTTCTGCGGATCTCTCCGTTCACCCGCACCCGTGTGAAGCCCTCTTTATTCAGGTCGGTGAAGAGCTGGCCGTAGGTCCCCTTCTTCTGGCGGACGACGGGTGCTAGAATCGTTACCGTGCAGCCGCAGGCGGCCTCTTCGTCGTTCTTCGCCTCCTCCAAAATGCTTTCCGCGATCCTCTCCGGCGACTGGGACTGTATCCTTATGCCATGCACCGGGCAGTGGGGCACGCCTATCCTGGCAAAGAGCAGGCGCAGGTAGTCGTAGATCTCGGTTACCGTTCCCACCGTGCTGCGGGGGTTCTTGGAGGTGGTCTTCTGCTCGATGGAGATGGCCGGGGACAGGCCCTCGATGCTATCGACGTCTGGCTTGTCCATCTGGCCCAGGAACTGGCGGGCGTAGGCGGAGAGAGATTCTACGTAGCGGCGCTGGCCCTCGGCGTAGATGGTATCGAAGGCCAGAGTGGATTTGCCTGAACCGGAGACGCCGGTGATGACGATGAACTTATCACGGGGAAGCGTTACGGTTATGTCTTTGAGGTTGTGCTCGCGGGCACCTTTTATTATGATCGATTTCATTTCAGAGGTCTCACGGGATTTTCTGGTCGAATGATGAGCAATTGGTGGAGGATGGACTTAATCCTTTTCAGACGAATTATATGCGATGCTCCTTACGGCAGTGGTTTAGTGATTTTATCCCGCCCAAGGTTTGGTCGGCAACTGCTAACTGCCTTTATGTAGAAGCGCTTTACGCACCCCGCAGCTCGGATGCACTGGTGCGCCGCAACCACTTAATTGATTTTTTAAAATACTTTAAATTGTACTTTTGCCTCACTTTTCAATCTTCTCAAGCTCAGATTGCAGATTCTGGGTTAAGTCGATGTTGTAGAAATCACCAGTTGTGGGAAGTTCCATGGCAAATCCGGCTGTGATGTCCACCTTGGCTGTAGCCTCATCAACCTGAAGATCGAGGATATGCCCGCCTGCCTTTCTGTCCGCAGTTATGAAGTGAAGGTGGTATCCAGCGACGTTGAGGCCCTTGGAAAATTCTGGTGCCCAGATGCCCACTACAGAACCGGAGACATTGTAAAGCTCGAAGACCGATTGATTCTTGACAGCATCGGCCAGGCGCGGATAAGGCTCCTCCTGCTTGGGAACGCTTCTGGTCTTGATGTAGGGGAAGGTGCCGTCCATTCTCAATGCAAAGAAAGCATTTTTGGAAGGCAGCTTTTCATCGAGCTGGCGGGAAAGCCCTGTGAAGTTGCTGGCGTTTTTAATTTCTATGGTCTGGTCGGCCTTGAAGTAGGTTACTGTGGCAAAGGGCGTTGTCGTATTGCCCTGCACCGGATAGGCCACTCCGTCCGCCTTGACCTGATAATAATCCCCGTCCAGAGCCACCATCTCACCATCGAGCGAATCGAAGGTACCTATGCCGAAATCGCCATGGGTTTTGAGATCATCGAAGCTGTAAAAGCCATCAAAAACGCCCTGCAGCAGAGCATCAATCGTGGATACCTGGAAGAGTATGTCGTCATCAGCACACACCGCGCCGGGGAGCAGAGCTAAAGCCATTATGGAAAGCAGTGCTCCAATAATTGTATATTTTCCTTTCATTTAATTCATTCCATAATATTTTTGGCAAGGAGTACTCTTTCCATCTATTACTACTATTTGGATTGTCTTGAAGAATGATGTTCTAGCAGGTCGTTCACTGTATTTTCGTACAGCTTGTTCTGGGTCCCCTCCATGTCCGGAAGCTTGATGTCTATATCAGCGCAGGAGCCAATCAGGAAATAGTCCTGAATCCAAAGGGCAGCTCCAATTCTTTCGTTACCAGTACCCGAAAGATTGACCCGTCAAACCCAATTCAGCTCTATCTGAAGACCGATGCCGCCCTCACAGGCGAGAAACTCGATATCGTAGCCGCAATCCAGGCTGTGTCCCTTGCTGCCAACACCTGGGATTACTGGACAAATCCCTCAAAGAACAATTTTTTAAAAAAAAGTTCTAAATATAAGAGGCCTGCCCGAACTTCTCAGGCAGTCCCCTCTAAGCAAAATTCAGCTTGAACCGATGAGGCTGATCACAAAGAAACCCAGGAGCACACCTACTACGAACACGACTGCAAACGAGGTGTAGATCAGGGATCCAGCTAATACAATAGCTTCCATATAATCATCTCACTACCAGTACTGGGATTGTTGCCCAGTAGAGGACCTTCTGCACTACGCTGCCAATCAACAGCTTGGAGGCACCGGACTCACCATGGCTTCCCATGACAATCAGGTCTGCCTTCTCAGCTCCGGCCGTATCTATAACCGCATTTGCGGGAGCTCCAATTCTGACGATTGTGTCTACTGTGACGCCGATCTTGGCACCCATGGCCTTGAGATCGTCAACCGCTTTTCGGCCCGCTTTCTCCAGCTTGGCCTCTACTTCCTTTCTGTCGGCCCCAAGCTGTCTAACTGCGCTGGCAATAACGACCTCGTTTACTATGTTGAGTGCTATGACCTGTGCGCCGAGTCCCTTAGCGAGCTCCATGCCCTCCTCAGCGGCTTTCATAGATTTGTCTGAGCCATCTGTGGCGATCAATATCCGCTTGTACATCCTATCCCACCTTTGATGCGTTTATCTCACTGACATTGTATAAATAGCTATCTTCCGGATTCAAGAATTCGAAGGGCTAATAGCGCCGCATTTTCTCCATTATCGATGCCGACGCAAGCCACAGGAACTCCGGGCGGCATTTGAACAATTGATAAAAGTGCATCCAGGCCGCCCAGTTTCGCACTTACCGGCACTCCGATGACGGGGCGCGTCGTTTTTGAGGCTATAACGCCGGGCAGCGCCGCGGAAAGGCCGGCAATGCCGATAAAAACGCGAGCATCCGTCTTTGAGATGTAGTCTTCCAGCTCCTGTGGATTGCGATGTGCGGAGAGAACTTTATGCTCAAATGACGCACCCTTCTCTTCCAGTTTGCTGGCGACCCTGTCCACAATTGCCTGATCCGACCGGGATCCGGAAATTACTGCAATATCAACCATGATCTTATCCTTGATTTCGTCCCTGCAGCTCATGTTGCTTATTCACGCTCATCATAATCAGGGTCTCGAAGATGCTCTTGACAGCACCCGTGTCCAGGTTCAACTCCGTAGCCAGGTCCATGGCCTGGGACAAAACCTTCTTCTCGCGCTCTGGATCGCTGATCGGCTTTCCTTCTGCTCTTTTGGCCTCAAAGATCTTTTTAGAGATGCCTATACGCTGATAAATGAGCCTTATGATCTGCTCGTCGATCTGCTCAATTTCGCTGCGATGCTCTTGTAGCCCCATCAAATTCCCCGGCCCTTAGATGCGCAGTTATTATTCGCTTTCGTTCTTATCACTCTTCCGCCCAGAGGTCTCCAGGCATCTTCAAGAGCGTCCATCTTATCTTCATCAATTATTGCCGCATAAGAGGGTCCTGTACCCGAAAGGCTCACTCCTTTCGCTCCCGCCTCCAGTGCCAGGAGCAGGGGCTCTGTGGGCAGGCCCAGAGCCGCGCAATAGGCCAGGCCGTTCAGGGTCATGGCCTGGCCATAATCGCCGCGCATGGCCAGTTCAAAGATCACATCCGCCATGGGCGCAATGAGCCGGGAACGGGAGATATCGGTATCAATGGAGAAGAGCTTTCGCTCGGGAACCAGGAGCATGACCATGCAAGAGAACTCCTCCCTTTTAAGGAGAAGCATGCCTTTGTTGTCGGTAACCACAACGCCGCCCAGCATTGAAGCCAGAGCGTCGTCCAGAGCCCCGGTAATGGTCACTCCCACTTTCCGGGCGGCAGCCACGCCGATCTTGGCCGCCTCTATCGGGTCCATCTCTTCCTGCAAAGCATCGAGAGTTGCCAGGACGGCGGCGTTGGCCGCGGTACTGCTGCTCTTGAGACCTCCGGCCACAGGAATCTCGCTGCTGGTTCGCACTACTGCGCCGTAGGAATAGCCCAGTCGCTCTTGCACCATGCGCACACAGGTCTCGATGAGACGGGTGTCCACGCCGGGAACGTCTCCCAAAATGTCACCGGAATTGTTCAACTCCACTTCGGCATGTGTTTTGAGCTCGATTCCAAAGGCCGCCCCTTTCCAGGTGGCCACTGCATTAAGAACTGTGGCAGCGCCGTTGGCCCAGGCATATCCTTTCATGATTGCTCCATCTCAAAGATCTTCTTGAGCTTGTCCAGCTCTTTCGTAAACTCATCTTTACCTTCGCGAGTATATTTTGCAATCATCTTATTCAGATATTCTAGTTCAGTGATGGATGAGATGAAGATGGGCTGATAGCAGCCCAATTCAACAAGCGGCAAGACCTCGACACCGCCTTTGTTTGTACCCTCCTCCAGCCCCTTTACTACTACTATGAATGCGAAATTCCTGTAACCCAGGCCCCGGGCAATGTTCTTGGCGAAGCTGTTCATCTGCTGCACCCTTCGAGAAGAGAGATCTTTGTAGGCGGCAACGGAATCCTTGTACTCCACAAACATGATGGAATCATCGGACCAGAGCAGGGCGTCATACTCCACCACGGCGATGGCGTTTTTCAGAGCCACCACATTAAAGAGGACGCCGCGACACCAGCTTATGTTAAGGTGAAGCCGAAAGTCCGCTTCCGTCATAGGCGTGTTCCTGGGCTTCAGCACATAAGGGTCGCTGGACAGTTCAATCATGGGGGATCGTTTCTCTTTTAAGTAAATGGACTTTTCCTGAGTTTAGCCTCGCATCAAATTCACAGCCAGATCAAGAACAGTCCTGGGCCGGAAGAGCAGGACGATCGCAGCGGCATAGCCGGCTTTCTTGACAAATGAGCCTCCCGAGATAAGGCGTTTTCCGGACAGACCGCTTACAAGCCTGTCGATCTCCTCATCCTTCATCATGGCCAGCGTCTGCAAAGATGCCCGGCCCATGCGGTACTGCCAGTAGAATTCCCTCTTCCAGAGCTTTTCATATTGAGATAGACCTCGAAGGGATACATCGCCCGCAGCCACAGCCTCAGCAGCCACGCTGCCGCAGATGGTGCCGGCGCGCATGCTGTAGGCCAGACCGCTCTGCCCGGCGGCCCCTCCTGTGACCATCAGAGAATTGGCAGCCATCTCACCGGGCAGAACGCAGATGGGGTCGCCCCCCCGCCGCACAGCATGAATTTTCATATCCTCAATATCCCGGTACTGCGTGGCCTTGTAGGCCTTAAACCGCTTCAGGAAATCCCGGAAAAAGGGCTGCACATTTTGACCGTGGCCGCGCACGAAGACACCAAGCGTGGCGCGATCGCCACCAGCAGGCGAAAAGGTGGCCTTCCAGCCGGGTGCCATGCTGCCGATCCAGTATTGGAAGAACATCTCCTCGCCGAGATCGGGATGCTCGACATCGGCTTCCATGGCCCAGGCAATATCCTCGGCATGACGCATGGGCACCAGGCCTGCTCCGCGAGCCAGGTGGGAAATGACTCCTGAAGCGTCCACCACCACCTTGGCCTCGATCTCGTCCTCATTTAGCAATACAGTTCTGCGACTACCATCCAGCCGGGATTTCCTGGCAACGTCGGCCAAAAGGCTCACCCCAGAGCTTTGTGCGAGGCGCAGGTAGTGCTCATCGAACTTCTTTCGGTCAATGAAATAGCCTTTAGCCGGTATGGCAACGCCCTGGCCGGAAGGGGATAGAATGCGCATGCCTTCCAGCTCTTTTTTCAGGTAGCAGTCCTCTACCTTGATGCCTGACGTAGCGGCCATTCCCTCAAAGAGGGTATTGGCGGCGTGATCCAGGCCGGCCAGATCTTTGTCGAGCAATATTACCCCGGCTCCGCCTTTTGCGGCAGAGATCGCAGCCATCAGGCCGGCGGGCGAAGCGCCCACTACCAGAACATCGCACTTCACGAGAGTGAGTGGGGCGGGGGATGAGATTAAGTTTTCCGGAGGGGCCGGAGAGACGGGAGGCTGCGTGGACCGAGGATGCCGCCCTGATGCAGAAAAAAAAGAAGGCGAAAAAGACGCCTCTAATTAGTTAACGGGAAAACGCATCAGCGTTTCCGTCAACAGGTCGTACACCTTGGATACGGTCGAGACCTCTAAGCGCTCATCCGGCGAGTGGACATGCTGCAACGTAGGGCCCAAAGAGATCATATCCATTCCAGGGTACTTTTCCCCAACCACGCTGGTCTCCAGGCCGGCGTGAATGGCTATGACCTTGGCCTCTTGACCGAATTTATCCTGATAGACCTGCTTCATCAGGCCCAGTATCGGAGACTCTGGGTTAGGCGCCCAGCCAGAATAACTATCAAGGAATGATACATTGGCACCAGCCAGTTCGAAGACGCTTCGAATCATGTTGCCGGTGTCGTCTCGGGCCGAATCAAGGGAGCTCCTTACATAGAATCCGGCCCAAAACTCTCCCTTTTCTGCCTTCAGGATGCCCATGCTGGTGGAGGTTTCTACTAACCCAGGAACAGCATCGCTCATCCTCAAGACGCCGTTTGGGCAGCTATATACGGCGCTTATCAGGTTGACGGCGGATTGTGCCACCATTAGCTTAGCCGGAAGGTCAGCATTCTCTGCCTTTATAACCAAGCCTGGCTCTGTGGTTGACAGCTCCTTTTGCACGATGGCTTCGAACTCCTTAACGTACTTGGCAAAGGAGTCGGCCTCTGACTTTGGAACTACTACAACGGCATCTGCTTCTCTGGGTATGGCGTTGTAACGATCTCCTCCATTAAAGGAAGCAATTCTCAGGCCGAACAATCTCTGGGAAGTCCATAGCAGACGGGATAGGATCTTGGCTGCATTTCCCCTGCCCAGATTTATATCCGTTCCGGAGTGGCCTCCCTTTAGCCCTTTGATGGCGATTTTGTATCCAACCATCTGGGCCGGAGTTCCTTCCTCTGAATAATTCTTCTTGGCGTCAATGTACAGACCGCCGGCGCTGCCGATAGTAAACTCTCCCTCCGTCTCTGAGTCCACGTTTATGTAGATATCACCCTTGAGCATATCTGACTTAAGCCCATGAATACCAGTAAAACCGTCCTCCTCGTTGACGGTGAAGAGGGCCTCCAGAGGACCGTGGACCAGTTTCTTATCTTCCAAAAGGGCCATGATGATGGCAACCCCGATACCGTCATCAGCACCCAAGGTTGTGCCATTGGCCTTTACCCATCCATCCTCCATGTAAGCCTGAATGGGATCCGTCTGAAAGTCAAAGTCCTTGTCTGCATCCTTCTGAGTTACCATGTCCATGTGAGCCTGAAGAATCAATCCTTTCCGGCCCTCCATTCCTGGAGTGGCAGGCTTGCGAATAAGGACGTTGCCGACTTCATCTACCGTAGTCTCCAGAGCCAAATCGTTGCCAAAATTTGCCAGATAGGCGCTTATCTGCTCCTCTTTGTGGGAAGGACGCGAAACTCCAGTCAAATTATAAAAATTTTCCCAGATAGCCTTAGGCATAAGAGAATCTATCGCCTCTCCCAAGGGGACTTTGGACGAATCATTATTGTTATCCCTGGTCGAATTTATGCCGGAGTCTGTATTTGAAGCAAAGCACGAATTCGTTATAAATATCAGGACAACCGCCATCATTAGCGATTTAAAACGCTGGTTTTGTTTCATGGTAGGTCAACTCTTCTAAACGGCTGGTATTATCAGGAAGTCTCTGATCATTCTGCCTTTTGGAGGGCGAGCTTATTTAAATAATTCTACGTTTTAACATATATTTCTTTTGCATTCAGCATATGGAGTAGTCTCTCTAATCAGGTATCGGTAGATTAGAGCATCCATGCGACAGTAAACCAAATATGCCTTTGTTCGGTCTAATTGCACAAGAAGGAGGGAAAATGGCCATCGACTTTCGCCAATATTCTATACGTCAATTGACGAGATAAGAGGCTTTCGCTTCAAGTTTAGAAAATACCATTCAAGAAAATGATGTATCAAGTCCCAGGCGGGCCAGCGCCGATCCACAGCGTCCTTTTAGGAGGAGCCAATCACCGCATAGTGTTGGCCTGACCCTGCCCGAAGCTCGACATTAAACTGGGCTTCGAAGGCGATACCTAGCGCTGGAATCTCACACAGCGTCCGAATTACCGGAACCCGTTCTCATGGGGCCTCATGCTCGCCCTCTCGTCTTTGGCTTGATTTGTGCCGCATCATGCCCCGACCGTGTATTAGCGTGAGATCCGGCGGATTACTGCGCCTTTTACAGCGCGCAACTTTTTCAGCCCGCCGAAATATCAGCCTCACAGGCTCGTAGCCAAATGCAGTGCCACGACGGCATGCATCTCCTGTACCAAGCAAACACCCTTGTCATCAGAGCATCATAAGATACGTTAAGCCCACGGCACGCCCGCCACCCTATTCAATGGCATGAAGCGGCAAACTATGTGTATAATCATTATAGATATTTGTAGTTGGCGGTCGAGAGCCGCATGAACTGAAAAATAGATTAATAATTGAGCAGGACTGGCGTCCGAGCTCAAGCGGTAATCTTGGTCTTGGCGATGTACTTGATCAGCTCCGAGCCGATCCTGGCCTTCCTCTGAATCTGATTGGCCACGTCGTCTGCGCATGCGCCGCCGGCGGCCAGGGCACGAATCTCCTCAAGCGTGCTGTCTTCCACGGTGAAGTACTCGTCCAGGTCCTTTCTGTGGCCCCACACGTCGCCTTCCACCATATCAATGCCCTGCATCTCCAGGAATACCTGGATGGCATTGGACATGGTCTTGCGGTAGGATGGCGGAACCTGAATCATTCTCAGCCTGGGGCATCTCTGCATCAGGTTAAGGAAATCTACATTGCTGGCCCGAAAAGCCAGATGAACGGTCTTCTCATTGGGGTTCAAATTGGGGATCTCGTTTCTGGCGCTGATTACTCTAAGTCTCATTTTAGCACTCCAGACCCTAAACAGCATTCCTAATATTAATAGACACTTCCGCTGTACACATCATACTAAAACGATTGCAACAGATGCAATCATCGCTAAAAATTTGGAATTTAGCACTGAACTTGGCATTTGTCTCTATAATGTTGGGATACGGCGCGTGAGTTCGGCCCAGTCGCTACCGATGGCCTTCTTGATGAGTACTTTTGCACTAGCTAAGGTAGGTGCAGGCACCACCATCTGCCAGATGCAGATCATGTTCTCACGATCGTCGTTTCTTATCAGCGGGAACATCCACGCCACCAATTCGGGGAACCGTTACTTGGGAACAGTGCTGGACATGATACCTATCGCCTTCCCTTGATCAGATAGGGTGACTCGTTCCTTAAAAATACGGTAGAGGTGTGTATCTTCTTTATCCAGGTGGATATTGAGATGAAAACGGAATGCAGCAGTTGCCCTGGCAGTCTGCAAAAGGTCATGTGCAGAATATGACTTGCTCAATGTGTCATATGCAAAATCCAAACCGCGGTGGTCTTTTACATAGGCTTCTGCAACCAGGGGGGCGACATTATCGAGCAGAGGAAGATAGCTAACTCTTCTCCGTGGGCATGCCAGACCAATACTTCGTTGAAGAACCGGAAACGTTCGATGGTGGCGGCAAGCCCCTCCTTTCCCCTTGCAGAGTCAAACGCGTCAGCATCGATGCGCTCCAAATCATTCCTGAACGCATTGTGAATCGCTCGTATGGCATCGACAGGTTCAACCATGACAATTACTCATGCGATTTCCGTATTAAGGTATTTCTGTTACAGGCAACTACTCAGTCTTCCTAATCGGACAATAGATCGATGTCAAGGACCTAAAGCAGATGGCGGCGGACGAGTCCAAGCCGGAGAAGTGCTCGGCGGCGAAAAAGGTGCTGGTTGCAGTGAGGGACTCGCCGGATCTTCCCCTCCTGCAGGATACCCTCCCGTCACCAGATCCACTACTTCAAAAACGCTAAAAGTGAGGCTTCAAAGCTCATCCAGCGTCTCTACACCCACTTTCTTGACCACGGGCTTCCAGATCTTGTCCCCCATCCTGGCCGGCGCGCACTTGGGCTTGTCCACCTGCACCCTCTCGCCTGTAAATACGTGCAACTTCTTCGTGCCCCGCTCGCGAAGCTTGATGTCAGTGTGGCCTCGGTTGGCCGCCTTCAGGGGCCAAGGGACTTTGCAGGCTCTCAGGTAGATCCAGCCCGGCCAGATAGCGGCCCTTCCCAGGCCAGAACTCCGGCCACCTCTGCACCAAGACGGTGCTGAGGACCATAGATCGCCTGGCAGAAATGGCCGGCACCCAGGAGGCTCTCTACGACGGAGATCTACGCCACCGCTGCGCTGCCCCTGGTGAAGGAGGCTTACGATCTGCATGGATTCGGGCCGTGAAGTGCATGGATCGAAAAGCGGCTCGATTAGAAAAGATGTGCGTATAACATGCAAGTCTTCTCGCCCATTTTCTCTTTTGGCTTGGATGGCCTCGAATCGCTTCTGGCAAATGGCCCATTCCAGCAGACAATGGAATGATTTATCGACAATTGTGCGATATCGGATTACTGGCATCAGAGAAATCAGAGTAGCGCTGTAGAGTTCGGAGCGCAACACCATGCTTGTGCGCTCTGAATTTTGAAGCTGCAAGCTAAATTTACATCCGGCGTACGGAATAGAAAGCTGCTTTGCTAAAATATAATTTATAACGATCTGGTCAAAAAAATAGGATATGGTATTAGCTAGGATTATATGCACGGCAGCGACCTGCACGTTCAAGGTCGAATATCTCCATCAACTACATGCTTTTCGAGAGTCTGCATTTTGGTTATCTTGAGCCGCTTGGGCACGTGTCTCTGGCGTTACACAGACATGGTCACCTGGAACAGCTTCTCTCCAGACAAATCCTTGGGTACATGTATCTGGCCCATATGTACAATCAGAAGCCACTACTGGCGGGATTGATGTCTGTGAGCACGCTTTTCGGGAGTCTGCGTTTTGGTTATCTTGAGCCGCTTGGGCACGTGTCTCTGGCGTTACACAGACATAGTCACCTGAAAAAGCATCTCGCCAGACAAATCCTTGGATACATGTATCTGGCCCATATGTACAATCACCTGAGCACGCCTTTCGGGTGTCTGCATTTTGGTTATCTTGAGCCGCTTGGGCACGTGTCTCTGGCGTTACACAAACATGGTCACCTGAAAAAGCATCTCTCCAGACAAACCCTTGGAGACATGTATCAGGCCCGTATACACCACCATTGGGGTCGCGTCGTTGATCCGCAAGGGTGTTGTCAAGACTTGTTTTTTCGCGCTCCTGCGGTGTCACACAGACATGGTCATTTTGGGAGGCTTCTCTCCAGACAAATCCTTGGGTACATGTATCTGGCCCATATGTACAATCACCTGAGCACGCCTTTCGGGAGTCTGCGTTTTGGTTATCTTGAGCCGCTTGGGCACGTGTCTCTGGCGTTACACAGACATGGTCATTTTGGGAGGCTTCTCTCCAGACAAATCCTTGGGTACATGTATCAGGCCCATATGTACAATCACCTGCATAGCTCGACTGTGGTAGAAGCAATAACAAAAGCACTGCTACCATCAGACCTTTTATTTTAGTTGGCATAGACAAACCTCATTCATAACTACTATTAATACTATTAATGTTAGTACTAACACATAAATTTTTTGTCGGCGTGAGTTCACTTCACCCTAATCGAGCTGGACGCAAATCTTGCTGACGCCTGGAACAATAAAACGCTCTATATTGCCGAGTTTGATAAGGGCTATAGTCTGGGGACGATTATTTCCAACGATGAGATGGAGCTGATATATCTCGCGGATGGAGAAAATGCCTCAGTGGCCATTGATAGGCTTCATCGGACAAGAGCATAAATTTGGCCAGGTGATTTCATGGCAAGTGAGATTCAGTCGGAAGTATTATTGGCTTTGGTATGATGACGCAGAAAAAGGTCCCCTGGTGGATTGGCTTACTTAAGACAATTGTCGTAAAGGCCTGATAGATAAAGGAGAAAAGGCAGAGCCGGACTATCTTGCCCGGCTCTGAATGCCCGACTTTAAGCGGTGATCTTGCTCTTGGCGATGTACTTGATGAGGTCCGGACCGAGTCTGGCCCTCTTCTGAACCTGGCTGGCCAGATCCTCTATGGCGGCGCCGCTGGCCACCAGGGAGCTGATCTCCACTAAGGTGCTGTCATCCACGGTGAAGTACTCGTCCAGATCCTTTCTGTGGCCCCAAACATCTCCTTCCAATAGCTCAATGCCCTGCATGTCCAGGAATACCTGGATGGCATTGGACATGGTCTTGTGGTAGGACGGTGGTACCTGAATCATTCGCAGCCTGGGACATCTTTGCATCAAGCTGAGGAAGTCAACATTGCTGGCGCGAAAAGCCAGGTGAACCATCTTCTCATTGGGATTGAGATTTGGAATCTCATTTTTTGAGCTAACTACTCTAAGTCTCATGTATTCTCCTATTAGCTAAATAATCTTTCCTAGTATTAATAGACACTTTAGCTGTACACATGTGTACATAACGACGTCTATAGGCTATACGCATGTTTACAAAAGCAATTCATTAGCCGTTCTATGTACTAAATTTGACAAAAATGATATGAGATTAGAATATTAGATGGCAAATATCTCATCCCAATTGCGAGAGGTACAACAGATGTGAGCATTCCGTTTTGCCCAAAATTTTTTAAATATAGCCTCAAAGTAGTACTATTAATAGTTGTCGCTAATTCAGTTGAACTATCGGCAATAATATACTCTAAACAGCTATCAAAAATGGGTAAGTCTTTCCTTGTTCCGGCATGTCCAAACACTCATGGATACGCTCGTATGCGATATTTGCTCTTCGCGATCCTGCGTGCTCATCTTTGAACACAAACAGAGGTCAAAGCCGGTTCTTCAAAGTGAGCAGATAAAGCTGCATTTTTTCATCCCAGGCTCTTTCTGCAGCAAGACCACAGATCTCGAATAATACCGCTTCCACAATCAGGTAGACTTCAGCTTTATCTCGAATGCATCCCAAGATGGACTGCCGGCCCCGTCCCAATGCAGAATGTATGTGCAGCTTTTGCCCCTCATATGATGGGTAAATTGTAGCCATGCCGAAGACCTCCCAGGCACTCTCATAGGCTTCAAAATTGGGCGTGGGAGGAACTACCGGTAGCTTTGGACCGGTCACTGCCCGGCCATCACGTAGTGCCCCCATGAAAAGGGCCGTGCAAGACTCGATCTTCTTCTCCAGCAGGAACTTTTGCAGCGATTCAATCAGATCTTCGCCATGGTCCATCCTCAGGACGAATACCCGGCCTATACTCCCCTCGGAATATTGCATGGGAAGAGGTTTTGTTTATCCATTCTTATAATTTTCCATCCATATTATTTTTCTTGACCGGCTTTTTGCAGCAGATTTTCCAGCACGCATCGCTTCCACTTGCTGGTTACTGGCTTTGCGCACCTTCCCTCCAGGAGATAGACCTGTCCGGAACGGGTTTTCAGAAACTCCTTAATCTCAGAAAGCGCGGCACTGGAAAGCTGGATCTTTCTGTCCGCAGCAACTCGGAGCTGTCCGCTCTCTGTGTCCAGATCAGAGACGCATAGCTTGATCAGGTATTCAAGATCAAGACCGGTCTCAAAGAGGAAAAGAAGTATGATTCTATCCATGCCTGATGCTAAATCGAGCAACCTTTTTTTCTCCGGCTCGGCAATCTCGCTTAAGCCATTCACATTGATCCCATAAATCTTATCGCATACAAAAGCGCCGCGCCCTTCATCTCTTCGTCCCCCGGCACCCTCGCGAGCCCCAACCGTCGCGCCAGGAGCGCCGCCCTCTCCCGCCCGAAGTATATCTCCATGCCTTTGAGGCGCAGAAGAAGGCGGAACAGCTCTACCTCGGGCCTATTGGACGCAAAGAGACCATCCAGCTCGCTCTTATCCTTTGCATCTTCATCGAGCCGCAAGGCAAAATCCGTTATCCTGGCCCTTAACTTTTCATCGGCGGAGCATATGGGAAAGGTGACAATCTTTTGCTGCTCTTCACACGTGAGCAGATTCATTTTGGATAAGTAAAGGGCGGCTGTGCATACCTGCGGCTTGACGGGATAGATGCGGCATCCGGGCAGGCTGGAATCGAAAAATGGACAGGCTTCGCCCTCTTTTTTGCCGAGCATCCGGGCCGATCCCACCAGCTCGCCCTTCAACTCATGAGGTCTTGTGAAGTCCTTCATGAACCTCTTCAGGGAGAGGCCCAGATGCCGGGCAATCCTGCGACAGTCATCTATGGAAACGGCAATTCCTCTCTCCTCCAGACAGCACCGGCCGCATCTCTCGCAAACGACCAGCAGGTGCAATGCAGCGTTTGCTGAGAAATAGGGCTCGAATTCCGGAGAGATCAGCTCATCCATCTCTCGGGCTGCTTTTTCCGGCTCCTTCAGCCCGCCCTCCGGCACAAGCTTGCTCAGGGCCTGCATGGCATTTATGCCGCGATCGATTTCTTCCCTCAGACTGAGATCCATTTAAGCCCCATTCTACCAATCATTCTTAGATCCAATTTACGGCGATCTCCTCAGCAATTTCGATGAGCGCTGCAAACCCCTGCCGCAGCTCTCCCACATTGACGATCCTGGTCGAGCCGATGAAACACTCTCCCCGCGCCTCGTGGATATGCCCGCAAAGCAACAGGTCGGGCTGATACTCCTCCACAAAGTGGCGCAGGCTGACCGATCCCGAGCTTTCCCCATTATAAAGAGTATCTTGCGCTCCTCGGGGCGGCTGATGCACAACTACTATCTTGATTCTTGTGTTTGATATATCCTGATAAGCTGCGGACAGGGTTTCATAAACCTCGTCATCCCTATGATCGTAGCGAGCAGGATCTTCCAGCCGCCTGGGACTTTTGGCAGTCATTCCGCCCATGCCCAGAAAGCCGACGTCTCCAAGGCAAAAGGAGGTGCGATGCAGCATTAGCAGGCCTGCTGCTTCCCATAGATCGGGCACAAAATCTCTGTAGTCCATGTTTCCGGGAACGATGAGCACGGGCGGCCCCAGACAGGCCAGGGCAAAAGCCGTATGTCGGGCCGTCTCCCTGCTGCAGGCATTGTGCAGATCGCCGCAGAAGGCTATCAGATCGGCATCAATTTCCTTCAGCCGGTCCAGCATCTCGATACGGTCATGCAGATCCGCCAGCCCTAAAATTCGCAAAGGCTTCTTTGCTCCTGTCATATTCTTTCCAGATATTTCTAAGCGCCAGGATGATATAAATAGAATACGAACGGGCCAAGGAAAACAGGCTAATATGCATTCGCGAGTATTATCAAAATAGAAAAAGAGGATAGACAATGAAAAACACTACATTTCTTATCTGCATGGCATTCCTGGCATGCATTGTCGTGCTAGCTTCTTTCGCATCTGCCCAATGTGCATCCTGCATGAAAGAAGGCAACTGGGACGATAGCGCCAAAAATTTTATTGAAGGCAAGCCCACAAGCGACGTGCCCGCTGAGTTCGGGCCAAAAGCTGTGAGAAAGACCGAGTCACAATTCGAGAATAAGACAAAAGCCGCCGAAGAGGCCGCACCGAGCAGCGCAAATGCTGCTGCCGGCTCTGCGTCGCAGTCTTCGATCGCAGAATTAATTCTAAAGAGCATCAATGCCACGCCATCTTTGGTTAACTCTGCAAGTACGGTAAAGATCACAGCCGTCTTTGCCCTGAACGGTTCAGAACAGGCGGAAAACCAATCGGAAATACAGCTCACGGCCACAGCTTCCATCAAAGACTCGACCGGCAAAGAGGTAGAAAAGCTCAGCCTGATTAAGACATCTGGAAATGAGTACTCAAAAAACTGGAACGCCAATGTCCCGGCGGGCATCTACAGTGTGGATATTGCTGCCTCCTCTCTACAGGGTGCAGGAATCTTCAACAAAGTCCTGCAAATTGAGGTAGCCGGCTCCGACAATGCTACAAGGGCTGCTCCTGCGGCTTAAAATCCGGGACGAGAATTGAGAGACTTGCTGGTGAAATAGCCAGCTCTATTTTTTAACTCTTGAAAAACCGCGAAGGACAAATATGGACTTATGGACTTGACGGGATTCGAACCCGTGGCCTCCGCCTTGCGAAGGCGGCGATCTACCACTGATCTACAAGCCCGATTTTAAAGAGAGTGGTTTAGAGGAGTCCGACCTCTTCCACCTCTGCCGATTCTACGTCGGGTAATTTTCGGACTGCTTCCTCAATCTCATCCGGGCTTCTGCCTCCCTTATCGTCCATTATTGTTACGACGATTAAGGCCTTCAAGCCAAAGGCGATGGGCATCTCCTCGATGGCATGCAGCCTGGCAAAGGATGGCACTACCTTCTTGATCTCCTCGGCGAGCTTTTTTAGATCCACATCCGTGCTCACCGGCATAACCTTCATTCTTACAGCAGCTTCTCCCATCTATTACACCTCACGGTCCTGAGAAGCCACAGGCTTTGCAAGAATAAACGTTGCTCTGCTTTTTACATTTATTACATCTGGCAATCACGGTTCCGCAGCTGGGGCAGGGGAACCTCGTCCCGCCCGCGCCGGTCAGCGTAATGCCACATGATATGCATTTCTCTGGTATTTCTTCCTTCATGTTATCTTCTCCATGATTGATGTATTTCTCTGTATAAACCTTCCCATAGATAGACTGAATTTAGGATGAATTTTGCCGGAATTGCTTTCTTATTAGCCCTTTATAATAGTGCCGCCTTCTCCTTTCTTCAGGGCTTGTGTGAATTGCTGCGCATCGGTGCCATTGAGCACCCAGATGCTGCTTCCTTTTAGAATGCCACAGAGAAGTTTAATCGTGCCCTGATCGATGCAGCTAACGCGACCCAGCAAGCGGTTTGCCGGCACCTCTGAGACCATTTTTCCGTCCAGCATCACGCCATCCACATCAGTAGCCTTGATGAGTGGGGCGGATAGCTGTGCGGCTACCAGGGCCGCCACCGCATCCGAGGTGTAGTCCCAATTATGCTGAAGATCGCGATCGTCCTCAATGAGGGCCTGGTAAGGCAAGAGAACCCGCACGCTGCAATCATCTTTGGGACGGCGGATCTCGCGAGTGAGAACAGCCCCGCTTCCATCCGCCAGAAAATAGGCATATTGCTCCATGGCCAGGATAGCCATCCAGTGCGCGGCCTCCTGGCAAAGATCGCCGCGAGAGTAGATCTCTCGCACCAGATCGGCCATGACACCGCCGCCCGGCACCACCAGGAAGCTGTAGCCCTCCTTCGCGAGGCCCAGGAGGGCGCGCATGAGCGGTCGGGCAGAGGCCATGAGGCTTCCTCCCATCTTCAGCACATAAAATGGCATCAAATGATAGTAATCACGCCTGCTATTAGAGCTTCATCATGAGTCTCTGGCAAAATGGATAGCTAAAGGTCGATTGGATGTAGGGTAGGGAGGGATCTGTGAATAATCGACCTTTGCCGTATAAACATCCGACTTGGGTCGTAGATAAGCTTTTTGGTTGTGATGCAGGAGATTTAGCCTAATGAACGAGAGAAAGAAGATTGTGACTCCCCTTCTGGCTGTGGACGCCGTCATACTCTTCCAAGAAGGGATCGTGCTCATCAAGAGAGATGACCCACCCTTTGCGGGTAGCTATGCCCTGCCCGGCGGATTTGTGGAAGTGGGCGAGACGGTCGAGGCGGCTGTGGTCAGGGAAGCCTGCGAGGAGACTGGACTTGTCATCGAGCTGCAAGGGTTGGTTGGCATCTACTCAAACCCCGCCCGCGATCCGCGCGGGCACGTCGTCTCCGCCGCCTTTCTGGCAAAGGGCAGCGGCGTGCTTCTGGCAGGTTCGGACGCGAGGTTTGCGAAGGTTTTCCCTCTGGAAAGCCTGCCGCCTCTGGCTTTCGACCATGATGAAATAATAGGAGATGCTCTTTCTCTGGCCAAAGCCAAGTTAGAGAAAAGCCAGGTTTCAGTAACGGAACAATCAAATTAAAGTATAGTAATCGAAATTAGCACACTTATCTGAATTAGGAAGATTGCAGGAATCATTTTTTCCCAGATCTTCCGGGCCTTTGGGAGATGTGTCATGGAAGAGATCCGAGAGCTCATAGAAAAGTATGCGTTGCAAAACGCCGTGAAGTACAAAGCCGCACCCAATGCCGGTGCGGTCATGGGCAAGCTCCTGGGCGAGCACGCACAGCTTCGTGCCCAGGCCAAAGAGCTATCGCCTCTGGTAAAAGAGGTGCTGGAAGGCGTGGAGAAGACCAGCCTGGAAGAGTGGCAAAAGAGGCTGCTGATCATTGCGCCTGAACTTTTGGCTGAGCTCTCGGAAAAGAAGGAGCCGGACAAGGGCTTGCCCGCTCTGCTGGGGGCGGAAAAGGGCGTAGTCATGCGCTTTGCACCAAACCCCAATGGGCCACCAACGCTGGGCAGTGCGCGCGGCATCATCGTCAACTCCGAGTATGTGAAAAAGTACGGCGGCAAGTTCATCATTCGCTTCGATGATACCGATCCCGTAAAGAAGCGGCCCATGCCTGAAGCTTATGGCTGGTATCTGGAGGACTGCGCCTGGCTTGGTGCCCAGCCCGATTTGGTGATCACGGCCAGCGAGCGAGTTGATCAGTACTATCCCATAGCTGAGGAGCTGATCCGGCGGGGCGGAGCCTATGTTTGCGGCTGCGCCCAGGCAGTCTTCAAGGAGCATAAGGATAAGGGAATAGAGTGCGAGCATCGGGATCAAACCGTGGAGCAGAACCTGGATCTCTGGCGGCAGATGCTCGATGGCCGCATGCCTGAAGGCGGCGCTGTTTTGCGGGTCAAGACCGACATGCACCATAAGGACCCGGCCATACGCGACTGGCCCGCTTTTCGCATCGTCACCGCTTCTCATCCGCTGGTAGGCAGCAAGTACCGCGTCTGGCCGCTGCTCGATTTTGAGTCGGCGGTGGAGGACCACCTTCTGGGCACCACGCACATCATTCGGGGCAAGGATCTGGCCGACAGCGGCAGCCGGCAGAGGTATCTCTACGGCTATTTGGGCTGGGAGTATCCAGAGGTGATTCACTGGGGCAGGATCAAGATTCATCAGTTCGGCTCCTTCAGCACCAGCAAGCTTCGCAAAGCCATCGAGGCCGGCGAGTACACGGGCTGGGAAGACCCCCGCGTGCCCACGGTAAGGGCCATGCGTTGCCGGGGCATCCGGCCCGAGGCGCTGCGCAGGTTCATGATCGATCTCGGCGTGGGCGAGACGGACATCTCCATCAGCATGGATTCCATTTATGCCGAGAACCGCAAGATCATCGACATCGAGGCCAACCGCCGCTTCTTCGTCTTGGAGCCCGTTGAGCTAACGATTGAGGGCGAGGTGCCCTCACTGGCGCACGCCCCCCTGCATCCCACCGCAGATCGGGGCTTCCGGGAGATTCCGGCGGGAAAGAGGCTGTTCATCTGCAAGAGCGATCTTGCGGGCCTGCAGGTCGGAGACAACGTCCGGCTCAAGGATCTGTGCAATGTAGAAATCACGGGTCTTGATCCGGCGCAGGCGCGCTTCCTGGGCAAGGATATGGGCAAGAGGACCAAGATCATTCAATGGGCGCCTCTGGACGGGCCGAAGGTGCGGGTTATGAAGCCGGACGGCATGGATGAAGGCGTGGGGGAAGCGGGCATTGCCGAGGAGCTGGGCAAGGTGGTGCAATTCGAGCGCTACGGATTTGTGCAGGTCAATTCCGTGGGCGAGACGATAGTGGCGAACTTTGCGCATAGGTAAAGTTCATTTATTTTTTGCAAAAGGATAAATGGTTGAAAAGGAAGACGAATGCTTATGATTGTCGAGATCCAACTGAGAAATCTCCTCTCCTTCGGACCTGATACAGAGCCATTGGCTCTGAGAGATCTGAATGTGCTCATTGGCACTAATGGCTCAGGAAAGTCCAACTTCATTGAGGCAGTATCCCTCCTACGCTCCGCACCAAGCGACATACGTGCGGTCATTCGTCGAGGTGGAGGCGTCGGTGACTGGATCTGGAAGGGGGATTCAGAAGGTGTTGCCTCTATCGACGTCGTAACCAAAAATCCTCAAGGAAGCATGCCGCTCCGCCATGTCCTGGCTTTTCGGAAGGAAAATCATGCATTCAGCGTAGTTGAAGAGCGAATTGAAAATGAGAAATCCCATTCAGCTTATGAAATGCCATATTTCTACTACCATTACATCGATAGAAATCCGATTATCAACATCAGGAATAGAGACGTTGCTGAAAAACCGGGACAACGCAAGCTGAAGCCCGAGACAATCGATTCGGATCAGTCCATACTTGCCCAGCGAAGAGATCCAGATACGTATCCTGAGATCTCTTACCTGGCAGACGCTTATGATAATATTAAGATATACCGGGAGTGGTACTTTGGACGCAATGCGGTCTTCCGCGAGCCGCAGAAGGCCGATATGCGAAACGATCGACTGGAGGAAGATTTCTCGAACCTGGGCCTCTTCCTGAACCGGCTGCGCAGAGTGCCGAAGGTGAAAAATATGATTCGAGAAGCACTTCGTGACCTTTACGAAGGCTTTGATGACTTCGATGTAAGCATCGAAGGCGGCGCAGTCCAGGTATTCTTCACGGAAGGGGATTTTACCATCCCTGCAACCAGACTATCGGACGGAACTCTGAGATATCTCTGCTTGCTAGCAGTCCTGTGCGACCCGGCACCGCCACCGCTCATCTGTATCGAGGAACCGGAACTCGGTCTTCATCCCGACATCCTTCCCAAAGTAGCCGACCTGCTCAACGCCGCATCAGAGCGCACCCAGTTAATTGTAACCACACACTCGGATATACTCATCGATGCAATGACCGAGCAACCAGATGCTGTCCTCGTCTGTGAAAAGGAGAATGGCCGGACAAAAATCAGAAGACTCGAAAGCGAAAAGCTGGAAAAATGGCTAAAAGACTATCGTCTAGGCGAACTGTGGACCCGTGGTACGCTCGGAGGTACGAGATGGTGAGCGTAAAGATATTTGTCGAAGGAGGCGGTGAGGGCAAGGACCTTAAATCGCGATGCCGTGAAGGATTCAGCAAGCTCATTAAAAAGATGGGCTTTGCTGGACGTATGCCAAGAATCGTATCCTGCGGAGGAAGGCAGAGTGCCTATGACATGTTCAATATAGCTATGACATCTGTTGGATATGATGAATATCCTATACTTCTAGTCGATAGCGAAGATCCGATTTCCTCGAACCTCCCTTGGGAACATCTTTATCTCCGCGACAGGTGGGACCGTCCGGTCGGCGCAAGCGATGACCAAGCTCAGATGATGGCAACTTGCATGGAGACGTGGATAATGGCGGATCACGAGTCCCTGCAAAAGGTGTTCGGTTCCTGTCTTCGGCGAGGAGCTCTCCTCCCTGCGAACAAATTAGAGGAAAGATCCAGGCAAGAACTGCTGGCAGCGCTCAAATCTGCTACGGATAATTGTGGAAAGAACAAAGGATATGATAAGGGAGGACGCTCATTCCAGCTTCTGGCTGAACTGAACCCCAGATCGCTTGAGAATTTGAGCCATTTCTGCCGGTTCAAAGAAACATTGAGCAGACGTCTATAATTGATTTGTCTTCGTGGACCGCTCAAGTCCCAAGCAGATGCGCTGACTGCATCGCCGCCGCCAAAAACGCCACCAGCGCCACTGCCATCCCATTTTTCAGCGCCTTCTGCGAGCCTGTGGCGTCCCCGCGGGCGATCTTCAGCACGGAGATTAGGAAGAACAGATCCGCTACTACTACTATCATCAGATATGCCCTGCCGAAGGGCGCGAAGAATCCCAGCACCAACGCCGCCAGGGCGAAGGCCGCGGCTAAAGCCGCAGAGGCGCGCTCGCCCGCCAGGATGGGCAGTGTGCGCGCGCCTCCGGCCCGATCACCGGCCATATCCTCGATGTCTTTGGCGATCTCCCGGCTCATGCTGACCAGAAATGATAGCAAAAAGGGAACCCTGTTAGCCAGAAGGCCCGTGCTGCCTGCCGCTGCCCCACCGAAGAGAAAGGCGGAGCCGGTGAGAAAAGCCACGCAGATATTGCCGGCCAGCGGCGTGGCCTTGAGGTTACGAGCATAAAGGATGAGCAGAAGGGAGTTGAAGGCGGCCACGGTCAGACAGATCTGGTTGACCAGACCCGCGCATAGGCAGCCCACGGCAAAGAGGACCAAAGAATAATAAAGAGCCTTCTTTGCGCTGACGCGTCCGCTGGGAATGGGCCGCTTGGGTCTATTTATGGCATCGATCTCTCGATCATAGTAATCATTAATGGCGTTTCCTGCGCCGGTGATCAGGAAAACCGTGAGGAAGAGGAGTGCTGCTGCCCCGGGTTGCAGCCCCCCGGCTATGGCGAGACCTACGATGGCAGCCGCCGCTGCCATCATGCAGTTGAACGGCCGCAAGATCTCCCAATATGTATTCAATGCCATAAGCCCCTGCGGCCCCTAGCCAGAGATGCCGCGCACCAAATAGAGCAGATAGAACTCAGTTAAGTAGCTATCGATGTTGCGGCGAGGAGGTTTGTCAAAAGTGATCTCCTGGAGGGGCCGGGTGAGCTTTATCAGATAGGTGCTGCTGGCGGGAACCTTTTCTCGGTAGATGAGACCGGAACTCTGCATCTTGCACACAATCTTCGAGCACTTGCTGCTGTCTATGGACATGAGACGACGCAGCTCCGACTGAAACAGGCCGTTTCCTTGTGAGCCGATGAGGTCGAGTGCTCTCTCTTGCAGGGCAGAGAAGCTGCTTTTGGGGCTGTTCCCTGAATTTTTTGACATTTTTACCACTGGACCGGAATTAAAACATGATTTATTTTGATATACTGTTATAGTGTTCTTTTGCTATAAATTCTTTTTGTTTATCTGCACTATTTGCCGGAATAAGTTGGAATAAACCCTGCTAATAGTAACTATATTGCATCGATAATTTATATTAAAATATTCTGCGAGGAGTATTTCATGGTTGACTTCTGCCCGAAAGGCTTCTTTGGGGTGGCAGTGATCATGGTTCGCCAGGTGGTGTTGTCGAAATACAGAGCATCAAACCACATCCAATAAAAGCGATTGGCATTCACGAAGGAGTAGCCGTCGCAATAATCATCATACCTATCATAAGGATCAGCCAGAATTAGGACATCATCCCACGGATCGCTTGCATTGCGATAGTCGTATCCAACGGCTATAGCCCAGTGTCCGCTAAGATCTATCCATTCTACCAGGGTTGGAATGCCGTTATGAATATTGTCGCATAGCCGCTCCAATGCAGTGCTGTCTCCCTTATCCTCAAACTCAAGTTGCACAGAAAAGCCATTCTTCTCAAGCCAGGCAACCATCTCTTGCGGTTTAGTCCCGGGCTTAGATGAATTAAAATCTCTTGTGCCGGCTTCTTGAGATATTTTCATTTCAGTTTTTGTGTTTTCCTCAATATCAGGCATTTTGTAGAATTTAGCCAGAGAAAGCAATACTGCCGGGCCACAGGTATAATCAGTCGTCTGCTGGTAGGCCTTCAAATTGGGGATAAAATCAACGTTTTCAGAGGCCGAAAGCGTCGTTGTCTCTATTCGGGGAAACCAAGTTATAGCGGTATCATTGGGGTAAGAGACGGCATCCTTTGTCTCACTAAGGCCGGCGCTGGAAAAAAGGAGAATCATAGCGAGAATTGCCAGTGGCGCAAAGGTCAATTTCTTCATTTCGCTCTCTCTACGAATTCGCGTTTTATGCCGGAGTCGAATGATCCGTTTCCGGCAGTGGGAATTTGGCTCGAATCTCCCGGCTTCTTAGCACTGGCAAATCCAGCTCAGCTAAAATCCCCTCAATTCTCTTTCTCTCCTCGGAGCGGATGGACTTTCTGTCAAGATAGGCATAGGTAGCTTTCGATTTATGGCATGCCTCATCCACTAAATCCCGATTTACTCCTGCCATCTGGTAATTGGAGAAAAGATGCCCGAAGGCCACCTCCGCCTTGAACATTAGTTCCGTCTGCCTGGCCACATAATGCCCGCCGCCAAAGCCCAGGAATACAGGAAGCTCCTTAGTCTCCAGGGCTAAAATTGCCCTGGCTACCGCCTCCCCTGCCTGCCGATCTTGCCATTCCTTCAGAGTGCTGCCAATCTCCGCAAAAAAGCAGGGCGTCTTCAAGTCCACCGGCCCGTGATGAGTGGCCTCGGCAGATACCGCAAAACCGGGAAGAGCTTGATTGGCAATGTTATGCAAAAATGATCTCAGGCCACAGGGCGCAGCCGCAGAAAGCTTGCTCTGGCCGTCTTCTTGTATGCCCGTGAAATGCCCACCCAGCCATGGCAAACCGGCTTTCGCCTCATGCCGGCTGGCAAAGACCACCATCTCCGGCTGCAATCCTAAATCGATCAATCGATCATCCAGCCCGCTTAGCCGCGACTGCTTTTCATCGTGAATTATCAGTAGCCATCGACCGTAAGAGCTGTAGCCCTCTTTGCACTGCCAGGGCAGTAACTCCAGCAGACGCTCATAAATATTGAGGCTTGCCGGATCTGCCCTGGAACAGACTACGGCAATCTCGCCAGGAAATGCAATCTTCAGATCTCCTTGCTCACATCCAGCATTTTAGCCACCATGGGCGAGTAATCGATCTTGCTGGCCTTGATCTCGGTGAGGGGCATGATCACGAGCATGGGCCGCTCTTCGATGAGGCCCTGGACAGAGAGAGCGCGAAGCTCCTTATCCATGCGGTTCTTTAGATCCGGATAGCCTGTGGACAGGAAGGCCCCGAAGATCTCCCCGGGCTGCAGATAGCTGTACAGAGGCGCTCCAATCCTGCGGAAGGCCTGGTAGACCTGGGAAAGATCCTCGCGATCGTGACCGTGCCTGATGCGTACATGATAAAAGGACATCAGCTCGCAGCAGATCTTTTGCCAATCCACGTAGGCCTCGCGAGTCAATAGCCCGCTCTGGAAGAACTTGGTTCGCTTTCCGGAGATGGTGGGCCGGGAGATGCCCGTCCTCCGGGAAAGCTCCAGGTCGGAGAGCATGGGATACTTCACAAAGGCGTAGAGCGTGAGCTTATCCTTCTCTGTGAGGCGGGAGTCCTCAGTTAAAGCGGCCTTGGGTGGTATTATCTCCCCAGAAAGATCGGATCTGGTGAGATCAAAGAGGCCGTCTACCGCGAGAGCAGCATCAGCCGAGTGGCTGGAGACCTGGAAGGGATAATGGAAGTAATGAATATCCTCCACAAAATCGTTCCGGTAGTATTCGTCGATTATAGGATCGAAGTTCACCCGGAAGTCAGTGAGACTTCGAGAGTAGAAGGTTGATACTGAATCAGTATCTGTGGCGATGTGCGAGACGCAATTAGGATAATTCACCCAATTCTGATAAGAGGGGGAACCCTTTCTTACCTCAAAGGGAGCAGTCGGATTGTATTTCACGAAGACGGAGGTCAGGATTTCGGCACCTACAGCTTCTCCGGAAGGCACATTTAAAAGTTTTATGAGTTTCCAATCTCTAAACTTTCTTTTGCTCTTGAATATTGTTGAGCGATCAACGCCAATATTAGAAGCGAGATCTATGTCACTGAGCCCCGGATATCTGGCAAGACCATAAAGAACTAACCTCTCCTTTGATGTCAATTTTAGCTGCATTCGCATAACATATACATTTTATAAGTATTTATAGGTTGCCTAATCTTAGATTTCCGGGTATATCTATCCTTCATATACAAGGGATAGCAGGATCAATTTTGCCAGAATTTAATCCGGGTGCTTAGAGCCTGCACTACCCTCTCTTGGCCCTATTCTGAAGGGAAGGGGAACGTATGCTTTTCTCGGGATAGAGAAGGGAAAATCGTGTCCAGGAACTACATAGTCAGCAATTGCCAATATTCTCTGCATGCTGGCCACGGCCAGATCACAATCGACATGCAAGGCAGGCGGAACTTTTTTCAGGAAATTTCCCAAGGTAGGAAGGGCATCACCTGAGATTACTATTGTTTTCATTTGCAATGTTGCAGTTTTCGTCTCAATTACGACGGAAACGCTGTCCATGCTGTGGCCGGGAGTTGCCAGGACCCAAACGCCGGGTGCAATGACATCTCCCTCCTTTGCGGTCAGAACCTTCGCTTTGGAAAATAGATGGTTGTTGCCACAGTGGTCAGGATGGGAATGGGTATTGACAATGCAGTCGATCTCCTCCGGCTTTACGCCAAGCTCTGCCAATGCCTTGCAAAGCGGCTCTTCTTCACCCATTAGGCCGCTATCCACTATAATCTTATGCCGCCCGTTGATTATCATGGTCACTGAAGATCGAGCGTCTAAGATCCGGCCGTGCTCGTCCCTTTCAATCGATCCGGATTTAAGAAGGAATAGCGCGGGCATTCCGGGCGGAAATTGCAGCACTCTCCTTTTCTCCTTTTTTTGCCATCCTCAGGCTAGATAGAGCTTTTGCAGCTTCTCGTAGAGCCTCTCTACCTGAGCCACGGCAGTGCCGATATACTGGTGCGGATCCAGCATTGCCTCTATATCTTTGGCATTGAGGTATGCCACTACAGTCTCGTTCTCTAAAAGTACCTCTGTCAGCTCTCTCTTTTGCTCGAAGGCCGCCATCGAGCTCTGGCGCATGATCTCGTGGGCCTGCTGCCGGCCCACGCCCTTCTTAGCCAGCTCCACCATCACGTTCTCTGCCATATTCAGTCCGTGCAGCATTGTCAAATTGCGCTCGATATTCTCAGGCCGTAGCCTTAGCCCTCCAAGCGTCCGCGTGGCCAGGGTGATGAGGTGGTCGGTGAAGATAAAAGCCTCCGGAAAGATGATGCGCTCAGAGCTACTGTTGGTCAGATCGCGTTCATCCCAGAGAGGAATGTTCTCAAAGGCGGGCAGGATTTGGGCTCGCACTATTCTGGAAAGGCCGCAGATCTGCTCCGACTTAATCGGATTTCTCTTGTGGGGCATGGTAGAGGAGCCTACCTGCTTCTTGCCGAAACCCTCCTCCACCTCAGCAATCTCTGTGCGCTGCAAGGTACGCATCACAACGAAGATCTTGTCCAGAGTGGAGGCAACCAGCGCCATCCAGCAGATCATTTCTGCATGCCGGTCGCGCTGCACTACCTGATTGGAGACATCCACTTCGTTAAGCCCGAGGTGCTGCATGACCCGCGCCTGAATCTCCATTCCTTTGAGTCCGAAGGCGGCCTGAGTGCCCACAGCGCCGCTCATCTTGCCGACAGCTGCCCGGGGCCTTATTTGCACCAGGCGCTCCATGTGGCGCGCGATCTCGGAGGCCCAGATCGCGAATCGCAGGCCGTAGGTCGTGGGTACGGCAATCTGGCCGTGTGTGCGACCGGCACAGACCAGGCTTTTATTGTCGATGGCCAGATCAAGCAGCAGCGCCAGGAGCGTCTTCAATTTGGGTTGCAGCACATCCAGGGAGGCCTTGATCTGCAGGCCGGTGGCCGTATCCAGGATGTCGTTGGAGGTGGCACCCAGGTGAATCCACTCCCCAAACTGGGGAGCATACTCCGCCATGGCCAGGACGGTGGCCATCATGTCGTGGCCGATCTCATCCTCGATCTGCTTGGCCCTCTCCGGAAGGGTTGACTTTGCAGCGGCGGCGATCTCGGCGGCTGCGCCCTGAGGGATCATGCCAAGCTCTTCTTCGGCCAGAGAGAGGGCCGCTTCCACGCGAAAGAGACAGCGGAGCCGATAGTCCTCTTCCCAGATATCCTTCATCTCTTTGGTGCCGTATCGAAATTCAATAGGGTGAATAGACATGGATGGGAGGATGGCGCGAGGGGTTGATGGAACTTTTGGTTGAGTCGAAAGAAGACATGCGCGGCCAGAACAGAAATTCAAAGACATTTGAAATAATCATTGTAATATCTTTAGCACAATATTATTTATTCCAAGCAAAAATGCATTTAAACTAGGGGACTTCGGATCTTCAAGGTCCAAGTATGGTGAAATTCGCTTAGCCCACTCAAATTTATCCGCCCCGATACAATCTTCCGGATTTCTTCCCAATGTTTTGGCTAGATTTTCCCATGCACCAATTATGCTGTCGGGAGGTGATTTCAGAATTTTATTTAAATCTGCTTCTGGATAAGCTCTTTTAACCGCGACTGGATCTGCGATGAACCACGATTCTGTTTCTTCGACTGCAATCCTAAATAGAATACAAGATGGTTTCGATTCAATATTTCGATAAAGATCGATCAAGTTTGATTTTAGATCTATGCAGTTATCATCATCTGCATCCACTAAAACGACTACACAGCAAGAACCAGGCAGTTTCCCGAAACCTCTGAGCTTCGCCGGAAGTTGATCAAGCAAACCTCTATTCCTAGGATTAGGCTTAGACAAAATGTTTTCTGGAAGTTTGCCCTTTCCTCTATGTGGGTGAATTCTAAAATTTATATCCTCCTTTAAATTGAACCTGCGTTCCAGGATCTCTCTAACTGTCGGTACGTCTGCACCTCCTTCAACCAGAACTTCCATAAACATTAGGGGTTTCCCTTTCCAAAATGATTGCTATACCATAAACTTCCCATAGTGATGCCCTCGGCATACAATTCCTTAATGCTTGGAATATCCGCTGCTCGAGTCGCCGTACTGAAACCATCTTCGCCTTTTTCTAATATCCATACCTCGTTGGGTGTTAGGGCATCTACAAAATATGGAGAATGAGTCGTAATCACAATTTGTGGACCGCCTTTCTCATTATATGCATATTGCTTCATTACTACTGCAAGAGGTTCCAACAATTGATGATGCAAGCCATTTTCCGGCTCTTCTATGCCAATCAATGGCGCAGGATCAGGATCTTCAAGTAGCAATAAATAGGCAAACATTTTAAGAGTGCCATCAGACATATCGAGTTGATAAAATGGATCTTCGTAACCATGTTCATTAAATTGCAGGAGCAGTCTTCCATCTTTCTGCCGCTCATGCGTAATTTTATATATTCCTGGAATTTTTCTTGATATGCTCGCTAAGACTTGAGCAAATCGCTTGGGGTGTTGCCGCTCTATAAATTGCACATAATTGGCTAAATTGTCACCCTTGCGATTCAAGTGCTTTTGAGCACCAGTCATAGGCAAGCCGCGTGCTAGGTCTGGGACAAAATAGGAGAGGTACCAGCTCTCTAAAAATTGACGAAAAGCTACAATCCGTGGATGATCTGCAAGATTCCCAAGTGTAGTAATGCCTAAACGTTGTTTGTCCTCTAATTTTACTTCAATTTTCTTATTTCCTTCTTCTTTTTCAGTAGCCTCGCCCGCCCATGCGAAGCCTTCCCCCTTTGTCATTTCCAGAAATGAGTATGATTGTCCCCTAGATTGACCCTTTCGTCGTTGTCTCAAACGCTCATAGGTTACAAATGGCCGCCCATCATTTCCCAAGTCTATATGCAGAGAATAACTTATTGGGCGACTGTTCTTCTCTTGTCTGTAATATATTTCAAATTTCATCGGTTCTCTTATGCCTTTTGTAAGAATACGTTCAAATCCACCACGATGAGGGAAATCGCAGGCTTCTTCTACCCCAAATAGTAAACAATCACCGATAAAACCAAGAGCATCCATTAGAGAGGACTTGCCTGAACCATTGGGCCCAATGAAAGTCATCAAACGTGGCAATGGTTTGCTCCCTTGATTCTCAAAAGTCCTGCCGATGGACAAATCCTTTAATGCCCTATAGTTCTGAACATGCATCCCTTCGATGAGCGCCATTGAACCTCTCCTCGAACTACTAATTCGGATCTCATTTTATCCTTTGTGGACTTTCTGATAACTTCTAATAAGGTGTATATTTCGTTTTGCATCCTCTCGCTCAAATGCCAGCTAAACCCGGGCTTTGCTCCTAATGGAAAACTTTTTTATCTAATTAGCATTAGTCGGAGATTGTGACAATATTTCGAGCATATGATGTTAGGGGTATCTACGGCACCGAATTTTCAGAGAATACTTTTGAGAATATTGGCAAAGCCTTTGGTTCTTGCTACGAAGGCGGGACAATATTACTTGGGCGAGATACCCGCATTAGCGGCCCATCTTTGCAGGCAGCTTTTTTAAAAGGGGTACTTAGCACAGGCTGTAATGCCGACAACTATGAAGTTATGCCTATACCTCTCCTGAGTTTCATGACGCTGGCAGATAATCGTAATGCAGCCGCTTATATTTCTGCTTCGCATAATCCTCCTGAATACAATGGTATAAGGTTTCGTACTAGCATGGGATATGGAATGCTGTACACCAAAACCGACATAATGAATTATTATAATAATAGCGAATTTAGGAAAGGGGTCGGCTTAGAAAAAAAATGCAATGTTAATGAAGCTATTTCGCGATATAAAAATTATGTTAGCAATAAAATTAATATAATCGACGAATTGAAAATTGTATTAGATATGGGAAATGGATCTGCTTGCCTAATGGATTCATTTTATCAGGAATTAAACTGCAATCCTCTTGTAATTAACGGCTCCCAAGATGGCATGTTTCCCGGCAGAGGCTCAGCACCAACTGAAAAATCACTGCAAGAAGCTTCAAAATATGTAGTAAGCCATAATGCAGATTATGGTGTCGGATTTGATGCTGATGCAGATCGTGGCCTTATAATTGATGATCTCGGGCGAATCGTAACTCCAGAAAAAGTCGCGATAATCATTTCAGAGAGAAGGTATAAGTCAGGAGACACGATAATTGCGGGTTTGGATTGTTCCATGATCCTCGAAAAAGAACTTGAACCCTTTGGCATAAAAGTTGAGCGAGAAAGAGTAGGTGACGTCTTCATAGCTAACCGAGTTAAAGACTCAGGAGCAGTCTTAGGCGTTGAGCCCAGCGCTCATTTCTTCCTTCCTGAGTTCCAATACTCCGACGATCCATTTGCCATGAGCCTTGTCTTAGGCGAAATCATCTCCCAAGGAGAGAAGCTTTCTGTACTCGCAGACGCGATACCGGACTATCCCTACAAACAGATAACCATCCTTCTTAGCGAGGATCCGGCCGGCGTTATGCTCCGGTTAACGGATGCGCTCGCTGCAATGGAGCCGGACACATTGGACGGACTGAAGATAACTACGGATACCTATAGCGTCCTTATCCGCCCTAGCAACACCGAGCCTATTTTGCGGCTTTCTATCGAGACCACGGCAAGCGACATGGCTGAGTTGGAGGAGCGCTACGTGGGGCTGATCCGCCGGGCCATGAAGGCATGAATCATTCTTTGCCTTTATTTTGCTAAAGCAACCTATTTAATCCGCTTCATCCTATTGGCTGATAACCATTGTACAGAGCTGATCTAGCCTTGAGCTACAAAGACGTTTGCGTTCTCATCCCCACCCTCAATGAAGAGGAGTCCATCGAGCCTGTCATCCGGGAATTCAAAGCCATGGGCTTCGAAAACATCCTGGTGGCGGACGGCCACAGCAGCGATGCTACCATTGCCAAAGCCAGAGAAGCCGGTGCACGCATCTTCATCCAGTCCGGCTCGGGTAAGGGCCAGGCTCTAAAAGAGGTCTTCGCAGAGATTGAAGCGGAGTTTATCCTTCTCATCGACGGGGACGGCACCTACCTTCCCTCCGAGGCCGCCAGCGTCCTGGAGCCGGTTTTGCAGGGAAAGGCAGACCACGTCGTGGGAAATCGGCTGGGAAATGTGCAGGGTGGAGCCTTAAAGGGGCTGAACATGTTCGGCAATAAGATGATCAACCTCTTCTTCGCCACCATCTATCGCGTTCACTTAACCGACATTCTCTCCGGCTACCGGGCGTTCACCAGGGAAGGCATTCGCCGCCTGGACCTTTCTACGCCGGGCTTTGAGATCGAGTCGGAGATAACCATTGAGAGCGTGAAGAAGGGCCTTCGCATCATCGAGGTGCCTATTACCTACATGCCACGGTCGTCCGGAACCAAGACCAAGCTTCATCCTTTCCGGGACGGCCTAAAGATCATACTAACCATCTTCCGCATGGCCAAGACCGAAAATCCCATGTTCTACTTCGGCCTGATCGGCTCATTCTTTGGTCTGGCCGGATTTCTTGTCGGTCTATTTGTTGCCCGAGACTGGCTTTACTGGCGCATAGAGCACATCCCCCTCACCATCCTGACGGCTATCCTGATCATCGTAGGCTTCCAGCTATTTCTGATCGGCATGCAGGGAGATATGATGGCATCTATGCACCGAGAGATGATCCGAGAGCTGCATAGAAGAAAATAACTAAATCTTAAAAAAAACCAGAAAAAAGAGTTCGGCTGAAGATTCTTTCAGCGGAACTCCAGCTTGGCCTCGTTCATAGCCTCGAAAAGATAGGCCATTCCCGGCACCAGTGTCTCATTCTTGCCCAGGTGCGTCCAGCCCTGCTCCTCATACTTCCAGATGAAAGCCGAGACCAGGCCTTTATTTACCGCCTCCTGATACTTGTACCTCTTATGCTCGGCATTCACGGTGATGTTGCCTAAATCTACCGTCTTGTTCACAGGAAGTCCAATCATATTCCAGCCGGCATGCAAATTGAGGCGATAGGGCAGATCGACGGGCTTGCCATAGATCTCTATGGTGAAGTTGGCGGCGCTGTCGATAAGATAGCCCTCGCCGGGCGAAAAGCTGGTCACATTGATCATGCCCCCATCCTTCATGCCGTAGTACCACCCCTCGCCGGCAATGGAGAATATGCTCCGGTAGGGCTTATTCGCCAGGTACTTGGAGGCCTTTGCATCTTTCGGATTGAGGTATACGGCTATGGCATTCCAGCCGGCCGTTACATTGATGCGCTGAACCTGGCCGGGAATGAGCACATACTCTATCTGAAAGCTCCTCTCTTCAGCAAGCCTTGGCCGTATGATGGGCCACATCACCAACTTCCTTTCGTCAGACGTATATTCATCATGCCAGACAGAAAGGCCGTTTTCCTTAACCACTATCTTGTCTGCATCTTTGGGCAGCAATACCTCGCCGATGATGGCGGACGGCGCATTGAGATTGAGTTCTCCGCTGGTGCTATCCGTCTCGATCCAGTAGATCCAGTCGGTTGCGCTCTCGTTCAAGGGTGTTATGGATGCTTTGACGATGCTCTTGTTCTCGCCCGAGGCGTTTACGATCTCCACCACGGTACTGTAGGGGCGAGTTGGAGTTTTTTGCAGAGCCGGCCGGAAGCTGGGGTCTCCCAGTATGACATCCATGTAGGCCGTCTGATTGAGCATTTCGGAAACTGATACATCCCATTCCGGCAACGCCTCATCGTAATCGGAGATAGCCTTGATGAACTCTGCACCCTGGAACTTCAATCGCATGAGGTTTTCTGCGTCAAGAGCGGCCTCTCCTACCGTAGCGTTCTCAAAGACCAGGGATTGATAAAACCTCTTTGAGGAATCTTCCGACACGAAGATCCAGGACAGAGCAGACTCTCCAATATAATTTACAGATCCCGCTCTTATGAAGGACAGAGCAATGGAGTCCTCCAGGTTCAGGGGGATGTACATCCTGGTGCCGGTCACATTGAGATAGTGTCCCTTGAGGTTTGCAGTAACACAGGCACTTGAGGTGGTTGTCTGGGGTGAAAGAGTTAGCTCCTTTACATGCGTTCCTGTAAGCACAGAATCCATCATCGACCAATCCGACAACTGCCATGCGTTTTCATTACCGTGATGATCGAAGTTCACAATATTCTGGCCGTTATTCATCTGCGAGATGACTTGCTGGTAAGTAGCCTCCTCGTAACGCAGATCCTTGACCAGCAACCCTGCCTCTTTCAAGTAATCTCTGATTCTCATAGCCGTGGGAGCCTGCGGGAAAGAGAGGGGCGGCGAAGATATGACCAGGGCATTATTCTTCCAGGAGCCACTCAGTCGATCATAGGCCAGGGTACGAGCCAGGAGCTGAGAGGCATCGTAAACGGAAAGCCCCATGATTCGGCCTACGGCTACGCTGCTGTAATTCTCATCATTCATGGGCAATTGATAGTCCCTGTAGACCTCGTACTCCATGATCTCCGATAGCTTCTGAATCAGGCCGGTGGATATGAAGGGCAGCGACCCCGGATCGCCCACAACCATCAGATAGCGGGGTGAAAGCATGAGATCATCGACCTTCTGCCTTAATGCTTGCTCCTCAATGAGAGGATCAATTTGCTGCGGGTCTTTGGCCACATCCAGCAGAATTGCCCGGCGAGCTGCTGCTGCGTGAGCTGCAACCAGGGACAGACGGGGGACCTTAGTGTGGCTGAATGCTGTAATATTCAAAGCCTCAATATTGGAGCGAACATCAATGGTGTAGTTCTTCGTTCTGTGGGCATAACCGTTCCCTGCCTCAATATTAAAAATCCACTTGCCTGGCGTTAGCATCTGCACTCGCACTTCATAGAGCCTATCTGGCTTGATATCGGTAATCTTGATGCTTGCGTTTCGTTTTTCCGGGCTGTAGAGGTTTAGGGTGGTGTAACTGGCGTCCCGGTTAAGGTTCCAGGAGATGTTCGTTCTTCCCGAGTATATCCAGGTGGGGTAGGTCAGATTGATTGCCGGCCCGTCATCTACATTCACCAGGGTATGGTTATAGGAAAATCCCTCGTATGCGGCCGTAGCCCCGGTGTCCAGCCGCTCTTTCCAGCCTGAGTCCATGGGGTAGAGCAGTTCCACTTCCACATTCAAACTGGCGGACTTATCAGGCTCGAGCCGGTTTATATTCCAGCGAAGCATTGACCCGTTCATGAATGCATTTATGGCATTCGAGGGTTGGCCGCTATAGGGATCTGTGACATTTGCCTCGCCCATTTGTAGCCGGGGCCATTTTATGAACCTGCCCATGGGGAAGACGTCCAGCAATCGCACACCTTTCAGCACCTCTTTGCCGGTATTGCTCAGGGTTATGTTGAGCCTTACAATCTCTCCCAGCTCCTCGGCCGGCACCTGACTTGGACTTATCTCGGTTCTGATGAGCAGATCGTCTACAAGTGTTCTCTCTACTACGGGATTTGGCACTGGCGGTAGAAGCGAGAGATCATGAGAGTTGGTAAAGACCACCATTGTAGGGCTTTCCCCCCTTTTGCTCATCTGCAGGGTGAGAAATTCAGAACTTCCTTCTTGCAGGGTAATATTCATTTGGCCCAAGTTCTGCCTCACGACGGGCGAGATGGCACCTACTACCACAGCCTCTTTTATATTCAGGCGTGATAATGCGGCAACCGTCTCATTGGGCAGCACACTGTTCACAAAGAGGAGCGGCCAATTTAGATAAGAGGCAATTGGTGCGGCAATGAGGGCTGCGCTGTAATTTTCGCCTACAATTACGGCTCCCGGCGAGCTTTTCCAGTACCGGCTTATCTTTTCGGCCATATCAAAGCTGTTATTTGCCTGCACCGTTGCATCGCATTTCCAGGATACATTTCCTATGGCCAGGGTCTTTCCGCCTAACTGACCTAATAGCCAGTGAGCGGCCAATGATGGTGGCTCTAGCTCCGACCAAACTGGTGTATGAACGACGTTGTACTCGAAAGCAACTCCTGCTGCGCCGGATTTTATGAGGTCCTCGATATACTCGACGCCACCTTCTACATTCTGGGTGGAGAGAACATATCCAAGGTAATCGTCGCTCAAACGGACATAAACCGGTTTTTCGCTGAGTTGGCAGGCCGCTCCCACATCCTGGGCGGAGAGGGGAGATATTATGGAAAAGTCCGTCACCTTTGCAGTCTTTGCAAAGTTGTAGCCCCGGCTCTGATCGACGGGATTATCAAAAGCCACGCCAAGCTTCACAGGACCTAAATCCGAGGTTATATTTCGGGCATAATTTACAATCATCATGAGCTGATCCTGCTTCCACAGCGTCCATCTCTCCTGATTGTAGCGATTGATATTGACTTTGCTAAGATCAATGCCGGTATCCTGGTAGAACTTCTCCTTGCAGACATTGCAGTAGCAATAATTCTCATCCTGGAAGCCAAAATTATAAAGCACAACGCCATCGGCCTTGTAGTCGTCTACCAGCGTTTCGATAAGATTATAGAGATAATCCCTGGCCTCTTGGTTTGCAGGACAATAAAGTGTAGCGTTGCCGCCTATATCGGGATTTGCAACCTGCAGCAAGCTCTTATCTATCCTGGAATCGTCAGTCGCGGTCAGGTCGAGGCCTGCCTCTGCAAGCATGGCTTTCCTGGCCTGCGGCAATTCTTCTATATCTCCGATCGCCCCCGTTTCGGAGATAACGGGAATCTCAAGAGTTGCTGTGATGTAAGCTTTCAGACCGTCTTTGTGGGCTGCTTCAACCAGAGATTTTACCTGATCTCCTGCGGCGTGGATGGTTATGGTGCTGATATTTGCCGCCTTAAATGTGCCAAGGATGGCAGAGGCACCATATCTCTCTAGATCGCTCTCTTCCACCCAGCCGTTTCTATCCCCGGCCTGGACCGATTTGGGAAGAATTAGCATAGGCAATGTTTTAGTTTGATTTTCCAAAGACCAGATGGCCAGAGGAGTAGCTGCAATGATTGCATGCCAATCGTCTGCTCCGACTAAAATCACATCATCGAGGTTGCCCTTAACTCCTCTTTCCAGGGGCGCGTCCTGTGCGAAGCATTGCTCTGTAGTGGACAGGATTGCTATGAATAGTACTAGATATTGCAGCCTCACGCTTTCACCTCTTCTATTTTGACGCCTGCATCTTGCAGCGGCTTTGTATACTCCGCTCCAATTTCGCCAACGATGAGCACTCTTGAGAGGGTAACATTTCTTTTGGTCATTTCCGCGATGGCGGCATTGGCGTTTTCGGTCACATCACCCTCGCATACCATGATTGGCGTGCCGGCCATCTTGGCCGCTCGATAGGCCCTGAATAGATCCGAGGACTTTGAACCGGATAAGACCACCTCGGCGGTTCCATTCTGCCAGATTTCTGTGGCAAAGAGCCAGCACTCTTCGTAAAGGCTACTTTTGTCAATGCGCTTGATTTCGACCCCTTGCAGTGCTTTTTCGGCGTCTTTAGAGACGACTGATTGATTGCCTAAAATCAAAATCCGGGAATAGTCTTGCAGCTTCTCCAGATTCATTTCGCTTAATTTTCCAGGTGGAACGGTAATTATGTCGAAATCAGCCGTTCCATTGCCAAGGCTGCTTACCGATGCAATTGTGCTGTAGAGGAAGTCATCTCCCGTCAGAATGGCCATACCTTGCGGCAAGATCACTTTGATGGATGCGACCTCTTCCGGCATGGGAATGCCCTGGGAGTCCATGAGCCGGAAGACAAGCGGATAGTCGCCGGCATCCGTCGCCAGCAGGGTAAAATTAGCAACGCCAGGGCTATGCGGGCTGACTTCTACCGTCTGGGCTAAAGGTATAACCATGAGCTCGGGAGGCGTTACTATTCCCACCATTACCAGCTCCCTGACATCCAGCATGATGTTGAAAGAGCCTTTGTAGGTCTTGTTAGTCACAATTTTTTCCGGGACCTTGATTTCCACGTTGTAGCCGCGAACCGCCGCGGCAAAATCAACCACAGCCTCAACAGAAGAACTTTTGGACTGGTTGCCTAAAGATGTGGCTACGATGGAAAGATTGCCTTTCTTGCCGGGTTTGGCTGTTTGCACCTGCAGCTTCACGGTATGGGTTGTGCCCGTGTCTAATGGCACATCGTAGGGAAGGGCTAGCGTTTTTTCTCCATCCATCAAGCTCACGCTCCACCCATCCGGCAGCGGCCCGGCGTCGATAGAGGCCACATCTCTAAAAGCGCCCAGGTTTTTAACAGCCAAATCGAACTGAGCGATATCTTCGGCATTGGCAGAAAGCATCGTAGACTTGGCATCATCTATGGTCATGCCAATGCCATAGCTCTCCTGTCCGATGACTGTCAGGTCGAAGTCTATTCTCATGGGCAGCGAGGGAGGTGCGCTATCCAGTAAATATATAAATCCTGTGTAAGATCCCGGTCGCGTCTCGGGTGGCAGGGCAAAGTAGATCTTAATCTCTGCCTTATCCTGAGGCATGAGCGGTTTTTCTTGGGGCATGTCCAGGAATATGTAATCTCTGGCAGTTCCACTCATCTCGGTTTTTGAGATCTTGAAGATTGTCGCATCTCCAATATTGGTTACCTTTAGCGTTCTCTCCTCCAGGTCACCGGAATGGAGCACAACATCGAATCTTTCCTTGTCTGCTGCCAGCTGGGCGGAGCTGGCGGCAACAGCCAGGAATAGAATAACAATCGGGTATATCTGCCTCATCTAACACCACACGATGGCATACGCCGGATTTTACTACAGTTAGTATCCCACTACTTTTCCTATTTATAAATTCTTTCTCAAAGGAATAAATAAGATTCTTCTCTCGACGGGCTAGTTTATATCTGTTATGCATCAGACCAACAGGTCGGTGTTTCCTTGGATCGAGAGAAAGCCTTTCTGGTGGCCACGCCCTTCAAGAAGCGTGGCAAGACAAGCCTGAAGATCAGCGACTTTATCTTTGCTCTATCCCTCGACCTGAAATGGGGGCCGCCGGAGAAGGTGCGTGCCCTTCTGCGGGAAGCGGAAGCTGAAGGCATGGTCAAGATGGAAGGTGAGATGGTAAATGCGATCTTTGATGCTGCGGCAGTGACGGTTCCCCTGGGATTCAAGCCGTCCACGGAGGAGGGCATACTGGACCAGGGAATAAGGCTCATCACCTCCCATACGGGCATGAGCCGAAAAGAGGTCATTGCTCTTGCCAATGAGAAACAGGATTCCCTGAAAAAGCTGGTGGAGCTGGACGGCGTGGTGCTGCTGATCGCCAGAGAGATGGGCATCGATGTCAATGAACTGGCTTCTATCGCCTACGAGAACCTGCTGGCTCGCGGTAAGGTTGAGAAGTGCATTCCAACTCGTCTGGAATCGCAAGCTTAATCTTCCATGGGACAGGACAGGGCGTTTATGACTCCCAGGGTTCTGTTCACAACCATTTATAGAAAGGGCTCCGAGCCTTACGATTACATCGGAGCCAATACCAGGTCATGGTTCAGATTCTACTGGCCGCGCATCCAATCCTTCGGCCTGCGATTTCTAAAGCAGAACATTCCTGAGCTTGAGATCCTGGAGTTTCCCACCTGGGATGAATACCAGAAGAAGCTGCAAGAGGGATGGGATGTGGTGGGTCTCTCCTTTTACCTGAGTGAGACCCATGAAGCCCTGGAGATGGTGGATGCGGCGCGCTCTGCTGGCGTCGGCGAGGTATGGGCCGGAAACTATGGCGCACTGACCACAGCCGTGCAGGACAGGTTCGATCGGATCTTTGTGGGCTACTCGGAGAAGGAACTCGCCCCCTATTTCGGACGGCAGATCAAAGACATAATTCATCCTCCGCTTATCGAGTATCTCAACACGCCTTTCAACATCAAGCTGAACATTTACGGAGTGCTGTTCACCACGCGCGGCTGCCCGGTGGGCTGTAAGTTCTGCCAGACGCCGGTCTTCTGCAATAAGCCAAATATAATCTCTTTGCAGAGCATAGAGCGTGTTTTGGCCTACTACAAAGAGCAGGGCATCAATGTGATTTTGATCGAGGATGAGAACTTCGGCTGCAATCATCGTCATGCCGATGCGGTGGTAGAGCTTTTAGACAAGTATCAGATGGTCTGGGGATGCATGGCGCGGGCCGATTATCTGAGAACGAAGATCGACGATTGGGCGGACATGAGGCAGAAGAACGGCAGAAAGGTGTCCGGCTTTGGGGGGGCTGCTATCGGCATTGAAAACCTGCATCAAGAGCGCCTGGACCAGATGAAGAAGAAGGAAGGCACAAAGGACATTTTAGAGACACTGCGCATGCTGAAAGCCAGGAATCTGGGCAGCGTGGGCTATTACATGATCGGCTTTGAGGAGGACACTAAGGAGTCGCTACGCGAGGACATAAAGAAGCTGGCGGCACTGAAGCTGGACATAACTCAGATCTGCGTCATAACTCCTCTGCCCCAGACGCCCATGTGGACGGAGATCGAGGAGAAGTTCGGCATCTGGGATCACGACTATCATCATCACGACGGCAAGCACATGGTCTGGAATCATCCTGGCATCAAGCCGGAGGAGTTTCCGGGCATCCTGGACTGGTCTTTCAAGCTGGTTCATCCCTGGCATGCGCCTTTTCGCACCTCGGCCCGGGTGTGGGGCAATGCCTATCGCTACGGTGGCTGGAATGGAGTGAAGGAAGTTGCCGCCTACATCAGCCGGGCCAATAAGTTCGACTGGAATGCCGGCCTTCGGCTGCTAAAAGTGGATGAGAATGAGAGCGAGCGAAAGTAAGCCAAGAGAAGGTAATGGATGAAGGTATTACTACTATCATCTCCCGTAGTTCAGCTCGACTTTGATCGCATAGCTCGCGTGCCCAATCTTGGCCTGGCCTCGTTGGCGGCGCATGTGGATGACCTATGCACGGTTCATGTGGCGGACATCCACGGCCTGAAAAACCACCGGGAATATGTGAGCCGGATCGTAAACGGCTACGATCTGGTGGGCCTGACCGCCATGAGCTTTCAGTATCAAGAGGCTCTGGCCCTGGCAAAGATCGCCAAGCTGTCAGGCGCAGAGACGGTTTTCGGCGGCTACCATCCCACGCTGGCCGCAGAAGAGATTGGCGAAAGCAAAGATGCGGCGCTTATCGACTACATTGTGCGCGGTGAGGGCGAGGCCACCTTCCGGGAGCTCGTGCAGGCCCGGCTGGCCGGAAAAAGCCCGCGCGGCATACTGGGACTATCCTACCACGATAGCGAAGGGAACGAGAAAGGAAAAGTAATGGTCCACAACCCGCCCCGGCCCCTGCTCAAGGTGGAGGAGATTCGCATGCCCAAAAGGGATGCGCGCCTCATCACCAGGGGCTTTTACAGCTTTGATGTGCCCATCGACTGTGTGGAGACCAGCCGGGGCTGCACGCAGGGCTGCAAGTTCTGCTCCATCAATCTCATGTACGGCCGCCGCTTCCGGCGCTTTTCCATTGAGAGGGTGATTGAGGACATCCAGGACGCCGAGGCGCACGGGGCCGGCTCCATCTTCTTCCCGGACGACAACATCACCCTCGATCCCAAGCGGCTGGAACGCCTATGCCAGGCCATCATCGATGCCAATCTCACCCATCTCTGCTACAAGACGCAGGCCTCCGCCTCAGGAATAGCATCGAGCAAGCAGTTGGTGGACAAGATGGGAGAAGCGGGTTTTGATGGCGTCTTTCTAGGGGTAGAGAGCATCAACAAGAGGAACCTCGCGTTCCTGGGCAAGGGCAAGATGTCCAATGATGCCGAAAAAGCGGTGCAGTATCTTCATGATAATAATATTATCGTCTCAACGGGCCTGATCGGCGGCAATCCCGATGACGATGAAGAGGATCTGTGGGAGAACTTCCGCCTGGCCAGGCGTCTCAAGGTGGACTTTCCCATTTTTTACATCTCCACGCCCTACCCCAAAACAGAGATGCGCGCCGAGCTGGAGGAGATGGGGCTGGTCACCAACAGCGACTTTACCAGGTACGACGGGTTGCATGCAAACCTGAAGACGCGGCACCTCTCCGAGGAAGAGGTGCAATTTATCACCTGGCAGATGAACGCCCGCTACTACGGTCTGGCATGGCTCTGGTATAACAAAGTAAAGAAGCTCTATCCCAAATGGTTTGCCCGCGAAATCCTAAGGCTGGCGCCCTTTTACGCCAAACGGAAGCTGGACCTAGTCCTGGGGCGGCGCACTCGCGAGGACTTCTTCCAGGAGGATCTGGCGAGCGGGGAGCTATGCAAGGGAGTGACTTAACCCGTGCAGATTTGAAGGTGGCATTTTGAAGCCCTCAAAGCAGCTTGATCTGAAGCAAGGCGAAAAGGCACAAATAGAGATCATAAGTGCAGTTCGCAGATCCAAAGGCATCATAAAGATCGATGCGAAGCTGGGCAGAGAAATTGCAGAAAGCGATGATTTCTCCTGCCTGGAAAGTTAGATGTTCGATCCCATCCTTCCCAGAAGCAAAAACTGGCTATTCGTTATTCCGTGTAGTTAAAGCTTTAATTATATTTTTCTTGCACCCTTTGCAGATTGGCACAAAATACTTTTTCACGCGAAGACGCGAAGCCGCGAAGTTCAGATGAAATATTGATCGGTTACTATTTTTCGTCCATTGCACACGATCGCGTTTATTTCTAGAAAGTGCCGGCGCGAGTCTTTAAAGTTCTTTTCCGCGTCCCATTCCTGTGTGCTTTTCGCTGATCATTGCGCTCGTAAGGTGTGGCGCCTATCTGTTGATACGCCTCGAACTGCATCACGAAGTTTAAGAAATTCGTAAGAAGCTGTTTCAGTCCGCCGTTCGGATCGACAAGATAATTTATTACTAGCTCATATGGTTCCATGGCCTTGTATCCTCCTTAATTTCTGCAATATCTCAAGCTAGGATGCCGGGCTTATTATAAATCCTTCGGATGATCAAAATGCTGCCAAGAACCTGACAGCAAACTACGACTCGCCAGGATTACTACTACTACTATTTTACATCAATATCGAGACACTACCCACAGCTTTTAAATCTAGTAGCTAGAACCTTTAAATATGAGAAGCTGCATCGCCTAAAATGGCAGCGAATCAGGAAAAAGCTAGAATCACTATCCACTGCTAAAGGCACATCAAAATATCAAAGTCATTGAGCGGCTGTGGTCCAGCGGTTATGACATAGGCTTCCCAAGCCTGTAACCCGGGTTCGAATCCCGGCAGCCGCAAGTTTTCTTATCCGTAGAAATTCGAAAAGAAGAACTACTTTGAGCGCGCAATATTCAATCCATGAGCGGCGACGACGATGATCTATTAGCATTCTTGAAGGGCTTTGGTTTCGATGAGGAAGAACTGAATGCGGTTTCAGACGAACTCGATTCCTTCAGGGCGAATCCCGGCACCACCATTGAGCGGTACATGAACGGTGTCATCAACACCATCGAAGAAGAAAATCGACACGCCTTTCTGAAAGGCATATTGGTGGGCGTGGCCATCCGTAAGGCAGTAGAAGCCCTGGAACAGCCGGACCTAACCGAGGAAGAGAAGCGAATCAACCTGGAAATCGAGAAGCTTGGGTTTCGCGGATAGATTGTGGGCCGGAATCTCAATTTCCTGACTAAAGCTGCTCTTTTTTCAGCAACATAACGCTGCTCTCAAACAGCTCCTTGCCGTGGCCCGTATTCCACCAGGCGTATTTATCTACGCCGCCCGTATTGTGGCAGAGCTCATTGATGTCTTTAAACGTCTTCTCATAGCTCTTGTACTCGGGCATTGTGGGACAGATGGAATCGGCTTTCATCATATCTGCGCTGGGATCCACATACATGCTCTCGCCCTGCTGATTTTTAACCAGGAGCCAGACATGGCTATTGCCCTGATTTCGGAAATTATCGCTGTAGGCGAAACTCACATTAAAGCCCCGATTCTTCAGATACCATTGATAGTAGGCAGCTCTCATTGGGATATTCAGGCTCCTTGCATCCGGTTTGATGCTGGTGGCAAAGCGGACCAGTTCAATGGGGCTGTCTATGTCGGCGGCCTGCTGGCTTAAATAATAGTTATCGGGGATGCCTGCAAACTTATAGCTCTCTCTGGATGTCGATGATTTGGGAGCCTCGGAAAAAAATATTGCACCTGCGATCAATAGCACTGCAATTATTATGAGCCATGATTTGTTGGTTATGCGCGTCACCTCTAACTGTCTAGACCTCGTATCTCAACAAAAACGACTCTATGTACTTGCCTACCTTCTCGCCCCGGTAAATGCCCGCATGCCCCTCGCAGAGCACATCCGCCCGCAGAGCCAGCAGCTTTTGCATGGAAAGGCGCCACTTCTTTAGATCCGAGCCCCAGGCAGACGAGAACGGCCCGTGAATGTCCTGCCCGAATAAGACCCGCCCGTCCTTAGTATCGATGTAAACCGATATGCTGCCGGGCGTGTGCCCAGGCGTGTGCAGGAAATTAAACTCCAAATCACCGTAGGTATGCTTTTCCGCCTCGCCCTTGAGGAGAGTGTCAACCAAGACTGGTCTGTAGTCCACACCGTACATACTGGCCGCAGTAAGAACGTTATTCTCGCCCTCAATTCCCGCCCGGTCCTGCTCGTGGGCAATTATCTTAGAACCGTAGCGCTCCTTCCAGGCGAAAAGGCCGCCGATATGATCGATATGACAGTGAGTGGCAATTATCTTCCAGACGCCGGCTGGCTCAAAGCCCAGCGACCGGATATTCTCCTCGATTCTTCTCATCCCATCGCCTACTCCGCAGTCGATGAGCACCAGCTCTGATCCGGCATCCACCAGATAGACAAAAGCGTCTTCGGGCGCAGAGAGGTCCGATCCTCCTACGATATAGACGCGATCACAAACGGCCTTTGCTTTGCTCATTGATCTCCGCTTCAAGAACGGTCATAACCTGCAAAAACTCCGTTTTCAGCCTTTGCGCCAACTCTTTTGCTCCTACCAATGAATTGGACCGCCCCATCATCTCCAGTTCCTTGGCAAGGGCGGAAAGGCGCATGGCACCTACGTAAGCGCTGCTCGACTTCAGACTGTGGGCAGCCATGTGCAGCCCCTTGGCGTCACCGTTTTCTACCGATTGCATAATGGCATCCACCTTATCCGGCGAATGCTTGATGAAAAGACCACCCACCTCGGCGACTATATCGGGATCGCCCTCATCTTGCAGTTCTCGAAGGCTGGCCAGCACCGACCGATCGATCACATCGCAGAAAACGTCTCCTCCTTCTTTCATTCTCCTACCCTCCCCGTCGGCAGCCATGATTTTTGCAAGAGCTGCTGGACTGCTCTCT
>Ga0247841_10000621_pt1 | contig 89842 bp, 72 predicted proteins | sample LaCruzMarch2015__2_FD_192410 | JGI IMG/M metagenome (GOLD analysis project Ga0247841, IMG submission 192410) | Freshwater microbial communities from meromictic Lake La Cruz, Castile-La Mancha, Spain - LaCruzMarch2015_18m | ecosystem: Environmental > Aquatic > Freshwater > Lake | place: Spain...
GCTACCGATATTATCACAAATAGGGGGACAGATTTAAATCTGTCCCCATTAAATGCTTCTATAAATGCTCGCTACCGGTCATCAAGTCTCACAGACCAGGCAAAGGAGGAACAATAAATAAATCTGTCCCTTTTTATGCTATCTTTTGGAGAGATGTTGTCCAATACTGGACGGCAGAGTAACTTCAACGCAGGAGGAAAGCAGATGGTTGAGAACGGTTTTTCGCACATCGAATAGGAGTCTACCGATCTGGAACGGACCCAGCGCCTCCTCTCCGGCCTCTTCGGCTGGAGTTTCATGCCTATGGGGGATGTCTACCTGGCTTTTCGTCCACCTGGAACCGTCAGCGGCGGGATCCTCAAGAGAGAGAGCGTCCACCCGGGCAGCTCACCGGTGGTACTGATCGAGGTCCAGGAGATCACCCCCTATCTGGGGAAGGCAGTCCTCTTGGGCGGCAAGGTCACCGTGCCCAAGACACCCATTCCCGGGATGGGCTGGTTCGCCCATGTCGCCGATGCCGACGGCAACCTCTTTGGGTTGGTGCAGGATCCTCCCCCTCCTAAGCGCTTTGCAGTTTGCCTTTTCCGCTCCTTGAACACGCCACTCACTGGTGCGGTCTAAACCAAGAACACTAATCCATCCAGGTCCTGGATCTTCGGTGGATTGATACTCGACAGGGTTGTTGCCAGCGTTTGGTGGGACAGTAAATCACCGAGTGTGAATTTGTGGGAAGATGGCGAAAACGGAAGGAGAACTTATGACGGAAGAGGAGAGGCAACTGGAACTAAAGCGAAAGGAAGAACAATACCAACTGGAGGTCTTGCGGCACGAGCGGGAACACGCCGAGGCAGTCCTCAAGCACGAACAGGAACGAGAATTGGAAATACAGGAGAGAACTCGCAAGGAAGAGGAATTCCGGCTAAAAGCGGCACGGCACGAGCAGGATTTCCTGGAGGAATCGAAACGGCACGAACGGGATTATCAACAAGCGATCTTAGACCGCGAAAGCAGGGATAAGAAGCCCTAGCTGGTCCAATTCTCAGGGACGTTGTTCAATTGTTGACTAACTCACGCAGGCACTCTTGCAGTGATTTTACCCCAAGATTCGCCAGGCTGGATCTACCAGACTCCTCCAGCATACAATGGAACGAGGCATCGAGAAGCAAGATATCTCTTTCTACGATGCAGATCGGGAGTATTTCGCTCAAGAATCGTCCCCATCTACCTTGGATAAAGACCAAACCGTGAAGGCAGCTTGAGTGGAGCGGGAGTGATTGGTAACGTGGCGGATTTGAGCTTCTCAGCCCATCCACACGTATAACGTTTAGGAGGTAAATTGACAATTGAACAACGTCCCTGAACTGAAGAAGTACACGGAAGCAAATCGAGCAGCGTGGAATGAGGTGATGCCCAAGCACCAGGCGGCGGCCAAGGAGAAATGGGATCAGGCTTTTCTTCAGCCGAACTATGTGCGTTTGGATGAAGGCGAGATCGGCCCGTTAACGCAGATGGGGATCCAGGGCAAAGATGTCGCCCACATGTGCTGCAATAATGGCGTTGAACTTCTATCTTTGAAGAACTTGGGCGCCCGGGTTTGCGTGGGGTTCGATTTCTCCGAGGAGGCGATCAAGGAAGCCAGCGAGCGAGCCCAGCGATGCCAAATCGATTGCCGTTTCATTCGCTCGGATGTCTATGACATCGGAGCCGAGTACGAGGAACAGTTTGATATCGCCTACATCACCGCAGGGTGTTTTGGCTGGCTGCCGGACCTGGAGCTGTTCATGGAGAAAGCAGCGGCCTTGTTGCGACCCGATGGCCGGATCTTCATTCACGAGATCCACCCCTTTTCTGAAATGCTGCCGTTCGATGGCAGCGAGGAAGCCGCCTCTTTGCGGATCGTCGAGCCCTACTTCAAGAAAGAGCCCTATGCCGACCAAGGCGGGCTGGATTATGTAGGAGGTTCTGAATATGTGGCGAAGACCACGCAATACTGGTTTGTTCATACACTGTCCGGCATTCTGATGAGCCTGATCAGGAACCGGATTGTCATCGAGCATTTTTGGGAATACGAGACGGATATTTCTGCGGGGCATCGCCGCATCGAAGAGGCGAAAGCCGGAATTCCGCTGAGCTACATCCTGATCGGGAGAAAGCAGAGAACCGGCCAACAGTTATGAATGAACTTGGGGGTCTGGTCTTAGCTTGTTCCGGAAAAAACGCTAAAACTAAAGACCTGACCCCGTTTAGATGGAGGTTGGAATGTCTTCGGACGCCGCAGCGGAAAAGCAGTTCTACTCAAAAGCGAAAGTTTTGTTTGAAGAGCTTCTTCGTGATTCGCCGACTTCAGCGACCTTCCTGGGCGATCACCGCTATGATGACAGGTTGGGGGACTATTCTCCGGCGGCTATCGCCGACCAACGTCTCAGGCTCGGTCAATGGCTGGGCACGTTCCAGGACTATCCCGCTGCAAACTGGACTTTGGATGCCCAAATTGATCGAATCCTGACCATCGGAATCCTCAAGCAGTTCATTCGCGGCTTCGACCTTCTGCGTAAGCTGCAACGCGATCCCAGCAGCGGGCCCAACGAATGCCTGAGCGGGGTCGACGGACTGATCATGCGCGAATTTGCCCCCTTGCCCGAGCGGATGAAAGGCATCCTGGGCCGTCTGCGAGAGACACCCCGCGTCCTGGCGGAGAGCCGGGCTTTGATCATTCCGGCTGAGGTTCCGCTGGTCTGGGCAGAAGTGGCCATCGAATCTGCCCGGCAGGGCGTCGGCTTATTCGCTGCCTTCGTTCCGATCTTGACCGAGTCTGTCCCGGATCTGAAGGAATCCGTATTGATGGCCGCTCACTCTGCTGCGGGCGCTCTGGAAGAGTATATTGACTGGATGCGTCAGGAGGTGCTGCCCCAAGCGCAAGGGGATTTTGCGATGGGTCAGGAGCTGTTCAACGAGCTGCTGCGCGAGGATCACATGGTGGAGTACGAAACCGATGCCCTGCTTGTTACCGGCTGGCGGCTGTACGAAGACACCCGGCGGCAGATGAAAGAACTCGCTGGCAGGATCGACCCGGACAAAACCGTAGAAGAGCTGCTGGAGGAATCCAAATGGAACCATCCCACCGCGGAGGGATTGCTGGACGCCTATCGCCAGTCCATGGACGCCGCCCGCCAGTTCGTCATCGAGCACGAGATCGCTTCCATTCCTCCAGGTGAATGCGTTCGCATCATCCCTACCCCTCCCTTTCTGCGCCCGATCATTCCCTACGCAGCCTACAGCGAGCCAGGATTCCTGGAGAAGGTCCAGGAAGGTGTTTTCGTGGTGACTCCGGTGGAGGAAGGAGCCGATCCCGGGGCGACCGAGAGGAAACTGCGCGGCCACCCCTGGGCCGACATCCCGGTGACCGCACTGCACGAGGCCTACCCCGGCCATCACCTGCAACTGGTCGTCGCCAACCGGACAGGCTCATTACCTCGGCTATTCGGGGGATTTCTCTCCTCCCTTTTCATCGAGGGATGGGCTTTTTACTGCGAAGAGCTGATGGAGGAACTTGGCTTCATCGACCAACCCATCCAGAAGCTTGCCCGCCTGCAAGCTCAGTTGTGGCGCGCCTCGCGCATTATCCTCGATGTCTCGCTGCACACCGGCAAGATGACCGTGGAGGAGGCTATCGCATTTCTGGTGGAACGAGCTAACCTGGAGCTGGACGACGCCAGAGCTGAGGTGCTCCGCTATACCGCCGAGCCTACCCAACCACAGTGTTACCTGATGGGCAAGCTGCAACTCTTGGACATCGTCGCCCAGTACCAGGCTCGTTACCCAGATGCCACCATGCGTCAAATGCACGATGCCATCCTGCAGTGCGGATCATTGCCGCCACGTTTGATGCGCATGCAGCTCTTCGGCGAAAGCTCACCCCATCTGGAAATCGAGCCGGACTAGGAGGTATCTATAGCAACGCAATTGCAGGACCAGGCTTACCTCCTCTCCAATGTCCTGTTGTGGCCGATCGAGCTGTTGTTCTTTCGCCGTTTTCGACGCGCCTTGTTGCACGATCTGTCTGGAAGGATCCTGGAGGTGGGGGTGGGCACCGGTAAGAACCTTCCCTTTTACAATCCTGGAAAAGTGCATCTGACGGGAATAGATCTGAGCCGGCGACTGCTGGGACGAGCTCTCCGGGCTGCGAAGCGCCGCCATCTTGCGGTTGACCTGTTTCCGATGGACGCCGAACACCTGGCTTTTCCCGATCAGACCTTTGACGTCGTGGTATGCACCTTCTTCCTCTGCTCAGTTCCCTCCCCGCTACCAGTCTTGCAGGAAATGGCGCGGGTAGTGAAACCCGACGGCCGGATCCTGATGTTGGAGCATGTTCTCAGCCAAATTCCAAGTCTTGCTCGCCTGGAGCATTGGATGGGGGCACATATGGAACACAACGCCTTGTCCGACATCGCGCAGTCCGGTTTGCGCCTTGTGGGCGACCGGAAGTTGTTGCTGGGGGATGTCATCCGTCGGCTGGAGTGCCGGGTTTCCCTGGGGTCAAACTGATAGTCTTAGCGTTTTTCGTCGCACCTTCAGGTGAATCATGGTCTAACCCCTCCGCATCGGGTCTCAAGAAACATTCTGGGACTCTAGGGAACCTAGCGACTAAGAATAATCAGTGGCTGTCCCCAATTACCCCAATTACGAAAAATGGATTTCCGCGGCCGTTTTCAATGTCACGATCCCGCTTTCTTGCAGGGTGCGGTTCCAGTAGCGGATTGTCCACAACGCCCGTTTGCTGAAGTTGCTGTGGCCGTCTTCCACCAAAACGACCTGGTACCCCAACTCATGGGCTCCGATACAGGTCGCGCGGACGCAGCCCTGGGTGAGCATCCCCGTGATGATCAGCTGTTGAACGCCCCTTGCCCGCAGTTCCTGATCCAAGGAAGTCTCTTCGAAGGCATTGGGCTGGCGTTTGTGGACGATCTGTTCATGTTCCAGCGGCTTAATCGCGGGATGTAACTGCCATAGGTTAGAACCTTTCACCAATGTGCCTTCATTGGCGTGCTGCACGTAGATGACGGGGACCTCGGCCCGGTGCGCCCGGTCCACCAGGATATTGATGTTCGCCAGTACCTCTTCCGGGTGGTACATCGGGGTGGCTCTCTGAAAGAGCCCCCATTGTACATCGACGACAAGCAACGCCATGCCCCGCGGTTTCTTTTTCCTTGTTTCATTCATCTGATTCCCCTCCGAGTCAGGTTTCTTTCAACATCCTATGGATTTGATTGTACATTCCAGCACCTGTTTGCGAACGAGTGTCGCTCATAATCATTCATTGGTCTGCGTCGTGCCAGATGATTCCCCAGACGGTAAAGCGTTCGAAGGTAGGGAGGACGCCCGGAGCTTTTATCTGATCTGGCAGTCGGGGAAGGCTCCGGTTCCCGCTAGTTCTCTAACCAGGACAGTGGGGAGCGTGAGAGCCAGCTCGCCAGATCCACCCCAACCGGGAAATAACCACCACTGGAGGCTTGGCAGCGGTAGTCGCCGTGGTAATCGCCGGCCACGATCCGCTCCAGCATTTCCACCAACCGGTCGACATCCTCCTCATTGCTGAAGCAGCCAAAGCTGGCTCGAACCAAGCCGGGGAGGGTGCTGCGGTCATGGTGCAATGCTTTTTCCTTGAATGCTTCATATCCCAGCCGGTCCACCCCCAGCAATTCAATGACGTAGGGATGGGCGCAGAAACAACCGTCGCGCACGGCGATCCCGCCCTCGAAGCTGAGAATGGCCGCAACTTTGGCGTGGTGGACTCCCGCTAGGTCAAAGGCGATCACCCCCACCCGGTCCTCCAGACGATCGGGGTCGGCCGAGCCGTAGATCCTCAATCCCTCAACCTTGGCCAATCGCTGCAAAGCGTATCGAGTGAGGGAAGCCTCATGAGCGGCGATTCGCTCCATCCCAACTTCCTGCAAAACCTGGATGGCTGCAGCCAGAGCCACCGCGCCGACCACGTTGGGGCTGCCGGCCTCATCCCTCTCCGGAGCGTTGGCCCAGAAAACCTCATCACGGGAGACGAGTTCGATGGTCCCACCCCCTACCATGTCGGGGGGACCGCACTCGAAGAAATCCTGTGGCCCAACCAGAACTCCACTGCCGAAAGGGGCGTAGAGCTTGTGGCCGGAGAGGGCCAGGAAATCGAGGCGACCTGGGCGGCCAGCGGCGCCCATCGAGACGGGGCGGTGGGGGGCGAGCTGGGCGCAGTCGGCGAAGAAGAGCGCTCCGGCCTGATGGGATAGCTCCGCTGCCTCGTGCAACGGGTTGATGAAGCCGGTCACGTTGGAAGCGCCGGTCACCGCCACCAGTCGCACCCGGCCGGACAACAGCCGCAACTTCCCGGCTAGATCGTCGAGGTCGAGGGAGCCCTCCTGGGTCAGGCCGATGTACTTCACCTGACCTATCCCGCGCCAGGGGAGATCATTAGAGTGGTGTTCCATCCCGGTTGTTAGTACCACTTCGCCGGGCTCCAGAGAGAGCCGGTGAGCCAGCTTGTTGATCGCTTCGGTAGTGTTCTTCACGAAAATCACGCAGTCGCGCGCCGGATCGGCGCCACAGAAGCTTGCCACGATCCGGCGGGAGCGCTCGTAGACGTAGGTGGTGAGCAACGACTTGTAGCCTGAGCCCCGATGCACGCTGGAGTACCACTCCAGCAGCTCGTTCACCTTCTCTTGCACGGGACGCAGGGCGGGGGTGCTGGCCGCGTTGTCCAGATAGACATAGGGCTTAAAACTGCCGTCGAGGAGAGGGACCGGACGGTCGATCCCCACGATCTGTGTGCGCAACGCGGCCACTTCCATGCTCATGATCCTTTCTGACCTGTCTCTTTCACTGCCAGCGACCTGCTAGTCGTTTAGCCAAACCCATTCCAGCCCAGGGACCAGGGCGCGCATCCAGAAAGTGCTCTTGGCAGGGAAGACCGCTTCATTGGTGATGCTGATGTAGCCGCCGCCGACCCAGGCGAAGAAAGGTTTTGCCAGCAGGCCGGAAGTGATGGCCTGGTCCAAGGTCCAGAGGTTCGCCCCTTCTCGGATGCGCACATTCTGCCAGGAGATGTCGCGGGCGAAGGGGTTGCCCAGGAGGTTCCACCCATCAGCCAGCGAGGTATTCCAGGAGGCTTGGGCGGGAGGCGCGCCGGTCAAGGAGAAGGCCGTCGCTGGGCCTTTCAGCCACAGTCCTTGGCCGGGGGCCAGGGTTAGTTGGGTGCGGTCCAGGTAGCGGTTGGCGAAAGCGTCCCAGGCGAACAGCGACCAACCGGGCGGGAAGAGCTCCTCGGCCTTGGCCGGCCAAAGCTGCAGCGGCACAGCTAGTAAATTCCAGCCGGGTTCCAGGAAATAGCCCAGGGTGGTCTGGTAGGTCAACGCCCAGCAGTCGTTGCGCGTCCGGTCATCAGGAAACCCGGCCTGTCCCCCTGGTTGCAGGTACTCCCCACCATAGATCAAGACCTGATCGCGAAGGGAGTCGTAAGCCATGCCCAAGCCGACCTCCGTCGGCGGTTTGCTGGCGCAGGCCAATAGTGACCAGCGGTTGAGGCCGGGATCGTAGACCCAGGTGTCGCTGAGGGCGGAATAACCATTTTGATCAATCCAATGAACCCCCCCGAAGAGAACCGCTTGCTTGCGCAGCGAGTCCCAGGCCATGCCGGCGGCGGAACGCGTGGCAGGCAGAGCGCCGGAGGGATGCAGTTCAGTCCATTCCCTGCTGGCCGGATCGAAGGACCACAGGTCGTTGAGGCAGGGATCTTCCCGCTGGGGGTCGCGCCCGCCGAAGAGGAGGATGCGGTTGGAAGCGTCGTCCCAGACCATGGAAGAGACGTAGCGAGGGGAGGGAGAGGTCGCCGGGTGCAGCTCCGTCCAGCGGTTGGTGGCTGGGTCATAGCAGTAGGTATCTCCAGTGTATTCCGCTCTGCCCAGGCCCCCGAAGAGGTACAGCTTGCCATTGCGCGGGTCAGCGGCCATCGCTGCAGCGGTTCGTTCCGAGGGTGGGTCGGCGGGATCGAGGTTGGTCCAGATCCCGTCCCCATTCAGGGCCCGCAAGTCGTTGTAGTAGGCCATCCCCAGCGGCAGGCTGCCGCCAAAGAGGAACGTCTTGTCAGAGAAGGGGGAATAAATGAGGGAGGCTTGCCAGCGGGCGGACGGCGCCTCGCCGGTGGTTTCCAGCACCGACCACCGGTTTGTGTGTGTGTCGTAGCAGAGCGTCTGGCCGCTGGCGTAGACGAACTCCCCGTCATAGTTTCCGAAACCGCCGCCGAAGACCAGGAGACGCCCGCGCTGGCTGTCGAACGTCGCACTGACGCGGGATCGAGGCGGCGGGGGGCTCCCCTGGTCCAGCCATTTCCAACTGTGGTCTGCAGCGCTGAAGGCCCAGGTTTCATTCAAGCTGCCCGGGTAGAGGTCAGACGTGCCGCCTAAATAGATAGCTCGCCCGCCGGCCGCATCGAAGCTGAGGTTTCCAGCATAGCAGGGGGCGGGTTCCCCTGTCTCGGACAACCGTTGCCACGTGTTGGTAGCCGGGTCATAGAGAAAGCTGTCATGAGCGACGGTCAGGCTTTCCCTCTCAATCCCGCCGTAGAGCAGCATCCCCCCTTCGCCGTCGGCGCTGCATAAGGAGAAGCCCGCTTCAGCGCGCGGCGAGGGCGCCTCCCCGGTGGGAGTCAATTCGGTCCATTCGCCAAGTGCTGGGTCGAAGGCCCAGGTGTCATTGAGGGAACCTCTGCCGTCGAACCCGCCGAAGAGAATCACTTTCCCGCTGCTAGGGTCAAAGGCCATCTGAGCATAGGCGCGGGCAGAGGGAAAGTGGGAAGGATCCAGTTGGATCCATTGCCGGGAGACCGGGTCGAAGGCCCAGGTGTCGTCCATTGCTACGGACTGATTATGGCCGCCGAAGAGGATCGCACGGGAACCAGCCCAGACCAGGGAATGCCCCGACCGGGGGGAAGGGCCGGTTGCGGGGAGCGAGATCCAACTCTTGGAAGCCACATCCAGCAAGAAGCTGTCCCCAAGATAGGAGAGGCCATCTTGAGTGAGGCCCGCGGTGGGATTCCACCCGGAGGGCATCTCGCCGGAGGTTTGAGGAAGCCTGGCCAAGGCCGATTCCGAGTAATTGGCGCCTCCGAAGAGCAAGGCCTGGCCGCTTTCCCCCAGGAAGGCCAGTGCCGTCTCCTGGCGCTCGGCCGGGGTGTTGGTGGCGGTCACCGGCGTCCAGGTCGACGCCCCCGTGGGAAGCATCCAAAGGTCATCCAGGACCAGGTAAGTAGCCTCCCCGCCGAAGATATAGAGGGCTTGACTGACCGGGTCGTAATCCATCCCCGCGAAGGTGCGAGGGTCCATCAGGGAGCCGGTGCGCAGGGTCCAGGTGGGGGCGATGGCGCCTCCGTCGACCGTAGAAGCCGGGGAAAAGGTACTTTCCTGGGCTAGGCTGCTTCCGGGGAAGAGGAGAAGCAAGGACACAATCAGCAGGAGAACAACTCCGATACCGAACTTCTTATACCTCATCACGTGACCTCCACATTTATCCACCATTCTAGCACCACACCCGGCCAGAGATTGCACGGAAAGGGACAGGCGCTGCCGTAAGGCAGATTGCCTGTCCCTTTCTGAAGCAGACTTCTTTTTCGGTCTAGAAGGGTTGCACAGCCAGGAGGAGGCGGACGGTGTAGAGTTGCTTGTTGGCTGGGATGTTCTGCGCTTCGATTGGCTGGTTCGGATCTACTTGCACATCACTGGCGGGAACCCAATTGACCTCTATCACCGCGATCGCTTTGTCCTTGCGGAACCCCCGGACAGAACCCATCGGGCCATCCGCGGCGAAGGCGTTATCCTCGGTCCAGCCCAACCCCTTCAACACTGCGGCCATCTTCTCTGTCGTGTCGGAGGCGCTGGAGAAATTAACCCCGGTACCGCCAGCGATGATCACCTGCCCCCAACTGGTGGTCGGCAGAATCTCCAAACCAGCCTTCACGATCGCTGTGTTGGCACCCAGTGTCAGCGTGAAGCCCTCCTGGGCGATCTTCATCTCCGCCACCCCGAGGGCAGTCTGAATCCCTTTATAGATGGCGTCCACCGTGGCCGAGGGCATCCCCTGGAATTTCGTCCCGCTAGCGCTGGGCGTTGCTGGAGCTGACGTAGTCGGGGCCGGGCCTCCCCCGGCGCAGGCGCTTAAAAGCAGCGCAACTCCCAACAGACAGACGATTGCTTTTGCGATATTCATGCTTTCCTCCTTCATTGATTTGTTCTCATTATACAGGCTGTGGCGTCAAGCTGTGGGGAAAGGAGGAAGCTTCAATGATCTCCAGCCGAAAAACCCCTTCGTCTTCTCGTGTCAACAACCGTCAGCGTCCGTAAAACTAATGGTGGTATCTGCCTCTTTCTTAAAATCAGTGGGTAAAGCAATCTAAAGGTGACAAGATCTCCGGGATCATTGGTTTTCCTGGGATCGCCGCACCCCAGTGCGGCATCAGCAGTGGCAAGAGGGAAGACAACCGCCCCGGAGAGCAACCACTCCCGAAGGCGGTACACACGTGGCTATCTGCTCCCCCCTTCGACACAGAACATCCAGCCGGGGGCATTCTTGTCGAACCGCTTGAGAGGGTTCTCTTTGGGGACGATCGCATCAGTGTGGCAGAACGATGCGGCTCGGTGGATCCACGAAAACAGGAGCCGCACTGGGGTGCGGCGGTCCCAGGGCCGACAAGACTCTTTTAGATTACCATCGCCTTGATGACAGGAAAGCTGGGCCAGACATGCTGCCACAGGCTGGTAGGCTACCCACTTGAAATGAGAAGGAAACTCAATTATTTCCTATTCCATATCCAGAAATTCGGCAAGGGTCAGGATCGGGATCCCCTCAAAAGAAGACAGCGCAAGGAGATGCCGATCACCGGTGACGATCACTTCAGCACCTGCGTAGATGGCGCATTCGAGGATGCGGTTGTCAGGGTCATCCTTCAGTATTTCCAATCGAATGGTTGGTTTTATGACCTTGGCGATCCTAGCGATGTGCCGGAGAGCCCGTCTGATCCATTCATCCTCCCAACCAAACTTTCCAAGGAGTTTTCCGGCCGTTTCGGTCAAAATGGCCACCGAGGTATAGACCTCCCATTGCCCTTCTACAGCCAAGAGCCAGGTCTTTTCTGCTTGTTTGCCCGGCGTGATCAGTGCGGAGATGTAAACATTGGTGTCGAAAACGACTTTCCGCAACTCACCGTTCCTCGAAGACGAGGCATTCAACCTCCTCTTCGGTAATCTGCAGCGCCTTCGCCTGTTTTGTCCCGTATGCTTGAAGGACAAAGAACTCTGTTTTCAGCTTTTCTTGTTTGTAGAAGGAGAAGATATCCCGGAATAGTCCACTGACCGTTTTTCCCTCTGCCTTGGCGATTTCCCTATATTCTTTCGCCGTTTCTTGGGAAACGGACACGCTCATGACCGCCCTTTGACGCAATGACATGGCCTACCTCCTTTTGTATGAATATGTATTACAATATCAAGAATCTTGGCAAAATACACGAAAATAGGGGGTCAGATTTATTTTCCCACCCTGTTTCAGTTTTCTTATCGATTTCCTCCACAAGATTCGATCCTTCGCCGCGGAGTATACCCTTTAGTGAAGCGAGAGGCGCAGGATGGAACGTCAGTCAAGTTTTCCCCTTGGAACAATATTCGGATCAACTCCCCTTCTACCGTCGCAATGGTTTCTTTGATCCAAGCTGCATCACCCTCCGCTCATTTATTCGCACTGCCGGCAATACAATAACCAATTCTGTCTCCAAGGATCGCATTAATTGGTGGCTGTCCCCAATTATTATGGTTGACAATTGAACAACGTCCCTGAAGTTATCCAAGTACTGTGCCGCTCTCTCGCCAACCGGCCAGTTGTACCCCATTCCGTCGATAGCTGTCGGCGCCTCCGTAAATAAGGATCGGCTCCAAACAAGCATCTCCAGCCAGGGCTCGCCATTTCTCCAACCCAGCCAGGGCATCGCTGCTGATCGTTTTGCCGGACTTGATCTCCACTGGAATAAACTCATTGCCGTGATCGATGATCAAGTCCACCTCATTGCCGTTGCTGTCTCGCCAGAAGTGAAAATTCGGACGCTCGCCTTTGTTCAAACACGACTTGACCAGCTCTGAGACCACCATCGTCTCGAAAATCTGCCCTCGTAGTGGGTGGATTGCCAATTGATCCTTCGTCCTGATCCCAAGAAGCCATGAGACCAGGCCGGTGTCGTAGAAGTACAACTTCGGCATTTTCACCAGCCGCTTCTTGAAATTGGCGTGATGCGGGCGCAACAGAAAGACGAGATAACTCGCCTCCAGGACCGAGATCCACGATTTGGCGGTATTGTGGGTGATGCCACATTCGCTGGCCAGCGAGGAGAGGTTCAGCAAGTGTCCGGTTCGCCCCGCACAGAGCCGGACGAAGCGCTGGAAGGTCTCAAGCTCCTGAATCCTGAGCATCTGGCGTACATCCCGTTCCACATAGGAGGCCACGTATGCGCTGAACCAAATGGCTGGAGTGATCGGGCGGTCATAGAGAGGCGGATACCCACCGGTTAGCAGGAAGGTGTCGACATCTGCCGGTAGTTTACCCACCTTCAAGAGTTCCGCCAGGGAAAAGGGAAGCAGTTCCAAAAAACCCGTCCGGCCAGCGAGGGATTGCGTAATACCCGACATCAAGCCAAATTGCTGAGAGCTGGTGAGGATGAAACGCCCCATGCGGCGATCCTGATCGACAATCCCCTGTAGGTAGGAGAGAAGGTCTGGACAGCGCTGTATCTCGTCGAGCACGGCTCCGTCCGGAAAACGCTCCAAAAAAGAGCGCGGGTCATCTTGAGCGGCTTGGCGGAGGTCGGGATCTTCCAGCGATACATAAGGGCGATTTTTCCAAACCGCCCGAGCTAGAGTGGTCTTGCCCGATTGACGCGGCCCGGTGATGGTCAGCACCGGGAAGCCTTGCAACAAGGTGTGGACTACCTCGAGGCTGCAACGAGGGATCATAGCAGGAGAATAGCGTCCATTATGCAGACTGTCAATTACTTTTATAATCTGCATTAAATAAGGGAGCAGATTTATTTATTGAGTACAGCAAGCCGTTTTCCTCGCGGATCCTGCTGGCTAACGATGGTTCAGCTACTGTGTGAAGTTCGGCAGCCGGAAAGAAGAAGGGCAGGATGATCAGTCCCGTTACCTTGGCCTTTCTGGTAGCGAGACAAAACGGGTGGAGAGCTATGCAGCCAGTGTCAAAGAAACCATTGCGGAGGGAGAACGGGAGCTGATCTGGCTATCGCCGAAACGGGGAAAGTTGATGCGCAGCCAGTCAATGAGCGCCATAATGGAAAAATAAATCTGTCCCCTTATTCTCATGGTTTGGTGAAGACGAGCGCGCAGCCTTCCTGGAGTCCCTTCAGCCAATAGCCCGAGGTTGGTTGGAAGGTTCCCCCGCTCGAGATCAGTTCATAGGCGTTTCCTGTCCAACGGTAGAAAGGCCCTTTGATCCAGCCTGCAGAAAATGCGGCATCCAGAGATTTGGTCTCGTCTCCTTTGCTGACGCTTACGGAAGACCAGGCTACTGCCTGGTGGTACGGTGTGCCGATCAGGTTCCAACTCGGGAAGAGTGGGATGGAGGACAGCACGGTGTCATTGGGCAATCCGCTGATGGTAATCGGCTGGGTGAACGGAACCTTCAGCCAGTACCCCCGGCCAATGGCAAGCGTAATCTCGCTTCGCTGTAGGTAGCGGCCCTGCTTCGCGTCCCAGGAGAAGAGGGGCCACCCTGACGGGAAGACCGCATCCGGGCGCGGATCCTGCAACACCACCGGCACGCTGATCATGTTCCAGCCGGAGAGCAGGCTGTAGTCCAGGCCAAAACCCAACGATCTGACGTTCAGGATCACCGGGACCGCCTGAGGGCTGTTGCCGGCTCCGGGCGCCTGGATGGTGAGGGTGGCAGTATACGTCCCGGCTGCCATTCCGGCGATATGGGCTCCCACTTGCACATTGACGGTGTTGGTCCCAGTGCTGGGCGAAAACGTCAGCCAATTTGCCGACCCTGCCACTGTCCAGTTCAGGGTTTTGCCGCCGGCGTTCCACAGCGAGAGCGTTTTGCTGTTTGGGTCTGTTCCACCAGGCGTGGCGCTGAAGGTCAGGGAAAGAGGGCTGTAGCCGATAGCCGGCGGGTCAGCCAGACTCAAGGCCCAGGTGTCGTTCCTAAATGTGCCGGGATCCAGCCCGCTATGCCCTCCGAATATCACTACCCTGCCCCCTCCCTGATCGTAAACCATTGCGCCGGCCTGCCTTGGGGGTGGCGGGTTGGCTGGGTTCAAGTTGACCCAACTGTTGGCGATGTGGTCGTAGGTCCAGGTGTCATTCAGGTCAGGAGAGAAGTAGCTCGGGATCAAGCCGCCGAACAGCACAGCCTTGCCAAGGTCAGGCGCATAGATCATGGAGCCGCCGAATCGCCCAGCCGGCTTGCTGCCGCTGGGGTTCAAGCTGCTCCATTGATTGGTTTCCGGGTTGTACACCCAGGTCTCGTTGAAGAAAGTGCCAGGAATCCCACCGTTGTGACCGCCAAACAGCAACGCCCGGTTCCATTCCGAGACCCAGACCATCCCCACAGCTTCACGGGCAGTAGGGGCTGATGTGGGGTTTAAATTGGTCCAAGCGTTGCTGGCCAGATCGTAAGACCAGCAATCTCCCAAAGAATCGCCTTCCGGGGGGAAACTGCTGCGGCCACCGAAGAGAATCACCTTGTGATGCACTGGGTCGTAGATCATGCCGGGCACGGCCCTTGGCGGAGGTGGATTGGAAGCGTTGAGAGCCGTCCAGGAGTTGCTGTTATAGTCGTAGCACCAGGTCTGCGTGGAGGTAGTGGTTAGCCCATCGCCGGACCCGCCAAAGAGAATCACCTTGTCCAAGTCGGAGGCATAGACCATGCCTTGCCCGGTCAAAGGAGGTGGGAAGTTCAAAGCGTTGCGGTTGGTCCAGGTGTTCGTATCGTAATGGAACTCCCATGTGTCGGCATAGACAGCCGAACCGGAACAGCCACCGAAGAGGATGGCCAAATTGCGCCCGGGCAAATCGGCCATGGTGTGCCCCACTCTTGGCGGGGGTGGAGCGGATGGATTCAGGTTCACCCAAGCTGCCGGCGCGGAATCGATCCCCGTTTCCGTGATACCCGTCGCCCCATTTTCTGAGTTCGCTGGAGGAATCAAGATCGCGCAACTGCCAAAAACGAGGGCAAAGACCACCAACAAAATGATGATGCGAGACAGGTTCTTTATCCTGCTCTTGCGCATGCCATCACTCTCGCTAAAAAATCAGCAATGCTGGTCACCAGCGGGTAGTATATCACCCAACCCAGAAAAGGGGACAGATTTATTTATTCGGGAACTTGGATTTAGGAAGGGTAGATTCTAGAATAGAGGCTAAGAAGGCACACACAACGCATGAGAAAGGAGGATATTCCTGATGGTGCGAATAGTAATCGACCCAGGCAAAATAGAATCGTTTTGCCGTCGCCATCACATTCAACAACTAGCTTTATTCGGCTCTGTGCTGCGAGAGGACTTTCTACCGACCAGCGATGTAGATGTGCTGGTCGAATTTAAGCCAGGCCATCTACCAGGCTTGGCCTTTTTCGCGATGCAGGAAGAGCTATCCTCCATTTTAGGTCGAGAGGCGGATTTCAATACAGTGCATTTCTTAAGTCCCTTTTTCCGGGAGCGCGTCCTGGCGGAGGCGGAGGTCCAGTATGCCGCTCCATAGGGTGCAGCTCACATTGCATGGAAAAGAGGCAGGTTCTAAGGAAGAGGCCATAAACCGATGAAACTGAAAGTCGACCATCAAGCGGATGCGCTTTATCTAAGCTTAAGCGAGGAAACAGCGAGGGAATCCGAGGAAGTCTCGCCGGGAATAATCGTTGATTTCAATGAGAAAGGTCAGGCTGTTGGCATCGAGATGCTGCATCTTTCCAAACGAGCATCGAGTGCTGATTTTCAAAGATTGCTGTTTGAATCGATTCCCATAGCTGGATAACAATCCGCAGACTAACTGCTTAATCTCTCGGCTTTGCTGACGAGTGAATCACGGCTGGGGGGGGTTATGTGTCGAATTCCGGCAAGAGACGTTGCAGCCAGACTGAGGCGGCTGCCTAGATCAGGATGTCCTTGCGGCGGTAGCGCAGGAAGGTGAGCAGGACGAAGAGCGCGATCACCACGGCCAGGACCAGCACCCGCCACCACTCCAGGCCGTAGCCCGGCCGCAGCACTTCGCTGTCGACGTAATGGAAAGGGCTCAGCCAGCCGAATGGCGCAGCTTGAGGGGACGCCTTGGAGAAAACGTCCAGAAAATAGGCGCCCAATACCACCGCTACACCCAGAGTCATGGTTGCCCGTCCGCGCCGTACTAGCAGGGAAAGAAATAAACCGAGGGCAGCGAAGGCCAGGTTCAGCAGCAGGCTGTAGGCGGAGAGAACCCAGAAAGCAGCTTGATTGATCGGCTGGCTGATGAATAGACTCAAACTGCCCCAACTCAACAAAGCCATCACCACATTGAGGGCGAAGACATAGGCCAGTACGGCCAGCACCTTCGCAGCCACCACCTCGTCGCGGGTCAAGGGGCGGGTCAGGAGGAACTCCGCTGTTTTGCAGCTCTCCTCCTTGGCAATGATCTCCATACCCAGCGAGACGGCATAGATGCCGCCGAAGAGCAGCGTGTAGAAGGTGTAGTACGTTACGTAGAGCCCCAGCGGATTGGTGAAGTTAGCCGGATCAATGCCGAAGGCAGCGGCGATCTCCTTCGGGAATGCAGCCAGGAATACCTGCAATTTGGCTTCAGTGGCCATGCTTGGTATCATGGCGACGGTGAGGACGATGAAGGCGGCGATCATCAGTGCCCAAAGCAGGAAGCGCACCCGGTTTCGCTTGATCTCTTTCCAGAAGAGGTTGGCGTTCATCGCTGCTCTCCATAATAGTGCATGAAGATCTCCTCCAGGGTCGGCTCTTCCACCGTCAGCCGATCCACGGCCATCTCGCTCAGGCGCTGCAACAAGGGGGGCATCAAGCCCGAGTAGAGGAAGTGCACCTGCCGTCCCCGTATCTCCCGCTCCAGAACCCCGGGCATGTCCAGCCTGGATAGATCGGGAGGGCCGCTGAACTCCACCCGCACGCGGCTGATCCGCTTTCCCCGCAGGGCGCCAATCTCCTCCACCGCAGCTATTCTCCCAGCGCGAATGATCGCTACCCGGCCGCAAATCTTCTCCACCTCGCTTAAAACGTGGGAGGAGAAGAAGATCGTGACACCCTTCTCGTTCTCGCGCCGCAGCAGATCGTAGAAACGAGCCTGTATCAGCGGGTCCAGCCCGTTGGTGGGTTCATCCAGGATCAGCAGGCGGGGCCGGTGCAACATCGCCTGAGCGAGAGCCAGCTTCTTCTTGTTGCCGTGCGAGAGGTCGGCGATCTCTCGCGTGGGGTCCAGATCCAGTAACTGCAGCAGCTCCCGCAGGCGCTCCTCATCAGATTCCCCGTAGAAACGCAGCGAGTAGGACAGTAGCTCGTGTGCTCGCATTCCATCATAATATTCCGCTTCCGCGGGGGCGTAGCCGATCTGGCGGCGGATCTCCTTGCCCTGGCGGACCACGTCCATCCCCAAGACGCGCGCACTGCCGCGGTTGGGGAAGAGCAAGCCGACCAGCGTGCGGATGGTGGTCGACTTGCCGGCGCCGTTGGGGCCGACGAAGCCGAAGATCTCCCCCTCCCGCACTTCCAGATCCAGCCCCTCGATGCCGCGGTGGCGCCCGTAGAACTTAGTTAGCTGGGTCGTTTCAATGGCGTTCATTTGACAAAGTCCAGTCTGATCCCAGGGTGAAACCGGGAGCTCATCCAAGGTCGCGGGTTAGGAGTGAAAAGCGCCAGGATCGCCCATCTACCTCTTAGAAGCGGGATTGTTCCGACTGTGGCGCTCTTTTGGGAAACTGAGCTGTTGTGATCCGTCATAAACATCGATCCATCTCCGTCTTTCTCCATCGCTATCCAATTATGGTTGAAGCGTAATCAACATCTTGCGAACGTCAAGTCTTCATGCGTGACTATCGCCAGCCGACCGTGCAAGCTGTTCCCTTCCCCCTCCTTTTTTCGCTAAGGCGCATCGAATCAGTCAAGATATGGGGTAGAATAGGAAGAAAACGGCCACTACGGGATACGGCCGGCTTTGGAGGAAAAGATGCCGAAGAGGAAGCATGTGTTGGACCTGCCCTTGAATGAAGCGAAAGAGACACCAGAACTTCTCACCATGGAGCCTGCACTGAAAAACGCTTTCATCCCGAACCTGGAAGATCCATCAAACGAGGCTACCACTCCCCCGACTAAGAGAGTGGAGGAAGCGCTTCCCGCATTGGCAGCTGGCTTCCCCATTGTCGGCATCGGGGCCTCCGCAGGAGGGCTGGCCGCCTTCGAAGCCTTCTTCTCCGGCATGCCCGCCGACGCTGATCCGGGCATGGCTTTTGTCCTGGTGCAGCACCTGGCCCCGGACCACGAGAGCATCCTCACTGACCTGATCCGGCGCTATACTCGCATGCAGGTTTTCGAGGTGGAGGACGGGATGGCGGTGCAGCCCAACTGCGCTTATATCATCCCGCCTAACCGCGACATGGCCTTTCTGAACGGCACGCTTCAATTGATGGAACCGTCCGCCCCCCACGGCCATCGCCTGCCGATCGACTTCTTCTTCAAGTCGCTGGCCCAGGACCAGCACGAGCGGGCCATCTGCATCGTACTTTCGGGCACCGGCAGCGACGGCACCCAGGGTGTGCGGGCCATCAAGGGCGAGGGCGGCATGGCCATGGCCCAGAACCCCGCTTCCACCGAGTACGACGGCATGCCGCGCAGCGCCATCGCCACCGGCCTGGTAGACTACGAGCTGACGCCGGCGGAGATGCCCGCCCAGCTCATCGTCTATGTGGCCCATGCCTTCGGCAAGCCCTCTGGCAAGCCCTCCATCGTCCCGGCGCCCAAGGCCGAGAATGCGCTGAAGAAGATCTTCATCCTGCTGCGCGCCCAAACCGGCCACGACTTTTCCCAGTACAAGCCGAGCACCATCAACCGGCGCATCGAACGGCGCCTGGCCGTCCACCAGATCGAAACGATGGACAGCTACGTCAAGTATCTGCAGCAGACACCGGCCGAGTTGGAAGCGCTCTTTCGCGACCTGTTGATCGGCGTGACCAGCTTCTTCCGCGACCCGGAGGCCTTTCAAATGCTCGAACAACAGGTCATCCCCAAGCTCTTTGCCGGCAAGCCCGCCAGCGCCGCGATCCGCGTCTGGTCGCCGGGATGCTCCACCGGCGAGGAAGCCTATTCCCTCGCCATCCTGCTCGCCGAACGCCAGGAGGCGATGAAGCAAAGTTTCAAGGTGCAGGTCTTCGCCACCGACATCGACAGCCAGGCCATTGCCACGGCCCGCGTCGGCCTCTATCCGGCCAGCATCGCCTCCGACCTCTCACCGGAGAGGTTGGCTCGGTTTTTCTCGGTTGAGACCGACGGCAGCGCTTATCGCATCCATAAAGGCATCCGCGACATGCTGGTCTTTTCCGAGCAGGATGTGATCAAAGACCCGCCTTTCTCCAAGCTCGACCTGCTCAGTTGCCGCAACCTCCTGATCTATATGGGCGGGGACTTGCAGAAGAAGCTCATCTCCCTCTTCCACTTCTCCCTGAACCCGGGCGGTTACCTCTTCCTGGGCACCTCCGAGACTGTGGGCGAGTTTGGCGATCTTTTTACCACCCTGGACCGCAAGTTGAAGCTGTATCAACGCAAAGAAGATTTGTACAGCGAACAGCGCGCACCCCAGGGCCGCTTTCTCCCGCCCATGACAGCGGTAGATGTGGCGCTGCCACGGGTTGCCGGAAAGATAGCCGGCGCCGGGAAACCGCTGCTGCGCGAGCTGACCGAACAGACCTTGTTGCAGCAGCTCGCCCCGGGCGGCGCACTGGTCAACGGTCAGGGCGACATCCTCTACCTGCATGGTCGTACCGGGATGTACCTGGAGCCAACCCCAGGCGAGGCCGGCGTCAGCAACATCCTGAAGATGGCCCGCGAAGGATTGGGACGCGATCTAACCATGGCTCTGCACAAAGCCGCAAGGACAAAAGAGATCGTGCGCCACTTAGGCCTGCGCGTTAAAACCAATGGCGATTTGAGCACAGTCAACTTGACCATTCGCCCGGTAGCAGCCGGCCCCGCCGCGAAGACCGAAGCGCCCCTCTACTTGATTATCCTGGAGCAAGCGCCATCCTTCGACCCCGAGCAGGTGAAGGCGACCGCCGCCTTGCAAGCCGGCAAAGGAGCGGATAGCTCCGAAACCGATACCGAAGCGCGCATTGCGGCGCTCAAGAAGGAACTTCGAAAAAAGGAGGAATACCTCCAGACCGCCAACGAGGAACTGGAGACCTCCAACGAAGAGCTTAAATCCTCCAACGAGGAGATGCAGTCGGTGAACGAAGAATTGCAGTCCACCAACGAGGAACTGGAGACCTCCAAGGAGGAATCACAATCGATCAACGAAGAGCTGGCCACGGTCAACGCCGAATTGCAAACTAAGATGGCCGATCTGTCGCGGGCCAACAACGACATGAGCAACCTGCTGGCCGGCACCGGCATCGGCACCATTTTCGTGGATTATCACATGCGCATCCTGCGCTTCACCCCTACCGCCAGCGCGATCATCAACCTGATCCAGAGCGACGTGGGAAGGCCCGTGGCTCATATTGTCTCCAACCTGGTCGGCTACGACCGCATGGTGCTGGACACGCGCGCCGTGCTGGACACGCTGATTCCCAAAGAGGTGGAAGTGCAGACCCAGGCGGGCGAGTGGTACACGATGCGCATCCAGCCCTACCGCACGCTGGACAATGTGATCGAAGGCGCGGTGATCACCTTTGTGGACATCACCGAAATGAAGAAGGCGCGGGAAGCGCTGCGGAAAGCCAATGAACTGCTCCGTCTGGCTGTGGTCGTGCGCGATGCGCATGATGCCATCACTGTGCAGGATTTGGATGGCCGCATCCTGGCCTGGAATCCGGGCGCGGTGAGGATGTACGGGTGGAGTGAAGCCGAGGCCCTGGGCATGAATATCCGCGACTGCATCCCGGAGGGGCTGCGTAAGGAAGCGTCGGCCAAGGTACACCAGCTTAGCTTGGCTGAAATCCTGGAGCCGTATCGAACACAGCGGATCGCCAAAAACGGGACGGTGCTGGAGGTTTCGATGATCTCCACCGCTTTGGTGAATGAAGCCGGGCAGATGTATGCCATTGCCACCACGGAACGGGCGAAAGAGCCGGAGTTGACCGGGTGAAAGGGGCGCACGATGACCAGCAAGGATAAGCAACCTGGCGGCGCTGCCCCTTCGGCAAGCGAAGAGAGGGACCTGCGCCGGCGAGCTGAAGAAAAGCTCAGCTCGGGAGCGGCTGATGCCCAGGAGTTTCCATCTCTGGAGGAGGCGACCCTGCTGCTCCATGAACTTCGCGTACATCAGATCGAGCTGGAGATGCAGAACGAAGAGTTGCGGCGCATCCAGACGGAGCTGGAAGGTTCGCGCAGCAAGTACTTCGACCTATACGACCTGGCCCCGGTAGGCTATCTGACGCTGAATGACAAGGGGGTTATCCTGGAGGCTAATCTGGCCGCTGCCCGGCAGTTGGGGACGGAGCGGTCGCAAGCGCGGGGGAGACGGCTGACCGGCTTCCTCGACAAGGAAAGCCAGGATCTTTTCTTCCTGGACCTCCGCCAACTCTTTCAAAGCGGTCAACCTCAATCCTTCGTCTTGCGCGTCACCAGCCAGGACGGAAGTGGCGCCTGGCTGCACATCGAGACGGTCCTGCGGCAGGAGGGAGGCGGAGATCCTCTCTGTTGGGTTATCCTCACTGACATCAGCGTACAGATGCAGATCGACCAAGCCTTGCGCCGGAAGAGCGACGAGCTGGACCAGTTCTTCCAACTCTCCTTGGACCTCTTTTGTATCGCCGATACGGATGGCACTTTTCTTAAACTGAACTCCCAGTGGGCCACCACCCTTGGTTATCCGCTGGCGGAGCTGGAAGGACATAGTTTCCTGGAGCTGGTGCACCCTGACGACCAACAGGCCACCGAGGGCGTCATTTCACAGCTCAGAGCACAGCTAGAGGCGCCGGTCTTCGTCAACCGCTATCGTTGCCGCGACGGTTCTATCCGCTGGCTGGAATGGCATGCTATTACAAGCGGAAAAACGATCTTCGCCACCGCCCGCGACATCACCGAGCGCAAACGACTGGCGGAGGCAATTTCCCAGGCCCGCACCGACTTGCTCTTTTCTGTCTCCCACGAACTGAAAACCCCCCTGATGACCATGCTTCATGTACAGGAACTCCTCGATGGGATGTCACCGGAGGAGGAGCGGATCCGCTTCAACGAGTACGGCGAGGTCTGGAGCCGCAACTTGATGCGGCTGCACCGCATGATCAATAACCTGGTGGACAGCCAACGAACTGAAGATAGCCGCTTCCCCCTGCAACTTGCCATCAGTCAGCCGGCAGGGATCGTCACGCGGGTCTGTCAGGAGACCGCTCCTTATGCGCAGGCGCTACAGGTCTCATTGCACCTGAAGCTGGAACCCGTACCCCAGGGTTCCAGCGACGAGGAGGCCCTCGCCCGGGTGGTGGAGAACTTATTGACCAATGCCATCAAGTTTTCTCCAAAAGGAGGACATGTCGAGGTGCATTTGTGGATGGAAGAAGATGCCCTCCTCCTGGAAGTAGAAGACCACGGTTCCGGCATCTCCGCGGAAGAACAAGTGAACCTCTTTCAACCCTTTCAGCGGGGCCGTTCTGCCGAACGAAAGGGTATTCCCGGCACCGGCCTGGGGCTCTACGTCTCCCGCCGCATCGTCGAGGAGCACGGCGGCGCCCTTACCCTAATCAGCGAGGAAGGGAAGGGAACCAAAGTGACCGTGCGGCTGCCCTGGGGCAAGCCAGAATAATTGGAGAATAATGAAGGACAGATTTTAAATCTGTTCTGAATTCCCACCGGATTATCGATGATTCTGAAAAGGAAACGGCCATGAGCGACGAGGAACGGCAGCTCGACCTAGCCCGGCAACTGCAGCGAGAGGCGGAGGAGGCACTTGCCCGATCCGGAAGTTTGCTTGAGTCAGTTCCTGTTAAGGGAATCGAAGAATTGCTGCATGAGCTGCAGGTTCACCAGTCCGAGCTGGAGGCTCAGAACGAGGAGCTGCGGCAGGCGCAGCTTACCCTGGAGGAATCCCGCATCCGCTACTTCGACCTCTACGACCTGGCCCCGGTTGGATATCTCACCCTGGATGAAAATGGGATCATTCTGGAGGCCAACCTTTCTGCCGCTACCTTGTTGAGGGTGGAACGATCGAGATTGGTGGGGCAACGGATGCTCTCCCTGATCCTGCCGGAAGACCAGGACGCCTGTTACCTTCACCAGAAGGCGCTTTTCCATGCAGGAGAGAAACAAGTCTACGAAGTGCGCCTCTTGCCTTCCAAAGGCGCCCCTCTTTGGGTGCGGATCGAAGCGGAAGCGGGAAAGCTGGGTCATGAGGAGGTTGCCGTCTGCCGTGCCGCCCTGATCGACATCAGCGAGAAAAAGAGAGCCGAGGAGACGCTGCAGCGATCGCTTTCCTTGTTCGACAGCATCGACGAAGTGATCTATGTGGCTGACATGGAAAGCTACGAGATCCTTTTTGTAAACAAGGCCATGCAACGAATCTTCGAAAAACCGCTGGTCGGGGGGGTCTGCTACAGGGAATTCCAGGGGTTGGACGGACCCTGCCCCTTCTGCACCAACGCGATCATCCGCAAGGCGGGGCAACAGCCGCACCGCTGGGAGCACCACAATCCTGTGGCGAACCGTGATTTTGCCATTGTCGATCGCATGATTTGCTGGTCGGATAGTCGGGAGGCGCGTCTTGAACTGGCCACCGACATCACCGCGCGCAAACGTGCCGAGGCGGCGCTGCGGGAGAGCGAGGAACGGTTTCGTTCCCTGTACGAGAATTCCACCATCGGCCTCTACCGGACAACTCCGGAGGGTCGACTCCTGCTGGTGAATCCTAACATGGTCGAGATGCTGGGTTTCGCGTCATTTGAAGAGATTTTGGCCAGGAACTTGAAAAAAGAAGGTTTTGCAACTGCTGATGAACGGGCTCGTTTCCTTGAGGCAATTGAAAGGGATGGCCAGGTCAAAGGATTTGAATCCGCCTGGACGCGCAAGGACGGAACCATCATTTTCGTACGGGAAAGCGCCTGTGCGATTCGAGATTCGCAGGGAAACACGCTGTATTATGACGGGACAGTTGAAGACATTACCGATCGCAAGCAATCGGAGGAAGCGCTGCGAAAGAGCGAGGAGAAGCACCGCCTCCTGGTAGAAACGATGCTGGACGGCGTCTACTGGAGCAGCCACGAGGGGAGATTCCTGGAAGTCAATCCAGCCATGGTGAGGATGCTGGGATACCGCAGCAAGGACGAACTGCTGGCTATCGACATCAAATCACAGCTGTACTTTTCCCCGGAGGAACGCGAGAGCACGTCGTTGGATGAGAAACATGAAGAGATGAGTGTGTTTCGTCTGAGGAAAAAGGATGGATCGGAAATCTGGGTCGAAGCCCATGGACGGCAAGTGATCAACGACGAGGGCGTCGTCCTGTACCACCAGGGTGTATTGCGCGACATCACCGAACGCAGGAAGGTCGAGACGGCGCTGCGGAATAGCGAACAAGCGGCGCGTCAAACCGCAGAGCAATTGCGAATCGTCAACCAAATTGGCCTCAAGATGACCGCCGGCTTGGATTTCGAGCCGCTCATGGAGACAATCTACGAGCAATGCCGGCAGATTGGCGACGCTGACACCTTTTATGTTGCGCTTTATGATGATGCGACAAGGAGAATAAGCTTTCCGTTTTTTTACAAAGACGGGAAGCGCCGCTTCATTGCTTCGCGCGGTATCAAGGAAAATTCAGGATTGGCTGGACACATCATAGAAAGCCGTCAGACGCTCTACCTGCCCGACGAATCCAATTTGCCAGCCGATCTGGTTGGAGTCTGGCAACCAGGCATGCCAACCAGTTCGTTCATTGGCGTCCCACTGTTCTTACGCGAGCGGATTGTAGGCGTTTTGTCGATGCAATCTCGCTCGCTGAATGCCTACTCGCCGGTCCAGATCAAGACGCTTGAACTGCTGGCAGTAGAGGTCGCCATTGCTATCCAGAACAGTCAACTGTACACGCAGGTTCAAGGCGAAAGAAACCTGGCCAACGCCTTGATCGACAATCTGCCGGGTGTATTCTGTCTGGTGAATCAGCAAGGGCGCGTCGTGCGCTGGAACAAATACGCTGAAACCATTTCGGGCTACACTCCCGCGGAAATAGGAGCTCAGGACTTCTTGTCCGTATTCCCCGTGGAAGAACAGGCGCGGCTGGCTGCTTTGAACGCAAAGGTCTTTGCGGGTGGGGAGGTGACAACAGAGACGCAGGTGATTGCTGCGCACGGCGAGAAAATGATTCCCATTTATGCAACCGGTACGAGCGTGCAGGTCAATAATGAGGCGCATCTACTGATCATGGGGATAGACCTTACCGAGCGCAAGAAGGCGGAGGCAGAGCTGGCGAAACTCAACCTATACAATGACCTGATCCTGCGCTCGGTAGCGGAAGGCATTTTGGGGATTGATTTGCAGGGGAACCACACCTTCGTTAACCCGGCTGCGGCCAGGATGCTGGGCTACGAAGCCGAGGAGCTCTTGGGCCGTCCCAGCCACAGTACGTGGCATCATCATAAAACGGACGGAAGCGTCTTCCCCGAAGAAGAATGCACGATCCTCGCCGCCTGTCGGGATGGGCAAGTGCATCGCAAGTCCACTGATGTTTTCTGGAGGAAGGATGGCGCCAGCTTCCCCGTCGAGTATGCGAGTACGCCTATCTATGAACAGGATCGGTCGGTGGGCACAGTGGTAACTTTCATAGACATCACCGAACGCCAGCAACTGGAACAGACCATGGAAAAAGCCCGCGCTGATTTCCTCTTCGCTGTCTCCCATGAGCTGAAGACCCCCCTGCTGGTGATGGGCGCCACCCAGGAAATGATCGAGGCCCTGCCGGAAGAGCGGCAGGCAGCTCACTTTCGTCAATATGGCGATATCTGGCGGCGCAATCTAATGCGGCTGCGCTTCATCATTGAGAACCTGGTGGACAGCCAGCGTCCGGATAAGATGGGGCTTAAACTGGAGAAGCGACCTACCGATCTGCTGGACCTGACTAGGGAAATTATTGCGGAACTGGAGCCGGTGGCTTCAGCATGCTCCGTGCAATTTCGTCTCCGGGGAGGAGCGCTTCCGCTCCTGTCGATCGATCGGCGAGCCGTCATGCGCCTCCTGGAAAACCTGCTCGTCAACGCTATCAAGTTCAGCCACCCTGGGGGGCATGTGGAGATTCGCCTGCACGCCCAGCAAGAAGGGGCTTGCCTGGAGATATGCGACTCCGGCATGGGGATTGATCCACAGATCAAGCCGTTCCTCTTCCAGCCTTTCTACCGCTCCCCGGAGGCGCTCAAGGCAGGCGTGCAGGGCACCGGCCTGGGGTTGTATGTGGTAAAGCTGATCGTGGAAAGCCACGGTGGGACCATTCAGCTGGAAAGCGAGCCTGGCAAGGGGACCACTGTAGCCGTGCAACTGCCCTGGAGCAGGGCGGAATAATTGAAGAATTATTCTGTGAAGGAAACGGCGATGAGCAACGAAGAGAGACAGCCAAACCACGCGCTGGAATTGCGGCAGGCGGCGGAAGAGGAGCTTGCCCGATCCAAGCGTCCGCTTGCCCTAACCCCTGGAAAGGGGACCGAGGATCTACTGCACGAGCTGCAGGTCCACCAGATCGAGCTGGAGATGCAGAATGAGGAGTTGCGACGGGCGCAGGAGGAGCTGGAGGAATCTCGCAACAAGTACAAAGACCTCTGGGATTTTGCCCCCGTCTCTTGCTTCACCTTTAACTGCCATGGAAGGATTACTGAAGCTAACTTGACCGGCGCTTCGCTGCTGGGCGTTTACCTGCATGAGTTAATTCACCATGGTTTCGGCCAGTTCGTCGCCCCTGAGGAGATCAGCCGCTGGGATCTCCACCGGTTGGAAGCGCTAGGGCAGGAGGGAGTGGTTAACTGCGATCTGACGCTGATCAGGAAGGGTGGTTTGCCCTTTTTTGCACAGCTTCATAGTACCCGGACCATACTGGAGGACGGATCGCCGGCATTGAGGACAACGGTAGTCGACATCACTGAGAGCAAGCGGGCAAAGGATGTGCTGAAAGCAGCAGAGACCGATCATCGGGTGCTTTTCGACCGTGTTCCCTCCAGCCTCTACCGCAGCACCCCCGATGGACAGTTTCTAGCGATGAACCAAGCACTGGTGGATCTACTAGGGTACACTTCGGTCCAGGAATTGATGAACGTAAATATCGCCCATTTGTTTTACCGAAGTCCCGAAGAGAGGCGCCAATGGGTGGACAAGCTGCTGCGGATCGGAGAATTCCGAAATGTTGAAATCCGGGTCTTGCGCAAGGACGGCAGCCCGCTGGTCTTGCTGGAGAATTCTCATGTGGTGCGCGATGAGGCTGGTGGAGTCTTGTTTTTCGAAGGCTCGCTTACCGACATTACTGACCTCAAGCGGGTCGAAGAGGCCCTGCGGGAGAGCGAGGTTTTGCAACGCATCCTACTGGACAATCTTCCGGCCGGGGTGGTCATCGTGGATCCGGTGACCCGTGTCATCGAGCGGGTGAATGATCATGTGGCCAGCCTGTTTGGCGCACCGGTAGAGCACCTGGTGGGTCAGCGGTGTCACTTGCTCTTGTGTCCCACCTGCGAGGGGGCTTGCCCAGTGTGTGACATGGGACAAGACGTGGATAACTCAGACCGGGTGATGCTGCGGATGGATGGCAGCCGACTGCCCATCTTGAAAACAGTGAAGCGGATTCAATTGAATGGTCAGGAAAAACTGTTGGAATGTTTTGTGGATGTGTCCGAGCGCAAGCAGGCTGAGGAGGTTCTGCGGGAGAGCGAAGAATGGTATCACCAATTGTTTGAATCGGCATCCGATGCGCTTTTCCTGAGCGCCTCCGATACAGGTCTGATCGTCGAAGCCAACACCGTGGCGTCAGAATTGTATGGTTATAACCGGGATGAGTTGCTCACCAAGAAGAGCACGGATCTTTCGGCAGAACCTGAGGAGACGGAACGGCGCATCCAGGAGGCGCAGACAGCCCCCGATCAAGTTATCAGAATCCCGCTGCGGCTTCATCGCAAGAAGGACGGAACTGTCTTTCCGGTCGAAATTACTGCTCGGCCTCTTTTCGTGAAAGGACGGCGGTTCCTTCTCGTTGCTGCCCGCGACATCACCGAACGCAAGGAACTGGAAGAGCGCATCCGCCAGGTCCGCAGCGACCTTCTCTTCGCCGTCTCCCACGACTTGAAGTCCCCCATCCAAACCTTGCGTCAAACCCAGGAGATGCTTGGCCAGCTCCCCCCGGCGGAAGCCCTGGCCCGCTTCCAGGAATACAGCGAGATCTGGCGCCGCAGCCTGCAGCGCCTGGAGCGGATGATCAACAACCTGGTAGACAGCCAACGCGGCGAAGAAGGCCGCTTCCCCCTCCTCCTTGCCCCTTGTGATCCAGTGGAACTGGTCAAGCGGGTAACGGAGGATCTGACCGGTTACGCCCTTTCCTCACAGGTGACCTTCAACCTGAAGCTGCAACCCGCACCGGAAGGCTCCTGCGACGAAGAGGCCCTCTCCCGGGTGGTGGAGAACCTCCTCATCAATGCCGTCAAGTTCTCGCCCAAAGGAGGAAAGGTCGAGGTTCGCATCGCGCTGGAAGACCAGACCCTCCTCCTGGAAGTGGAGGATCATGGCCTCGGCATCCCCACCCAGGAACAAGCCCAGCTCTTCCAACCCTTCCAGCGAGGCCGTTCAGCCCAACAAAAGAGGATCCCCGGCACCGGCCTGGGCCTCTACGTCTGCCGTCGCATCATCGAGGAGCATAATGGTTCGGTCTCCCTGACCAGCGAAGAGGGAAAAGGAACCACCGTCATAGTCCGCCTGCCTTGGAGGGATGCAGGAAGGAAACGGCCATGAGCGACGAAGAAAGGCAACCAGATCGCACCAGGGAATTGCGGCAAGCAGCGGAGGAGGCGTTTGCCCGATCCAGGACTTCGCTTGCCCCAACTCCTGGAAAAGGAACTGAGAACCTGCTGCACGAGCTGCAGGTTTACCAGATCGAGCTGGAGATACAGAACGAGGAGCTGCGACGGGCGCAGGAGGAACTGAATCTCTCACGGGCGCGCTATTTCGACCTCTATGATCTTGCCCCAGTGGGCTATTGCACCGTCAGCGAAAAAGGGCTTATTTTGGAAGCCAACCTGGCCGCCGCCACCCTGCTGGGCGTGTCTCGAGGCGCGCTGGTCAAGCAGCTGTTTACCCGGTTCATCCTCGAGGAGGACCAGAACCTCTACTACCTGCACCGCGAACTGCTCTTCCAGACCGGTGAGCAGCAGTCGTTCGAGTTGCGGATGGTGAAAAACGATGAGACGGCATTCTGGGCACATCTGGAAGCGATCACTGCTCTAGACGCCGACGGCGCCCCTGTCTGCCGCATCACATTGAATGACAACACCGATGGCAAACAGTCGGCAGTTTTATTACAGGAATTCATAGAAAACAATCCGATGTCCGTTCAAATAGTAGATAAGGACGGGTTCACGCTGAAAGTTAATCCTGCGCACACCTTGCTTTTTGGCGCTGTTCCCCCTTCCGATTTTTCTATTTTTACCGATCTTCAACGGAAATATCCTGATTCTGAAAAAACAATATTACTTGCCAAGAAAGGCGAAGTAGCGCGTTTCCCTGATCTCTACTACAACGCAAATGATGTATCATCCAAGTTCCCGGACAAACTGGTTTGTATTCGTGCCATTCTGTTCCCTTTAAGCACCAACGGTGGAATCGTCGATAAATTTGTCATGATGCATGAAAATATTACTGAGAGAAAACAAGCCGAGGATGCGCTTCGGGAGAGCGAAAACAAGTACCGTCAATTGATCGAAACGATGCAGGATGGCGTTTATAGAAGCAGCCACGAAGGGAGATTCCTGGAAGTGAATTCGGCGATGGCGAAGATTCTGGGATACGATAACAAAGAAGAGCTGTTGGCCATCGACATACCATCGCAGTTGTATTTTGCCCCGGATGACCGGCAAAGCGCAGCACTGAACGAAAAGCTTACAGAAATGGGCGTGTTTCGTCTGAGGAAAAAAGACGGTTCGGAAATCTGGGTTGAAGATCATGGACGGCATGTGGTCGATGACCAGGGAACTATCCTCTACCATGAAGGCATTTTGCGGGACATCACCGAGCGTAAGCTGGCAGAGGTGGAGCTGCAGAAACTCGCGTCAGTTGTTCGTTACTCCAGCGAATTGGTCAACCTGGCTACTCTTGATGGAAAGATGATCTTCCTCAATGAGGCGGGGTCCAGGATGTTGGGGATCTCTGCGAACGAGCTAGGACAGATCAACATCATGCAGGTCATTCCCGATACTTTCAAGGAAATAGTAGAGAATGAACTGATGCCAGCTCTGGGCAAAACCGGCGCCTGGGCGGGGGATCTCCAATACGTCAATCTCCAGACTGGCCAGATTACCGACGTGCATGCCATCACCTTTGTTGTGAAGGATCCGATGATGGAAGAACCAATGTATCTGGCCAATGTTTCTATCGACATCACCGAACGTAAACGAGCCGAGGAGTCGCTACGGGAGAGCGAGGAGAGGTATCGATCCATCCTCAATGCGTCTCCCGACGCTATCGCGATCACGGATCTGGAAAGTCGCATTCTCATGGTTTCGCCGGTAGCTTTGACGATGTTCGGTTGCAGACAAGAAGAGAGACTACTGGGGCGCTTGCTCTCCGATTTCATCGTCCCCGAGGATCGGGAGCATGCATGGTCCAACGTTGCCCTTATGTTCCAGGGCATCATGACCGGGCCGGGTGATTACCGTGGACTGCGTATTGACGGAAGTACCTTTGACATGGAAGCAAACGGTGAGTTCATTCGAGGCGCTGATGGACAACCTACCAGTATGGTCTTCATCATCCGGGACATCACCGAGCGTAAGCAGTTGGAAGCAGAGGTGGATAGAGCCCGAGCTGAATTCCTCTTTGCCGTCAGCCATGAACTGAAGACGCCTCTTCTGGTATTGAGCGCCACCCAGGAGATGCTGGAGATCCTGCCCGAGGAACAACAGGTCGAACGTTTTCGTGACTATGGCTTTGTCTGGAGGAGCAACCTGCTCCGCTTGCGGCACATCATCGAGAACCTGGTGGACAGCCAGCGCATGCCAGGGATGGGGATGAAGCTGGAAAAACAGCTGCTCTCCGCGGCGGCCATTGCCGCGGAAGTGATCAAAGAATTAGAGCCGGTTGCCCTCACCAAGAGAGTCAAGCTGATCCTGGAGGCGGAACCACTCCCGGAGGTTGCGCTGGATTCCCATGCCTGGGCGCGTTTGTTGGAGAATCTACTCACCAACGCCATTAAATTCTCCCCGACTGGCGGGGAGGTCAAGACTCGCTTTACCCGCCTTGATGAAGGGTTCCAGATGTCGGTAATCGATCACGGCAGCGGTATTGCCCCCCAGGCTATGCCCTTCCTTTTTGAGCCTTTCTACCGCTCTCCGGAAGCGCTGCGGACCGGCATCCAGGGGACCGGACTGGGGCTCTATGTGGTAAAGACGATCGCCGACGCGCATGGCTGTTCGGTGGAAGTATCCAGCAAAGAGGGAGAAGGAACCACTGTCACGGTTTTATTTCCCTGGGGGGATGAAGGAATGTGCAGGAAGGATCCCACCCCTTCGACAGGAAAGAGGCAGGCTCTGCGCGATACCGCTGCAACCTCGCCATCATCGCCACCCGCACCTTCGCCTGTCCTGCTTACGTTTATCGGAAATTCCTGCACCTTAATAACTGCGTCCGATGGCACACGCATTGTCAGTGATCCTTACAGCGACTTTGAACATCCGGACGGACTCGGAGCGCTTCCCAAGGATCTGTTAGCAGACGCTGTAACCGTCAGCCACGCCCATGGAGACCACAACAATGTCAAAGGAGTGGGCGGCGCCCCCCAACTGATCATGACTCCAGGAACTTTCCAACTTGGCATGGTTAGGATCACGGGCTACGCCGGCTTCGAGGGCTCGCCTTCCGGCCCATCGAACAATCCTCACATCGTTTTCGTCTTCGAGATCAACGGCGTGAAGATCGTCCATTTGGGAGATTCAGGCCCTATCACCCAGCCCGACGTATTGGCGGCTATCGAGGACGCTGATGTCCTGCTCGCCAATATTGATGGCTATGTCATTCCACTAGACCAGATCGCGCCATTTTTGCTGCAGGCTAAGGTTCGCACCTTCATCCCCACCCACTACAGCCTCAGCGCAAGCGCTCGCTGGCAAGGGGCTCCCACCATTGACGAGTTCATCACGCGCTTGCCCGCAGATCTGGCTATAGTGAGACAGGGCAGCGAAATCCAGGTGACGCCCAAGATGCCCAAGCAGATGGTGGAGCTTGCATCGTTGACACTGATCAAATGATGCGTGTGAGCCTGGTGAAGGCGGCGGAGGCACGTGATGAGCAATAGAGATAAACGACCTAACGACGATGTCCTTTTGGAAAGCGGAGGACAGGATCTACGCCGGCGAGCCGAAGAAATAGCCAGGTCCCTGGAAATGCAGGAAATGGAGTCCCTGTCACCTGAAGAAACCCGGCATGCACTCCACGAGCTGCAGGTTCACCAGATCGAGCTGGAGATACAGAACGAGGAGCTTCGCCGGGCACAGATGGAATTGGAAACGTCGCGGGCACAGTACTTCGACCTTTATGACCTGGCTCCGGTAGCGTACCTCACCCTGGATGAAAAAGGGCTGATCCTGGAAGCCAACCTGGCCGCTGCCACCCTGCTGGGCCTGTCCCGTGTTGCGCTGGTCAAGCAGCTATTGACCCGCTTCATCCTTGAGGAGGACCAAGACATCTACTACCTGCACCGCAAGCAGCTCCTTGAAACAGGTGCTCCTCAGGTGTGTCAATTCAGGATGCTTCGCGCGAACACCGACCCCTTCTGGGCCTATCTGGAATCAACCGCCGCTCTAGACGCCGCCGGCGTCCTGGTCTTCCGCTTCATCATTAGCGACATCAACGATCGTCAGCGGGCCGAGGAGTCAATGCGGTACAACTTGGCGATCATCGAAGAAGCAACTGATGCCATCATCACCACAAAGAATGATGAGGGTTTCACGATCACCAATTGGAATTCGGGCGCCGAAAAGCTCTACGGCTGGAAAAAGGAGGAGGTGCTGGACAGATCGTCTATGTTCCTCCAAAACGAGTATCCCGGCCAGGATCCCAGAGAGGTCCTCGAGAAGATCCTGGAAACCGGGCTCTTCGAGGGTGAAGTGATCCAGAGCCGGAAAGATGGAACCCGAGTCTCCGTTGAAGCAAGGCTAATCGCCCGAAAAGACAACAAGGGAGAGACCACCGATTGGATCTGCATCAATAGAGACACCGCCAACCGCAATCGGGCTGAAGAAGCCTTGCAGGAAAGCGAGGCCTTGCAACGCATCCTGCTGAACAATCTTCCGGCGGGAGTAATCATCGTGGATCCGGTGACCCGTGTCATCGAGCGGGTGAATGATCATGTGGCCAGCCTGTTTGGCGCACCAGTAAGCCACCTGGTGGGTCAGCGGTGTCACTCGCTCTTGTGTCCCGCCAGTGAGGGGGCTTGCCCAGTGCTCGACTTGGGCCAAGACGTGGATAACTCAGACCGGGTGATGCTGCGGATGGATGGTAGCCGACTGCCCATCTTAAAAACGGTTAAGCGTGTTCAATTAAATGGTCAGGAGAAACTCCTGGAATGTTTCTTAGATATGTCCGAACGCAAGCAGGCCGAGAAGATTCTGCGGGAGAGCGAAAACAAGTACCGTCTGTTGATCGAAACGATGCTGGACGGCGTCTACCGGAGCAGCCATGAGGGGAGATTCCTGGAAGTCAATCCAGCCATGGTGAAGATGCTGGGATACGATAGCAAGGAAGAACTGCAGGCCATTGACATCAAATCACAGTTGTATTTTGCCCCGGAAGATCGTGAGAGCTTAGCTCTGGATAAGACACACGAAGAAATGAGCGCGTTTCGTTTGAGGAAAAAAGACGGTTCACAGATCTGGGTTGAAGCTCATGGACGACAGGTGTTCGATGATGAGGGCGCCATCACCTACCACGAGGGCGTTTTACGCGAAATTACCGAGCGCAGGCAAGCCGAGGAAGCGCTGCGTGAGAGCGAAGAACGGTATCACCAATTGTTTGAATCGGCATCCGATGCCCTTTTCCTGAGCGCCACCGATACGGGTTTGATCGTCGAAGCTAACACCGTGGCGTCAGAACTGTATGGTTATGACCGGGATGAGTTGCTTACCAAGAAGAGCACAGATCTTTCGGCAGAACCTGAGGAAACGGAACAGCGCATCCATGAGGCGCAGACCACCCCCGATCAGGTTATAAGCATTCCGCTGCGTCTTCATCGCAAGAAGGACGGAACCGTTTTTCCGGTCGAAATTACGGCTCGGTTTCTTTTCGTGAAAGGACGGCGACTCCTTCTCGCTGCTGCCCGCGACATCACCGATCGCAAGCAGTTGGAGGAGCGTATACGCCAGGTTCGCAGCGACTTGCTCTTTGCCGTCTCCCACGACCTCAAGTCTCCCCTCCAGGCTCTCCATCAATCCCAGGAGATGCTAAGCGCACTGCAACCAGGAGATGGGTTGGCTCGCTTTCAGGAGTACAGCGAGATCTGGCGCCGCAACCTGCAGCGCCTGGAGCGGATGATCAACAACCTGCTGGACAGCCAGCGAACTGAGGAAGGCCGTTTCCCCCTTCTCCTCGCCCCCTGCGATCCGGTGGAACTGGTCAAACAGGTGGCGGAGGACCTGGCTGGCTACGCCCTTTCCTCTGCGGTGAGCTTCGACCTGAAACTGCAACCCGTTCCCCATGGTTCGTGCGATGAGGAGGCCCTCTCCCGGGTGGTGGAGAATCTCCTCACAAACGCCGTGAAGTTCTCTCCCAAGGGAGGAAAGGTCGAGATCCGCCTTCTACTGGAAGATCAAACCCTGCTACTGGAAGTGAAGGACCATGGCCTCGGCATCCCCGCCCTTGAACAAACCCAGCTCTTCCAACCCTTCCAGCGGGGCAGTTCGGCCGAACGCAAGGGGATCCCCGGCACCGGCTTGGGCCTCTATGTCTGCCGCCGCATCGTCGAGGAGCACGGCGGTACAATATCCCTGACCAGCGAGGAAGGGAAGGGTACTGAAGTGGTTGTGCGATTGCCCTGGAAAGCAATGGGGACATAACACCGTTTACACAGGAAATTAGTATTATGTCCCGAATTATACGAACTTTCCTTGAAAGGAAGGGGCAATGAGCGACAAGGAGCGACAACTTGACTTGGCGCGGGAACTGCGGCAAGCCGCAGAGGAAGAGCTTGCCCGATTCGATCGTCCGCTTGCCCCAACTCCTGGAAAGGGAGCCGAGGATCTGCTGCACGAACTGCAGGTTCACCAGATCGAGCTGGAGATGCAGAACGAGGAGCTTCGCGGCGCTCAGCTTACACAAGAGGAAGCCAAAAATCGCTTCGCGGAACTCTACGACTTCGCACCTGTAGGTTACTTTACCCTCAGTCACCACGGCCGGATTTCCTCCGCCAACCTGACCGGCGCGGCATTGTTGGGCGTTCCACGGAAGGAGCTGATCGATCAGAGCTTTGGCCGATATGTTGCCCCCGAGGTGATTGATTGCTGGGATCGTCACATACTGGAAGCGCTGAAAGAGGAAGGAACAGTCAGTTGCGAGCTGCTGCTGCAACGAGACGATGGTTCGTCTATCCACGTCCGGCTGGACAGCAGCCGGGCGGTAGCGGAGAACGGAGCATTCACGCTTCGGACCACGGTAGTCGACATCACCGAGAGCAAGCGGGCAAAGGATGTGCTGAAAGCAGCAGAGACCGATTACCGGGTGCTCTTTGACCGCGTGCCCTCCGGCCTCTACCGCAGCACCCCCGATGGACGGTTTTTGGCGGTGAACCAAGCGTTGGTGGATATCTTGGGGTACTCGTCGGTCCAGGAATTGATGAACGCCGATATAGCCCGGATGTTTTACTCAACTTCGGAAGAACGGCGCCTGTGGGTGGACAAGCTGCTGCAGATCGGAGAATTCCGAAATGTTGAAATCCGGGTCTTGCGCAAAGACGGCAGTCCACTGGTGCTGCTTGAGAATTCTCAAGTGGTGCGCGATGAGGCCGGTGGAGTTTTGTTTTTCGAAGGTTCGCTTACCGACATCACCGACCGCAAACGGGCGGAAGCGAAGAACCAGGCTCTGCTGAACACTATCCAGGAGGAGAAGACCAAGCTTTCCGCACTGATCGACAGCATAGCTGATGAGGTTTGGTTCGCCGATACCCAGGGTAGGTTCACATTGGCGAATCAGTCCGCTTTGCGGGAGTTTGCGCTTGCCCCGGGGGAGCCGATCGAAGTGGAGACACTGGCCGCGAGCCTGGAGGTGCTCCGTCCGGATGGCAGCCCGCGGCCTGTCGAGGAAGCTCCACCTTTACGCGCCCTTGCGGGAGAAGTGGTCCGGAATCTGGAGGAGATCATCCGAACCCCCGCCAGTGGTGGATTACGGCACCGGCAAGTCAGCAGCACACCGGTCAGAGATGCTGCGGGCATGATCACTGGGGTAGTTTCCGTCGTCCGGGACATTACCGAGCTCAAACAGGCGGAAGAGACCCTCCGGGCGAGCGAATCATCCCTACAGACCATTCTGCAGTCGACCGCGGATGGCCTCCTCGCTGTGGATCGTGAGAACCGGATCATCCTGGCCAATTACCGCTTCCAAGAGATGTGGAAAATTCCCAAGGAAATCATGATCAGCAAGGATGATGCTGTCCTTTTGGATTTTGTCCTCGGCCAACTGATCGACCCGCAGTCTTTCCTTACAAAAGTCCAAGAACTGTACAAGTCGGATGAAGACAGTTTTGATACGCTCTATTTCAAGGACGGGAGGGTTTTCGAGCGCTTCTCCCGCCCCCTTCTGATGGGGACGGAACTGCGCGGCCGGGTTTGGTCGTTTCGCGATGTCACCGAGCGCAATCGCGCGGAGGATGCATTACGAAGCAGCGAAGAAAACTATCGTTTTATGTTTGACCACAACCCTCAACCGATGGTCATTTACGACCTTGAAACCCTCGCCTTTCTGGAAGTAAACCAGTCAGCGGTAGATCAATATGGGTATTCAAGAGAAGAATTCTTATCGATGACCTTGAGGGACATCCATCCAGCGGAAGATATTCCGATACTTTTGGCGGATATCGAGCTGGCCAGGCGCTCTGATAATCCGACAGGCGAGTGGAGGCATGTAAAGAAAAACGGGAAATTGTCATCTGTTGAAATTCGATCTCATTCTGTTTGTTATCATGGAAAGAATGCGCGTCATATCCTGATTCATGACATCACTGAACGCAAGCGCGCTGAAGAGGCGCTGATGGAAGAGCGCAAGCTGTTCATGGCCGGTCCCACTGTGGTCTTTCGCTGGCAACCTGGCCCACCCTGGCAAGTAACCTACGCCTCCCCTAACACAAAGAAATTGCTGGGCTATCCAGCGGAGGCTTTCACAAGCGGTTCGCTTTCCTTCGCTGATATTATCCACCCTGACGATGTCGGCCGTTTGGCTGAGGAACAACGCCGTTTCATTCAAAATGAACGGGCTTACTATGAGCAGGAATACCGCTTGCGTCGTTCCGACGGCCAGTTCCTTTGGGTGCATGATTTTACCCGGACGGTTGTGATCAATGGATCCCGCCAAGACCACGGCTATATCACCGATATTACCGAGCGAAAGCGTGCAGAGGAAGCCCATCTAAAGAGCGAGAGGCAGTACCGCCAACTGATCGAGACGATGCAGGATGGCGTATATCGAAGCAGTCATGAAGGGAGATTCCTGGAAGTCAACCCGGCGATGGTGAAGATTCTGGGATACGACAGCGTGGATGAACTGCTGGCCATAGATATCCCATCGCAGTTATATTTTGCACTGGAGGACCGTCAAAGCGCCGCTCTGAAGGAGAAGCTGGAAGAAATGGGAGTCTTCCGTCTGCGGAAAAAAGACGGTTCGGAAATCTGGGTGGAAGATCATGGACGGCATGTGGTTGCTGAAGACGGAACGGTTCTCTACCACGAGGGCATTTTGCGGGACATCACCGATCGCAAGCGGGCGGAGGAAGAGCTGCGTGTAGCCAAGATGGTGGTGGAGAACAGCCCCACCGTGATTTTCCGCTGGTTGGCGGAGCTAGGGTGGCCAGTGGAGTATGTCACCGAAAATGTGACGCTTTTCGGGTTCAAAAAGGAAGAGCTGATGCACAAAAAGACCACTTTCGCGGAGATAGTCCATCCCGATGACCGGGAGCGAACATCCGGGGAGATAGACCAACACCTCCTTCGCGGGGAAGACCAATTTTGGCTGGAATACCGGCTGGTCTCGCCTAAGGGCGAAGCGCACTGGGTGGACGATCACACCACGGTCATTCGCGATGCGACCGGCAAGGTGCTGCATTACGAGGGCACCATTACCGACATCAGTGAACGGAAGCAACTGGAAGCGGAGGTGGAACGGGCGAGGATGGATTTCATTTTCGCCGTCTCCCACGAGTTGAAGACGCCACTGCTGATTATGGCTGCCACAGAAGAAATGGTAGAGCTGTTGCCGGCCGGGCAGCGGGGGGAACGTTTTTACGAGTACTCCGACGTCTGGAAACGGAATCTGATCCGACTTCGGACTAACATCGACAACCTGGTGGACAGCCAGCGCTCGCCGGGCACAGGGACGAAACTGAGCTTGCAATCGACTGACCTCGGCGCGCTGATAGATCGTTCGCTGAACGACCTGGCGCCGCTGGCAGAGAAGAAAGATCTCCAGGTGCGGAGGGAGCTCGATGCGGTGCGGCCGCTTTTCTTGGATCCGGAAGCATGCATTCGCATTGTAACGAATTTGCTTACCAACGCCATCAAGTTCTCCCCACCATCCGCTCTCCTTCGGATTGAATTAAAAGAGGAAGAGGATCAAGCCGTACTGAGAATCTGCGATGAGGGCCCCGGGATTCCTGTTGAGGAAATGCCCAACCTCTTCCAGCCTTTTCGCCGGGGATCGGGGACGGTGCAGGCGGTGGTTCCCGGGACGGGCCTTGGGCTCTACGTCTCCCGCATTCTGACCGAGGCTCAGGGCGGAACGATTGAGCTGGAGAGCGAGGTCGGCCGGGGCACGACAGCCATCATCCGGTTCCCCCTGCAGGCGCCGGAGGGGATTCACTAAATATGATCAGCACTCTGGTCAGCGGAGAGGAGATGCCATAAACATGGATCTTCGCACGCTATTTATGATCCTGGTCATCACCGATATTCTGCAAACCATCGCTATCATTTTCCAATGTTTCCTGAATAAAACTTATCAAGGGGTTGGATGGTGGGTGGGGTATTTCACAGTGACAGCGATAGGGTTTGCATTTCTGCTCTTGCGGGATTTTATTACAATTGATCTGATCTCCATCATCTTAGCCAACGCCCTGCTTCTTTTAGGAGCGATTTTCCTGTATATCGGCAGCCTGCGGTTCCTGGATAAAAGAGAAAATCGAGCGATTGTTATTTGCATCTCTTCGCCGTCTCCCATGACCTCGAGTCTCCCCTCCAGAGCCTCCATCAAACTCAGGAGATGCTCGGCCAGCTCCCCCCGGCGGAAGCCCTGGTCCGCTTCCAGGAGTACAGCGAGATATGGCGCCGCAACCTGCAGCGCCTGGAGCGGATGATCAACAACCTGGTGGACAGCCAGCGCACTGAGGAAGGACGCTTCCCCCTCCTCCTCGCACCCTGCGATGCAGCGCAACTGGTCCAACGAGTAGTAGAGGATTCACAAGGCTACGCCCTTTCTTCTGCGGTGAGCTTCGGCCTGAAGCTGCACCCCGTACCCCATGGTTCGTGCGATGAGGAGGCCCTCTCCCGGGTGGTGGAAAATCTCCTCACCAATACCGTCAAGTTCTCTCAAGTGGGAGGAAAGGTTGAGGTCAGGTTGTGGATGGAGGGAGACACCCTGCTCCTGGAAGTGGAGGATCACGGCCTCGGCATCCCCGCCAACGAACAGGCCCAGCTCTTCCAACCTTTCCAGCGCGGCAGTTCGGCCCAACAGAAGAGGATCCCCGGCACCGGCCTGGGCCTCTACGTCTGCCGCCGCATCGTCGAGGAACATGGCGGCTCGATTTCCCTGACCAGCGAGGAAGGAAAGGGAACCGTAGCGACCGTGCGCCTGCCCTGGGGAAAGACCCAAGAGCAATGAGGATCTCGCCGATACAAATGCCTACGGAGCTCTTTCCGAAAATGCTTCGTAGCTTATTGGTTGCGTTATTCATTGCCGCGGCGCTGACCGGCGGATGTACCCCGCAGCTCGCGCCAGCCAGCCAGCACATCTTCAATATTGGGATGCTCCTGGGCGCCGGCGGCCTGGGCGACCGGTCTTTCAATGACTCGGCCTATGCCGGATTGCAAGAGGCGCAAAGGAAATTCAACATTCTCTTCGAGGCTATCCCGTATGCGTCTGATGAGGCCAACTTGGGTGAATTGCGCCGGATGTGCCGGCAGGGATACGATTTGATCATTGACATCGGTTCCAACAAGGCAGACTACATCGGAACCCTGGCGAAAGAGTTCCCCGAGAGCAAGTTCGCCCTGGTGGACGCGACCCTCGCCGAGGATAAGGACAATGTGGCATCCATTGTTTGGCGAGAGCAAGAAGGCGATTTCTTGATGGGCGTCTTGGCGGCGCAGCTCACCCACAGCAAGAAAGTCGGTTTTATCGGCGGCGCCGACATTGCCATCATCCGGCGCATCGAGAGCGGATTTAGGCAGGGGGTGGCTTACCAGGATAGCAGCGTTTCAGTGGTCTTTAACCTGGCGGGGACCTGGTCCGACCCGGGAGTCGGCAAAACCCTGGCCCAGAAGCAGTACCAGTCGGGAGTGGACGTGATCTATAACGGCGCTGGGCGCACCGGCCTGGGGATCATCGAGGCGGCCAAAGAAGCCAACCAACTGACCATGGGAACCAGCGGCGATCAGCGTTACCTGGCGCCGGACAACGTGGTGGGCAATCGGCCCAAGCGCGTCGACGCAGCCGTTCTGATGCTGGTCGAGGAGATGCTCCAGGACAAGTTTCGGCCGGGTCTTCGGTCGTTGGGGCTGAAGGAGGGCGGCCTTGCGCTCGGCCCATTCAACGAGACGCTGGTGACGCCGGCGATGCTGGCAAACTTGGAAGAACTGAAAGGGAAGATCATCCGCGGCGAGATCACCGTTCTTCTTCCGGAACCGTAACAGCGAGCGCCAATTGATGAGGGGCTGATGCGCATACACCCACCCAAATGGATCCAGAGTGCAATCGCGAGGTTGGGAGGATGGTGGGGGCGGAAACTGCAGCGGCAAGTTTTGATCTGGTTCCTGGGCATCATGTTGATCCTTCTCGGCCTGCAGGGATACTTATCGCTCCAGGCTGGCTACACCAATGTCCGCGATCAGATCGAAGCGGACAACCGCCGGTTGGCGAATCTGGTGGCCAAGAACATCGCCAACCAGTATGATGCCATCCTCCAGCGCGTCATTCTGCTGCGCACCGAGTTGACTTCAGCCACGATGGATCTAAACCGGCAAGCCAGCCTCATGTTGGATTTCCGGCGCAGCCAACCGGCGACCTACCGCGCCTTCTACCTCTTCGATGGGGATGGACGGCTACTCATGCACCTGGCTGATCCGCTCGATGCATTAATGGCGATGGAAAACCCCGAGGAGATCGTGCAACGCGCACCTATCCCCTTCAGAGAGGAAGTGTCGGCCGCCTGGAAGGGCGCTGCCAGCGGAGACACCTACTCTTCAGCGGTCCATATCGTCGGGGCTGACCAGATGCCGGTGATCACTCTGGGACTGTCGATCGCAGGCGCGGGAGAGCCTTTGCAAGAAATCCTGGCAGTCGAAATCGGGTTGAGTGATCTCTGGCGCGGCGTCGACCAAGTTTTCCTCGGCTGGACGGGACGAGCGTGGATCACTTCAGCGGAAGGGCTGATCATCGCCCATCCTGACCGAAGCTACATCGGAAAGCTCATCCCGATTGCACTTCAGCCGGTCCTTGACGGCTACGAGGGACAGGTTGAATACGTGGATCCGATCAGCGGCCAGGTGATGCTGGCTTCCTATTCACCCATGAGCCGGCAATCTGGGTGGGGAATCGTGATCGAGCAGCGGCAGGATGAAGCCTTATCTCCAGCTGCACGCATCCTCTCCATCGCAGGGTGGATACTGCTGGCCGCCTGCGCAGCGGCCATCCTTCTTTCCTGGTGGATCTCGCGCGGCATTACGCGCCCGATCTTGCACCTGGCGCAGACCACACAACAGATCGCCCGCACTGGCGACTTGCATCAAGACGTGACCGTTAATCGCGGCGATGAGATCGGTCAATTGGCCTCGGCCTTCAATCAAATGATAGTCAATCTCCGACAGGCGGTAGTGGTGCTAAGGGAGAGCGAGGAGAAATATCGCACGCTGGTGGAGATGTCGCCGGACGGGATCTTTCTGGAGGATGTGAGCGGGAAAATCCTGGAATGCAACCAAGCCGGCGCGGAGATCTACGGCTACTCTCCAAAAGAGCTGCTTGGTCTGACCATCCGCGAATTAGTGCCGGAGGATTTCGCGCGAACACTCCCGGAACGGATCGTGGAGGACAGCGGCGGCAGATACCTGGAGCGCGTCAGTCGGCGCAAGGACGGTTCGCTCTTTCCCAGCGAGATCAGCACGCGTTTTAGCGCGATCGGGGGACAAACCTTCCTGCTGGCTCAGGTGCGCGACATGAGCGCGCGCGTGCGGCTGGAGCAGGAAGCGGCTAAAATCCGCGCCGATTTCCTCTTTGCCGTCAGCCATGAACTGAAGACGCCTCTCCTGGCATTGAACGTCACCCAGGAGATGCTGGAGATCCTGCCCGAAGAGCAGCGGGCCGATCGCTTCCGCGACTACACCGTCGTCTGGAGGCGGAACCTGCTCCGTCTGCGGCACATCGTCGAGAACCTGGTGGACAGCCAGCGCCCGTCCGGGATGGGGATGAAGCTGGAGAAACAGCCGTTTTCCGCTGTGGCCGTCGCTGCGGAAGTAATCAAAGAGCTGGAGCCGATCGCTCTCGCCAAAAGGGTCACGCTGATCCTGGAGGCGGAACCGCTCCCGGAGGTCGCGCTGGATCCACATGCCTGGGCGCGTTTGTTGGAGAACCTCCTGACCAATGCCATCAAATTCTCCCCAAGCGGCGGGGAGGTTCGGACGCGATTCACTCGCCTTGATGAAGACTTCCAGATGGTCGTAATCGATCGCGGCATCGGCATCTCCCCCCAGGCCATGCCCTTCCTCTTCGAGCCCTTCTACCGCTCTCCGGAGGCGATGCAAGCCGGCATCCAGGGGACCGGGCTGGGGCTCTACGTGGTAAAGATGATCGCCGACGCCCACAGTTGCTCGGTGGAGGTGGAGAGCGAAGAAGGGAAGGGGACCACCGTCACTGTCCGTCTGCCGGGAAAATAAGGGGACAGATATATTTTCCTGCCTTCCTTGGGCTTCCTCTGCCCCCGAGATTTCTTCCCCCCTTCCATCTTCTTCTTCATTTCCTCCACAAATCGGCGGCTCAATAACACCTAAGGGGACAGATTCTAATCTGTCCCCTTAGGTGTTAGCGCCCGCCCATCGAGTTTCACGGTCCAGGCAAGGGAACAATAATTTGTTCCCTTTAATTCTTCATCTAATAACAGTATGATGTAACTGAAATTAAAAAACAATTACATTGGAGTGTCTATGAATCTAGAGTTTTTGAATCCCTGGTGGAAGGATGGTCGGGTATCTGCTGTGCTAGTTGGACGGCGCAGGGGGATCTTCCAGGAAGCGATGGCTATCATGGATGTCCGGCAGATCCTTGCCATTACCGGCTTGCGGAGGGTGGGGAAGACCACCCTGATGTACCAGGTTATCGATGAATTGCTCAAGCGTGGGGTGAATCCCTACCATATTCTTTATTATTCCTTCGACGAAGGGCATGCCGACCTGGACGGCTTGCTGGAACAGTATGAAACCGATGTCCTGAAGGGTGACTTGCGAAACGGTAGGGTGTTCCTCTTCTTCGATGAGATCCAGAAAATACCCGGCTGGCCGGGAACGGTCAAGGTCTTATTCGACGCCCTGCCGTCTTGCAAAATCGTCATTTCCGGATCTGCACGGATCGGAATGTGGAAGGATACACGGGAAAGCCTGGCCGGCCGGTTCTTCGAATTGGCTGTGGCGCCGCTTGATTTTGAGGAATATCTGGCTTTTCAGGATCTCCATTTGGATCCATCTCGGGAGAATGTCTACGAGAAAGACCTCAAGATTCACCTGGCTGGCTATTTGAAAACGGGTGGCTTCGTTGAAGCGATGAACCTCGATGATGCCTTCCGCAGGAGATATTTCCGGGAGAGCCTCCTGGAGCGGGTAGTCTTCCTGGATATCCCGCAAGCGATGCCGCTGCAGCGGCCTGAGTTGCTGATGGCCATTCTCCGGATCGTGGCCGAGCGGCCAGGTCTCTATCTGGAGGTGAATAATCTCAGCAACGACCTGAGATGCGATCAGCGGACGCTGGCCAACTATCTCGATGGTCTGGAATACGCTTTGCTCATTCAGAAACTCTACAACTATTCCAATAATCTTCTAACCAGTGGAAAAAAGATGAAGCGTCTCTACCTTGCCAATACCGCCTTCACTTGGGCTTTGAATCCTCAGATCGACTTCTCCCTCCTCGTTGAACAATGGTTTGTCAATCGAACCCGGGCGCGCTTTTTTCTACGCACGCCCCAGAAGGAGGAGATCGACATCATCCACCTCAATGATCAGGAGATCCTTCTTCCCATCGAGGTTAAAATGCAGGAAAGGATCGATCCAAGAGACGGCAAGATCCTCTTCAGATTCTTGGAGAGAGCCGGTATTTCGCCGGGACTGATGATCACACTGAACGCCGAAACGCGCTTCGAAAAGGACCAAAAACTCGTTGAAGCCGTTCCCTACTGGAAATACTGGACAGTAAAGGCATGTTTGGAAGGAAAATAGGGGGCAGAATTATTCTGTCCCCATAGATGTTAGTGCCCGACCATCGAGTCTCACGGACCAGGCAAGGGAGTAAAAAAAAATAAATCTGTCCCCTTTATATAATTTGTACTAGAATAGAAGCATGACCAACAAACGAATTCTGGTGGTTTATTTCAGCGGCAGCGGGGTCACCCGCCAATTGGGTCAGGCTATCGCGCAAACGCTTGGCTGCCCCAGTGAAGAGATCGTCCCGGTGGGGAAGCCCTCCGACGACGCTAAAAAGCTTGAGATTCAGTCCCTTAAGAACGACCCGAGCCAGTTCGACATTGTGATCGTGGGCACACCGGTATGGGGGATGCGGCCTTCTCCTCCTGCCCAGGTTTTTCTGATGCGCCATGCCAGCCGACTTCCCGCGCTAGCCTTCTTCTGCAGTTATGGCATATTCGGCGGCGGGAGCACCGTGAAAGAGCTGACGCGGCTTGCTGGAAAATCACCCATTGCCGATCTGGCGGTACAACGCGGCAAGGTCCAGCGAGGACAGTACCAAGACAAACTAAAGCAGTTCATCGACAAGATCGGCTGAAAATAGGGGGACAGATTTGTTTCCCCACCTTCCTTGCTCTTCCCTGCCCGAGAGATTTCGCCCGCCCTTCCATCTTCTTCTCCATCTCTTCCGCAAATCGGCGCCTCCATAACATCAATGGGGACAGATTTGAATCTGTCCGCGTAAGTGTTAGCCATTGCCCGCTTCCGCTGGGAACACACCGTCCTCATTGGCTCTCTCTTTGTTGTAGGGACGGGTTTCAAACCCGCTCGCCCATTGAGTCCCGAGGACCAGGCAAAGAAGCAATAAATAAATCTGTCCCCTTATATTCCTGTTCGTTATGAAGAGATGGGTACCTGAGTAGTTGCCATCAAACATCGAAAAGCAAGGTTGGAGATGAATAGTTATTTGCCTATGGGTGTTCCAATATCCTGTATCTTCTTCTGCATTTCCGGAGTCAATTGTTTGACAAGCTCGGCATTGTACGAGACCAGCAGATCGATCGGCATGTCAAATATTTGCTGAGCCGCGACAGCATAGGAACGCGATATCGCAGCAGGCGACCCGTCTTTGACTGCCGGATCGACGTCAGTCGTAAAGATTGAAATGGTATTGTCGCTGTTGCGGACGATCTGGAAAGTGCGGAATTGCTGAGGGAAATCTCGTAACGATGAAGTTTCAACCTGCCAGAAGCCGAGTTCAGGACGGGTGGCATCCGGTGATTTGAAGGCAGTAACCGTATTGACATGACGATGTCCCGCAATCCATAGGACGAGATTCGGATAGGTATGAAGTTTGGAAAACAGCTTTGTTTCGGCGGCTGGGTTCCAAGCCATCATGGACGGCGCCGTTTCTACGCCGATCGGTTCGTGTGCAGCGATGATCATCAGCTTGCCTTCAGCCTGGCCCTTGTCAAGTTCGTTGACGAGCCAGTCATAACGCACGCTGTCAAGCTCTCCATGCCCATAGCCGTAAGAACCCTGCCCAAAGCCGAGAGCTACAGGATCGTTGGGATCATCATCCCTTTGGGTATCGTCGAGCACGATCACCTTGATCGGTATGTCCGACTTCGGTTCGAAAGCGTAGCAGGCGAATCCCTTTGCCATGTCGGCTTGATTAAATCCATGCCCCACCGGACTTGAAGTGGTCGTGAAGAATTCGTTGATCCACTCTCCTCTTGAAAGTGAACGGCGATTCGGGTCCGCAGCAAGTACCTTCGGGGGGTTTGTGAAATCTCCGACAGGTCCCGCACCGATAATGTCGCCGTAAGGCGTCCGGCCATCGATTGAGCCCATGTAAAAACCGCGGCTATCTAGGCCGAGAGGGTCGATGAAAGCATTGCCTAAGTTGATGATGTCTTCACTGATGAGGGTCTGTCTAACGTAATTGTCTGCCGGCAGGAAGCCCGTCCAAAAATGATCATGATTGCCGAGAGCTTGATACCAAGGGATCGATTTGTCTAACCCTGCCGCCTTGTACCCGTCCTGAAAATCATTCAAGGGTCCGGGGACGGGGTCATCTTTGACACCGGAATCAGGATTTATCTTCTTGCCGTCCAGGACATCGATATACCACCTTAGTTCGTTGAACTGCGCGCTGTTGGAGGTATCGCCCAAGGAGATGCCGAAATGAAACGGATTTTGTTTGTGAAGGGCGTTTATGGTCTGGACAGCTGCGTCGAGAACATGAGTTGTATAGAGCATAACCGGTGAGTATGCCGAAGAAGAACCGCCTTTGTAGCCCATAAAGATCGCCTGAGCAGGAGATTCTTTGTCAGTGATGTGAATGTCGGTGATGGTGAAGAAATTCAAGAGGCTTGCCGTATGAGTGATGGATGCACCGCTATAAGTGGTAGGCATGATGTCGAGCCGCTTTGCGAATTCGATGCCTGGTCCATAGGTCCAGGTTCCATAGCCGTTTTGCTTGTATTTGGAAATTTCATAAGGAAAAACCGTTGGCGAATTGGACGGCATTGCGGCAGGCACGACCACCCTCTGGAGCGTTGTAGAAACCTCGGAAGCAATCGGGTATCCTTCGGGCTGACTTTGAGCTCCGCTGCTTGAACATCCTGAAGAAAAGAAAATCAGCATGCCCACTAATATGACTAAACAAATCTTTTTTAATTCATAAATCTTCTTCATAAGATCACCCTCTTCTTTTTATTAATAAAGTGATGCTTTCAATGGATAAAAGCAAGCAAAGCTTCGGAAGAAGGGGACAGATTTATTTTCCCACGCCAGCCCTTCCATCTTCTTCTCCATTTCTTCCACAAATCGGCGGCTCCATAACATCTATGGGGGACAGATTTAAATCTGCCCCATTGATGTAGGGGCAGGTTTCAAACCCGCCCGCCCATCGAGTCTCACGGACCAGGCAAGGGGGCAATAAATAAATCTGTCCCCTTTATTTTCAAACTGCTTAACAAAGGTTGCAGCGTGTTCTGGTAGGGGATCAAAGGGACATCCGGCGGGGACCAGTTGCAGCAGAAGCGCATCCCCATATCTGGTCCTTGGTGAGTGGCCACATGCACCCAGGAGGAGGGGAGGTCTCCTTTTGCCTCCAGCAAGACCACATGGTGGCGCATGGCATGATGAGGCTCCAGGTACTCACCTAAAACACCCGCCACCCTGACTTGATTGAAGGAGAGCCCCGTTTCCTCCCAGACAAGACGCAAAGCTGCCTCTTGTGGGGACTCGCCGGTAACAAGCGGACCGCGGGGCGCCTGAATGCCGAAGTTCGGGTAGGCTTCTTCGCGGAAGGTCAACAGACAGCCTTCAGGGTTCCGCGCAAAAACAAGAACCTGTTCAATCCAGTGCGTGTCAGGACTGGGCCAAGGCAGGGCAGGCGCCTCCGGCGACCCCAGCAGATTAAGCGCCAGCCCTTGCCCCCTGGCCAGTTTCACCTGGAACGGTTTCCAGGAAAAGGCCAGTGTGACGCCGTGCTCCTCCACCCCGGGAGGCGTGCGATGGTACCAACGGTTTGGGGAATCCTCCGCCTCCAGGTAGAAAACGTGGCGCCACTCTTGCCAGGGAGCGGCCAGGTATGAGGCCAAGCGCCCCTTCAGTTTCAGCTTCCCCTCAACCTTTCCTATTTGTTGGCGGATCACCCGCCAAAGCGCCTCTATCTGAGATTCCCTGGGCAAAACGATCCCCGCTGGCACCTGACGGGGAGCCAGTGCCAGGTCAGCGCGACGCATGGTCAACAGCTCCCAATTCGTCTTATAGAATCGTAAAGAAGGCGATTCACTAGGAATTTCGCAAGTTGCCTCATTGAGTCGCAAAGAAGACGGCGATTCACCAGGGATATCGCGCTTGTCCCGATTCAAGCGGCTGATAAAAGCCAACACGGTCTGCCGGTCCTTCCTCCAGGCGTGCGTAAGAAGGCGTTCCATTTTCAGTCGATCAGCAACAGGCCGCTCGGCTCGGGGTGTTCCTGGAAGGGGAATGAAAGAGGGATGCCGGCCTTGGCCATGGTTGCTTTCATATGGATCCCCACGGCATGCTCGGGAAGACGAGCCATGGTGGGGTGCAGACAGATGCCCGTTGCGGTATTGCAGTCCTTACAGAGGCAGCACGACCCTGAGGTGAAACCCAGCGCCAAGGTACACCCCAGGTTGAAAGCGGTCCTCTCCAGCTCCAAGACAGCCAGCAGGATCTCCCGCTTCTGTGCTTTCCAGGTTTCCCAAAACAGCGCTGCTTCTGTTTTTTGTTCCGCGCAGATACCGGGGTCATATTCCGTTCGCAGCAGACTGGACGCCACTTCTGGTCCGGCCTGAGCCCGTGAGCGGAACTTCAGTAACAGCGCCCAACGGTATTCGCTTACCATTGTGCGGAACTCGTCCACAGGAATCGTGTAAGGGGGGCAAGTCAGCTTTCGACCGTATTCGTCGCAGCCAAGGCGACACTTCAAGACCACCCGGTTTTCCACCACGATCTCCTTCGCTGGAATGATCTTGGCCTGGGTTGCGCCAAGCTCCATCGCTTTCTCGCGGATTTGCTCCAGCATCTCCGATTCTTCCATCGCTTTTCTCCGATCCATCAGGGTTTATTGACCGTTTTCCCTCACTTTAGCGTAAAGCCACGTCCCGCGCTTGAGCGATCTGCACTCCTCGGCTAGGATGAGATGATCCGATCCATGGAAGGAGATAATCTGGATGGTTTCGATCAACAGCCTGAACGCTTCCGGTGACCTCATCCGCCCCTTCCACTTTTGCGACCTCCGCGAGGAGGATTGGGGCGCTTTCTTCGACCTGGGCGAGTCTCTTTTTCAGGAGACCAACCCGGGAGAGCCGTTTCCCGACCGCACCCTGCGCCGGCACTCTTTGCTTAATCCCCATCCTTTGTGGCAGTTCCACGACTGGGCGGCCATCCTAGAAGGCCGCTGGCTTGGGCATGCCGGCGTCTATTTCATGAGAGAAGACACCCAAGCGCCTCCGGAGAGTCGAACCATCTCCCAACTGGAACTCTTCGTCCGGCCTGAAGAACGTCGGCAGGGGATCGGCAGCGAGCTCTTCCGTGTCGCCCGACAGACCGTCTGCCAATCGGGAAAGACTGCTTTCCTCGATTCCACCAGCTTGGAACCGGGAAAGACTTTCCTCTTGCATCGCGGCGCGCGAGTTCTGAACATGCGCTCCATCAGCCGTCTCCGCCTGGAGTCAGTGGACTGGCCGCAATTGGCGAGCTGGCGTCAAGAAGGACAGCAACATTCCCCGGGGACGGCGCTTCGCCTTTTTCAGACGATGCCGGAGGAACTCCTGGATGAGTACGTCGCCCTCTACAATGCCATCGGTCAGAGTGTGCCGGATGCCGAGGCAGATGGATTCGTGCAACAGGATGTCACTTCGTTGGAGGACCGGCGCGTTACCGAGAAGTTGGTTGGCCAAAAGGGGATCACCTACCTGACCCTTCTTGCCCAGAAAGCCGACGGACGATTGAGCGGCCTCACCGAGATCTACCACAATCCAGCCCAACCGCAACGGGTGGAACAGTCCATTACCGGGGTTTTGCCCGCCTACCGCCGGCGCAGTCTGGGCAAGTGGTTGAAGGCGCAGATGCTGGAAGCGATCCGAGAGCGGCTTCCCCAGGCTTTTTACGTGGAGACGGGCAACGTCGAGCAGAATAAGGCGATGCTTGCCATCAATCACGCGCTTGGCTTTCAGCCCTACCGCAGCGAGTTGCAATACCGCCTTGATTTCAGGACATGACTCGATTATTTGCCCCCTTTGTTTGTTGTTGCTCTTTCTGAGATAGGAAAATTGGGGGAATAATTGGGAAAAAATAGTACTATGTACCGTATTATTCACTGAGATTCGCGCCAACTCTCCAATTGCGGATATACAATAAGGTTACATGCGTAATGCAGAAGGGAGATCGCCGAACCCGTAACATGGAGAAGCAGAGGATAGAGGAGAGAACATGAAGATTGACCCGGCTGCGATGCAACGAGTTAAAGAGCTGGTCTTCCGGGAAGGGCGGTTGCTGGACCGGTTGCTTTTTGAGCGCTTCTTCGGCCATGTCACAAAGAGTGCATGCTTGCGAGCCCTTTGTGCCTACCAGAATGGCGACGGAGGTTTCGGCAATGGGCTGGAACCGGACCTGCTGGTTCCGGCAAGCACCGGGATTGCCGCCGAGACCGCTCTCTACACACTGGATCTGCTCTCTTACCCGCACGCCCGCACCCTCGGTCGCCTGATTCTTTGGCTGGAGGATGTCGTCGACCCGCGCGGCGTAATCCCTCACCCGCCGGCTGAGATCAAGGATTACCCTCACCAACCCTGGTGGGGTGGGCCGGATGAAACCCGTATCTTGGCGGTCCTCGGTCTCTTGCGCAAACTCGGCGAACGTGATCCCTATCTGGAGGCGCACACCTTATTGCTGGCAGGACGGATCACCGAACAAGGTTTGCCGGAGCTGATCCAGCTATATGACTACCCCATCCTCCTCTATGCTCTTTACACATTAGAGTTTCCGATGCGAGGGAAGGTGTTGACACATTACCGCGAACGGCTTCCAGCCTTCTTACAGAACCATGCCGAGCATCACCCCCTGTGGGGCCGCTACTGGCACTGCGCTATTCCCCTTCTGCCGGCCAAAGTCGTACAGCAAGAAGCCGAGCGCTGCATAGCAGACTTGAGGGAAGAGGGCGGCTTGCCCAATCCCTACCCGCAGTTGCCCTGGTGGCGGTTGATCTTTATCCTGGACGGCGTTTGTCTACTATCCAAGCGTTGCATGCTGGAGAACTAGAGGCAGTCCGAGCCGCACCCCCGCAGGAAAGATTGCCATTGGCGCAGTGGATCAGTGCAACCTCCGCTATCAGACTCTAGTGTTTAAAGAAAAGTGCGGTATCAGAGCAGAGCGTTGGTGTTTGATTCTCCGCGTTCCGCCAGGTCATGCAACTCACGCCGTACCATCTCGCGAATTTCATCGTCGGTGAAGCGGCAAGTAGAATCACCGTACGCATAATCCCCCACCTCGACGTTCAAGCGCGTTGCTGCGCCTCCCACGCGATGGAGGGTAATGATGAAATAGAAGCTGCCGTAGCGCGCCCACTCATGGCCGCGATACTCAGCTGTCCAGGTGAGGTCGTTGTCCAACTCGGCTGGTTCAGGAAAATCTTGCACGATTCAACCGGAATATTCCTGGATGAGGTGTCACACCGGACCTTTCGATCAAGGTTCTTCGACCAAGACGTTGTCGAAGGCCACCCCGGTCATCGAGCCAGCGTTGACGAAGAAGCCGATGTCACCGAAGCGCAATGCGGCGTTTTCCTTGTCTGCTACCTGGCGGCCGTTGAGGCTCAAAAGGAAACGTGAACCCTTTACTTCTGCCTGAAGGGTGATGGGACCCTCCAGGCCATACGCACGATCCTCAGCCAGCGTCTCGTAAGATCCGTCGCGCAGTTGCAGGAACCAATAGGAGCGATCAGCCCGGACCTCGATCCCGAAGCAGTAGCACTGATCATCCCCGGAGTAGCGCAAGACCAGGCCGTAGGAATAATACTCATCAGTGGTCTCCAGAACTTGCGCCTCTGCTTTATAGCGGAAATTCCCGTAGTCTTTGCGGGCTCTTCCAATGCGGAAGGCATCTGCGCGGATGATGTAACTGCCATCGTAGATACCCGTGTATTCGCCGGCGTCAGGCCCCTCGCCGGAGGTCCAGGATGATTGCGGATTGGAGAAATCATCCACCAACAGAACCCCGGGAGTGACTGGTGGAGTCTCACTGGTTGCCCCTCCTTCCACCGCCCAGACTTCCAGGTCGGAAAAATCGGCGCCGACATTCTCGGTTACCAGGTCGATCCCCCCGCTGGCATAAGCATAATCCTGGGCTTCCGCCAAGACTGTATCGTTGACCGCAAAGCGCAGCGTCCCGCCAAGGCAGGTGACTTCAATGCGATTCCAGGAAGCGCCATCAGCAGGCAGGATGGCAGGGGTATAGTCGTGAGCCAGCTCGACACTGTTTCCACTTTCAAGGCGGTTCAGGTAATACCCGGGGTTTCCACTCCCACCGAGAGAGAGGAGGAATTCATAGCAGTCCCGCTGGTTCGATTGACGCCTTGCCTGCAGGCCATAATAGCCATAAGAGCCGCTTTCCGGCCTGACCTTGACCGTCAGGCGGAAATCGTAGAAGATTCGCATGACGCTGGCGCTCTGGTCAGCACTGATGCGATAGATACCGTCGACGAAAGAGCAACCTCCGCTGCCCGGAGGGTCATTGCGCCAGGGATCATGGTAGGTGGCAAAGGATTCGGCGTAAAGTTGGCCAGGTGGGGTGGGTGAGGGCGAGGGGGATTCCTCGGTGGTGGTAGGAGACGATGGCGGCGATTCCGGAGTCGGGGTTGAAGTCGGTGTTTCCTGGGTGGTCGGGGTTGAGGCCGGTGTTTCCTCGGCAGGCGGGCTGCTGCAGGCAGCCAGTAGACAGATCAAGAGCAAGACAGTCCACAAGGCTCGTTTCATCTCATCACCCTCTCAGCGAATAGTTAGATCAGGATAACACACTGCCCCCAGGGATACTTAGTTTGGTGGAGGTTCTTTTCAAAGTCCTGGAAGTATTGGGCTGGGTGCGCTGCCCGGGATCCAGCAAAAAGCCAGCAATGCGACTGTAGCAACAATCAACCGTCTCCACTTCATGATATACCCTTCTTCGACTTGATCTCCCGGATGCGCCCTGGGAGGGAGGAAAAGGCTGAGGTCGATGTGTGTCGAACTGCGTAAAGTTGAGGAAGAGACCGGGACCGCTTTTGCTTTGTATACCAGCCACGGATAGATTCTCGCGCGTTTCCGAAGAGATGTTTTCATTGCAGCAGGCTCGCTGTAAACCGGGAAAGATGATGTAATGGAGATTGACTGGACAGGATTGGCGAACGAGGGATAGCGACGCCAAGCGAAAGCCTGGGGTTGGGAATTGAACATGTTGGAAAGGAAACATCTGAAGAATGGAACGCGAACGAAATCACTTTGATTATGGCATCCTTCTGGCCATCGGGCTGATCGGGCTGGCCATCATGACCGGCATGATCCGATTGGGCTGGTCCGGCACGCTCCTATTGGACTTGATCCAGTGGATCCTGGTGGGCGTTGCTCTCGCCTGTGGAGCAGCTTATCTGATCGAAAAGGCGCGTAGACGGTATCTTCTAGACCGATCGCGATCAACGAACAAACTTCCAGGAAGCCCCGCGATCTCCCACAACCCGCCGCGACCTGGACAGCCGATCTCCCGCGACCGGGACCTTCATTTGGCTCGAGGGCAGGCTGATGAGACGCGCGGGAGGAGAAGCGGACCGCAGACCTCTTTTCATCACGGCCCTGAAACGCACAAAGGCCGCAGAGGTCAGCAGTCTGTCGTAGGGGCGACGCCTGCGTCGCCCCTACGGTCTCTGCCGCCCGCGATCCAGCCAACGGCGGATGTCGCTCCAAAGCCCCGACGACATCGGAGAAGACGCGGCGGTCGCGGCAAAGCACCCTCCATTCCTCCGGAATAGCCGCCTTCTCAAACGACCCTTCCAGAGTAGAGCGGATGGAAGAAGCTTGCCAAACAGGATGCCCCCTCAGGATTGACCGCAGAAATTTCTTTTCATGAAAAACATCATGCTTCCCAGCGATTCGTCAGTGGATCATTCCAGTCAACTATCTGAGGATTCGAACAAGACCTCTCGGAGTCGTTTTTCCGCTCTTCTCCTGCTTTGTGCGATCGGCGGAGTGGCTATTTTCAGCTCTACCATCGCCAAGAACCCAGTCCTCCCGATCCTGGCCCAGCAGATCGGGGCGGACAAAGCTTCCATCGGTTTGATCGCCGCCGCTTCCACCATCACCGGCATCCTGACCAGCTTCAGCGCCGGCTATCTCAGCGATCGACTTGGGCGGAAACCCTTGCTGATTCTGTCCGGAATCGTTTTCCTGACTGCTCCCTTCCTCTATCTCTTCATCCAGACTCCCCTTCAATTGGCCATGGTGCGGGTCTACCACGGGTTGGCCACTGCTGTTTTCGGGCCGGTGGCGATGGCCTACGTCACGGATCTGGCAGCAACCCGCCGCGGCGAACGTCTGGGGTGGTTCTCGTCCAGCCAGTTGGCCGGGAGAGCGCTGGCCCCGGTAGCTGGAGCGGCCATCCTCGCTTTCGGCGCATGGCAATGGGTCTATGCGGTTTGCGCCATTGCCGGGGCGCTGGCATTCCTTGGGATGTTCTGGCTTCCCCGCAGGGCTGCCCCCACACGAACGACGCTTCCGCCGCCCGCTCACCAGGAGCCGCGCCAATCCACTACCCGCATCCCGGTCCGGAAGATCCTCTTCCATCGCACCATCCTGGTGACCAGCGTGGCCGAAGCCTCGCAGTATTTCGCCTTCGGCGCCCTGGAGGCTTTCCTGCCGCTCTATGCGCTGTCGGCCGGGGTAGGGACCGCCACCATCGGTCTGCTCTTCGGCGTCCAGGTCGGGGTTCGCGTGCTGGTGCGGCCTTTGATGGGCCGTTTTAGCGACACCCATGGGCGAAAACGGCAGATCCTGATCGGCCTTCTGATGACCGCCCTGACCATGATCCTCTTTCCGATGACCGGCAATCTGGCCCTCCTGCTTCTTCTCTCCCTGGCCTTTGGCTTCGGCTTGTCGGTGGCCTCCGCCGCTACCTCCGCTTTCGTCGCCGACCTGTCTCCGCAAGACGGGCGTGGCACGGCGCTGGGCCTGATGAGCACGATCATGGATATCGGCCAGGCGCTAGGGCCGATTCTCCTGGGCGTCCTGCTGATGAGCGTTTCCTATCAGGTGGGCTTCGCTGTGATCGGAGGGGTTGTGATCATTGCCACTGGCTTGTTTGGATGGTTGGCGGTAGAGAAGGATAATCGATGAAGGAGGCAAGGAAATGAGCATAGGATCCCGTGATCCCTTGGTATGCATTCGCTCGGTGGAGATCCCAGCAGAAAACGAGGAAGCGTTCTTCCAGTGGATCGAGGCTAACCGCCATTTGCAGCAGCGCTACGGCATCCTCATGGAGCGCGTCCTGGCGCCTGCCGATGGCCAGGGCGATTGGCTGATCATCACCATCTGGGAATCGGAGGAAGCTTTTGAAAAATGGCTGACAGCGCCAGAGAAGCCGGAAGTGGACGCTTCTCCTGGACACGCCTTGGTTAAGTTCGGAAAAATCAAGCGCTATGACACGATCTCGGGGTACTGAGATCGGATCTGTCTGCGAAAAGGAGAAAGAACATGAAGTGGATTACTCGAGAACATGTCAAAGTTGATCGCGTGGCCTGTCCCTGGCTGATCCGGAAATTCATCGATCCCCAGGCCGAATTTCTTTTCGTTCCAGCCGCGGATGTGCAGGCGAAAGCAGTCGAGCTGGAGGCGATTCCCTACGACGTGAAAGATGCCGAACTGGGCCACCACGGCGGGAAATGCTCTTTCGAGGCACTCCTCGAGAAGTATGGCCTGAGAGAGGATTCTGCCCTGGCATTGTTGGGGCAGATCGTCAACGGAGCCGATACAGATAACACCCTCTATCACCAGGCGGAAGGACCCGGCTTGAACGCGGTAGCGGAGGGCTTCCGGCATCTCGGCTTTGCGGATGACCACGAGATCAATGCTGCCGAGTGGATCGTCTATGACGCCCTTTATGCCTACTGCCGGGAGATGGTGAAGCAGGCTGATAAGAAGAGCCGTGGGACCGCCGCACCTTAGTGCGGCATCGGAGAGTAGACGCTCCACCAGCTAGAAAGGCGGGGCTTCCCCGGGAGAAGTTTTTTCGATACCCTTTCGGGGTGAAAAAGGTTGTGGAATGATGAGCATCGATTGGCGCAGTGAACGCTGGAAACCTCTCTTCTTCACCATCTGGGGCGGCCAGGCCTTCTCTTTGCTGGGCAGCCGGTTGGTCCAGTTCGCCTTGGTTTGGCAACTGACCATCACTACCGGCTCGGCCACCATCCTGGCGACAGCCACTCTGGTGGCATTGCTGCCGGAGATCATTCTGATGCCCTTTACCGGCGCCCTGGTGGATCGTTGGAACCGGCGCGTGGTAATGATCCTGGCCGATTCCTCGATTGCCCTGGTGACTCTGGTTTTGGTCCTTCTCACCGCTGCCGGTCTCCTCCAGGTCTGGCATATTTACGCAGCTTTGGTCCTTCGCGCCATTGGCGGCGTCTTTCACTATCCAGCCATGCAAGCCAGCACCTCGCTGATGGTGCCGGAACGCCAGCTCTCCCGCGTGGCCGGCCTGAACCAGACCCTCTACGGCGCCATGAGCATCCTGGCTCCCCCCATGGGCGCTTTGTTGCTGGCGATCTGGCCTCTTTGGGCGGTGCTCCTGGTGGACATTGTCACCGCCGCCATCGCGATTTTTCCTCTCCTCTGGATCCGCATTCCCCAACCTCTGCGAACCGCTGCCCAGGAGAAAGCCTCCGGTTACTGGAAGGATTTGGCTGACGGTTTCCGCTACATCTGGCACTGGCCTGGCTTGCTGACGGTGTTGGTGATGGCTGCCCTGATAAACTTTTTTATCAGCCCGGCTTTCACCTTGATCCCCTTGTTGGTCACCAAACATTTCCGCATGGGAGTTCTGGAACTAGGCGCTATCGAGGCGGCAGTCGGCATCGGTACGCTCCTGGGCGGCCTGGTCCTGAGCATCTGGGGCGGCTTCAAGCGTCGCATTCTCACCACCTTGGCAGGTCTGGTGGGGATGGGGGTGGGCATCTTTTTGGTGGGAACAGCGCCCGCTACTCTCTTCTGGTTGGCCCTGGCCGGGATGTTCGTGGTGGGGATCACCAGTTCTCTGGTCAACGGGCCGATTATGGCGGTGCTTCAATCGGTGGTAGCGCCCGAGATGCAGGGACGCGTGCTCTCCGTATCAGGGGCGCTGGTTTCGGCCATGATGCCCCTCAGCCTGGCTGTGGCTGGTCCTCTTTCCGACGCGTTGGGGATCCAGCTCTGGTTCCTGGTGGGCGGCGTGGCCTGCACGCTGATGGGAATCATCGGCTTCTTCCTTCCCAAAGTGGTTCACCTGGAAGATCGCAAAGCAAGCCCGCCAGAGACGACGGAGACCACAGTCTAAAACATCACCCTGCCCTGAGCGCACCGGGAATAATTCTGACAGGTGAACTAAGCGAGGAGGAGCTGCAGGATCCGTTGGTTGAGGCGTTCGCTTTGTTGCAGAGCCCACTGCTTCCCTGGGTGGAAGTTGAAAGGGCTATCGGGCGGTTCACCGCAGACATCTGCCGCCAAGAGCCGTCGTTTTTTCGCCAGAAGCTCCCATAGCTCTTCTTCACTGGTTTCCCCCTGCTCCCAGCCAAGGGGCAAGACTTCACTGGCCAGCAGATCTTTGTCGAGGGAAAGATAGAAGGGGTGCGGTCCACTCCACAGCGCCTCGGCGGGTTCTCCAGTCGAGATACGGCACTTCTCCGGCAAGCCGGGGGATTGATTGGGATCCGGCCCCCACAGACGCGCCTCCATCAACATGGGCAGCTCCACCGCCCGACATAGCCAGCCGCCGCAGGAGAGAAGGCCGAAGGCGCTTTCCTGGGCATCGCTGTGATGATCGAGCAGCAGCAGCACAAAGGGTTGCGCTACCTTTTCCAACAAGAAGAAGCTGAGAAAATGAAAATTACCCGATCCGAGGAAAGAGAGCTGCGGTGGAGAGGGGGCAATGGCGCGCACTTCCGGGAAGCACGCTTCATCCAGCAGCAAGGAAGAGAAGGGGTAGGAGAGGAGCGTCCCGTCCAGATCCTGCCACGCCATGCTGCCGTCAGTATCCCAAATAAAAGGGGATAGATTTATTTTCTTCACCAAGGGAACCTTACTCCTAGAATTGAATCTATCCCCTTTCTCTAAAAGAAACCATAGCGGTGGTAGAATGGGAGTAGATCCGATTATCTCTAAAAAGGGGATCAGACTAGTCGACAGACCGCCCGTCCCGAGCGTAATGAAGGATCTACTGGACGAAATCGAGAAGAAACTGGAAGAACGAGTGTGGAAAAATAAATGTGTCCCCTTATTTTCGAAAGAGGTGAAATCATTTGCTGAAAGGCCACAAGATCAACCTGAAGCTGGTTGAGAAGTGCGAGCTGCCCATTCTGCACCCCTGGTTCAACGACCCTGACTTCAATGGAGAATTCGAGTCGTTCGGGCAGGTCAGCCTTACTGAATTGGAAAAGATCTACGAAAACCTGAAACAGGAGCAGTGGTACTGGGTTGAAAAGACGGACGGGACTAAAGTCGGGTATATTGCCCAGATGAAGAGCGGCGATAGCACATGCATCGGCTACCTGCTCCTTTCGGAAGAGCGGGGCAAGGGATATGGAAGCGAGGCGGTGCAGATCATGGTTGACTACCTGTTTCTGCACAAGGACATCGTGCGCATCCAAGCCGAGACGCACCCCGACAACATCGCTTCGCAGCGTGTGTTGGAAAAGGCAGGCTTCATGAAAGAAGGCCTGATCAGAAAGTCGTTCTTCAGCCGGGGCATCTACCGCGATACAGCGATGTGGAGCATCTTGCGAGAGGAGTGGGTAGAACCCAAAATCCTACCGATTGGGTATACACGGAAAGCATAGGACCATACCAACCTCACCTGCTTGTCGTGGTCCTCAAGAGGAGCAGGAATGGTGTCTAAGTGTGGCTCCCAGCCACGAAGCCGGTCGTCCAGCAGAGCTGCAAGCTGTACCCTCCGGAGGGGCGGTCGATGTCCAGGAGATCCCCGATGATATGGATATTCCCCACCAGACGCGATTGCATGGTCTTGAAATTGACCTCCCCGGGAACGACACCACCGGACGAATAGGCTGCACTCTCTGCTCCTAATACACTTTCCACGTGGAGCGGAATTGTTTTCATCACTTCGGTGATCTTGATGCGATCCTCGTGCCTGACGCTGTGACCCGGCATCTCCCCATCCAACCGTGTTAGCTCGAGGACCACCCAGGCCAGTGCGGAAGGAACCAGTCTGCTGATCAAAGTTTTCAGCTTCTTGTTGCTCTCGCTGACTAGCAGTGTATGAAGCTCTTGCTTAAGTGCGCCATGATCCAGTTGTGGGAAGATATCAAGGGCAATGATCACTTCACCGCCCCGCCTCCATTCACCGATTTCCTTGCTCATATTGAGGATTGTCGGCCCGCTTGCGCCGAAATGGGTAAAGAGCAAATCCCCATGTTGAGCCCCCCGTTTCCTCCCATTCTGGAAAATAGTCATCTTGATATCTTTCAGTGTGACGCCAGCTAATTGACTCGCCCACTTATCCTTCAGCGCGACGGGTGCCAGCGCTTCCTTACTGGTGATCACCGTATGGCCGAATCCCTTCAACCACATCAATCCCTCTCCGGATGAGCCGGTCTGCGGGCATGCAGTTCCCCCGGTGGCCACAATGCAGGATCCTGCCTGTATTTTCTTCCCGCCTCCAAAACGGATATCGATATGTTCTCGCCCCGTCTCGATGGAAAGGCCGATGACAGTGGTGCCGGCCCATATCTCAACTTGTCCTTCTCTCAAATACAGCGACAGCACATCCAAGACCGACTGCGCCTTGTTGGAGAGGGGGAAAACCCGCCCCTCTGCCTCCTCTTTCGTCGCCAACCCATGTCGATGGAAGAAATCAAGCGTATCTTGGGCGCCAAATTGAGCAAAAGCGGAGTAGAGAAAGCGCTCGTTGCCAGGATAATGGGCCAACATCGTATCCATCTCCGGTACGAAATTGGTAAGATTGCATCGCCCTCCACCCGTCAAGAGAAGCTTTTTCCCGAGCGTCGGATTTTTCTCCAGCAACAAAACGTTGCGACCTAACTCGGCTGCTCTTCCTGCCGCAATCATGCCGGCAGGTCCGCCACCGATCACGACAACCTCCCAGGAGTCATCCTTTCTGGGTTTCTTCTCCATGTCTAGATAGCTCTTGCCGGTCTCTGTCCCAGACTGATGAGGGAATGAATCCTTCGAGACATAAAACCGAGCTGCTCCTAGCTTCCTTCCACTTTCTTCGGCCGGCCCCGTTTCCCGGTATGCAGGGAAGTGTGGGTCAACTGCTCCAGCCGAGCGATGAAAGTCTCATCACCAGCAGGCCGCCCTGTCCGGGTAGCCTTTCGCAGCGCATCCGGGCTCTCCTTGTCCCCTGTCTTCAGGAAATCCCGCCAATCTACGGTCATTCCCATCAAAGCGCGCGTTTTCAGCAGCGGGTCACGTTCCACCTCCCCGATGTGATAGCGGGCACTGGACCAGGCGTACTCCCAGGCTGACTGCACTATCCCGGCATGTACCGGGTTCAACTCGACATAACGCACGGCCGCGAAGAGGTGCGGCTCATCCAACGCGCAGGAGGCGAAGCGGCCCTGAAAAAGATAACCCCGCACGCCTTCCGCCGCATTTCTGGCGCTGGTGTAGCGGCGATGAGTTTCCCCAAAGGCGCGAGCCAGTGATGTCTCTTGCGCGGGGATGGCGACGAAATGAACGTGGTCGGTCATCAAGCACCAAGCCAGAATCGCTACCCCGTACCGGTCGGTTTCCTCCCGGAGGAGATGAAGGTAGCCCATCCGTTCCGGATCGGAACGGAACACGTCGATTGAGCGAACCCCACGCTGGGTGAGGTGGTGCGGAATACCAGGAACCACAACTCGAGCGATGCGTGTCATGGAGCAAGGGTAGGGAAAGCTGACCATCGCGTCAAGAAAATAGTATTATGTCCCGCATATTATTTTCTTTGCGCAGAATAGTTCGATTCGCTTGTTTTCCCCCGTAAACGCTGCAGGGATCTTGGATGAGTGGTGTTTTTCATAGTTGACACCTCTCCTTTGTCCCTCTATCGTTATGGTGATGGCCGCGTCACCGGTGCCTTGGAAGCCAAGGCTGCACAGAGCGAAATTAGCCTGGCTACTGACTGCATGAGCAGCACGCACGGAAGGCGCGGTCTTTTTTTGTCAGGAAGGTGCATTTGGGCATAAGAGGAGGTTACCCGTGCCGGAAGATGTTGCCGCAGACGATTATGCTGCCGTAGAACAGTACTATGATGAGGGGGTAGAGCGGGAGTGGGCGCGCCTTGACAAGGATTATTATCACATGCTGGAGTATCGCACTACCCTTCATTTCCTCCATTCTTATCTGCCTCCGGCTCCAGCCCGGATATTAGATTGCGGCGGAGGACCGGGACGCTATGCAGTGGCCTTGGCGCAAGAAGGCTACCAAGTAACGCTGCTCGATCTTTCCGAGAAGTGCCTTGCTTTCGCCCAAAAGAAAGCCGAGGAGCTGGGTGTCTGTGGAATTGAGGCGTTTGTCCACGCTTCAGCCACTTCCCTGCCCTTTCCAGACGAGCAGTTCGACGCAGTGCTATTGGCTGGTCCGCTCTATCACTTGGTGAGGGAGGAAGACCGCTTGGCAGCGATGCGCGAGAGCTTGCGCGTCTTGAAGACGGGCGGTCTGGTAGCAGCAACCATCGTCCCCTTGTTGGGAGTCTTCCGCGCTTCCTTGGTCGAGTTCCCGGAATTCATCACCGGCGGTGATTGCCTGCGCTATTTAGGGCGGCCTTACCAGGAGGCAGGCCGTGATTTCACCGGGTCGTTTACGACCGCTTACTTTGGCGATCCTTTGGAGTTGGAAGCTCAATACGAGGTGTTGGGGGCGGAGGCGATCACTTTGGTCGCCCTGGAAGGATTGGCCAGCTCATTGAACAGCAACCTGAACTGTTTGGCCGAAGAGGGGGCCGGAGAGACATGGTGGCAGATCCACCTGAATACTTGCACCCACCCCGCCATTGTCGGTTCCTGCGAACACACCCTCTACCTGGGACGCAAACGCCAAGACATCGAGCTTTCTCAGCCGGAGAGCGACGAGGGAAATTCCGATTAGAGCGAACGGAGGTATATGGGAAGCTGTGATAGGAATACGCGGTAGTCCCGCCAAGCTGTTCGAGCTTCCTCCAAGGTAACGGGCTGGAAGTGAACGCTATCGCCGGCTTTCATTTGGCCGGCTTTCCACAGGTCAGCTCCTAGAATGGTGGCGATCACAGCGTAACCTCCGGTGGTTTGGCGGTCGGCCAGCATCATGATTGGTTGGCCGTCAGCAGGGATCTGAACCGCACCGGGAGGAATCGCTTGGGAGAGAAGGTCGCTTCCCCCGTGCGATGCCAGCGAGGATCCCTCCAGCCGAACTCCCATTCGGTCATGGCGCTCGCTGACGCGGTACGCGCTGCTACTAAAGACGGCTCGCATCTCAGCCGGGAATCGCTCCTCCTGAGGACCCCATAAAATTCGCAGAGTCCACGGATTAGAATAGATAGGGATGGAGGATTGGCTAAAAACGAGGACTGGACGTTCCTCTTCCCAGGGTGACGTGAATTGCTCTCCCCTTTCCTGAGCGGTGCGGGCAAGCAACAGGTCCCCGGCCTGAATGGCCCTGCCTTCCAAACCACCCAGCCTCGCGCGCAGATAGGTGGAGCAGCTCCCCAGGACCAGCGCTTCCTCGACCCCTCCCTCCAAGGCTAAATAGGTGCGGCATCCGTTCCGGCAGCTTCCCAGCTCCAAGCGGTCCCCCCGAGCCAGCCGCAGTGAACGCCAGTTGCCGATTAGTTCTCCGTTCAAGCGCCCTTTCATCTCTGCCCCGGCAATCGCCACCCACCCGCCAGCCAGGCATTCCCACTCCCCTCCCCAGAAGGTCAGCTCCATGGCGGCGGCTTCGATGGGATTCCCCACCAAGAGGTTAGCAACGCGGAAAGCTGGTTCATCCAAGGCGCCGGAGGGGGGCAACCCCTCTTTCAGGTAACCGGGGCGGCCGAGGTCCTGCACGGTGGAGAGGAAGCCGGGTCGGTGTGCGCGCAGCAGGATCATCGCTCCTCCTCCCAGGTCCTCTCTCCTCTTGCCGATGCTTCGGCAAAAAGCGAGAAATCCGATGAAGGAAGGGGGTGGAAGCGCAGCCTATCACCGGCTCGAAGGAGAGAGGGAGGATCACGACGCGGGTCAAAGAGGAGGGTAGGGGTGCGACCGATCAACCGCCAACCACCAGGGCTCTCCAACGAATAGACACCGGTTTGCGATCCGGCGATGCCTACCGACCCTGCCGGGACGAGGGTTCGTGGGGTACTCAGGCGCGGAGTCGCCAGCTCGGGGGGAAGGCCGCCCAAGTAGGGAAAGCCAGGAGTGAAGCCGATCAGGTAGACAAGGTAAAGGGTGGCGGAGTGTCGCCGCATCACCTCTTCTGCTGAGAAGCCGGTAGCATCGGCCACCGCTTCCAGGTCAGGGCCGTGCTGCCCACCGTAGGCTACCGGCAGGATGATAGTCCGGGAGAGAAGGAATTCCCCGGGATCAAGCGTAGCCCATATCGCGGTGATCCGACCGCGCAGGGACTCCATCGTTGTCGCCAATGGATCGTAGAGCACCAGTACGCTGGCGTAGGATGGCGCAGCCTCTTTCACTTCCGGCCATTCCTCCAGGCGAGCGGCGAGAGCTCGAGCCAAGGCAGAGAGGGCCGGGTCGATACGCGATCCCAGCTCCACCAGGAGGCCACCTTCCCCAGCCAGGTGGAAGCGGGGGGTCTCGATCACCCTCGACGCCCTCGTTCAGACCAGCTCAGGGAGGGGACGAATGGCCACCCCGGCCTCCGTCAGCGCCTGCCGCAAGGCGAGAGCGATGGCGAGAGCCTGGGGATTGTCGCCGTGCAGGCAGATGCTATGGGCTGCCAATGGCACCCGTTCCCCAGTGATCGATTCCATTTCCCCATCTTGCACCAGACGCAACACCCTGCGGACGACCTCCTGCGGATCGTGAAGCACGGCGCCCGGTTGGTTGCGTGGCACCAGGTTGCCATGACGGTCGTAGGCCCGGTCGGCAAAAGCTTCCTCAGCGACGCGCAGGCCGAGAGAATGGCCAGCCTGGACCATGGCCGAGCCGGACTGAGCGAGAAGGATCAGGTCGGGGTCGAGTGCATGGGTGGCCCGGGCGATCGCTTCAGCCAATACGAGGTCGGTTGTTGCCGCGTTATAGAGGGCTCCATGCGTTTTCAAGTGAACCATGGGAACCCCGGCCGCGCGGCAGAAACCCAAAAGCGCGCCTCCTTGGTAGATGAGGAAGGCGTACACCTCCTCCGCCCCCATCTGCAGTTTGCGTCGGCCGAACCCCTGAAGATCGGGATAACCAGGGTGAGCCCCGACCGAGACACCCAGGCGCTTGGTCAGGTTTACCGTCCGCTCCATCACAGTCGGGTCGCCGGCATGCATTCCACAGGCTATGTTTGCCGAACTAAGCAAGGGGAGCAACTCAGCGTCGCCTCCCAATGTCCAGGCCCCGAAGCTCTCGCCGCAGTCGGCGTTCAGATCGATCTTCTTCAGGTTTTTGACCTCCTCGCCCTGCTCGAGGCAGATGGTTTGGCTCTACTTTATCACCTGGGGTCACATCTTCATATGTCATCAAAATAGGCTCTTTCTCAATCCGAGTGAGCAAAGCAGTCTGAGGAGCTCAAGGTCTCTGGGATTGTCAAGTCAAAAGGAATGAGTCAATTAATCGCAGCTTGACAACTCCCTGCCCTGGCATGGCGTTCTGGAGAATGATGCATCACGATGCCAAGGAAGCTTGTGCAGGCGGGTTTGAAACCTGCCGCTACGAAGGGTGCTCCGGTGAATCCAGATCGAGATCGATAAGACCTCTATAGCGAAAGGGCATGACTGTCCACAAGACCGTCGTCTCACTGCGACCCTCATCGCCTGGAACACTCTGCGTGTCATTAACCACCATCTATGCCCCACCCGTAACCACGAACTATGACCCACCCGGGGCGGGGTACTGCAGGTCTACCATCTTCAGGTCATGGACGTCAATTCCTCCTCTTGTGTGGGGACAGCCGCTCCCAGTAACTGGCCCCTTCATGAGCGATCTGCTAGCTGGCGTTGGCCAGACGATCGAGGGCGCTGTTGCACAGGATGGAATCGTCGAAGAGGCCCAGCCATTCATCCACCGCTCGGTTGCTGGTGATAAGGAAGCTGGAGCAGCGGTGCCTGGTGATGAGCAGTTCGTAGAATCCGCTGGACTGCTGCGCGGTCAGCCGTTGCAGCCAGATAGCCCGCGGCAGCGTGATACCATCGAGAATCAAGAGGTCCGGCGCCAGGAAGGAACGGAAGGCCTTCTCCAGGGTGTGGTCTACCCTGGCTTGGGCAAGTGTCCGGTGAAAGTCGTCGGCGCGAAGGAAGCGGGCCGTGTGCCCAGCCCATACCGCAGCGAAGCCGAGGGCCTGGGCCAGGAAGGACTTGCCGACGCCGACCGGCCCAACGAAGAGGACATGCTCCCAGCGGGAGAGGAAATCCAGGGAGAAGACAGCATTCAGCAGCTTCCGCTCTAGCTTGATGCCGGTCGTCCAGTCGAAGTTCTCCAAGCGGCAGATCTCCTCGAAGCCGGCCTTCTGCAGTTGGACCTCAAAGTGACGTTGATCGCGGCGGCTCACCTCATCCGCCAGGAGGATCTGCAGGAAAGCAGCGTGGTCCAATTGGTCATGCCGGGCCAGGGCCAGCCGCTCCGGTAAGGTGTTCAGCATCTGCCCCAGCTTGAGACGCTTGAGCAGGGGTCTCAGTTCGTTGGTTGTACTCATCTCTTGATCGTCCTTTCCACGCCGATCGGCACTTCTTCCGCTATTGTGGAGGCGCAGTCCCCCTCTCCCTTCTCCCAGGAATCTGCCTTTGCTTGCTCCCGAGAATCTGTCTTTGCTTGCCCCCAGGAAAGCAGAGGGTAGGCGAAGGTACTGCTCGGGCGGGCGTAGCGTCCCGCTTAGGGCGGGCAGGCGATTCTCGGTGGGTTGGCTCTCGCTCTCCAGCGCTTCCGTGAGGATCGGTTCCAGGCGGCGGACGTCAATCAGGTCGACGGCCAGGGCCTTGCCGCAGGCAGCCTCGAGGCGAGCCGGGGTATAGCGTTCCGCCAGACGGAGGAGCTTGTGAACCTGGCGCACCTTGGCCCAGGGCAGCGGACCTCCCAGGAGCTTCTCGGCGAAAGCGACGATGGACGCCCCCAGCTCGGCGGCCTGGCGGCAGAGACGGTCCGGAACTCGGGTGGTGTAGGGGGTCAGCTCAGGGGGATAATCCTGGGGATCGGTGGAGCATCCGCCGCGTGGCTGGCGGGGATGCACTTTCACGCAGATCCCCCGGTGGTAGAACTGCATCAGTTTGCTGTCGCCGCGCATTTCCAGCTTGGTCCCCGGCGGGCAGGGCTGATGAGGTGCTGAGTAGAGGGCATAACGGTAGGCGATGTGGTGATCAGGATGAACGATAGCCTGATGCCAATCCGGCAGATCGTAGGGCTGGCCGTCCCAGGGGAGCAGGGTGGACTGCTCTTCCTCCTGGAAGACCACCAGGGGAAGCCGCCGGGTCGTTCCATGGAGGCGCGGACCGGCTACTTCAAGACACCACTTCCTGGCTTGCAGGCGCAGGTCGGCCAAGCCGTGAAACTGCCCGCTCTTGAAGAAGCGCTCCCGCACACAGGGGACCTGTCTCTCCACTTTCGGCTTGTCCCGGGGATGGTGCAGCCGGGCCGGGTCGGTGAGGAAGCCCCGCTGCTGGCCATACTCGAGAAAGCCGCGGGTGAGGTGTTGGTCAAGAGCGTCGGGACCGGCTATGGCAGAAGGGAAATTGTCCAGAACCAGAAGGCGAGGGATGCCCTTAAAGAAAGCCCAAGCTGATTCCAGCCCTTCGATGATCTCTCCCAGGGACTGGCGGAAGAGAGGCCAGACGAAGCTGTGGAGGGAGTAGTTGAGGACCACAACCAAGGCCCAGACCACGCGGCGCTTGCCGCTCTCCGGGTCCGGTAAGAGCCCCAGGCGGCCGAAGTCCATCTCCGCCACTTCGCCTGGTTGGGTGTCGGCCATGCGCACTGTCCCCCGGTGACTGCTCAGCCATCCCTGACGGAGCGCGTAGCGGTAGAGAGTGGTGTAGGGGACGGCACACTGCAGTTGACCGAGCAACTCCTGAATCCGGGTCAGCTGAAGATGCTCCACCAGGATCCAATCCCGGATGCGGAGAGCCCAGGGCTCCAGGAGATCCTCGCTGGGGGCGGCCCATCACGGGTGAGGCCGCACTTCTCGGCTGCCTGAAGATACTTCCGGAAGGTCTTGCGGGCAAGGCCGGTGTTTCTAGCCAAGCCGCGAAGGCTGGCGTTGGCTTGCCACCGGCGGATGATTTCTATCACTTCCACTCGGGATACCTCCTTGAAGCTCGCTGCCGCTCCTCTTTGCTGAGAGATTGCGACAAGAATAGTCCTGTGGCTTCCCGGGTGGGTCATAGACCCTGGTTAAGTGGTCTATAGTTCTTGGTTAAAAGCCCTAAAAGTGGGGTAGAGTTCTTGGTTAATCACACTGCCGGGGGGTTAATGACAATAAAGCTGGGCTAGACCGTCTATAGCAGCATGTTTCCTCCTACCGCAGACTGGTAAGCCATCAGCTAGAAATCAAAAGATTGTCATATGAAGATGTGACCCTTCGGTTCCCTTCGGTTCCTTCTGTACTCCTTGCTGTATACTAAAAGAAAATGCGTAAAGTGGAGTCCTTTTCTCTTCTCATCTCCAAGGTGGAGGCAATGCCGGCTTGAATGGCGGGAGCCGACCTTGAGCATTCTCTGGTGAAACCTCCCGGACCCCCCCGACAGCGCCTACCTCTCGGCTTGATTCTTATCTTCGCCTTCCTTTGCGCGGGGATCGTCAGCGCTGGTTATCTCTACTACCATGGCTATGAGACGAGTCATCGCCAGGAAGTGGAGAAGCAACTCATCTCCGTAGGAGATCTGAAAGTAGCTGAGCTGGCGCAATGGCGCAAGGAACGGTTGGGAGACGGCGGCATCTTCTTCCGCAACACCGCTTTTTCCACACTGGTCGGACGCTATTATTATCAACCGACAGACCTCGAAGCTCAGAGGGAATTGGAGAGTTGGTTGAGCAAAGTGCTGGCCTATGGGCAATATGACCGGGCTTTCCTGCTCGATCCCCAAGGCATCGAACGGCTATCGCTGCCCCTGCAGCCGGAGAGAATCGCCTCCGTCATATCCCAACGGACGCCGGAGATCTTGGAAACAGGAGCGGTCGCCTTTCAGGACTTTTTCCGTGACGATCAGGACCAGCGCGTCTATATGGCGGTCCTGGTGCCGATCTTCGACCTGCCCGATGGCGGTCCGCCGCTAGGTTTGCTGGTGTTGCGGATCGACCCTGAGCAGTATCTCTATCCCTTTATCAATCGCTGGCCGACCCCAAGCCAGACTGCTGAAACCCTGCTGGTCCGTCGCGATGGTTCTGATGTGCTTTACTTAAATGAGCTGCGTTTTCAGAAAGACACCGCTTTGACCTTGCGCTATCCCTTGGATCGTCAAGAGCTGCCGGCAGCGAAGGTTGTGCTCGGCGAGAAAGGGATCGTCGATGGGACAGACTACCGGGGGGCGTCGGTGATCGCGGATCTGCAGGCCATCCCGAACTCCCCCTGGTTCCTGGTGGCACGCATCGATGCGGCGGAAGCCTTTGGGCCGCTCGTTGCTCAGTTGTGGGTGATGATCTTCCTCGTGGCTGCTCTGCTCTTCTGCTCCGGCGCCGGGGTAGGCTTCGTCTGGAGGCAGCAGAACACACGCTTCTACCGCGAGCGCTTCCAGGCGAGCGAGGCATTGCGGCAGAGCGAAGCCAGCCTGCAACGCGCCGAAGCCATCGGCCACCTGGGCCACTGGAGACTGAATCTGGCCAATGAGCAGCTTTCCTGGTCGGAGGAGATGTACCGCCTCTACGGCATTCGCCCGGAGGATTTTACCTTCAACTACGCTGTTTTCACGCGTCTGGTCCATCCGGAGGACCGCGATGATTTCGACCAGACCACGCTAGCGATCCAGAAAGAGGGCACAGCCCTTTTCGCCTATCGGATCGTTCGTGCGGATGGAGAGATCCGTTACGTCAGCGGAACCGGAGAGCTGGAACGCGACCCCTCCGGGAAAGTGGTGGGCATGTTCGGGACGGTTCAGGATGTGACCGGCCTGCAACAGAAAGAGCGGGAACTGCAGGAGAAGAATGCCGAGTTGGAACGCTTCACCTATACCATCTCGCACGATCTGAAGAGTCCCTTGGTGACCGTGAAGACCTTCCTCGGTTATCTAAAAGAAGATCTGGCCCACTCTGAGGAGGAACGAGTCGAGCAGGATATGGGCTATATCCATGGAGCAGCCGACAAAATGACTCAATTGCTGGACGAATTGCTGGAGATGTCGCGCATCGGTCGCGTGGTCAATCCGCCGGTGCGGGTTGAACTGGGCGAGCTTGCGCAGGAAGCATTGAATATGGTGGCCGGGAGGATGGCCGAAAAGGGAGTAGAAGTATTGGTTGAGAACCCGAACGTGTTGTTGAAAGGAGATCGACCTCGCTTGGTGGAAATCTGGCAGAACCTGCTGGAAAACGCGGTGAAATTTGCAGGAGATCAGCCCTCGCCTCGGATCGAAATCGGCGCTCAAGAGCGCGGCCCGGAGACGCTCTTTTTTGTGCGAGATAATGGTTTGGGCATCGATCCGCGTTTCCAGGAGAGGGTCTTCAACCTTTTCGAGAAGTTGGACCCCAGAATCGAGGGCACCGGCCTTGGCTTGGCAATGGTCAAACGGATCGTGGAACTGTACGGAGGGAAGATCTGGTTGGAATCGAAGGGGCTTGGGAAAGGGAGTTGTTTCTGGTTTACTTTACCTCAGGCAGTGCTGCAAGCACGGGAAGGAGTTTCGAAATGAGAGGCGAACCTGTCGTCATTTTATTGGTGGAGGATGAACCGGCCCATGCGGAAATCGTTCGGCGCAATTTCCAGGGCTTTCGTTTGGCCAATCGTCTGATCCATGTCACCGACGGCGAGGCGGCGCTGAACTACCTTTACCGCCGTGATGAATTCCGTGATGAAAGCCATTCTCCGCGCCCCAACCTGGTCCTTCTCGACCTACGATTGCCCAAAGTGGACGGGCTGGAAGTGCTGCGAACAATGAAAGAGGACCCGGCCCTTTGCAGGATCCCGGTGGTAATCCTGACCACCTCGGCGGCTGAGGTCGACCTGGTGAAAGCCTACGAATACCACGCCAACAGTTACCTGGTGAAGCCGGTTGATTTTCCCCAATTTATCTCTTTGATGGAAACGCTCGGTTACTACTGGTTGGCCTGGAACGAATTTCCCTACGAGGGCGTCTAGGGAGTGATGGATCGCGCCAAGCCAAGGATCCTGATCGTGGACGATGAGGCGGCCCACGCTGAAGCGATCCGGCGCGCTCTGGGTGGAGCTGGAATGGATAACGAGATCCGGGTGGCCGGCACCCTTGCGGAATACCGCGCAACCGTGGCCTCTTGGCTACCGGAGATCGCCCTGCTGGATCTTAACCTGCCAGACGGAAAGGCACTGGAAGTCTTGACTTCTCCGCTGGAGGCTGCTCCTTTCCCGATCATCATCATGACCAGCTATGGCGACGAGCGGACTGCCGTGGAAGCACTGAAGGCAGGTGCATTGGATTACCTGGTGAAATCATCGGATGCTTTCATGGACATGCCCCACACGGTGGAACGCGCTTTGCGCGATTGGAAACTGCAGCGAGAAAAACAGCAGGCTGAAGAAGCTTTGATGGAGAGCGAAGCAAAGTACCGCATCGTGGTGGAACAAGCCAACGATGGAATCGTTGTGCTGCAAGGGGGGAGGATGCTGTTTGCCAATCCCCGTTTTCTCCAGATGAGCGGGTATGCGCATGAGCAACTGTTGGGCGCCTCCGGCGGTCCTGGGGAGTTTTACAGGATGGTCGCAGAAGAGAAACTAGCCAATCTTGAGGAATGGCTGAAACGTTTGGAACAGGGTAATACACCGGATGCCTTGGAATTTGACCTGATTCGGGAAAATGGCTCTTCCTTGCCCGTGGAGGCCAGTGCCGGCCCCCTTCGTTACCGGGATCGTCCCGCCGCCTTGCTCGTCTTGCGCGACACGAGCGAACGGAAAGAGGTCGAGCGAAGAATGCAGAAGGCCCGCAGCGACCTCCTCTTCGCCGTCTCGCACGAGTTGAAAACTCCCCTCATGACCATGCTTCAGGTCCAGGAGATGCTTAATGAATTGGAGGACCAGGAGGCCCTGGCTCATTTTCGCGATTACCAGGAAACTTGGCAGCGCAACTTACTCCGCCTTCACCGCATGATCAATAATCTGGTAGACAGCCAACGCACGGCGGAGACTGCTTTTCCCTTGCGCTTGGTTTCCTCACGCGTCGAGGAGATCGTCTCCAGCGTTCAGCATGAATTGGCCGGCTACGCCCGGACGCTGCAAGTGGACCTGCGGCTGCAGATGGAGGCGTTACCGGCGATACCGCTTGATGTGGAAGCGATCGGCCGGGTGGTGGAGAACCTGGTCTCCAATGCCATCAAGTTCTCCCACAAGGGAGGGTTCGTCAATCTGCGCCTGCGAATGGAGGATGAAACCCTCCTCTTCCAGGTGGAGGATCAAGGCAGTGGCATCTCCCTCCCGGAACAAGAGCGGCTCTTTCAACCTTTCGTTCGCAGCCGGGACGCGGATCGTCGCGGCATCCCCGGCACTGGGCTGGGTCTTTACGTCTCGCGCCGTATCGTCGAAGAACACGGGGGCAGCCTCACCCTGGAGAGCGAAGAGGGGAAGGGAACCTGCGTTACCGTTCGTCTCCCCTGGAAGACACTATCCTTTAAAGAACCAGCCTGACCACGCATTCATCAAACTGGCATGGCGACTATGTCGAATCAATGGAGAGGACTTCAAATCGTTCCTTTTTGCCTACGGGTGATATAGTAGGGCCGCACTGGGGTGTAGCGATCCCAGGGAAAGACGATCCCAGATAGAGACGGTCCCAGGGAAGACTACTCCAGAAGGAGGATTCTTTGCACATCACCGAATACCTGGAAGGGCGAAGGCGGCCTTTGATCTCACTAGAGATCATTCCGCCGGAGCGAGGCCAAACCATCGAGGAGCTTTGCCTGACAATCGAGACCTTGATGCCCTTTCAACCCACTTTCATAAACGTCACTACCCACCAGCAGCAGCTTGTTTCCAGCCGCACGCCCCAAGGTTTGCGCACAATGTTGCAACGCAAGCGACCGGGAACAGTGGGGATCTGCGCGGCCATCGCCAACCGCTACCGCCTGGAGACCGTTCCGCACCTACTCTGCGGCGGGTTCAACGCCGCCGACACTGAGGATGCCTTGATCGACCTGCATTACCTTGGTTTCCGAAATCTCTTTGTCGTTCGCGGCGACCCTCCTCCTGGCGAGACCCTCTTCCAGCCCACTCCAGGCGGCCATCGTTTTGCTGCCGGTCTGGTCGAGCAGATCACCCAACTCAACCAGGGCATCTATTTGGAGGAACTGCTGCATGCGACCGCTACTGAATTCTGCGTGGGGGTGGCCGGCTACCCGGAGGGACATTACCAATCAACAAGCCAGGAAGACGACCTGCTGCGCCTCTTGGAGAAGGTGGAGAAGGGTGCCCGTTACATCATCTCGCAGATGGTTTTCTCTGCAGCTCTTTTTGCCGACTTTCGCCGCCGCGCACGGGAGGTGGGTATCATGGCGCCAATTATCCCTGGGATTAAGGTATTGACCCGTCCCAGGCAATTGGCCTCAATCCCGCGCACTTTCCACGTCTCCTTGCCGCAAGAGCTGTTGGCCTGGGGAGGAGAGGCCGATCCAGAGCGTTTTGCCCGCGCCTCGGTGGAACAAGCAACCTGTCTCTGCCGCGACTTGCTGGCCTTAGAAGTGCCAGGTTTGCACTTTTTTACCATGGGTCGCGGCGCCGAAGTCGCAGCGGTTTTGGCTGCTCTTCGTGAGGATGGATACTTGTCATGAACGAGCTGGGTTTCCTGGAGTTGGCCCGCCGGCGCATTCTGGTCTTCGACGGAGCGATGGGCACCCTGTTGCAGGAGATGGCAATCTGCGAAAACCTGCCTCCGCCGCGTTGCCCCGAGGAATGGGCGCTGACCCACCCGGATTTGGTGCGCAAGGCTCATCGTGACTATCTGGAAGCCGGCGCGGAGGTAGTGGAGACGAACACCCTTGGTGCTGCGCCGCACATCCTTGCCGCTTTCGATTTGGCCGAGCAATCGTCTCTTATCAATGAGACGGCGGCTCGTTTGGCTCGACAAGAGGTGGACTCTTTCCCCAAAACAGTGAAAGAGCGCTTCGTGGTCGGGTCGATGGGACCCGGATCTCACCTGCCTAGTCTGGGACAAGCCTCTTTCGCGCGATTAGCTGACTCCTACCGGGTGCAGGCGATTGGACTGTTGCGTGGCGGAGTGGATGCTCTGCTGGTGGAGACGGTACAGGACTTGCTGCAAGCCAAAGCGGCATTGTGGGCGATCGAGGAAGCCTTTCGCCTTCTTGGCCGAAGGGTGCCGATGCTGGCCCAGGTCACGGTTGACCGGCGCGGGCGTACCCTCACTGGCTCCGATATCCCCACCATCCTGGCCGCCTTGGAGCCCTGGCCGCTGGCTGCCATCGGGTTGAACTGCGGAGAGGGGCCGGAGGCGCTGGCCGAAGCGATCGGGATCCTGGCTGAGGAAAGCAGCAAATTGGTTTCGCTGCAGCCCAATGCCGGGTTGCCTCGCTTGGTGGGAGAGAAGACTGTTTACGATCTATCCCCCGAGGCTTTCGCCGCGCAAATGTCATCGCTCTGCCGAGGTTCCGGCCTGAATCTGGTGGGAGGCTGTTGCGGCACTACCCCGGCTCACATTCGCACCTTGGTCCATGCAATGGCCGGTATTCCTCCTCGGGCGCCACAAGCCAAACGGTTCGCCGCACTTGCCTCTGGCTATCACGCGCAGCCAATTGCCGTGCAACCAAGGCCCTTGTTGGCCGGGGAACGCACCAATACCGCCGGAAGCCGTCTCTTTCGAACCGCGGTGAAAGAAGAGCGTTGGGAGGAGGCAGTCCAGTTGGGGTTGGCTCAAGAACGCGAGGGAGCCCATCTGTTGGACCTTTCCGCGGCAACCGCCGAGCGCCATGAGGCAGCAGACCTTGGTAGGCTGGCCTCCCTTTTCAACCGGCAGGCTCACCTGCCCTTGATGCTGGACAGCACCGATCCCGCCGCTATCGAGGAGGGGTTGCGCGCGGTGGCCGGCCGTGCGGTGATCAATTCAGCGCACTTGGAGGACGGCGGGGGGAAAGCCCGCCAGGTGATTGAGCTGGCTCGCCGCTACGGCGCTGCCCTGGTGCTGCTGACGATTGACGAGGAGGGGATGGCGCAGACTTGCCAGCGCAAGCTGGAAGTAGCCGAGCGTCTGTACCAGATGGCGTTGGAAGGGGGATTGGAGCCGCAGGATCTCTTCTTCGACCCCCTTACCTTCAGCCTTGCCTCGGGTGACACAAACCTCTGCGCAGCCGGACGCGAGACCCTGGCTGCATTGCCGATACTGAAGGAGCGCTTTCCGCAGAGTTTCACCTCACTGGGGATCAGCAATATTTCCTACGGGTTGCCGGCGCCGGCTCGCCGCCTGTTGAACTCGGTCTTCCTGGCGCGGGCGGTGGAAAGGGGCTTGGACGCTGCCATTCTCCATGCCGGCCAAATCCTCCCACTACACCGATTAGCAGCAGAGGAAGTGCGGTTGGCTGACGATCTTCTCTTCGATCGCCGCTGCCCGGGCAACGATCCCTTGTCTGCTCTACTGACTTATTTCAGCGGAGGCGCGGGAGCTACGGGGACAGATTTCGGGGACAGAACTCAATCTAATCCTCTGGCCGCTTCATCATTGGCGCCTGCTGCCCGGCTGCGCCGAGCCATCCTGGAAGGGGACGGCCACGACCTGGCTGAACTGCTGGAAGGTTTGTTGACTCGGTGTTCGGCGATCACAATCATCGAGGAGCAGCTAAACCCGGCCATGGAAGAGGTCGGCCGCCTCTTCGAGACAGGGGAGCTCTTGCTTCCTTTCGTCTTACGCTCAGCAGAGGTGATGCGTTCCGCCCTGGCTGTCCTTCAATCCTACCTGCCGGCTGGGGGGAGAGGACGGTCGGAGGGCTGCGTAGTGTTGGCCACAGTGCGCGGTGATGTACACGACATCGGCAAGAACCTGGTGGGGATGATCCTGGAAGGGTACGGCTTCCAGGTGATCGACCTGGGCACCCGCCAACCGGCGGAAGCGATCATGGAGGCAGTGCGGCAATATCGGCCGCTAGCCGTTGGCCTTTCCAGCCTGCTGATAGAGTCGGCGCGATCCTGCCGCGCCTACCTGGAGATCTTCCACCGCGCTGGGGTAAGCCTGCCGGTGCTGTTGGGGGGAGCGGCCATGACCCGTTCCTTGGCTGAGGGGGAGTTGCAGGCCCTCTACCCGGGACCAGTTCACTATGCCGCCGATGCGATGGAAGGACTGCGCATTTTGCAGCAGATTCAGCAATCCAATCCCCTCTTCAATTCGAAATCAGCCATCCGGAATCAGCAATCCAAAGAGCGCTTTCATCCACCATCAGCAATCCAAAATCAGCAATCCAAAATCAATACGACTGACGTAAAAACACCACGATCCCGTGATCTTTTCACTCCCCCCCTGGAAGAGTTCTTGCCGTTCCTTGACCGGCGCACGCTTTATCGCCAACGCTGGCAATGGGTTTCCTCTACGGGCAGGGGAGGCAGCCAAGCGGAAGAAGCTCAGCAGGAGCGAGCTAGCCGGGCTTTGGGGCGCCTCTTGTCGAAGGGTAAGGAAGGAGGGTTGTGGGAGGCACGCATTCTCTCCCATGCCTATCCAGTTTGGGTGGAAGGGACGACCCTGACCGTTCTTCACCCCCGCTCCGGGAAGGATTGGCTAAACCTACGATTTGCTCCCCGCCACCTCGCTCCCCGAACGTGGGAGCAATTTGCCCAAGGGCGAGGCGAGATCGCCCTGCAGGTAGTTACCCTTGGACAGCCTGCCAGCACTGAAGGGGAGAGGCTTTCCCGTCAGGGTAAGGTGGCTGAGGCTTTCCTCTGGCATGGGCTGTGCAGCGAGCTGGCTGAGGCCTTGGCTAAATGGAACGAGCGCCGAATCAGGGTACAATATGGTTGGCAGCGCAGCCGGCGTTGGAGCCCGGGTTTCCCGGTATGGCCAGACTTGGCTGAGCAAAAGAAGGTATTCTGCCTCTTGAAGCCGTGGCGCATCGGGCTGCGGCTGACTGAAGCCTGGCAGATGGACCCGCAGTACGCGACCAGTGCGATCGTCTTCCCGATTGGGATCTCCGGTCGCCCCAGAAAGGAGAAAGAGTGATGAAGGAGATGGACCACCGAGTCGTCGAGTGGGGCGGCGCCCAGTCCGCCCGGGTGAAAGTGAAACAGGGGGTAGGGGAGCTGCGCCTGGCCGCTGGGGCAACTGCCCTGATGGAGGCGGACTTCATTTATGCGCGGGAGGAATGGAAGCCGACCGTGGACTACTGGGTAAACGAGGGGAGAGGGCGCCTGGAGGTGAAACAGCCGACCTCCGGCAGTTGGGGATTCCCCGGTATGTTCTCCACCGGAATCCGCTACGAATGGGACTTGCGCTTTTCCACTGCCGCGCCGCTGGAGCTGGATCTGGAGCTGGGGGCAGGCAGGGGTGAGATCCACCTGGGTGGGTTGCAACTCAGCGATGCTTCTGTGCAAATCGGCGCCGGCGATCTCAACATCGACCTTGTTGGCAACTGGCAGCGTGATCTGCAGTTGAAGGTGGAATCCGGCGTAGGTCGAACTACCCTGATCCTTCCCGCACAAGTGGGAGTGCGGGTAGAGGTCAGCCGCGGCCTTTGCGCGGTAAACGCCAGCGGTTTGTTTGTGGACGGCAACCGCTACCAGAACGAAGCCTTCGGCAAGGTTCCAGTAACCCTCTACCTGCGTGTGCAGAAAGGAGTCGGCGAGATCAACCTGCGCTTGGCTAGTTGAGAGGGTACGACCTATCCTCATCAGAAAGGAGTACAGTTTGAAAAGAAAGAGATGGATTGTCTGGGCTTTGATTCCCCTGCTTGTCTTCGGTCTGGCGGTGAGCGCCACTGCGGCCACCGGCACGAAGCAGATCGAGGTGACCTACCGCGAACTCTCCATTATGGTAGACAACAAGCTGATTTCCAGCGATGTAGAGCCCTTCGTCACAACCAACCGAACGATGGTTCCGATCCGATTCGTTGCCCGGGCATTGGGTCAGAGCGTACTCTGGGACCAAGAAAAGGCACAGGTGAGGATCGATGCGCCACTCACCCTGACTGCCAGTGACAGCGGAAAGATCATCTCCCTGCGGGTGGGGGAGGTTCTCTCAATCCTGTTGGCGGGAAATCCGGCGGCCGGTTACCTCTGGAAGGTGACTGAGGATGATGCTTCCTTGCTGCAGCCCCTGCCCGAGACGCCGCCGCAAGTGGACCTGAAAGTCCCCGGCGCCTTGCCTGGTCCCTACGATTTTCGCTTCGTCGCCCTGGCGCCGGCCAGAACCCACCTGAAGCTGGCCTACCAAGGTCCGCCCAATGCGGGTAAACCGTCACAGGAGTTCAACTTGACCGTGAATATCGCCAATGTTTTTCCCCTCTTCCCTGTTTTCCAGGACGGCAAGTGGGGCTACATCGACGATTCCGGCCGAATGCTGTTGCCACCGCAGTATGACCAGGCCCTCGATTTCAGTGAAGGGTTGGCCGGGGTCAAGGTGGGCGACTCCTTCGACTACATCGATGTCTACGGTGACAAGATCTTCGGCTCTTCCTATTTCTACCAGGAAGTCGGTTACTTCGAGGACGGCCTGGCGTCGGTGTTGGCTACCGTGCAGGATCTGGGCAACCGTTTTGGCTTCATCGACAAGGCCGGACGCCGAGGCATCGACCTCAACTATGTTGAAGCGCTCGATTTTTCCGAGGGGCGTGCAGTAGTGCGCACCTCCACCCAAGCGCTTAGCTGGGGGCATATCGATACCGCCGGCAATCTGATCGGGCCGGCCAACCATGCCGATGCCCTGCCTTTCTCGGAAGGGCTGGCTCGGGTTTTGGACGCTGTGCAGAGCGGGATGCTGTGGGGGTACGTCGACCGCAACGGCAATCAAGCCATCGCCCCCCAGTTCGCAGAAGCTTTCCCTTTTCGCGACGGTTTGGCAGCGGTAGGAAATGGAGCGCAATTTGCCGGTTTCGGCTTCATCGACCGGAGCGGGACAATGGTCCTGCCGGCAATTTATGATCAGGTCACCAGCTTCTCGGAAGGCTTGGCGGCGGTCAAACAAGCGGCCCAGGACTTGGGTGAAGTTTGGAGCTTAATCGATACCAGCGGAAAGCGGGTGGTTGATCTGGCCCGTCCCAAGGGGAGTCCCCAGATCGAAGAGGTGCGCGCTTTCTCGGGCGGCCTTGCAGCAGCGTGGCTGGATGGCAAGTGGGGTTACCTGGATCACAGCGGCAGTTTCGCGATTACCCCTCAGTTCACCAAGGCCGTGGATTTTCAACATGGCCTGGCCTACGTTCAGCTAGACGGTAAGGAAGGGTACGTTAACTTCACCGGCGGATTCGTCTGGGGCCCTTTCCCCCTGCCGCCGGCTTCTTAGCAGCGCACCCGCATCATGCGTGGGGAAAAAGACACGCTGCAAGAATACCTTCAGCAGCCAATATTGTCCGGCAACAGGTACACAGAGCATAGGAGGCTCGAACGATGAAGAAACGATGGATTGTTTTTTTCCTGATCCCGCTGATGGTGGCGGGTCTGGCAGTGACCGCCAGCGCGGCCACAGGCACGCAGCAGATTGAAGTCGCCTACCGCGACATCACGATCCAGGTGAATGGGTCCCAGATCCAGACCGATGTGGAGCCCTTCATCTACCAGGATCGGACCTTTGTCCCGATCCGTTTCATCGCCCAGTCCCTGGGCAAGATGGTGGCCTGGGACCAGGAGAAAGCGCAAGTGCGGGTGAGCCAGCCGATGGTTTTGGATGAGAGTTTCAACGGCAAAATTATCTACCTCTCCAAAGAGCCCGAGGTCTTCTCGGTGATGCTGGAAGGGAACCCCACCACAGGCTACACCTGGGAAGTAGACAAAGGGTTGGACACCACCGCCCTGGCCTTGGCAGGCGAACCTCTCTTCATGAGCCAAGGGCAACCGGGTATGGTCGGTGCAGGCGGAAATTTCCTTTTTAGTTTCATCACCCAAGGAAAGATCGCCGAAGTCCCCCTGAAGCTGGTCTACCATCGTTCCTGGGAAGACAGCGAGCCGGCCAAGACCTTCACCCTGACGGTACGCATCGACCTCACCCAAAGCGAAGTGACCCTCACTGACGAGGACAGCGGTGGAGCGGCTTACCTCTTCCTCGGTTCGCAGAAACTGGCACTGGTCCTTACCGCCAATCCCTCCACCGGCTATAACTGGGCGGTAAGCGAAATTAACGAGACCATCCTCAAGCAGGATGGCGATCCCGTTTTTACCGCTGACTCGAGCGCTATCGGCTCCCCAGGCAAGCTGGTTTTCAAGTTCACCCCACAAGCCCCCGGTGAGTGCAAGATCAAGCTGGTCTACCAACGCGCCGGCCAAACCAGCGCCGATGACAAGACCTACGAAGTGATGGCAGGGGTCTACTAAACGAATAAACGCCAGACGGTCTTCTTGAACCGCCTAGAATGGACCGGAAGAGCTGGGGTGTTCCCGGCTCTTCCCATTTATGCCCCAGGCGGAACCACCGGCCTCTTCTCCCCGTCCAATCAGAAAAAGCCGACGCCGATCGGCGAGAGAAAGGGGAATAAATAGCGGATGAATAAACGAGTGATCGCCGGCCTGTTGGTATCCGTCTTGGTGCTGGGCTTGGCTTTCGGGGTGAGCGCCGCCACCGGCACGCAGCAGATCGAGGTGAACTACCGGGATATTGCCATCAAGGTGAACGGCCAGGCAGTGGCCACCGATGTGGAGCCCTTCATCTTCCAGGATCGTACTTTCGTGCCGATCCGTTTCATCGCCCAGTCCCTGGGCAAGATGGTAACCTGGGACCAGGAGAAGGCGCAGGTCCGGGTAGCTGAGCCGTTGGTTCTGGACGAGAGCTTCAACGGGAAGATCATATACCTCTCCAAGGAATCCCAGGTCTTCTCCGTTGTCTTGGATGGCAATGCCACTACTGGTTTCATGTGGACCGCCATGGAGTACGACAAGAACCTCCTCGAGTTGATCGGCGGGGATGCAGTCTATACTATGAATAAGACCGGCGACGAGCTTCTGATGGGGGCCGGCGGCGTCTTCAACTTCCGTTTCCTGACCAAGGGGCAAGTTGGCGAGACCACCATCAAGCTCGGCTCAGCGCGCAACTGGGAGACTGTTCCACCCGAGAAGACCTTCGAATTGAAGGTTCGCGTCAACCTGACCGACTCGGTGGTGACTTTGAACGATGAGGACAACGGCGGCGCGGCAACCCTGGTGATGCCGATACAGAAGCTGGACCTTCTGCTGAAGGGGAACCCCACCACCGGCTACAGTTGGGAGATCGTCGGCGCTGAAGGCATGATCCTGGCCTTGCAAGGGGAACCCACCTTCAAACCGGACTCCGATGCCCTGGGCTCTCCCGGTGTCTACACCTACCACTTCGCTCCAATCAAGCCTGGCGTGACTACGGTGATCCTGAACTACAGCAAGGCCGGCGACGACAAACCGACGCAGACCTACCAATTGCTGGTCGGCGTCTTCTAGTTATTTCCACCTGACAGGGAATAGTGAAAATGGGGACAGATTTCAAATCTGTCCCCATTTTCCATTAGGGCTACCTCCTGCGGATTCCGGATAGTTGCGCTCCCTGGGTGAAGAGGCCGATCACAGCCAGCCCGGCCAGGATCACCCAAAAGGCTGTAGAGCCAAGATTGACGTAGTAGGAGATACCTATGAGAAAATTGAAAGCACCGAACAGGGAAGACAGGACGATGATCCCCCAGTCGAAGAAGATCAGCACCAGGATGGCGCAAACAACAGCGATTACCACCGACCAGATGGTGAATGGATCACCGCTTAATATCCCGAATTGCGGCAGGATCGAGGACGCCAGTGACCAGCCGACAGCGAAACCGACCAAGGCGCCGGCCAGCCGTACCAGCACGGCTGCCAACCCCGCCAGGATCAAACCCAGCGCCACTCCGGCGACAATTCGCCCCCAGTCCGGCCAGCCGGCCATAAACGGAATCGTTCCGGTCAAGTTATACCCCACCAAGAACCCGGTGATGGCAGCGAAGAGCCAGAACAGCCGCCTGCCCAGGAAAACTCCCAACAGACCTCCAACGATTCGGATAATCGGTTCAAACATGCCTCTCCTCCTTTTATGAAGTCCTGGCCGCGGGGATGATCAGGTAAGCATTGCTGATTGCAGATTGTAGATTTTTAATTGGAAAGCTTTCAAATCAGCAATCAAAAATCCAAAATCAGCAATCTTTTCAACCAGATCCATCCCTTCAAGCCGCCCCTCTATTGTAGCAGGACATGCTGCAGAACCGCCTGCGGAAGCTTGTCTGGTTTCACACTTTTAGCTGTGATTCTTCCTACTTCTTGTCTCCAGCATCCTCGTCTTTGCCAGAAATTCTCAGGAGATGTAGCGGCCTTTTCTAAATTTACCCAGCGTCGATAATCCCTTTCTGACATCATTCCTCTTCCCCGGCTTGCTGTGCTCCTGAGGGCCGAGGGAACGGCGGGATTGTTCCACAATGATCAACCGAACGTATGAATAAATGTAAAGAGGACGAAACATTTGCCTTGCACGACTTATTTACTATGAGGTCGTGGCTTGGCAAACAATCGGAACAACAGCTTACGAAGGGGCCAGCAAACCGCCAAGCCGATCGCTAGACAAAAAAAACGATTGCCGACCACTTGCGAAAGAACGGGATTCGTTATTCTGCTCGCCAACCACGGTAGGAAATCAATGGCAACAAGACTTCCTACGTAAACCACGATGCCCACCAGAAAAGCTTTCCATAGCAGCCTTGGGATCGGATCGATCTTTTCCTCACCCTCCCGCATGAGCAAATATAAAATAAAACCGAAGGTAAAATAGGAAAAATGCCAGTCGATCTTCGTAAGATATTCCATCTCCCAGATTACCTATTTTCCCGTCCAAATACGGAGGGTTGCCTGTTTATCGTTTCGCTTATTCCATCTTGCCGAGATCGAACGGCACTTCCTGATTGTCTGTGGGGGTGGTGAATTCGAGGATGATCTTGGCATCCCGGGGGATCTGGGTCGTGTTGTAAACCCATACACAGGCGCCTCTGTACTTCATGCCGGGGTATTTCTCGGTCGTGAAATCGTTTAGGAACCATTGGGCAAACGTCTCTTCCGAATCGAACGGATCAAGCACTGTCCCGTTCTCCATTTTCATCCGGGAGGAATAATGGTTTTCGAAGAAATTCTCGTCGTTGCTGTAGATAATGGTGATCGCCCACAGATAATTAGAGGACACAACAGCGTTCTTTTTTATCTCTTCGAAAGAGGGCGGGGTCTCTCGGTAGTCCCGGTTCCAATAGATATCGTCGAATAACTGCGCAAAAGGGGTCAACACGAAGGTCATTCCGTACAGAGAAGGGTCGAAGGTCCCCTCTTCGGTCACAGGGGAACCGTAATGCGAAACGATGAACTGCTGAAAATCTGCAGTTGAGATGCAGTTCCCCCGTTCAAGAACGTCCTGGATCTGGTCATCGCTAAGCATCCAGGCAGGAACCAGTGTGGGGGTTTTCGGTAGTGGAGGCATGAGCTTGGTCCGGCCGTAGCTGACCATAACCGTTTGGTCGTGGGCGTTCCAACTGACGGCTGCCCCCAGGTTCTCGCTGACGAAGCGGACGGGGACGAAGGTGCGGTTGCTCTCGATGACCGGCGGAGCGTCGAGGGTTTTCTCCAAATCGTTGACCTTTGCTGTGTTCTTGCCAATCCACAACCAGATGACGTTCTTCTCCAGTTCAATGGTGACTTTCTGCTCTTCCTGCACCTAACCTACCTTGGCTCCCATCGACTCGGCGATGAAGCGCACCGGCACGTAGGTGCGGCTGTCGCGGATGAAAGGAGCGGCGTCGAGGGTGCTGGTCTCGGAGCCGATCTGGGCTTCGGTAGAACCGATGGTGAGGATGATCCTCACCTCGGGGGATTCGCTGTCGCTTGCGCTGGGGGTGGCGGCTTGAACGGGTAATGTCAGAAGAGAAAGCAAAGCGAGGATCAAGAGAATCCGTAATTGCCTGATAGGAATAGTTCTCATCTCGTTACCTCCACGATAGGCATTCTGATGGCCTCTTTTTTATACCCATGGTGCACAGCCTCCTACTGATACTGAGAACATCTAGCCATATCAACGACAAAACGGTCAAGAGAATAGGTTACAGCACCGGATCACCTGCGTATCTAGGAAGGCGGAGATACGGCGATCCGATCCAAATGAAGGTCCCCTCCCCCTAGCCATGGTTGCCAAACGAAGAGATGGGAGTCGAGGAACCTGGCATCGGTGGGAACATTGAGCTTGATCAAACTATGTGCGCCATCGTCATGAAAGCGCAGAAAAAAAACCCCCTTATCCGTACCGAAATAGAGCAAATTGGGTTCCGGCCAAAGCGCAAAATCAGCAACGTCTGGAAGAGTAAGGACAGGTTGAAGCGGTCCTCGATTATGGGAAATAGCTAAGCCAGCATAGGCTGACTGGTACCGCGGAACCCATTGATCTTCCAGAGAGAACCAGAAAAGAACATCATCGCCCATCATACAGAGGGGTTTGATGAGTTCGTTATTACCCACATAGAGATATTGCTCCGTCTCTGTGTCGAAGGCCCATGTTTCCATGAGATAGGATCCGCTTTGCTTGGCTCGGAAAAAGATGAACCGGTCCCACTGGAAAGTCCAGCCCGGCTCTTTCCAAACAGGAGAAGGCGAGGCGATCTCGCGGAGCGGTTGAAATGAGAGGGGCGGAGAGATCCACCTGGGATTCCAGCCACTCCCCGAAAGAACCCCCAGGCGAGCGTTTGAACCTTTCTGATCCCAGAAGACCGGATCATTCTTCCACCAGCCTGCCCAAATCGCGACTTCTGGGCTTCGGGTGATTTGCTGAGAATCGAAGTCGATCAGAGTAAATCCAGGCCAGTCAGAGGCGATATAGACAGCTTTTTTTAAATTGGGAGCCCAAAACAGCATTCGATCCCGAGAGAGCTCCAGGGATACTTCGAAGAGCTTCTCGAGCTTCCCTTGAAAATCTATCCGATAAAAGCACTGACTTCGTTCGTCGTAAAATTGAACATGCTGGCCGTCGCTCTCGATTCCGATGCCATTCAGTGGCTTGAACCCTGGCACGTAAATGGACTGAGATTCAGGTGGATAAAGGAAACCCCAAGCTATTGCCTCCTCATCAGAAGGCGTGAGCGATTGGAATAGTACCGTAGATGTGCTCGTGAAGAAGAAGGGCTCTGGGGAAGCAGGGATTTGTTGAGGTGGGGGGACACACCCTCGATACAACAGGAGGGAGGCAAATAACCACACAATCAGCACGACTCTCACCCGGTTCATGGAGCCGTTCCCCCCTGCATCCAATCCTTGGGGGCGAAATGAGGAGATCCCAGGGGCAGACCGAGTCCCATGAGCGCATCAATAAAGGAAGGGAAGTTTGATCCGAAAAATATGATGCTCATCGTATCCCCATAATGCATAATCGGGACCTAGCGTCATGTTATTAAGGAAAGGGACATCGAAAACGGATCCCAGCTTTTTCGGCAATGCGCCAATCGGCTTAATCGAAGCGCTGTAAATATCCTCGATGGATATCTGATTTCCCAGAGTGCAGACAAAAAAGTCCTTGCTGATCCAACCGAGCATACGGAATTCCATCGAAATGTCAGTATCTTCCAAGGCGAACAACAATCGCGATCGTTGATCTGAAAGCAGGTATAGATATTGTGGCCAGATTTTGATGACAGGACGATCGGTGGTTTTGTCGAAACCCATTAGATTTCCGCCCTCAAGGTATAGTAGGCAGTCTTCGAATCCCGATAACACAGAATATTGGAATCGGCAGAACAACGATGACGAAAAATCGAAGCACCAGGTTGTGTCATCCTCCGGGATGAAGAAGAAGCCTTTTGGGGTGACGATTGGATTAGAGTAGTCGCCATCTGGAATCTTGACCGGGCAACTCGGGGAGACATCGATCGATTGCCAGATGGTGGCTGAAGCAGTGGTGATGATTCGTGCCCCATAGCCAATCCGATTCCAGAAAAGCGGGCTTTCATCCAGGGGGCGCCATCCGATAAATCTCGTTTCCGTTGGGCATTTCGTAATGGCATCGGCACTGAAGTCGATCAGGTAACTATCCAACGGCCATCGATTCCTTGTTAGTGACTTTTGCCAGACAATCGCTTTTGTCCGGCTTGGAGACCACTTTACTGTTCCGTCGTGTAAATAAAATGGAAAATGATGGGTGAGCAACTGTTTCAGTATTTGACTCGTGGTTTGATAACAATAGAAACCGCCATTGAAATCATTGTAGAAAAAGACCTTATTCTCGGGTCCAACGGCGACATTGGTAATTTTCGTCAACGGATCTTCCCAAGTGAAGACGGTCTCCGGTTCCGATAGTCTAGGCGGAAGCTTCTCCATTTCATTCATGGCGTTCAAGAGCATGTAACTAGAAGGAGGACGGATTGTCTGAAATGGCGTCGGAGTGAATGTGGATTGCGTCGGAGTCATTGTCTGAGTGGTGGTTTCTTCCTGTATTGGGGCAGGAGCTGCGCAGGATGAAAGCGATGTCAGCAAGACTACCATTATGAAGATTGAAATACCTAGAAAAGTGGATGCTCTCACATTCCTATTAATGGACATCCGATTCTTGTAGCTCCCCTCACATCATTGTCTATCATAAGTATATCCATATTTGCACCGCCAGGTTGCTCCCATCCCAGAGATAGGAAGAAGTCAATCCTCCCGCCACCTTGCCTATCCGCTGTCCCACTCCGTTGTATGAATAGCCGGCCACGGTGGAGCCCCCCTGCACGATCCCAGTGAGGTGGTTGAGGGTATCGTAAGTGTAGGTGGTGGTGTTGGAAGGACCCACCTTGGTCTTAACATTGCCGTTGTCGTCGTAGCTGTAGCTGGTGGTTTTCCCAGCCGGGTCGATGACGCTGGTCAGGCGGTTGGCGTTATTGTAGTCATAGGTTGTGGTCTGGGTAAGGGAGCTGCCGTCGTAGTAGCTGAGGGTAGGGGAGACGGTGCGGATCAACCGCCCGGCATCGTCGTAGGTATTGCTGCCGAGGAGGCCCAGACTGTCTGAAGAGGAGAGCTGCCGCCCGCAGGCATCGTAGGTAAAGCTGGCGCTGTTCCCCAGGGTGTCGGTCAGCGAAAGCAGCCAGCCCAAGGTGTTGTAGCTGTAGCTGGTCTTGGCTCCGGCCTTGTCGATGGTGTAGGCCACCAGGCCGCGGGAGGTGTACGAGGTGGTGACAGTGTGCCCGCCCGTATCCTCCACCTGGGTGCAGTTGCCGTAGTTGTCGTAGCTGTAGGTGGCGGTGAGGGTGACCCCCCCGGTCAGCGGTTGATCGTCGCGGATCAGTTGCCCGTACTCGTCGTAGGTGCAGGTCGATGTGTGTCCCAAGGGATCGATGGCGCGGTTCACAATAATCGGTGATCCACTTATTCCGCCGTTGGACAAGAGCGCAGGACAAGCAGAACGGATAAGGAAACGACCAGCAACCTCTTTGTCAAACCCATGATGCACAACCCCCTGATGATGATAAAAAGATTCACCCATATCCATAATCAGTTTGTCAAGAGGGCGAACTCGTATTTTTATTCGCGTCAATTTGCAGAGTCGCGATAGCGGTCGCCGTAGTAGAGAAGATTGATGCTGGATTGAGGCATCTGCATCGCACCAGGATCCGGATCAGCCTTCATCCTTGGTAACTGGCCGGCAGACCCGTTTTCAGGCCACTGCAGCGAGGAGGGCCGCTCCTGGCTGTTGTAGAAGCTAGAAGCACTAATTAAGAGCGTACTCTGGGAAAGCGCCGGATCACCTGCGCAACCTAGGGAGGCGGAGACACAGCGATCGAGCTAAATGAAGGCCCCCTCCATCCGCCCAAGATTGCCAAACGAAAAAATGGCTCGGATCAAGGAGCCTGGCAGTGTCAGAAACGTTGAGTTTGACCAAAATAAAACTGAAGACCTGAACATCCCACTCCAAATATCAAGTCATCTTCAGAATCATTGTCTTCCCTTCTTATCGAGTTTCATACCGTCGATGGTCTCGGGCCAATGACCAGATCACTCTCACCCGGTGTCTTCCCAGCGATCGCAGCGCTTGATTATGCTTTTTCCCTTCCGCTTGTTTCTTCTCGTAGTAGCGGTGGGATTCTGCCACCTTCCAGGCATGGTGGGCCACTGCCACCATCATCGCGGCTTTGTTTCTGGTATTGACCTGCCAGGCGGTCCTGGATCTCTTCTGCCAGGTGGAGATCACCGCGGCATAGCTCTTCCCCACCCCCTTACTCTTCAACAAACTCTCTGGGCGCATGGCAGCAAGTTGTCGCAGGGAAGGACGGGCGGTCAGGAAATGCAGATACCAAAGGTTGTCGACACTGCCGGCCAAATCGACCAGGCCGGGAGCCGCCGATTGCAGATCGGCCTGCCTGCGGTTCTGGATTCTGACCTTTTCCAGCACCAACTGGCGACGTCTCCGGCTGAGTCGCTGAGAGTCTGGTTGACCGAGTTTCCTTGTTTCACCTCGGTCATCACGCGTCGCTGTTCCGGAAGGTGGGGAGCTCACCGCATCAGCTCCACGATCTGGCGGGCATCGATGGCATCGGTCTTGGCCGGACCGGAAAAGAGCTCTTTGAAGCGAGCCCGTTTCCGGTTGTTGATGTTGAGCAGGGGATACCCTTTCTGGCCGATCCATTGGTCGAGAGGCCGGGCATCGCCGTTGAACCCTTCCATCCCGATCACGATCGGCAGTTTGAAGATGGATGCGAAGCGCTCGAGCTCCGAAAAGAGGGCGCCAAAGCCGCTGGCGGTATGGGGAATGCTGAACTCTTGGAGAATGTCTCCGTTGGATCGAGCCACGGCCACCCGGTGTTGACGGCAGCCGACGTCGATCCCGACTGAAAGCCGCTCCTTCATGATGGGGGGTCCTCCCTTTACGGATGGATTGAGGGTCTATCGTCCCCCGTCTCGTCTATCAACAGAGCCACAGTCACCAGGGACCGGCACCATCCCAGTGGACGTCACGGGATGACAAAAGAGAACAGGGGCGGCCATAGACTCCGGTCAATTGGCAGGGTCGAGTGAATCCAGTCACCTGGATCACGGACCCCGTGAGCCACACCCCTGCAGGCAATAGGATACGCTATTCGATGCAGGGGATCTCGTTACCCTCTAAAATCCGATGATAGACCCCATTATTCTCAGACAAATCATCGCGATCGCAAACAACGAATCGAGTCGTCTGACCCTTCGATTGATCTGCACCCCGTTGGGTCTTCAGGGAGGCAGAAGGAAAGCTTGCTCGTTTACCTCCCGACTCGCCACGACTTTTCTCTCCTAAGGACCAGCATTGCTCCCCCGAGGAGGGCCAGCACCAGCAAGCCAAGGCCCCAGGGACTCAAGCCGGGCATGGCGATCGGATCACCGGCCAGGGCGAA
>Ga0247841_10000624_pt1 | contig 89643 bp, 103 predicted proteins | sample LaCruzMarch2015__2_FD_192410 | JGI IMG/M metagenome (GOLD analysis project Ga0247841, IMG submission 192410) | Freshwater microbial communities from meromictic Lake La Cruz, Castile-La Mancha, Spain - LaCruzMarch2015_18m | ecosystem: Environmental > Aquatic > Freshwater > Lake | place: Spain...
TCTCCTTGATGATTCAATAAAATTGCTGTGTGATTCCTTTTTTCGCTTGGAACCGCATCAGAAGTTCCCAAAAAAGTTATTTTTACCATAGTATAAAGAAGCAAAAATCATTTAATAATTTATCTAGTACCAACTAGTGCAAACAAAATGAACCTTACGAAAATTTAAAGGTAAACGCTTATTATTTTTTCAGGGCAGTTGATGCCGGAGAAATAAAAATTATGGTGTCCCCTCTTAAAAAGGTTAAACCAAGGTTTCTTTTAATTTCATTGCTTTGCATTTCTTTGGTGTTGTCTAGGACCAGGTTTATATGAATGTCAAAAGCTAATAAAGTTCCCACAAATTGTTTGTCCCCTTTCGTGTGGACAAGAACTTCGTTGCCTTTTGAATGATTCAACAAATCCAAAGGTCTCTCAATTCCGCTAACCATAATCTCTTTTTGCATATTGTGTTTATAAAACTTGTTATAGTTTTTTGCATAGATACTTAACGAAAGGTATTTAAACAAAAAATAAAAGATTCATATATGAACAAAGGGAGAAAAATTTCTGGAGGCAAATATATTGCTAATAAGAAGAAGAAATTCTACGAAGTAGCAGGGCAAAGAAGAATAGTTAAGCTAGGCGAAGAAAAAAGAAAATCAAAAAGAACAAAGGGTGGAAATATTAAAACTTTCCTTCTTGGAGCAAAACATATTAATGTTTTAACAAAAGCAAGCAAACAAAAGAGAGCAGAGATAAAAAATGTTTTAGAAACTCCTTCAAACAGATTCTTAGCAAGACAAAACGTAATTACAAAAGGTGCAATTCTAGAAACAGATTTAGGAAAAGTAAAGGTAACAAACAGACCTTCTCAAGAAGGAGTAATTAACGGCGTTTTAATAGAATAAAAATTATTTTTTCTCAAATAAAGCGATAATTCCCTCTGAATAGACATATTTTTAAAGTTAATTTTAGTAATAAATAAATGAGTATGAATGATTACTTAGAAAGGATTCAAAGATTGAGAAAGAAAAATCAACAAATTATACATCCAAATAATATTAATAAAAAGGGGGGGGAAGAAGAATCCCGTATACAAAAAATCTATTCTAACGTGGCAGAAGGGAGAAATATTTATAGAACTATTAAGAGAGATAAAAATGATCTTGAATATTTGAAGATGGGGCACGAAATTTTGAAAATGAACCCTGAGGAAATTGAAAATCTTTCTCCAAAAGAGTATGTGACTTACAGAGCCATTGCTAAAAAACTTCTAAATAAAAATTTTGGATATCGAGGAGCACAGATTTACGAAAAAATTGGAAAAGGTTATGTGGCAATACCAAAATTATTGAATGAGTTAGAGAAAATTCAAAAAGAAGGTAAAGAACTTTCCCCTTCCGATATTCTGATAGTAGAATCCTTTATCGAAAGAAACTATCAAAAACCAAAAAAAACTGGAAACCTAGAAAAAAGTGTGGGAGTCACTGGAGCTATCCTAGGATTTGGGGGAGCAATTTTATCTTTATCATTAAATGTAACAGGAAATGCTATTGGAAATATTCCAACTAATTCATTTAATTTTATTGGGGTTGTTTTTCTAGAAATGGGTATTGCTTCTGCAGCTCTTTTAATGATGAGAGATTAATTCTAGAATAAAGATTATTCCCTCGATAAAACTTTATTTTTACTACTTTTTAAGAGCACAACTACCTGCTTTGCCCTTAAACCTTGATTTGCCTTAAAACCTAAATTTATTGCCTTAGAACCCCTGAAAAAATAAGAAAAATGAAGCTAATACCGAAAAAGTGGAGAATAGTGTCACAAAAAGGATTATAATAATATTTATGAACATAGAATCTTGCAACTTCTTATGAACGACCAAGACAAAAAAAGTATAATGGTTGATGCATGTGTTTTTATCAGAATTATTTTGCAAGAGACAGATTTTGAAAAATGCGAAGAGTATCTTAAAGAAATAAATGATAATGGAGACATTATTTGTGTTACCGCAGGAATAATTCATGAAAATGGGAGACCACCTATTCCAATAAGAGATTTATTATTCTGTTCCTGCATAAAAGCATACAACAATTTTTCTGGAAGAAGAATATCTTCTGATTTGCAACATGCAAAGAGCATGGGGTTAATACAAAAAGTTCCACACTATAATACCCTTCTTGCTTTCATGAATAATGAATTTCTTACAGAAATATTAAATAAATTGATTACGATGACTGCTCTTCCATTAAAAAGTGTAGAAACAGATTTTGCTTTGGATTCAAGTGGTTTTGGAAGTTATCAATATGAACGTTGGGTAAGAGTAAGATTTCAAAGAGTGCTAGGACATGAATATTCAAAAAGAAATTATGTAAAGGCACACATTGCAGTAGGGACAACAACACAAATAATAACAGCGATAGAAGTAACCACTGGGACTTCTTCTGATACAAAACAACTTCCGTTTCTTGTTAATAAAACTCATGAAAACTTTGAGCCAAAAAGATGGACAGCAGATAAAGCTTATTCAAGTAGAAAGAACATGCAGTTAATTGGAAGTCTTGAAGCAATTCCTTTTATAGCATTTAAAAATAATGCAACAGGTACTTCAAAGGGATGCCCAATTTGGAATGCAATGTTTACTTATTTTCAAATGTACAGAGAACAATATGATAAATTCTATCACAGAAGAAGTTTGGTTGAGTCTACTTTCAGTTCTGTAAAAAGAAAATACGGAGAATTTCTAAGATGCAAGAATTTTGAATCACAAAAAAATGAAGTTATACTAAAATGTATATGCCATAACATTGCAACTCTAGTTGAAGAAATTTATCAGAACAATATAAACGTTAAATTTAATTCTATTAAAAGTTTATAGGCAGAAACAATTCTTGCCTTAAAACCCCATTACTATTAAGGCAAAGTAACAACTACCAAAAGCTTTAAAAAGGGGAAAGATTTATAAATCTTACGGAAACAACACTTTCTAAAAATGGCTGGAATAAAAAAATGTCCTGAATGTGAAGGCATACATCTAACATACGATCCTCAAAAAGGAGAAATAATCTGTAATGACTGTGGTCTTGTGGTGGAAGAAAAGATGGTAGACACAGGAATAGATATGCAGGGTAAATTTGATAAAGACGAGAAAAAAGGAAGAAGTGGTGCCCCTATAAGCATGCAGAAATATGATAAAGGGCTTACAACTAATGTTGGAGAGATTTCTGATATATACAAACTAGAACCAAGACAAACAAGAAAATTCTTAAGATTAAAAAAATGGCAAGAAAGAGTTTCAACAAGCATAGAAAGAAACCTTAGACTGGCCATGGCTGAACTAAGAGTTATTGCTTCTTACTTATCTCTTCCAAATGTGGTAAGAGATGAAGCTTCTAGGATATACAATTATGTTCTGCAAAGAGGACTAATAAGAGGAAGAAGTATGGAATCAGTAATAACTGCTTGCCTATACGCTGCTTGCAGATCCTATAACATTCCAAGAACACTAGATGAGATGTCAACAGCATCAGATGTGGAAAGAAAAGAAATTGGAAGAACCTATAGATTCATAATAAGAAAATTAGGAATAACAGTAAAACAAAGTTCTCCAAAAGATTATATTTCAAGATTCTCTTCTGTATTAAAGTTATCTCCAAAAACACAGAACGATGCTCTGAAAGTTCTGAAACAAGCAGAAGAAGTAGAGTTGACTTCTGGTAGAGGACCTGCAGGAATTGCAGCAGCTGCATTATACGTAGCTGCTCTTATGAATGATGAGAAAAAAACTCAGAGAGAAGTTGCAGATATTGCAGGAATAACAGAAGTTACAATAAGAAATAGATATAAGGAATTAATAGAAAGATTACATTTAGAAGATAAAATAAAACAAAAAGAAAAAGACGTAGTTAAGAAAAAATAGATACAATTTCTAATAAAATTGCATAAAGAAAAAGTAATCTTTTTCATAAAGTCCTTGTTCTACTGCGGAGATAATTTCTAAAGAAATTACATAAAGAAAAAGATGTAGTTAAAAAGAAATAATTTTAATAAAAGATAATTCTAAAACTTTTTATATGCTGATTTCTGGATAATTTAATAGTATGCGATTTCGCCAGAGGCAATTTGAAATCGCCGTTCAGTATTTTGAGGATATTCAAAAAGAACCAGCGGGTTCTTTTTATGCGGAAGTGCCGGAGTGGTCAAACGGGCTTGGCTAAGGACCAAGTGGCTTAGTGCCTGCAGGGGTTCGATCCCTCTCTTCCGCATAATTTTAATCTTATTTAAAAAAGAACATAAATGATTATAAATATAAAAGACTCATAAAAATAATGAAAATTTCAACTGCAGTAAAAGGACTTGCTTTAATTCTTTTGACAAATAATCCCCCTATTAATTCCATTGTTCCAGAAACAAAATATTCTTTCACTAAACCTGCTTATGCTCAAGAACAAGTTGTTAGAAATAATCAATCAGAAGTAAAAGACGGAATATTATATCACACTGTACAAAAAGGAGAGAGTTATGAATCTATTGCCAATATGTACTGGAATTCTCCTCAAGAATCAATTAGAATTAGAAACCTCAATCCAGGAGTTCATCCTCTTACATTAAAAACTGGACAGAAAATTAGGGTAAAGATTATTCAAACTCTAGAACAAATTCAAAGAGGAGAAAAAAGAAAAGCGATTGTTTATCATACTATACAAAAGGGGGAAAATTATGAAACGATTGCTGATTTATATTTTATTACTCCTCAAGAAACAACTAGACTTAAAAGATTAAATCCCGATGTCAATCCCAACAATCTAAAAGTTGGACAAAAGATTAGAGTAATGGTAACTGATGATAGAGATATGAGAATATTAATAAGAGAGAGATAATCAATTAACTACAAGAAGGATTCCATATTACATAAACTGGTTGTTTATTTATGCTCCAATCATATTCATTGTAGGCATAAGATTTACAATAATTTTCAGTACACCCTTTATCCCCTCTATAAACTCTAGGACCAATCCAATCAAAGACTTTTGCTTTTTGATATTCTTTCCCTTCTACCCATTGAATAAAAATAACTGAATGCGCAGCACCCTCATTATAGACAAAATCAACTCTATCTCCTGGAAGAATTTTCTTTAAAACATCGTCATAAGAAAGGGTAGAACTCGTATCTATACAACTTGTAGGAGATACAAATAGAGGGGAACTTATTGTAATTGTTTGAGAACTTCCATCTCCAACTAAAATATTATATTTTGTTCCAGATATTGCAGAATAAATACATGGTAGTTTCTGCTCACAAGAAACATCAGTATAAGCACGCATTACTGCAGTATAACAACTGAAAACATCTTCTTTTTTAACAATAGCACCATTTAAATCTGCAGCAGATGCCAATATTTTTGTTCTAGTTGGATCAAGCGTTCCCTCTGACGTAACCCCTAGTGAAACTGCAGTTTGAGAAGTTCCTGTTAGAGTATTATATACCTTCAAAACGTTTCCAGCATATTCTTTTTGTTCTTTAACTAATCCAGCACACTCATCAAGACTCTTCTGATAACAAATTCCTTCATCTTTTTTAAATTTTGTGGGTCCAGCATTATAGGCTGTTATCCAATTAGTCCAATCATTTTTATCTGAATTTGAAATTAAATAAACATCTCTTAAACATGCAAAATAACAAGTACCCATCATGATATTCGTTTGAGGGTCTGTTTCCCAGAATGCCCCATAATACTTAGAACAGTTTGGTTCACACCTCCCTTTATCCGGATCAATCATATCTTTCACCGCAGTTGCTTCCATTAATTGCATAAGTCCTTTTGCACCTGGTTTACTAGTTGCACTTGAATCCCCCTCACTTTCAACATAAATTAGAGATTGAATTAAATTTTTTTCTACACCGAAAGTCTTTGAAGCTAATTCAATGTGTGCATCATAATAAGTTGAAATCTTTTTGAGAGTATAATCATTAACTGGGAAGCTATTTAATGCCTGACCATGATTTACTTGAGCTACAGAAGCCGTCACTCCCACACATAAATTAGCATATTTGCTCTTCAATAAATCAAAAACCTCTTTCATAGTTTGTGCAGGTACGGGAGAACCTGTGAATAAAGAATATAAACTATTCCCGAATCCAGCCCCGATTATTGTAGCATATTCCTCAGGTTCAATCAAATTATTCTTCTTGAGTTCCTCAATAAAAATTTTAGTTGCATCAATAGAACAACAAGCTTTATCAGTAGGAATAAATGTACTTTCCCTCTTGATTGCATCCAAATAAGATTGAGCCTTTGCTAATCCTTGAGTAGAAGTATCTTTTGGTACGCAAACAGAGGTTGTATCTAGAATGGATTTGGAAAGAGATTCTTTAGCAAGATTTTCTGGCTTTGTTGCAATCGATCCATAAGCATTAGCCCTCAAAAGATAAAGTTTTCCTTTCTGTGCATTCATAAAAACTTTTTCTAAAATACTATTTACCAGAGTTATTTTAATTTCAAAATCTTTTTCTTTTTCTATGGCCGCTACATTCTCAGAGAATTGACTCTCAGTTAAATAGTTCTTTTCTGCCGCCAGTTGTTTCAAGAAATCATCTGTTAAACTTTTCAAAACAGTTTCAGCACTTGAATTAAAATTAACTGCTGATTTTACACTCTCTTTATCAAGCCAGCATTTCAAAGTTTTCTCACCACAATAACCTACTGAAACCCATCTAGGATTTGCAGCATTTTTATCCGTTGAAGAACCAGGATTATCAGTTGCACAAATTCTTATTATTCCTCTATTGTATATCTTAGGATTAGCAACCTCATCAATTGCTCCTTCTATATTTGTAGTTGCTAAACTCCACGCACTCGGAGTTCCTGAAACACAAGTAGATTCTGAAGTTATTCCCGTTTCATTTGCTTGTTCTTTTACATACTGATCAGCAACGAAATCTAGAGCAAAAGAAGTTGAAGTCTGCCCAAATCCACATTCTTCTTGTCCATTAATAGTTATACACATTTTTTTATATCCAGACACGGCAGTAAAATCCTTCGTCTGTGTTTCTTTTCCATTTGGTTCAATATATCCTGTTGCAACAACAAGTTTGGTCACAGTATCTTGATAAAATGAACTCTCTGCAACATCAGTCAAATAAACTTGATAATAAACTCTTGATTTCTGGCCCGCATAAATATGATAAAATACTTTATATTGAGAGATAGCCGGATTCGTTGCTGTAGTGTAAGATATTTCTTCAAAGCTTCCAGTAAATTGTGGAGGAGAATCTGCGTTTGTTAGTGAATCAATTATTTTTCCTCCATCAGGATATGCTCCAGAAATATAAGTTTTACAAACCTGATCTGTAACTCCCTGAACTATTTTTGTTTTAAAAGAAGTAAATGCTTCTGCGGAGTAATACTGAGCAAAATAATCTGCGGATTTTCCTGCAGTTGTCCAAGCATTCTGAACATTCAAATACTCTCCTCCTCCTCTAGAAGACTTTCCCATCATTAATTCTATCGTCTTTGGGATAATCATCTTCGCCAATGGAAGAGCCTGTCTCCAGACTAATTCACACATATGAACAGAATATATTTGATCACAAATCCCAGTCATTTGTCCTGTTTCTAAATTATTTTGTAAACAATCTCTATAAGCTTCCAAAACAGAAAGGAAACTATCTATTCCTGCTTTTATTCCTGAAAGACAAATAGGAATGTAAATATCCCCCCCTGTACCAATAAAATTTGGAAGACATAAAACAATACTTCCTAAAATTCCAGAAGCAACAACATCTTTTACAGTATATGTTCCTCCATAATTGCATCTGCTTGAAGGACAAATAACCGGGTCACATACATTAAATAATATTTTACAATCTTCAGGAGACATAAAATTAGTGCATTGCATATCGGGGTTATTTGCTGCAGGAGCACCCATTCTAACCTGTTTAGCATTTGGCCCAAGATAAAATGCATCGTTTGTAGGTCCACCTAGACATTTCTTTTGTGCTGCTTCAATAACCTTCGTGGCCTCTGCAACTAACTCACTTGCTTTCTTTGCATCTAATCCCCCTATCTGATTAAGAGGTTGTCCCGTATTCAAATTTATTCCAGTACATTTATCATTACCTTTTCCATTTTCTTCTATTCCTCCTTCCCATACATTACATAAAGAATAACTCATGACTTTTCCAGAATCTTGGAAAGAAGCAATATTTCCCCCTATAGGAAGATTTTGAGATATAGCAACATACCATCCTGTTTTAGTATTAACAGGAGCAATCGAAGGATATCCTTTGTAAGGAGCAGTATCATAACATCTTAATAATGGACCTTGAATAGTGCTACCAAGAGAACCCTTGTATTCATTTGAATATGATCCTTCATCCACAAGTACAAAACTAAGTAGGTTTCCTATGTCAGTAGTTTCTTTTGCATTTAACATCTTCTTTGCATTAATATCATATAAATTTTTAATAGAATATCTTGTTCCTTGTTTATTTAAAAGGGCAAGATAATATTTTCCATTATCGGTAGTAAAAGACTGAGCAGGTGTAGATTTTTCAATCCCATACTGTTTACAAATCTCATCTCCAGGAGAACATATATTAATGTCTCCCATCAAATCCCCATACTTTTTACCAAAATAGTCCCCAGTCTTAGAATCTTTAACAGTAGAAATAAAAGGTATCTGACTATCAGGAATATTTGTAACCCCTGAGGCTTTTATGGCATTTTTAGATTCAAGTTCCTGTTTATTAGAAGAAAAAACTTCTGCAAGAGTTTTATCTAAACTTGTCTTAGGTAAATCTAAATTTAATCCAGAGCTTTTTAATCTTGCATAAAGTTGAATATTTTTCAAATCTTCTACTGAAACTTTATTCGCATCTATCAAGGGAATAATTTCTGAGATAGGGATATTATCATTTCCCACTTTAAAAGTTTCTTTTGAAATCCCATTAAGCTCAGAAGAAACTTGTTTAGATAAATCTTTTTTAAGACATTCAGTATCCCAAACCTCTTCAAAGAAAAGTCCTTTTCCTTTATTTTTACACTCTGGCTTAGCCACCTGGATTCCTTTTATTATTTCATCTTGGGCATTCATGGTTTGAGTGGTTTTTTTAACAGCTTCCTCAATCTTAGCATTATTTGCCATAATACATTCATTAGGATTTGTATAAACGCTATTGCCATTATCTGTATCTTTTGTTTTTTTGGCAACCATGTCTGCACATTTCGCATTCCAACCTCCACTATCCATCATAACTTTTTGTCTTGCAATTGATGCTCCTCCAGTATTACTTACAAAATTCTTCATCGTTAATGCCAAACCAGTAGCAAGACAAGCACCCTTCATGCCTTCGACAACTTTTGTTAATTTGTCATTTATTCCTCTCCAATCGGAAATTGTTTTATTCAATGAAACTATTCTTTCTTTTACTTGTTCTGGAGAGAGTTTAATGCTTCTCTGTTCTATTCCAATATTAAAACTAAAATTTGATTGTGTTTGGGCCCTATTTATTGCTGCTATGACAGAAACTTTTGCATTCTTTTTTTCATAAATCTCTACTATTTCAAAAGTGTACTCTGTAGCAAAAGAACTAGGAAATCCTTTTTTCAAAGTTTCAGTATTGCCGCTGTAGAGAGAAGTAAGGTAAGTATCGACAACTCCTACCTTCGGTCTGTTTATGTTTATTTTAATACTATCCCCCTCTATTGAAACAAGTTGAACATATCTAACACTCTCTTCTGGTTTAGAAATATCATTCAAAAAATTTGTTTTGCCTTTTGTCAGGTCAATGAATGATGAACTTCCAGAACGAGTTACTTTCAATTTTACCCCATATTCTTCAAAACTTGGTTCTCTAACATCCATCAAAGAAATTCTTTTTTGATTTGAATTTATAGAAAGGTCTTTAGTTGAAGATGTTGCACTTGAAAGCCTTGAAATATCTTGACAAATCTTCTTTGTTGGAATATATTTTTCTTTTTCAAATCCAGCAGGATAAGTGGATTTAAATTCAGTACACAATCTCTTAACTTCTTGATACTGATTTAATATAAATGCATAATTTATATTATTGGAAAAAGATTCTTCTCCTAAAACAAGAACACTATTAAGAGGATCTTTTTCAGCCCCAAAAGAAGTTATTACTTTTGAATAATCTTGAGAAGCACTTTTATAATTTATTGAAGAAGGTCCATCTTGAGTTAAAGTGGAATCTATTGGACTCGCAAAACCCATAACAGAAATCTCTTTATCGGCAAATTTTCCATCAAAAAGCTCAGTACTTTTAAAAAGTTCACTAAAAGAAATTAAAGATACGTCCCCCTCTTTTTTATAAAAAACATACTCTTTATTTTTAGAATGTGCTAAACTATCCACCCCTGCAGTAATCCAATTCTTTGCCCCTGCACCCAAATCCGCAGCGATCTTTATTAAAGCCGCTTTATCCCTATAAATATTAGAATAATCACTTTCTGCTACACCTGCATAAGATGCAATTTCTGAGGCACTTAGTTTTGAACTATCTTCAGGCTTAGAAACAAGCATGACATATAAATCCTCTAATTTTCCAGAATCTCCCTTGGTTCCAGCATAAGCAAGATAAACAGTAACTTTTATCTTTTCATTAAGAAGCCCTTTATCAAGCATGCCGTCATAAAGTTTATCCCCCACATCATAAACTTGGGTTTCTGCTCCAATCTTAAGGGAAACTCTTGGAGTTAAAACCAATTCAAATTTATTTGTTCCTGCATCTTCTGTACAATAAATTTCTGCTTTTTTGGTTAACCCTCTTGTGCTCAGGGTTTTAAGTGTGCATTTATTATCTAAAAATTTCTCTCCAGCATTTACCTGAACAGTATCTCCGTTTATATCAAGAATTGCTCTCGTATCTGGACTAACTAAATCTTCTAATTTTAATTTTGCCCCCACAAGACAATCAAAACCAGGAAGATAAATCTCTGGAGAAGATTCTCCTTTAGACAAAGAAAGGGTATTCAATTTGGTATTGGTTCCAGTATAAATAGAAATTCTCGCACTTTCAGAATTAATACTCTCTGCCCTTAGATACCCTTTTCCATTCCAGAAACCATAATTTTTCATTGAATTTTCCCAAGATCTCTCGTCTGGAATTTCAGAAAGATAAAATTTTGAATCACCTAATCCATAGGCTTCTTTTATATTGTATTTTAATGTAGCTGTTAAATTTCCAGAAATCATTGCAGGCATAGCAGATGCATTTGGTTGTTTTTTGAGAACGATGGTAACATACCCAATATTATCCAATACCGGAGAGTTTAATTTCTCTTTTACTCCTAATGCAGCCTGAGCTGGAAAAAATCCTATTCCCGAAATCTCTGGTGGAAGTTGTGTACCAGCAAAAGTTATGGAATCAATTGATTGGACCTTAAGAAGAGGATTTATTTGTGTTACCGCAAGTTTACAAAGTACAGGAGAATTTTGCTCTTCCAATAAATCACTTCTCACGATAAGAGGTTCGCATCCAAATGGAGGTATCTGAACTATAAAGTCTTGTCCTGCCTCACACATTGTTCTATCAGCAACCCATTGTCCTCCTGAACTAGAAAACCCACTTGGAAGAATCCCTGGAGAGATAGATTGAACACTAGATTTTGCATAGGCAGAAAAAAAAGGCAAGAACAACAATAAAGCTAAGGCTAAGCATATTCCAGTAATTAAAAAATTATTTTTTCTCATTATGCAAAATCTCCAGATTTTGTATTGAACTCTTTATTTTTTCTCATTTGAATAATACGTCCAATCCTTTATTTTCAAATAAAACATAATTTGTTTGTAACTGCTCAATTGAAGTTGGTTTAGGTAAACTAGGAGCATTAATCTCAATTAAATTAGAATTTTCTAATTCGGATTCTAAAATATAATAATTCTCTTTTCCTCCTCCAGCTAATGCATTTGAAACAACTTGTGAAGGCATTGCATAATCAAAACATTTTTCTTCTGTTAAGCCCAACAAACTTCCAAAACCAGATTTTGGAACTTCTATGCACTGCTTTTGATTAGAAGCCTGAATTGTAATAGAAGAATTTTCATAAATATAAACCTGAATTTGATATTGTCCTTCAGAAATATTTATTCTTTTTTGTAAAGGATAAAGAATAGTATTTGTTTCATTATTCGATATAAAACTAATTATTGCCTGCCCAGAATAATTTCTAGAATTGAGTTTTAAATTAACTTCTTTATCATAAAGCTTATCTAAGAAAATAGATAATTCCCCCTCGACTAGAATTGTCTGGAAAACACTCCCATCTTTAAATCCTGGAGAGCTAACAATTAAATTTCCATTTACACATTGAGGAAATAAAGCCTTTAGAGTACCATTAGAAGTTTTTCCAATTTCGCATGAAACTCCAGCACACTGATAAACTACGTTTGCATCTATAGGATTAGCCCTTTTATCGGTAGGATAAATACTTGTTAAAACACTTTTAGATTCACATAATTCTGGCAAGACGTCAGTTTCAAAGAGATTTCCTTCAACCGGCGTTCTCGGTACATTCCCTTTTAGAACAACAGCAAATGGAAATTGGAAAAATTCATTGCCTTCATAAACTTGAATTAAAACGGGATATTTTACATCATAAACAAAATGATAAGGCACATAACAAAATCCTATAATCCCTAATCCTTGCTGATTTCCTATTGGCTCTGAAATAAGAAGAGCTCCTCTAGAAGGATTTACTTCAAAACCACTCGTCCAATTTTTTGAATTAATAAATCTTGCATTTATATCTGTATCAATTATGAAATATTTATTCTCCGACTTAGTAAGTGTATAATCTCCTCCTTTCGTTTTTAATGCTCGAATATTCGCTTCTATTGCATCTTGGAGTTCTGAAAAAACTTCTTCTGCGTTCCAAGTCATTGGAGAACAAGTAATTTCAACTCCGTCAACAGGAGCATAATTTCTCAGAATATCTACAGTATAATTTTCCAAGAACATTTCTCTTTGTTCTTTTGAATAAAGTTCTATTGCCGAATCATAAAGTTTTTTTAAATTAGAAGGAACTTCTATACTATGAGAAGAAATCAAATAACTCTCATTTTCCCAAGTAATATTAATAGGCATATCCATCTTTACCAAAATTACTCCATCTTTTATCGTAGTTTTAGTTTTTGGTTCTTTGAAATCTATCTCAAATCCTCTGTCATAATAATTTTTTAATTCACAATTTCTTATTTTCCCATCGATAAAATTATCTAGTTCTTCTTGCATAAATCCAATGGTTGGAACCTGCTCTTTAGCAATATTATTTCCAGAAATGTAATACCAATAGGGGATAGGATTTCCTAAAAAATCTAACTGAGATGAGAAAGGCATATAAGAAGAACCAGGTTCAAAATTTGGCATTTGAATATATCCTCCCTGACTTTCAAGAACATTTACTCCAGAGAGAGTATAATCTTCTAAACAAGATAAAAAATAAGTATAAAGATTATCTACCGAAGCAGGAGTTTTATTTTCTTTAAGTGGTTCTTTAACTGCTAAAAAAATAACAATTGATCCAACAATTAAGATTCCTATAATTATAAAAATAGTTACCTGACCTCTCTTAAATAACATAGAAAAATAATGAAAAACACGTATATAAAGTTTGTTAGAAAATATTACTTAATAAAAAATACCAAGGAAAATAAAAACCTAAATTTCTAGAGAATTAAACTAATAATCAATATCCATATCCTCTCAAAGATAAAAACTTAAATCCCCCTATAATGATTAAAACTCCCGCTACAAAGAAAAGGACCTGATTATAAACTGGATTGGCAACTAAAGTTGCAGGAAGATTAAAAAATTTAAGAGATGCATTCAAAAAATACAGGCCCGCCAACAGAAATATAAAAAACATTCCAGTTCCTGAACGACCCCCCATCATTGGATTTGAAAACATAATGATTATATGAAAACACTATATTTAAATATTTCTTGAACTAGATTTAAAAAATAAGATATAATTTTGGTCCCATGGTCTAGTGGTTATGACGTTTCCTTGACGTGGAAGAGATCGCAGGTTCGATCCCTGCTGGGACCATTCCAATATATTTTTAAATTAAGAGAACTTGAACAAAATATGATTAAAAAGATAAAAAATTCGGATAAATTAGAAAAAAAAATATTTCTTATAATCGCCGCATTTGGTTTTATCGGAGCATTATTATGTTTATCTCCTAGCATGACTGGAAATGTAATAGGAGAATTAAGCACAGACTCTTCAGATTTATTAGGAATAGTGTTTTTGATAATAGGGCTAGCTTCTGTTGGGATTCTTGAAATAAAAGATTGATATGAAAAAGCTTTAAAAACCACCTTTTTCTTTAAATTCTATTCAAAATGAAGATTCCAAAAAAAACAAATAGGTATTGTCCTTACTGTAAGAAGAAAACAGACCAAAAAGTAAAGATGGTTTCTACAGGAGGTAAAAGAGGCTCGATGAAAAGAGGTTCTCTATTAAGAGCTAAAAAAAGAGGATTAAATAGAGGAATAGGCAATAAGGGAAGATGGGGTTCAAAACCTGCTGTATCAAAATTCAAGAGAAAAACAAAAACAACAAAGAAGACAAACCTCATGTATACTTGTCAAGTATGCGGAAAATCTAAATACCAAAAAAAAGGAATAAGATCAGGAAAACAAGTACAAGAATAAAATGGCAATAGCAAAAAAGAAAAAAAGATTTTTTGAAGTGGATATGCCTATTATAAATAAAGACACTCAACTTCAAGCCTATGAAATAGAAGACTTGGAAAAAAGAAACATAATCTATGATTTAACAAGAATTCTTAAGGGAAAAAATTTGATTATGAGTTTCCAAGTGAAGGTAAAAGATGGACAAGCAATAGCCTATCCAAATAAAATTCAACTTCTTCCATGCTATATCCAGAGAATGATGAGAAAAGGAACAAATTATGTTGAAGATTCTTTTACTGCTAAATGCAAAGATAATCAAGTAAGAATAAAACCATTCCTAATCACAAGAAGAAAAGTTTCAAGAGCAATTAGAAAAGCCCTAAGAAATAAAGCGAAAGAAGAATTAACAGAGTATGTTAAAGATAAAACTGCTGAAGAAATTTTTGAAGATTTAATGAGAAATGGTCTCCAAAGAGTATTAAGCTTAAAGTTAAAAAAAGTTTATCCTCTTTCATTATGCGAAATTAGAATTTTTAGTATAGAAAACCCTAAGAAAAGAGGGGAATAAACACACAATTAGAGAATAAATAAAAACCCTTTTAAACTAACTAATTCTGATAAAAATATATGCCTCAGAATGGCCAAGCTTGGACATTCTTGCATTTAACAACTTCAAGAAAAAGTTAAATGCCTGCATAGCTCAGTGGTAGAGCACAAGTTTTGTAAACTTGGGGTCGGGGGTTCAAATCCCTCTGCAGGCTTTGAATTTAAACGAAATAGTTTTTATAAAGAATTAATTATTTTCCAAAAAGTCTTCCGAAGAAACCTTTCTTCTGCTGTTGATTAACTTGGTTAAGTTCTTCTTGAATTTGCATTTTAAGTCTTCTTTCTTCTTCTTTCTTAACCGCTTCCTGGTCTTTCTTTGTTTTTTCTTCAATAATTCTAATGGCTTCTGCTATTTCTGTTTTAGAATATCCTTGGTTCAAAAGTACATACTTTAAAGCATCAACCTTATATCCTTTTTTTAAATTCTTTTCAAAATAATCTAAAATTGTTCTTAGGTGAGGCGTTGCTCTTACGTGCATATCCCTTTCCTTTGGCTGAAAATTAGTGTCTTCGTACATTTTAAATTCCTTATGTTTTAAATTTGTTTAAAATATTGTATACTATAATTCAAGACAATTATTAGAATATAAATCTTTCTAGTGTTCATTAGTATCTTTTCTATACAACTATTCCGCAACGGTTTCGGCTTTTTCACTTTCAATTAATATCTTGGCTATGACTTTGGGGATGTTTGCTATTTGCCCCTTATCAAAAGGTCCCATTTTTTCTCCATCCATACCTATAAATTCTTCAACTGCTTCTCTAAAAACAACCAGTTCATTGTATTGAACCTCTTCTTTTTTCCCATTAAGTTCTCCATCAAGAGATTTGTCAGAAATACTTATACATTTCATTATTTCTTCAAAAAGTCCTTTTTCAACAGGAAGCATATTATCAAAATCTTGTTTAGAAATTCCTGTTTCTGCAGCAATAAGAACCAAACTCAAAATTTTCTTTCTTCTTCTCCTCATTATTTCTTTAAAAAGAGTTACTGCATTTTCTAATTGTTTTTTTGTTTTGAGAATAACATCTGAAAAAACATCATCTTCTTTAGAAGCAAGCTCTTTTTTTTCTTTCAGATATCCTCTAACTTCTTCAATAAATTTTTTCGGAAGAATCTGCAATTGCTCAAAGTTTCTTTCTTTTCTTGCTGCTTCGTATAAATCATTATAGGATATCATTTTCTAAGCTCAGTTGGTAAGGGAAATTTAGAATACTCTGAAAAAAGATTTTTTCCAAAAACTAATCTTGAAAAACATTCTGCTTCAAGCCTAACATCTCCTAGTGCACTATGACTTTTTCCTTCTTTTATTATTTTTCCCTTACCAATAATTCTTCTAGGATCTTTGAGCCCACAAAAGGCAAGTATTCTAGATAGACTCATCCCGCTATTTTCTTTTTCAATTAAAAATTTTCCTTTTATTTGTAGATGCCTCAATGCTGCAAGAGTATGTAAATCTAAAGCCCTATATCCAAAAGGCAATTTTAACCCATATTTTTTTGCTTTAACATCTAAAAAAGAGAAATCAAATTGCGGATTTTGGGCAATAAAAACCTTGTTTTTTCTTTTAGAATACCATTTAAAAAAATTATCCAAAAGCTGTTTTTGTGTTTGGTTTTTTCTATCCCTCAATTGTTCTTCCGTTTTTCCAATAACTATCAAAGCTTCCTTATGAATGATATCTTCATCATCAATTCTTGCTTCTTGAAAGAACTCTTCTTTATTTGATAAGTCTACTGCTCCAATCTGCCAAATCCCACATTTTACGTGATCTAAACCGCTAGTCTCTAAATCCACCACTATCATTTTATAGGAAACAAGCATTTCTTTTTAAGAATTGCTATACTCTTTCAGAAGGAAGAGTCATCTCGATCTAAGAGATATCCTACTCTTTCATAAGAAAGAATGCTGCTGTTTAAGAATTGCCATAGTAGAATAAATTAAAAAAATTTGAGTTAAAAAAACTATTTCACAAAACCGACCTTTGGTAAAAGTTCAATCCCCATTATCTTTCCAAGTGTGCCTAATCTTGCTTCTTTTTCACAAAACTTCTGAGCCCTTGGGATTGACATGTTATAAAATAAAACTGGAACAAAATCCGCCGAATGAGCTTTTAATCTACAAGGGGTAGCATGGTCTGCAGTCACAACTACTTTTATTTGATTTGGAGGAGCAAATTCTCTTAGAAACTTAAACAACGTTTTGTCTAGATATTCTAACATTTGCTTTTTTTCAAGAGGTTTATTATCATGCCCGGGATAATCTGTTTCTTTTATATGGACATAGGCATACTGGTATTTATCTGAATATTTCTTTAAATATTTGATATTATGATCACAAGCCTCTTTTAAACCATCCCAAATATTTTCATAAGAATCTAAACTTTTTAATCTTGGATATGAAAAAGAAAAATTTTCTATTCCACAAGCTTTAGAAAACCCAATCTCCAGAGGCATATAATTTGTTGAAAACCAAGTTTTATATTGTCTCAATCTTGGAATTTCTATTCCTGCCCCTCTGACCAAAAGATAATTCGCAGGCAACAATCCTCTTCTTTCTCTTTCTATATTAATGGGATTATTTTTAAGAACTTCATGAGCTTTTTCCAAAAACTCATTAACTACATTTGCAGAATATTGAGAATTTTCATCATCATCTAATGCTTTACATAAATTTATTTTGGAAACCTCATTTGCTTTTCCTTGAATATAAGTACTATCATTTCCAGAAATATTATCAGAAAATCCTCCCCTAAAAACTAAAGCACCCCTATGCTGAATTGTTGGTTTAAAATGGAATTTATATGGAAGTTCTATTTTATTAATTGCTTTTGAAAGAACTTCAGCTTCTGAAGTTGTCAATGTTCTTCCAACCCTTCTATCAATAATATTTTTCTTTTCAAGAGAATCAATGGTAGCAAAATTAGCTCTAAGGGCTAAATCTCCCCTAACTAAATCTAAATCTGTCCCTTTTGCTTCTAATTGTCCTCTTGTGCTTGCAAGAACATCATTCCCAAAAATAGAAACAATTGCTTCATCCGATTCTGGAATAAACCCGGGTCTTACGGTGTACATATAACCCATCTCTCCTCTTGCAGCTAAAAAATCTAAATTAGGCATTTCCGCTACTTCTAATGGAGTCTTCTCTCCTAAGACTTTGCAAGGTAAATCCCCCATCCCATCAACTATCACTAATATTCCCTTAAGCATTTTTCTTTAAAATGATTTTACATTCAGTTTTTACTTTAAGCATTTTTCTTTAAAATGATTTTACATTCAGTTTTTACTTTAAGCATTTTATTTTTAGTATTTTATTTAAGTCTCTTTTGTTTATAAAAATTTATATTTTAAAGATTTCGTTAAGATTATAAATACTTTAACCATAAAAAGAACATGTTTTCAAAACTTAGGGAAAAACTGAAAGAATGGACGAAGAAAATTTCTGATAAAACAGAAGAAAAAGTAGAAACCAAACCTATAAAAGAAAAGGCAAAATCGGGAAAGAAAGATTCTATAAAAAAACCTGAAAAAAATAAGCCATATTTGGAGAAATTAGAAGAAGTAAAAGAAAGAGAAGAAGAAATAGAAGAAAAATATGAAACTGAAGAAGAAACTCATGAAGAACCAGAAGAAAAAGAATCTTTTTTCAAAAAAATAAAAGTTAAATTTTATAGTACGGAAATTTCTAAACAGGATTTTGATAAATACTCGGAAGAACTTGAATTACTTTTAATAGAAAATAATGTGGCTCTAGAAGTAGCTGAAAAAATAATAAAAGATCTTGAAAAAAACATTGTCGGAAAAGAAATTTCCAAAAATGATTTGGAAGGAGAAATAAAAAATAGTTTAAAAGAAATAATTAAGCAGATTCTTATAGAGCCATTTGACTTAATAGAAAGAATAAAAAGGAAAAAGGAAAAACCCTATGTAATCTTATTCTGCGGGATAAATGGGAGCGGTAAAACTACCACCATTGCAAAACTTGCAAGTAAACTTAAGAAACAAGGGCTCTCATGTGTACTTGCTGCCGGAGATACATTTAGAGCAGCTTCAATTGAACAAATAAAAAAACATGGAGAAAAATTAGGAATAAAAGTTATCGCAAATGAGTATGGTTCTGATCCTGCTTCGGTAGGTTTCGATGCTATAAGTTATGCAAAAAAACATTTGATAGATTGTGTTCTAATTGACACGGCTGGAAGAATGCATACTGCAAAAAATCTTTTAAAAGAAATTGAAAAAATTTCAAAGATTTGCAAACCAGATACAAAAATATTTGTTGGAGAAAGCATCACCGGAAATGACTCCATAGAACAAATAAGAGGATTTGACTCCGCAATAGAAATAGACGGAATAATTCTTTCAAAAGCAGATGTTGATGAAAAAGGTGGAACTGCTTTATCTGTGGGTTATATCACCCATAAACCAATTCTATATATGGGAACAGGGCAAGAATACAAAGATTTGGAAGAATTTGATAAGAATAAAATAATTAAAAAGTTGGATTTAGATTAAAAAAGTCATAAATTTGTCTAAGAAAAGATTCTTTTTCGTTTTTGGAACTATGTTTTTGATATTTAGTGTGTAATCTTTCTTTTACAACTCTTGCAACTTCTTCAGGATTATAAAAATTTAAAGTTTTCAACCCATTTAATTCCCAAACACACCCAGAATTAATTCCCTCTCCCTTTTTCTTTGGTTTTTCCGAATAGGTAGAAAGTTCTTTAATAAATCTTGAAATATACTCTTCTTTTTTTTCAATTGTTTTGGATATTGCAAAACATAATAATTCTGCTTCAAATCTTCCTAATTTAGTAAATCTTCCTTCATCCACAAGAAAAAAATAAAAAAAGAATATAAAAAGAAAATTGTACTAAAAAATAATTAATAAACACCAATAGTTATTTAAAACCGTATTCGCCTTTAAAGTTATATTTTATTTTTAACCTTACTTCCAAATACGCCTGCAAGCAAAGGAAATTTATCGAAAACTTTTTTTGCATCAGATTCTAATATTCCTGAGACAACCTCTGGAGGTTTCCCAAAAAACTTATCAAAATAAGAAAGTTCATTATCCTGAAGAATCTTCCATTTAGAATAACCCCCCATAAAAAGTGAAGGCAAGGCAAAAACCACTTTTTTAATCTTATACTCTCTAATCATAAAAGAACACATTGGACATGGTTCGCAGTTAGAATATAAAATACAAGAGGAGAGATTTGAAGTTCCTAATTGTTTATGCGCTTTATCTAAAACTAGAATCTCTGCATGATCAGAAATTTTATTTTGTGCATTGTTTATTGAATCTGCAATTATCTTTCCTTCTTTTACAATTAGAGCTCCAAAAGGGGCGCCCCCATTTTGTATAGAATTCTCCGATAATTCAATGCACTTTTGAATGAATTTTTTATCTTGTTCCATAAAGCCATCCATCTCAAAAAAGAAGAAAAGATTTTATTAATCTTTCTTAAAAACACAAATTTATTAACCCTTAATTTGCTTGTTTTTACATGTTAGAAAAACTAGGAGAAATACTCAAGAAAACCACTGATAAAATAGCTAATGCTATCTTTCTTAATAAAGATGTAGTAGAATCTATAATAAGAGATTTGCAAAGAGCACTAATTGAAGCAGACGTTAATATTCTTTTAGTAAAACAATTAAGTGAAAAAATAAGGAAAGAAGCTTTTGATGAAAGAATAAAAGGCATTGAAAAAAGAGAACATCTTGTCAAAGTACTTCATGATGAACTTTTAAAAATTCTTGGAGAACATAAGCAACTAAAGTTACAAAAAAAACAAAATAGAATAATGCTTTTGGGATTATATGGGGCAGGAAAAACTACAACAATCGCAAAGCTTGGAAACTACTTTGCTAAGAGGGGAAACAAAGTTTGCCTAGTAGGATTGGATGTCCACAGACCTGCCGCAAAAGAACAGCTAAAACAATTAGCAGAAAAAAATAAATTGAGCTATTTTATAGACCTAGAAGAAACCGATGCGATAAAAACATGGAAAAAATTTGAAAAAAAATCAAAAGAATATGATTTAATTTTAATAGATACTGCTGGAAGGCATACACTAGATAAAGAATTAATTACAGAAATAAAATCTTTGGGAAAAGAAACAGATTCTACCGAAACAATTTTGGTTATGCCTGCAGACATTGGACAATCGGCAAAAAAGCAAGCAAAAGAATTTCAAGATGCCCTAAAAATTTCAGGGGTTATAATTACTAGGATGGATTCTACTGCTAAAGCTGGAGGAGCTTTGACTGCCTGCGCAGAAACACAAGCGCCCGTTTATTTCATAACAACGGGGGAAAAAATAAACGATATAGAAGAATTTAATCCCCAATCATTTTTATCTAGACTTTTAGGAATGGGAGATTTACAAGCCTTAATAGAGAAAGTAAGATCAGTTACTGAAGGAAATTCTGAAGAAAAATTAAAAAAGATTTCTTCGGAAGGAAAGATTTCTCTTGAGGATGTTGTTGAGCAAATAAAATCTATGAATTCCTTAGGAGGATTTGATAAGATAAAATCACTAATTCCAGGTTTGGGAAAAGCCAAGATTCCAGACGAAGTTTTAGAAAATCAGCAAGGAAAAATTTCAAAATGGGAACACATAATAAAATCAATGACTATGGAAGAAAAACAAAATCCAGAAATATTTGAAAAACAAACTTCAAGACTTTCAAGGGTGGCAAAAGGAGCAGGAGTGACTACTGCAGAAATAAGGTCTCTATTAAAACAATATAAAATGTTAAACACCATGTTAAAAGAAGGGAAAGGCATGGATATGTCTGGAGGAATGGATCAGAAACAATTGATGAAACTTGCAAAAAAATTCGGAAAGAAAAAAATGAGATTTTAAATCTCCAAAATAAAAACAGTCGATTAAACACAACAATTCTTTTAAAAAGAAAAGAGCTAGAAGACGATGAATAGAAGAGCTTTTCTTAAAAGTTTAGTAATACAAACCGCAATTTTTGCTATTACAAAAAATGCTTATGGGACTTTGTCTGGAAAACATAAAAAAGAAATAATTCTAACTATCGATGATGGTCCAAGAGAAGCAATGGGAGATATTCTGGAAGAACTTGGTTCTGAAAATGAAAATCCCGCAATATTTTATGTAATTGGAAAAAATTTAAGAAGCACTTCATCTAGAGAATTGGCAAAAAAAGCCTTAAAAAAAGGGCACCTTTTGGGAAATCACTCCTATACTCATCCAAACTTTTCAAATATAAAGTTTAAAACTGCGAAAAAAGAAATAGAAATGACAGAGAAACTAATTGAAAAAATCCATCAAGAAGTTAAAATTCCTCAAACAAAAAAACTATTTAGATTTCCTTACAACGGGGAAAATAGAATAGTTGAAAAATACCTCAGAGAAGAAGGATATACTCTCCAAAGATGGGATATTGATTCGAATGATTGGAAGTATTATTCAAAAGCAAAAGAAGAGCGCCTTGGTTTAGCCTCAATACTTTTAAACTGCAAAAAAGCAAAAAATAAAGATATTATTTTAGTACACGATATAACAATTACTTCAAAGTATATAATCCCTTTTTTTATTCATTCTGGGGGATATAAACTAATTTTACCTTAAAAGGAATAGAAAAGTATATAAAAATTTTAATTTAACTAAATGAAATGCCATCACAAATTATCCAGCAAGGTGCAGAAGCAATAATTCTAAAAGAAGGGACTAATATCATAAAAAGAAGAATAAAAAAATCTTATAGAATTAAAGAATTGGATGAAAAGATAAGAAAGCAGAGAACTAGATCTGAATCAAAACTTTTAGAAAAAGCTTCAAAAATTATTTCCATTCCAAAAATAACAAAAATGGATGATAAACAAATGGAAATTTTCATGGAATTTATTCAAGGAAAGAAATTATCCGAAGAACTAAATTCTTTTCCGCTAAAAGAACAAAAACAAATATGTTTCCAGATAGGGGAATCTATTGCAAAATTGCACGATAAAGATATAATCCATGGAGATTTAACAACTTCGAATACTATTCTTAAAGAAAAAAAAGTTTATTTTATAGATTTTGGATTGGGATTTAACAGTCATAGAATAGAGGATAAGGCAGTAGATCTTCATTTAATAAAACAAGCACTAGAAGCAAAACATTTCAAAGACTGGGAAACACTTTTTCAATCAATTAAAGAAGGATATAATCATTCTAAAGATTCAAAAAAAACTTTAGAACAATTAGAAAAAGTAGAAAAGAGAGGGAGATATAAGCATTAAATTCGCTCTAAAAAGAGCAAATAGAGAGAGATACAAACATTGAATTTTTCTCCAGTGTATACTCTTCCAATTACAAAATGCTTAAATAAGGAAGAATGCTCAAAAAACTATGGAAGGACATTACGATTGCAATAAATGTAAGGGAACGAGAAGAATAAGAGAACAAGATGGAACAATTCACATTTGTTTTGATTGTCTACAATCTGGCAGATTAGACCAACATGATATAAAGTTAAAAAGTGCTCAAGACTTGGGTATAAAATTATAATTCTGGATTGATTTTTAAATTCGTAGATAACTATTGAAAAGTTAAATTTTGTATAGTTTCATCGAAGACGATTAGAAACTGCGATTCAAAGATTTTGGAAGATTCAAAAAGAACAATCTGACTCATAGCCCTACCAGGATTCGAACCTGGGTCTCAAGCTCCAAAGGCTTGCATACTTGACCGCTATACTATAGGGCTAAAATAACACAAATACGTCTAATTTGCTTCTGAACTTTAGAATAAAAACCTGTTTTTAAGAGTTTTGATTAACCAAAAACACTTTCATAATATATTTCTCTATTTACGTCTTGCAATTTTGGAAAAGACCTAAATAAATCAACAAAAGAAATAAAATTCTTACTTTTTTCTCCTGTTAAAATCTCTGCAAGTCTTCTATATTCCTTCCCTGCAACAGAATTAGGACTATATTCCATAAAAGATTGGAAATTATAAACTGCTTTTAAGAAATCGGTATCATGAGGAATTACTGCCATTATTGGAACTCCTGCAGTTTTTTCAACATCAAGCGGGGAAATTTCAAAATCCTTCCCATGCACTTTATTTAGGATTATTCCAGAAATATCAACTCCTCTTTTTTTAGCAGTCTTAATCGCTTTTATAGTGGTGCTTAAAGTTGGATGATCCGGTGTAGAAACAATAAAAATTTCATCGGAAGCAAGCATTGTTGAAAGAGACTCATCATTAAATGAAGGAGAAGAATCAATTAAAATAAAATCATACTTTTTCTTAACGGGTTTAAGAATTTCTTTTAATTTCAATGGATTTATTTTTATTTCTGGAAAGAGAGAAGAAGGAAGTATATCCAAATTTCCAAAAGTTTGTATTGCACTTGTTATGCTCTTTTTTCTTGCAAGAACATCATGTAAAGTAATTTCTGGTGCAATTAAATTTAAATGCATCCCTAAATTGGGAGCAGAAAAATTAGCATCTACTAGGAGCACTTTTTTACCCAAGTCGGCAATTGCTTTTCCTAGAGAAAGAGTACTAGAAGTCTTTCCAACACCCCCTTTAAGAGAAATCACCCCTATAGACACACCCATAAAAGAAACAAATCTTAAGCATTTAAATACCTTTCAATTTAATAACAGAGTATATAGGAAAGGTTTAAAAAACAACATTTATACTTAATAAAATGGCTAGTAAAAAAATTACCGAAATTAAAGAAAAAAACAAAGAGCCTAAAGAAGTAGTAAAAAAACTTTCTCAGGAAGAATTTGAAAAAAAAGTTTTGGAGTTAGCAGAGCAAGGACTTACAACTGAAAAAATAGGGGAAACTCTTAGAAAACAAAAAATATATTCAAAAGAATATGATAAAAAAATATCAAAGATTATTGGAAAAAATTACAAAAACCCAGATTTGATTAATGTAAACAATAAATTAGAAAAAATAAAAAAACATTATGCTAAAAATCCTCAAGACAAAAGAGCTATGAGGGAGAAAGATAGAATATTTTCCCAGATTAGGAAAATGAAAAAATATTTGAAAATTTCTGAATAAGAATTTTTTGGGGGTTAAAATGGAAAAGAGGGAAAGTTCTTTAGAAAAAGAAATAAATTTTGTTTATGAAATATTTTCGGAGAAATCTAAGAATAAAGAAGTTCTTATAATTAGTCACTTCGATACTGATGGAATAAGCTCTGCTGCAATAATGATTCAAGCATTGAAGGAGATTGATAAAAGATTTTCTGTAAAAATTGTGAAAAGCTTGGAAGAAGAGTTTATTTACACTCTTCCAAAAGAAAAAATTATTCTTTTCTTGGATCTTGGTTCAGGAATTTTAAATTACTTAAAAAAAGCAGGATTGAAAGATGTTTTCATAATAGATCACCATGAAATAGCCCAAGAAATCCCAGAAGGAGTCTATATGTTAAATTCCGAGCTTTGCAGTGATCAACAGATAAGCGCTTCTTGTTTAACCTATCTTTTTTGTAAAAAAATATCTCCAGAAAATAAAAAATTCGCTAAACTCGCAGTTTTAGGAATGATAGGGGATACTTTAGAAAAAGAAATAGAAAAAATAAATAATGGAATATTAGAAGAAGGGGAAATAAAAAGAAAAAGAGGTTTGCTAATCTACCCTTCCACAAGACCATTAAATAGAGTTTTGGAATACAGTTCATATCCTTATATCCCAGAAGTAACGGGAAATCCTCAGGGGGTTTTAGAACTTTTAAGAGAAGTAAATATAAAAACAGATGGTGGGAAATGCAAGAGTTTAATAGAATTGGATGAAGAAGAAATGCAGAGACTCATAACTGCAATAATGCTAAGAAATCCTCAAGTAAAAACCAAAGAGATTATGGGGGATATTTTTTTAATAAAATTCTTTAATAAGTTAGAAGATGCAAGAGAATTAAGTGCAAAGATAAATGCCTGTTCAAAATACGGAGAATCTGAAATTGCGCTACTTTTATGTATGGAAGTAAACAGAGCTAAAAAAATTGCAGATTCATTACATATTAAATATAGACAAAACATTCTTTCTGCTTTAAAGATTGTATCTAAAATAGAAAAAATTTCTGGAAAAGGCTTCGTCATCATAAATGCAAAAGACCAAATACAAGACACGATAATTGGAACAGTTACGAGTATTTTGTCGAATTCTGCAATTTATGAAGAAGGAACAATAATCGCTACTTTAGCACAATATGAAAAAAAGATAAAAGTTTCTGCAAGAACAGTTGGAAAAAATGGGAGAAACGTAAGAGAGATTCTTGCAAGAGTTATTGATACTGTGGGGGGAGAAATAGGTGGACACGAATTTGCAGCAGGTTGTTTAATCTTTTCTGAAAAAGAGCAAGAGTTTATAGATACTTTAAAGAAAAATCTAGAAATCGAAGTTATAAAAATATAACACACAAATCCTTAAAAAATAGTTCTAACAAAAAAGATTATGAAACAATTAGAAAAAATTGCTTTGTTTGATTTAGATGGGACACTATGTGATTATGATAAGATAATAGCAAGAGACTATAACCTAATGAAATCCCCTAATGAACCATCTTACAAGCGTTTTAAAGATGATGAAAAACCAAAATATTTTGAAAGAAGAATAAGAGAAATAAGAGAGAGGGATGGATGGTGGGAAAAGCTTCCAAAATTAAAATTAGGATTTGATATTTTAAAAATAGCCAAAGAACTAGATTTTAATATCCACATTCTAACAAAAGGTCCTACAAGGTCTCAAAATGCTTGGACAGGAAAAGCAAAATGGGTCCAAAAAAATATAAAAAAAGATTACCCAAATGCAAAGTTAACGATTACAGAAGATAAAGGACTTGTTTATGGAACTATTTTAATAGATGATTATATTGAATATGTTGAAAGATGGTTAACTTGGAGACCAAGAGGAGTCGTTATAATGCCTTCTCATCCTTGGAATGAAGAATATTCTCACCCCAACGTAATTAGATATGATGGAAAGAATATAGACCAAGTAAAAGAAAGAATGCTTTGGGCAAAAAACAGAACTCATAACATTTAAAACCCTCCCATTTCTCAATAAATTATGACTCAAAATTTAGAACCAGGGGATATTGTTTTATGCACTGTAGATAGGGTAGTTGGAACAGTAGTTTTTGTAAAAATTGATGGAAACGGGGAAGGGGGAATAATAATGAGTGAGATAGCTCCTGGAAGGATAAGAAATTTAAGAGATTATGTTGTTCCAAAAAAAAGAATTGCTTGTAAAGTCCTAAGAATTTCTGGAGATAGAATTGACTTATCTTTAAGAAGAGTTACTCAAAAAGAACAAAAAGAAGTTTTAGAACAAGAAAATCAAGAAAAAAGTTCCAAAAGTATTTTAAAAACTGTTTTGGGTGAGACTCTTGCTGGAGAAAAAATAAAACAAATCCATCAAAAAGGAAATCATCTTTACGAATTCCTTCAACAGGCAAAAGAAAATCCAAAAAAACTAGATGAAATATTTGAAAAAGAACACTCAAAAAAAATATTAGAAATATTAAATTCACAAAAGCAAAAAAAAGTAGAAATAAAGAGAGAAATTTCTTTGATAAGTAATGCTGAAAATGGTATTAGCAGGATAAAAAAAGTCCTTTTGGAAAAGGGGAAAGCACAAATCAAATACATTTCCGGAGGGAGATATTCCATTCAAATTGAAGATTCAGATTTAAAAAAAGCAGATAATTCTCTTAGAAATATTCTTCAAGAAATAGAAAAGAAGGCCAAACAAGAAGGAATTCAATTTGCAGTAAAAGAAAAATAAGTAAAAAACTTCTACCCCTAAAAAAGAGTAATTTAACAAACAAAAAGCTTAAATAACTCGTTTTACGCTTAAAATTATGGCTAAAGATAACATCCCGAGATTTGAAGTAGTGGTCTTAGGAATAGTTTTTGATCCAAAGAAAAAGAAAATTCTTATTGGTAGAAGAGAAAATGATCCTTATATAAAAGATTTAACTTGGTGCTTTCCGGGGGGAAGAATGCGCCTTGGAGAAGATGTTGACCAAGCACTTAAAAGGAGCTTGAAAGCAAAAACTGGATACACTGTGAAAAACTTGGGGGCTATTTTTTCAAAGACATACCCAGAAAGACCAGAACTTTTAGGAGTATACTTCCTAACAGAAGTTTTTGAAGGAAAAGAGCAAGCAGGAGAAGATATACTTGAATTGAAATGGGTAAACCCAAAAGAACTTGAAAAATATTTTAAGACTTCTTTCCATAGAAAACTAAAAGAATTCTTGAATGATTTAGTTTAAGTATGAACAATCTAAAAAAATGTGAAAGGTGCAAATCTTACACTTTAAAGGAAATTTGTACCAAATGCAAAGAAAAAACAAAATCAGCACATTATAAATTTATTAAATTAAAAGATATAAAAATAGTTTAAAACAATCTTTTTTGTTCAAGGCTTTCTCTAATTTCTTTTTTAACAATTTCCATGTCCTTTTCCCACAAAGAAAGCAAATTTTTATTATAGATTATAGCTGCGGGATGAAACAAAGGAATTAACTTTATTTCCATCCCATTTATTTTAACAAATCTTACCTTTCCATGAACGAGAGTTATTCCTGGTTGATCGATCATTTTCTCAATAACTCCTTCCGAAAGAAAAAATTTAGTGGCATAATTTCCAAGCGAACAAACTACTTTTGGTTTTATGCTTTTTATCTGATTAATTAGCCAAGGGGTATGTGCCTTTATTTCATCTGGCAAGGGAGCCCTATTTTCTGGAGGTCTGCATTTGAGTATGTTAGCAATATAAACCTCTTCTAAACTCAAACCTACTTTTTTCAAAAGTTCATCCAAATTTTTTCCTGCTTTTCCAACAAAAGGTAAACCTTGCTCATCTTCATTTTTTCCTGGAGCCTCCCCAACAAAAAGAATATCTGCAGTTTCATTTCCTTTTCCTATTACAATATTCTTACAATTTTTACAAATTTCTGTCCCTTTAACCAAACGAATATATTCCGGTTCTTCCATTTTAAAAAAAACAATGAAAGAGATTAAATATCTTTTCAAAAGAAGGATTTTTAAATACAAAAATTGAATATTACACATGGCTGAAGAACAAACATTATTGCTAATAAAACCAGATGGTATTGTTAAAAGTCTTGTAGGAAATATTATAACTTCTCTATCGGAAACAAAATTAAAAATAGTGGCTGCCAAAGTTGTAAACGTTTCTAGAAATCTTGCTGAGAAACATTACGAAGAATTAAAAATAAAAAGACCAGATATTTTTGAAGCAGTTCTAGAATATATGCAAGGAAAACACCATCATACAAATAGGGTAATTGCAATGGTTTACGAAGGAGAAGATGCCGTAAGAAAAGTGCGAGAAGTTTGCGGAGAAACAAATCCAGAAAAAGCACACCCTATTTCCCTAAGAGGAAAATATGGTAGAATAAATTCAACAACAGGAGTTATGGAAAATGTAGTTCATGCATCAGACTCTATAGAAAACGCAAAAAAAGAAATTGCTTTGTGGTTCAAAAAAAGTGAGATTGCCCAGGGTTAAATTATTCTTTTCTATTTTAAAATAAAATAGGGAATGACTTTCTAAAAATTTATTCTTTTCTATTTTAGAATAAAATAGGGAATAACTGTCCTAAAAATTTATTCTTTTCTATTTTAGAATAAAATATGTATAACTTTCCTAAAAAAATTTATTCTTCTTCGTCTTTCAATCCTTTTTCCGTAACAAAGAAAACTGTTTCGTTGTCTGGAAGATTTGGGCTATCAATAAGTTTTGCAACTCTTGAACCTTTCTTTCCTCTTCTAAGATACATCCTATAAGTTGAAGCATGCCCAACAATATGTCCTCCAATTGCAGTAGTAGGATCCCCGAACATTTGAGCAGGATTAGCCATAACTTGGTTTGTAACATAAATTGCTAAATTATATGTTTCTCCTAACCTCATTAAATCGTGAAGATATCTGTTTAATTTTTGTTGTCTATCGGCCAATTGTCCTCTTCCAGAATATTCTGCTCTAAAATGGGCAGTAAGAGAGTCCACAATTATCAATTTTATAGGTTCTCCATTCTTAACCATCTCTCCAATTTTTTCAAGTAAAAGCATTTGATGATCTGAATTAAACGCTCTTGCAACTAAAATATTTTTCAAAGTATTTTCATAATTTGCCCCCATCCCCTCTGCAATCTGTTTTATTCTCGAAGGTCTAAAAGTTCCTTCTGTATCTATAAACACGCACTTCCCATTTGCCCCCCCCTTTTCAACAGGCAATTGGACATTTACTGCAAGGCTTAACCCAAGTTGTGTTTTCCCAGAACCATAAGAGCCAAATGCCTCTGTTATGGCTCTACTTTCTACCCCTTTTCCACCCAAGAGCTGATCAAGATTTTTACTTCCAGTCGTAATATAATTAATTGTGCTTCTTTTTTTAGCAAATTCTAATCCATCCTGAAATCCTAAATCAAGCATTTGCCTTGCTGCTTGAATTGCTTTTCTTGCAACTGCTGCCCCCACTCCAGCCAATTCCCCCAGCTCAGTAGGTCCCATAACAGCCAAAGACATTAAATCATAAACTCCCGCAGCCTCCAATTTTGCTGCTACTGCAGGCCCTATTCCAGGCAAATCTGTTAATTTTAGATCTTTAGAATCATTAGTCACTTCTTCTCCATCAGAAATAGCTTTTTTTATACTTTCCACCTCTTTTTTTGTAGCCATAAAGGTTCAAGAAGAAATTTGTTTATAAAGATTTATGAGATTTAAAATACCCATTGATTAAAAATAATCGACGCTAAAAAAACATTCAAAAACAAAAAGATTACAAAAATAAAAGTTTCTTTTCTTGCCCCGGTTTCAATAAAACCGGAATACTTTAATTTAAAGGGATAGAACAATCTTACTCCAGAAATAGTAAAAGAATCTGCAAATAGATGAAGCCCATATCCCAAAAAGAATGGAAAAGCAATTATTGGAAAAAACAATACTAATAGGAAGGTAATCAAAATTAAAAAGAAAAAACTATGTAAAAGTCCACGATGTTTTAAAAAAATTTGAATTATTCTCAACCCCTTGTTTTTACCAAGCTTAGAAAATTTAGAATCAATATCTGGAAGAAAAGTTGCGAGAATAGAAAATAGAACTAAATAAACCGGAGAAGAAACATACTTTAAAAAAATCAACACAAAAAAAATTGTAATAGCTAAATGAGTTTTAGCAAGCATTTTAATTTTTTTGTTCTAATTTGTGAATAAGAGAATCCAAATCAAGTTCATTTACATCCTCGATAATAAACTCGGGTGTATTGAAAAATTTGTTCATTCTAACATTTCCGATAAAAGACATTTCCTTTCCAAGAATATTTTGTTTTTGCTGTTCCAATAGAGAAGCATCCTCTGGATTATTCAACCCTATTTTATGAGCAACCTCGTGAAATAGGACAGAACGAATTGTCTCTGTACCATCATCCAAAACTAAATTAAGTATAACTCTTTTTTCTGGAGAAATAACTCCATGTTCATTACAAGAAAAAACACCATTATCTTGAGAAGATTTTTTCTTACATTTAGGGCACACAAAAAAGAATTTTGGTTCAAAAGATTGCACAACAAACGCCCTTGTTTTTGCTTTATCGGAAATCCTCAACTCTGAAACTTTTTTTTCTTTTACAATCTTTTCAGTACAAATAGTTTCGAGAATCTCTTCACTTATCTTAAGTTCGGAAAAACTCCCAAGGTGAATTTCTCCATCCCTCATTCCTCCATTAATAATTTCGGTAACTGTTCCTTCTTTAATCTCTCCTTTTTCAAAAAGTTCTATGTGGTTAGTATCCCATAAAACTACCTTCACATTAGAGGTTTCATCCGCAAGAATCATATTCAAAACTTTACCAGCATCTCCTTTTTTTGTTGTAAAACTTCGAACAGGAGAAATACTAATAACTTTTCCAAAAGTATTCACTTTCCTCATCCCAGGAAGAAGTTCATTTAGTTTTAATTTCCCCTTCTCAAAAGAAATTCCTAACTCTGCAGCAATAATTTGTGCTGCACCTTCTTTGCTAATAAGTCCAGAAAGCCTTGCTCTTTTTGCTTCAACTCTCCTCTCAATTTCACTCTTATCCAGACCAGAAGAACTTGCAAGTTTTTCTAGAATAATCTCGTAGTTTTCCTGAACCATGTAGTAAAAAACAAATACCTGTTTATAAGTATTTCTAGATTTTTAAAGATAAATGATTTCTTTTTATTCTAAACCATTAATTATTTCTTCTTTCTTTTTTTTAAAGAATTCTTCCGCTTTTTAGAAGAATTCTTTCTTTTTTTTAAAAAGAGATAAAAAAGGATTATAAGCACCACACTTAAAAATAAACTGAATATATTAAAAAAGGATAAATTAATCTTAGCAGGACAAATAATTGATCTGCTTCCTCCAACACAATCCGAACTTTCATCCAAAGGATCAATCCTTCCGGTATTGTTAGAATCCCACGTCCAATTTGCTCCCCAAGAATAAGTTAAAAATCCATCATTCTCACAAGAATCCTCCACCAAATTTTCAGTATAAGAGCATAATCCAATCCTTAGCGGGATACTAGCGTTAGTACAAAAACTAGAGGATACATCTGCTTTGGCAGAACATTGGGAAGTTAAACTATCCCAGAAGCAACTACAATTCTCAAGAGAGTAAGCACATCCACCTATCTCTCCAATTACTTCAGGACAAGTATGGGAATCCTCTCTTTTCTTTTCTACACTTGTTTGGGCAACAATTGAATTAAAATTATTACACTCTTCCTGAGTGGTATAATCTGCACACAGATAAGCTGCACTAATTTGGCATACTCCCTTAACACAATCAAAGTTTTCTGGACAACAAGTTCCAAACCCTTCTTTTTCACAATCATTTAAAGAATCAATTAAACTCCCATCACTAAAATTCCTCCATTGAGAACTAGAAGAGTCGACAACACATACTAGGTTAGAAGAATCATCTAAATAACGTACCAAAAACTCTCTTTGAGTAGTTTGTTCTACTCCACTTTTTTCAACAGTCAATTCCAATTTGTAATTAGCAATAGATCCTCCTAGATTACTAACTTCCCAAGTGGAACCATTTCCAGCCATTATTTGAGTATATCCTCCATCATCATAAAATTTGTAAAGATTCCAACTAAAAGAGTCCAGTGTACCAGTAGTACAAACTGAACAATCCGCGTTAGAACATGTTTTTACATAACTTCCATCTGACTTGAAAGACCAATTTCTAGTATCAATTGTTTCTCCATAGAAAGGACTAGAAATATTTGCAAAAATATAAGTTCCTGGGCCATCACAAATTATGATACTTTTAAAATCCTTAGATTCTAAATACCTTCCTTCTGAGACTTCTCCTCCTCCAACAGTTAACATTATTTCTTTTTGCCCTCTAGAAGAATAACTTTCTTGAAATTCCCACTGACTAGATGTTTTCTCATCATCCAAATTCCAAGAAATAGAGGTTATAAGATCATCTTGATCATAACTTCCATTAGCACTAAAAGAAAGGGATTGATTCACCTGATAAAACTTTTCTTGAATTGGAGAATAAATATTTGCAAAAGAAGGCAAATTAAAAGAACTGTCATTTGCATCAAGAACTCCTGATGTGGAAAAGTTAGTTAAATTATCACTTGAAATTGCTGTGAAATAGTAATATCCCATTTCTGGAATTTCCCAAGAAAGCGTTTTATTGTTCGATGTTTGAAGAACATTAACAAAAGACTCAACAATTTCATTTTGCTCATCATAAATTGTAAAGTTTATACCCCCGCTTCCAAAATATGGAGAAACGGTTTCAGCAGTAATATTAATTGTTGCTCCAACCCCTACCTTAGAAATTGTTTTATGAGAATTATCTTCCCAATAAGTTTTATTTATCTCATTGCAAATAGGCACGCAAGTTCCCTTTATTCTTGAGTAGTAAGCGGGATTGGAACAGCAAGCAGATGTTCCATCACAACTTCTGCTTCTTTCTGGAACCATAGAACTCGTTAAGTTGCAGCAACTTGTTCCTATTACATAATCACTGGAAGTAGCACAACAAAAAGCAGCAGTATTGTTTTTGTTCTTTGAAGAACTATTAGAAATATATGTTTCCCCCGCATCATCTCCGCAACAATTCTTTGTATAATTTCCAAAAAGAGACCAATTACCAGCATTTCCTATTTTACAAGAACAATCGCTAATGTCCGTATCCCAATTAATATTAAAAGCAGTTACGTTAGTGGGGGAAGAATCTATTGAAAGATCACACGTGGAATTAGCTTTTACATAATAATCTCCCTCTAGATTACAATAATTTTGAGCAGTAAATCCCGTCAACGTACAAGAAGTAGGTATTCCTAAATCCGTAGTTGAACAAACACAGGGAGGATTCTTAAAAAGAACTGGAACACAACTACTGGGAGTTCCCACACATCCCCACACATTAATCTCTCCAGAATTCACAAAAGAAATTTGAATCATTAAAAAAGATAAAACTAACAAAAATAATATGCCTCTCTTCATAATTATCATTACAATTAAAGATTTAAATATATTTGGATTCTATAAAAATTATCCTTTTTGAAGATGAAAGAAAAATATAAAAGAGTCGATATAAAAACAGGTTTTGTTTGCAATAATAATTGCATATTTTGTGTACAAGCAGATAACAAATGCACCGGTAATAGACCTTTCAAAGAGATAAAAGAAGATTTAATTGAAGCTAAAAAGAGATGTACTGGAGTTGTATTAACAGGGGGGGAGGTGACAATAAGAAAAGATTTTTTTAATATCGTCAAATTTGCAAAAGAAACAGGATATGAAAAAATACAGATACAAACTAACGGAAGAATGTTTTCTTCTCTGGATTTTTGTAAAAAAACAATTGAAGCAGGAGCAACAGAATTCAGCCCTGCTCTGCATGGATATTGTAAAAACCAACATGATTCCTTAACAGAGTCTCCAGGGAGTTTTAATCAGACAATAAAGGGGATAAAAAATTTGAAATCGCTTGGCGCATATGTTTTGACAAACACAGTAATTGTAAAATCAAATTATTCTTCTCTTCCAAAAATAGCTAAACTACTAATCAAACTAGATATTAATCAATTTCAATTTGCATTTGTTCATCCCATGGGAAATGCCTGGAAAAATTTTGGGAATATAGTCCCCCGTATAACCTTGGTGAAACCGTATTTACATAGGGCCCTGCAAATGGGAATTAATTCCAAAAAAAAAGCTATGGCGGAAGGAATGCCTTATTGTTTTATGCAAGGGTATGAACAATGTATTTCTGAAAACACAATGCCTGAAACAGAGATAAGGGGGAAAAAATTTCAAAATACCAATAGTTTTGACAAACAGAGAAAAGAAGAAGGAAAAGTAAAATTTTCCCAATGTAAAAAATGTAAATACGATTCTGTTTGTGAAGGTCCATGGAAAGAATACTCTAAAAAATATGGAACAAAGGAATTTATCCCAATAAAAAATGAACTTAAAAGACCCAAATAAAAGTTTTGTAAATTTAAATTATAAATGTAATAATCGCTGTAGTTCTTGTATAATGGAATCTATGAACTCTAATTTAGAAAAAGATCTTGAAACAATAAAAAAAGAAATAGATATTATAACTGAAAACTTAAATCATATTGAATTTAATGGAGGGGAACCAACATTAAATAAAAACCTTTTCGAAATAATTAGGTATACTCTGGAAAAAAAACCTTCAATAGAAATCACCCTTATCACAAATTCTAGGATATTTTCTCTTCCAGCCTATGTAAAAAAATTAAAGGCATTGGATATAAAAAATTTTAAGATATGTACTACTTTATATGGAAATAATAGCAAAATTCACGATGCCATCACAAGAACTCCAAAAAGTTTTGAACAACAAATAAAAGGAATACGAAATCTTTTAAATGGGGGGATAAAAATTGAATTGAGAATTGTAATTAATAAAATAAACTATACCTCCCTTGAAGAGATGGCACATTTTATTATAACTAACTTCAACAATAAAGACTTTATATTAATAAATTTTATTAGTATGAAAATATTTGGAGAATCTTACAAAAATAAAGACATCGTTTCAGTAAAAATACTGGAGACAACCCCTTTTGTAGAAAAGGCAATAGAACTATTACAAAAAGAAAAGTTTAATATTCGCCTATCCCATTTTCCTCATTGTGTTTTAGAAGATAAATTTTGGAACACCTTGGCAGGTATTACTGCAGAAAAAGAAGAGATAGTATTTTTAAGTCAATGCAAATCTTGTAAAAAAAGAAAAGTTTGTTCTAGAATATGGAAGAGTTATTCTAAAATTTTCGGAGGGGGGGAATTCAAACCAATAAGATGATAAAAAAAACTGTGATATTCATGGGATACTCTTGCAATAACAAATGCATTTTTTGCTGCAATGAAGATAAAAGAGGAATTATAGAAGATCAACCCACGGAAAAAATAAAAAGAGATATGATTGAATCAAGAAAAATGGGAAGTGAATATTTAGAATTAATAGGGGGGGAACCCACCATAAGAAAAGATATTTTTGAGATAATCTCTTTTGCAAAAAAATTAGACTTTAAAACAATTATGTTTGCAACCAATGGGAGGATGCTTTCTAATAGGAAATTTGCAAAAAAAATTATAGATTTGGGGGTTAATAGTATAATATTTTCTATTCATGGCCATAATTCTAAGTTACATGATAAATTGACAAAAGTTCCGGGAAGTTTTAACCAATTACTAAAAGGAATAAAAAATGTAAAAGAGCTTGGATTGAATGAAATTGGATCAAACACAACCATAACCAAACAAAACTATAATCGTCTTATGGAAATAGGAAAACTAATATATTCTTTGGGGATAAGAAATTCGGAATTTATATTTGTAGATCCAACGCGGGGAGGACCTCACAAGGATTTTAGAAAGATCGTTCCTACTTACGAAGAGGTTTCTATATATGTAAATGAGTTGTTAGAATTTGGTAGGATAAATAAAATCCCTCATTGGCATGTAAGGTATTATCCTCTTTGTTTTGTTGGAGAAAAATATCACTCACAAATTAGTGAAACAATGGAAAAAGAGACATTCAAAACTACACATTTGGCTGCAGATTTTATCAATAAAGATGTTGAAAATAGCAGAGCTACAATTGGAAGAATTAAAATAAAAAAATGCGAAGGATGCAGATATCACAAAAGATGTGAAGGCTATTGGAAAGAGTATGTTCTCCAAAACCCAAGTTGCCTAGAGATTCCTTCCATTGGAAGCATAAGAAATAAAATACAAAAGACATTCAACATTTCTAATCCTAAAGATATTTTTAAAGAATTGGAATTTGTGTATTCCGTTTCTGAATTTTTTGATATATCTTTTAACAAAAAACGAAGTTCGATAGATTTTATATTTAATTTCATGCCCTTAAATGAAAAATTCCAAAGCGGCATGGAATTTAAAAGAATTAATAATAAATGGGTAAAGGTTGATTTTTTTTCCATGAAAAAAATCCCCCCTATTTACCTAATCAAGAAATTTCTAGGATATGGATTTGAACCGATGATACAAATGTCTGGAAAAAATAACAACAAAAAATTTTATCTTAAAAAGGGATGCTCAACTAAAAAAATATTTAACCAAATAAAAAAAGAATATCTCCTGGAAAAAATACCCAGAAAAATATTTAAAAATTTATCAATAATTCTCTTTGAAATGAAAAATGATAATTTAAAGCGCATTAAATTTTATTTTAAAATAATAGATTTCCAAACTAAAGAGATAGAAAAAAATTTGCACAAACTAATACCTGATTATGAAAAATATAATAATAAAATTATTGAAAATTTTGGAAAGATTCTCCCATTTTATCTTGGATTTGAATTTCAAAGGGGGAAACCAATTTATACATTTTATAAAAGAATGCCCCTAATTAAATGAGGATACGATTTAGTTCCAATTTTTAGCGAAATAAAAAAATTTTAAAGCAATTTATAAAAAAGTTCTTATAGGTAAAAACCCATCTAAATTTGAGAGAATTTATGGATAATGAAAAAATGATTACAAACACTTTGATTTTAGCAGTTACACTAAAATGTAATTTAAATTGTAAATATTGTTATGTTCAAAAGAAAGAAGAAAATATGCCTTTTTCGGTTGCTAAAAAAGGGATTGATACTTTTTTGAATCATGAAGAAAATAAAACCATTATTTTCTTTGGAGGTGAACCCTTATTAAATTTTAACCTAATAAGAGAAATTGTGGAATACACCAAAAACAAAAAAATTAACTATGTCCTATTTACTAATGCCCTTCTTTTGAATAAAAAGTATATAACCTATTTTAAAAAAAATAATTTTTTTATTTCCTTTAGCTACGATGGAAGTATATCTTCAAAAAGAGGGAATAATAAACTTCTAAAAAAGATAAAGAAGAACATAACTAATTTGGCAAAAGTATATGCTCCTGAAAAACTTAATTGCCTTTATACTTATATTGAGGGTTCAAAAATTTATGATGATTTAATTGAGATTCATAATCTTAATTTAAAAAAAATATCTATAACGCCCACTGAAAATATTTCTAAACAGATGATTAAACAACTGTTAAAGGATATGCCTAGAATTTTAAAGCTTAAAGAAAAAATGAACCTAAATTTTAAAAGTTATCCCCCTAAAAAAAATGTCACAAATTGTGATTTTTTTAGTGGAATATTAGTAACCCCCAGAGGAGACTTGAAACCATGCACCCATTTTATTAATACAAGAGAGGGGAAATTTTATTTGGGAAATTTAATAAAAGAGGATAAAAACTCCCTCTTGAATAAGATTCATTCTCTAAGAAATAATCTCAAAAAAAAACCATGCGTTTTTTATGATTTTGATGGAAGAACAAACAAAATTAATAGAAATTTAATCATTTATTACCAAATAATGAGAAAGATTGAAAGAGGATATGAAGCCCAACATTCTAGTTCTCCTAATAATTCTACCCAAAAATTTAAATAGATTTAGATTAATAAACAATAATGTCCAAAGGAATTAAAATACTTTTATTTATACTTTTGTTGGTAACTTTGGTCGCCATTTTTTCTACAGTCATGTATTATCTAAAAACAAATAAACCTTTAGAAAAGGATAATACCGGCCTATGTAATGATGGACAGCAAAACATTAGTGATCCAGAGCTATGTAACCAAATTTCAATTTCAGAGACAAAAGGAAAATTATTGAGTGAGAAAGATGATTCTCCATGCCTGACCGAACAACAAGTTATAGACAATGCAACCGTGTGTAATGAACTTTTGACAAAATATGCTTTTTATTATAACAACATTTCTTACTGTCAGAGATTAAAAGAACCAAACATCCAATTGTATTGTACTTCTATTTTGAATCAAAATGAAAAAATCTGCAGCATTGAAGAACCTGGACTAAATAAAATTTGTAATATAATCAAGGATATCTCCTTTAGTGAAGATTTTGATAAAACTGAAATTGATATCAATATGATCAATTATGCTTATACTATAGTTGCTACACTCAAAAAAGATTCGAATTATTGCAATAACATAGCAAAGACAAGTAGATGGGATATAGACATGGCGGAATGTCTTTCGTTTTCTGAATAAATTTGTTGAACAAATTATTTTTTTAATCAAAAGTTATCCAACTTATTAAAAATATCCAAAAATATCAATTAAATCTCTTTTTTTCCACACTCATCTTCAAATGTTGATTTTTTTAATTTTTTGATAAATTGCTCATTTTCTTTCATTTTTATAAATGCCTTTTTCATAACACGATAGTTTATTTCATCAAGTAAACAATTTAATCTTAATTGATTTTTTGTAAAAGATTTATTTTTATAGTCTTTAAGTGAACAGACTAAATTTTGCTTAATATGATCAAACCCTTCAAGAGGAACACATTTATTTATTGAAAAACTCATTATCTCTTCTATTTTTTTAAAATTAAAGAGATTGAGAGATTCATTTATATTGCCCGCAGAATATCTTTTAAGATCTTCTTCATCATATCTGAGAAAATCAACACAAGGAATTATTTCTCCCGTGGGGGTAATCGTCATCATTTGTTCATTTGCCTTACAGCAAGTTAGATCTTCCTCTTTTTTTAAAAGGAAAGATACAAAATAGTCATGAAATGGATAAATTCTCCTATCTGATTCAGAGGGCCAAATATTTTTTATGCAATAATTAGATATCAAATTCATTCCAGACTGATATTCTAATAATTCTTTCTTTCCCCAAGCGACATTTCTTGCTATATCTAATGAAATTGTATCTACTTGCGTTTTTATCAAAGAGAGAAATATTTCTTCTAAATATTTGGCATTTTCCGGAATTACAACGGCATTAACTCTGGTTGCCCGGAGATTTTTTATATTCTTTATTATTTGATTAAAATTCTTCCCGCCTTTCTTTAAAGGACGATTACGCATTTGTATTTCATTTGGACCATCTAAACTGACACTCATAGTAAAATTATTTTTTTTTAGAAAATTTCCAATCTCCTTATTATAAATGGTCCCGTTAGTAGGCATATAAAAATGTATTTTTTTATCTTTACTCTTATTATAAAAATAAGTTGTAATTTTTTTTATAAGACTAAATTTCAGTAGAGGTTCCCCCCCGAAAAAAGTCAAAGATTTTTGTTTTCCAGGAGTTTTCAAAAAATAATCCACAGCATTTTTTGCAGTTTTATAATCCATATTTTTAAAAGAATCTTTTTTTACAAAACAATATTTACAATTTAAATTGCAATCTCTAGTAACTACTAATCTAAGTATAGAATAATTTTTTGTATATTTGTAAACATCTTCTACCATTTACAAGAGCATCCACTACAGTGGCTCCCGTGACTTCCATGACTTCCGTGACTGGCATGGCTCCCGTGACTTGTGTGCGTTGCAATTGTAGCGCCATTAGCAGGGTTGTACGTTCCCAGAGAAAGGTTATTTGTTCCAGCAGAAATAGAAGGAAGAATCATCCCAAGAGTTCCCAAAGCCAAACTCGTTTTCAGAATAGACCCTTTAGAAATTTTTCCTTCTTCCCCAACTAAAAAAGCGTTAATTTTCTTTTTAAGCTTTGGAAAATTCAACTTTATACTCTCTTTTTTCATCTTTTACTTCTCCTCCTATCCAATCTAAAAAGATTTTTTTATTTTCTGAATCTCTTATTTTATTAAAAATATATGTAAATTGTTCTTTATAAATTTTACACCTTGCAGTCTCTGGAATTTTGGCTATAATGCTTCCTTGTTCAACAAAATTACATATAGGACATATCCCACAATAAGGCTTGTAAACACAATAATCACAGATTTGACCATCATTAATTGAAGAAGAAATAAAACTACAGGTTTGATTGGAAGAAAGAATCTGTTTATAGTTATCTTTTTTCACATTCCCTAACTTAAATAAATCTTCTTCAACCATTCTTGCTTCATCGCAAGTGTAGATATCTCCTTGGGGGGTATATGCAAGTTGGCCTATAACTGCTCCACATGGACTTCGAATATCAAGAAAATTGGGATCCGATTCTGTCAAAATTTTTTGGATAATTATTGAAGAAGTCCTTTCTCTAAAATGGACTCCTTTTTTATTCAATTCTAAAATGTAATCAATAGATTTTTTCCAAAAATCAATAAATTGCTCCGGAGTATAAGATAAACTCCCCCAAATTTGACGAGCACTTCCAAGACGATTTAGAAATCTCAAATGAATTTCTTTCATGTTTAACTCAACATATGTATCAATAATCTCTTTCCAAAGAGGCAAGGAATCTTTAGTTATCGTAATCAAAGCGTTTATTCTTCTAGAATTTATTTTGTTTTTTTTATACTCTTTTTCAATTTGCTCTATAGTTTTTTTAACAAAAGAATAAGACTCTTTATTTTTCATAAATGGCCTATTTTGATTATGTAAAATTGGGGGTCCATCCAAAGAAGTACATATATTTACATCGTTTTTTACAAAATAATTTAATTTCTCTTTATCCATCAGACTAGAATTAGTAACAACTGTAAACAATAATTCCTTTTTATGGTATTCGTTTGACTTTTTTGCATATTCAATAATATATTTGATAATATCAAAATTTAATAATGGCTCCCCTCCTTGAAATTCAATTGTTATTGCCTTGGAGGGGGATTGAAAAATAAAATTAACTACTGCTTTTGCAGTTTTTTCATCCATATCATAACCTTTTGCATCAATTGGTTTAGAGGCAGCATGGCAATAGATACAATTAAAATTACATCTTAAGGTGGGAATTACTATGTGCAAACTCGCCCCATTATAAAGAAAATTATTCCTTTCTTTTAAACGATTGATAACTTTTTCTTTATTCTTTTCCGTTAAGATAATTCCTTTTTCCTCTAATTTTTTAAAAAATTCTGACCCCTCTTTAATTGATTCTTTTCTTAATTCTTCAAACTCTTCCTTAGTTAAAAAAGACCAAGAACCATGATTAGTCGTAACTAAAAAATCCTCTCCAATTTGTTTAAATCTATAATCAATTACCAAAGAACTTTTATTAGAATTTTTCTTCATTTTTATATGCACATATTGTTTTTCATCAAACCCAAGGAATAATTACAAAATTCGTGTTCTAACATATTTAATTTGGAAGAATCTTTTGATTTTAAAACAATTTTAAACATCTTTCCAGGAGTCTCTTCTATTTTTCCTTCACAAACAAATTTAAAATCATTCAAAGCTTCCCTCATTTCTTTAAGAGTATAAAACTCCTTATTTAGGAAAAAACATACCTCTCCCTCTCTTTCACTAGTTTGAATTTTTTTTCTTTTTGTTACCATATTTTTCTTCCCACGGAATTGCAATCCCTTCTGGATCTTCTATTTCTCCTGAATCTTCTTCTAAAATTTTTAAGAATTCAAGTTCATTTAAGTCTTCTTCTAATTTAATTTCATCCCCTAAATTTGTCAAAAGAGCTCTTTGTAAAATAATTTGTTTTATTTGTTTATTTTGTTCCGATTGCTTTTTATGAAACCCATAATTAATTAATTCGTTAAAAAAATCTTTCCCTAAAATCTCTAATTCTTCCCAACTACATTTTCTCTTGGCAGTCAATTTAACAAGAACCTCTTTTTTAGGGTCTCCATCAAAGATTAAATAAGCTTTTTCTAAAAAGACGTAAGCAGCGGTATAAATTACATCCAATGAATAAATTTTAGAATTGATTGATGCTAGAACATAATTTTCTTGCTCATTAACCTTCAAAAATTCACCCATACCTACTAAAATAACTAGTGTTTTTTAAACTTATTTATTCTAAAAAACTCCCATTAAAAAGGAAAGAAAATTCCCTTTAAAAAATAAAGTTAACAATACTCCTCCAAACATTAATATTGCAAAAGAAATTGTTTTGCTCACGCTTACTCTTTTAAATCCCATTTCTTTTATTAATTTTATTTGTTCTTTAGTTAATCCTTCTGGTTCTTCTCCAATAAAATCTCCCAAATTTAATAAAGACTTTGGCTGTTGAGCATAATAATTCTTTTTGTAATAAACAACTTCTACATTCTCACTCTTTAAGGAAGCTAATTCCCCCTTATCTTTTTTAACAATAATCTTACTTAAAATCATTCCTGATTTTAATTGATTTATTTTTATCTCTTGGCTAAACACCTCTTGTCCCAGATTATTCACTCCTGTCTCTAAAAAGCCCCTAATCAAAAAAACTACCAAAAAAAGAAAAAGAAAATTTTTAAAAAAATCCAAAGAATAAACAGATTGGTCCAGAATTAATCTTAAAAAAACTAGAACAAGAAAGAAATATTTTGTTTTACCTTCAAATTTTTTTGGGAGAAACAAAAAGAGAATCATGGGCAATCCAATCTTTAACAAGTTATTATCTAAATTGACCAAAGATAAAAAAAGCTCTACTATCCAAAAAAAAACAAAAAGATTAATCGCTCCAAAAAATAATTGATTGACTTCAAAAGATTTTTTTAAAGAAGCAAAAGAAATTTTTTTCAAAGTTTTTAATCTAACTTTAAAAAGCATGTTAAAAAATATAAAAACAAAGGCTAAAATAAAAATATTTATCAAAAGATCTACTGAGGGGAACCATTTTTGAGGGCTTAAAGAATATGCTGAAAGAGGAACCAAAGCAGAATAAACAATAAAGAGTTTTCCATCTCCTGAAGCCCATAATTTCATACACCAAAATAAAAATCCCGTTAAAACCGCAAAAAATAGATTTATCATAAGATTAAATAAATAGGAAGAGTTCAATTGTCCATAGAGTATATAAAAAGAGGCGAATAAACAATAAACAACCAGAGAATAAAATAAACCAAGAAGGATCCATTTGTTTTTTATTTTTCCAAACTTAAAATCTTGATAAGAAGTAATTACCCCTATTAAGAATATTGCAGGTAAAAGAGCAATCATCAATAAATCCATTTTCTATATAGGAAATGGATATTTATAATTTCTTAGTTCTTATAAAAATCAACAAATTTATAAACCTCTTTCTTAAACTTAAAATATGGGAACCGCTTTAATTAGAATAAAAATAATGCCTTCTTCTACTGAAGAAGATTTAAAATTAATTGGAAAACAAGCCGAAAAAGCAGTCTTACATGGGAAAGGGACTCATTATAGTTCTGAAGAGCAAAATATTGCATTCGGATTAAAAGCAATAATCATCTCTTTTGCACTTGATGAAAGCTTGGAATTGGAAACAATAGAAAGAGCTTTAGAAAAAATAGAAGGTGTAAGCTCTGTACAGGTTATTGATATGAGAAGAGCCTTTGGTTAAAAATATTCTGAATCTTTATAAATATCAAAAGAGTGAATGAACTATGCTAAATGAAGAACAAGTTCAAACAATAAAAAAACAATTAATTGAACAAATAAGTTCTTCTTTTCCAGAAGATAAGAAAGAATCCGCAAAACAACAAGTAGAAGATATGAATGAAGAAGAGCTAGAAGCTTTTTTGGAAAAAAATAACCTTGTAAAAAAACCTGAAGAAAATACCTGCATTTTTTGTTCCATTATTTCTGGAAAAGTTCCTTGTTACAAGCTAATGGAAAATAAAAAGGCAATTGCTGTTCTAGAGATAAATCCTATTTCTAAAGCACACACATTAATTCTTCCTAAAGAGCATTTTTTGGGTGAAGAGAAAATACCAAATGAGGCACATACTTTAGCAAAAAAAATGGCGAAGAAAATAAAATCAAAATTAAAACCAAAACAAGTAAAGATATTCTTCTCAGAATTTATGGGACATGAAGCAATCAATGTTCTCCCAATTTACAGAGAAGAAAAAGAAAATTCTCCGAGAAAAAAGGCAAGCGAAAAAGAGTTACAAAAATTAAAGGATAGTTTAGAAGAGAAAAAGAGAATAAAAAAAGTAAAACCTCAAAATATCGATAAAAAGGATAAGCCCAAAGGAAAGATGTGGCTTCCAAAAAGGATTCCATAGTACTCGAAAGGAAAATAAACATAAGCAAAAACAAGGAAAATAAAACTAATTAAAAAAACGGGAACAAAAGGAATACCTTGTTTTATTTTAATTTTTTTAAACTTCTTTTTTATTTCCCTAATTTCTGATTTGCTAAGTCCATCCCAATTCGCCCTAATAACTTTTTTTCCTATTTTTATATCCTCATAAAGCCAATCACCTTCCGTAAGTTTAGACGTTTTTAAATCCAAAATCATAACCCCCTCTTCAATAGATTTTGCATAAACATATAAAAAAGGGAATGCAAAAACTAACAAACCGAAATAAATAAAAATACGTTCAAAAAAACCTAAACAAAGAACAAATAAACTAATTATTGCAAGAAGTTTGATTAATTTTTTGTTAAGTTTAAGCTGTTTTGAAAATTCTTTTTTAACCTTTTCAAAGTTTCTTAATGCTAGAATTACACTAGAAAGGACCCCATAGATTGCTCCCACAATAAAAAAGATAACTAAAAATAAAGCATAAACTTTGAGGTTAGTAATAAGATTATCTGAAAAAGGAAGTATTGCTCCCAGAGCAATCATTAATTTTGCATCTCCTCCAGCAAAAATTTTTACATAATAAAAAAAATTACCCAAAATAAAAAAAATTCCTAATCCAATTAACCCTTGATAAAAGAAAGAAAACCCTTCATTTGAAAAAAGGCTATAAAAAAATCTTACCCCTATTGCAAGAATGATAAGAGAAAAATTAAGCCAATTAGCAACTTCTCTCTTTCTAAAATCCTGGATTGTTGCAAAAAACATCCAAATTACTCCAAGAGCAATTAAAAAAATAATTCCTTGATGCATAGGTACAAAAAAATTCTCTTATTTATAAAAGCTTATTTTTTAGAAAAACTAAGAGTCCTTGTTCTTCCTCCTTGTTTGTAAGGATATTTCTTCTTTTGTTTAAACTTACTTTTCTTCTTATTTCTTTGTTCAGAATCTGAATGAGAAGACATTTTCAAACTATGCAGAAGTGCAATACTGGGTTGCTGTTAAATCATCTTTTAAGTAAACCCTTCCCCCTTTAGGATTAAGGTATTCCCAACTATCACACTTTACCTTACAATCCAAAGCACCACAAGATTTAACCCCATAAGAAGAAAATATAGGTAAAATTCCCAAGGTATAACAAGTAATATTTTTGTAAGTTGAAGTTCCATCACTTAGTTCTCTAGGAACTGAACAATAATTATACAGACTTTCTGAACCACAAGCAGTTTCACAAGATTTAGATATAGTATCAACATTATTTGGTTCACCAAACCAAGGAAGAATTTTATTCCACCCTTGAGTAAATCCTAAAGCAAGAACAATAAGCACAGCTAAACCTAAAATTATCAAAATCACTGCATTGATACTTAAACCCTGAGCTTTCTTTTTCATTTCCTCTTTGATATTCTCTAAAGACTAATCCTATTTAAAAACATTTCCTTTAATTCAAAATATATTTTATCTTTATCCCTTCGGAATTACATATTAATCTTCCATCAACTATTAAATTTTGTTCCCCTTTCTTAAAAATAGGTAAATTTTTAATTTCTTCCACAGAATAGCCAGTTATACTAGGATTATTCTTATAAAAAAGATATTGTTCAATATAACTCAAACAAGATTCCATATTAACAACTTCCTCGATGTTTCCGTGTTTTTCTTCTTTTCCCTTAAAAAAAGAAGCATTAACAAAGATAAGAATACATAACAAAAGAACTCCTAGTACTAAAATAACCACCGGAACTTCTGCTCTTTTATTCCTAATGGGAGAAAACCCATTCGGCAATTCTTTTTTATAAATAATAACTGGCACCTTCCCTCCAAAATTCAAGCATTACTTTTTTATTAAATTGAAAATAAAATTTATTTACCCCTCGCGGGGGTTGAGTTGAGGTGATGTGAAGAAGTTTACTATAAACTTTTTTATCCTCCAAATTGATAAATACATTCCACCCTTCCGAGTCATATCTTGCAAGAGAAATTAGAAAGGGTGTAATAGAATAATCAAGATTCTCAGCAGAGACTTCCGCATTATCTATTTCGTTTATAACCATATAGTTTTTTAAAAGATAACCAGAAATAGATTTAGTTGCAATTGGATCTTGAACCCTCGAAAAAGAAGCCCCATTATCTCCAATTATTTTTAACTGAACTAAGAGTATTGGAATTGAAAGGAGTACTACAATTATTATTGTCGCAACCATCCAAGAAATGGTATCACTTATTTGAGCTTTTTTTGAATTATACATTTTTTTCTTTTTTTCCTACACATGTGGAAATTGTTATGAGATAATATTTTCCATCCTCTCCCTTAGAATATATTTTTCTTTCAATACAAACAGGAAAATTTTTGTTCTTAGCCGGGTCAATACTATTCATATTTGAATTTTTATCCCACAAATGTTCATTTCCTACAAAAAAAGTTGGACCAAGAATTGGGATCTCATTCTCAAATCTAGAAAAACCAATAGAAACAAAAAGCTGATCATTATTCCAACCATAAACATTTTCCGTACCCCGATTTATATAACAATTTTTTAAAAGATTCTCACTATTGATTACAAAAACCCCCCCCTTATTTAGAATTGTTTCTGGAATATTTCCTCCTTGACTAACACAATCTGCTACTTTTTCTGCTAAAAAAACACATTCCATTTGCCTAACATCCAAGGGTTTTCCATAAAGAGAATAAACTAAAAACACTACCGCAGAAGCAATTAAAAACAAAACAAAAAACCAGTAGAGGGATATTGTTTTGTCAGTCATTTTGAAACCTCTTCTAATTTTTTATAAGGCTCTACTATAAAAGTATATTCTAGCCCATCAGAAGCAGGGTAATAAAAATTTTTATTTAAAGAAACATCATTAAAAAAAGAATAAGAATACCCTCCTTTTTGTTTAAGTTTTACTGTAACCAGATTTCCTTCAATGGAAACAACCTTCCCAGCATAATCTTTATCCCATTTATCAATTGCTTTTTGCATATCTATACTAATTTCCATCCCAGGCCTAGCAGCATCAAGAATAAGAGCAATTTTTTTAGCATAAGCTTCTTCCATTATAGAAGGATCATCCGATTTTATAAAAACAAAAACAGCCAAGATAGCAAAAAAAGCAAGATTCAAAAGTATGAAAATTAAATTTTCTGTTAAAAGCTCTGCGTTTTTGTTCATTTTATGGGGTTGTCACAAAAGACTTACATCCAATAAGATTAGACTTTGTTCTATCTAAAATAAGTGGAGGAACCACTGCATTAGAGCCGCTAAAAGGGAGTGGAGCTTTCCATTTCTCATCCCTTCCAGTATAAATACCATATTTTTGATTAAAAAATATCCCTGTGTCGATATAAATTTCATTTAATTTGTTTAATTCAATTAATTGGAGATAATCAAAATAGGTTTGAGTTTTATCTTCATTTGTATAATTAGTTTTTAAAAAAGAATAAAAATCTGCATAAGAAATAGAATTAAATTCCTTATTAGAAATTAATTTTTCATCAAAAGCAATTTCAGAACAAACTGCACACACCCTAGTACTAAAAGCTTTCCAATCAACATAGTTTATTTTTCCTTCTCCAAACATCCACCAACAATCTACCATTTTATCTGCAAGAGCTTTCATTATTTTATTTTTTGAAGATTTATCATTTAAATTTATATTTACAGTTTCTCTAGAAGTAAATCCTTTACATTCTCCTCCCCCAGAAATACAAACATAATTTGTTTTGCAATCAATCTTCCCAAAAAAACTTGTTTTTCCGGTTAACTGTATTGAACTCTGACAAACTTCTTTCTCAGAGGTGCCCTGAAAATTAACCTTGAATAGAAAGACCAGTAAGATAACAAAACTTGTAAGAAGGACTATAATCATAACAATTTGTTGAGTTGTCAATTCTGCTTTTTTTTTAGATATCAAGGGGTCACTCCTAATTTTTTAAAAAACATATAAATTCCCGTTAAAATAATTACAAAAAAAGCCAACCAAAGAAGATATTTAAACAAAGCATCCAATTCCATTTTTCACTCTTTTTCCTTTTAATTAAATTAATAAGAAATATTAATAAATGTTTAGATTGGAGTATATAAAATATTAAAAACTAAAATACCCCTAGATTATATGGTTTTTAAACTTCCTAAGGGTTTAGAAAAGACAATTCTTGGACTTACAGGTTATTTAATAATTGCTGGAACTCCGCTTCTTTATTCAAGAACAGCTGAAGCTCAAACAATTATGAGCCCCGCACCAAACTATTCTATCTATGTAAATTCATTTAATCAAGAAGTTCAAGATAAATACACAATTCTCGTTGGAAAAAAAGACACGAGGGAAGTATTTCTAAAAGCAAAAAAGGAAAAAGAACCAGCTTCACTAGAAATTCTTTTTGGAGTAAATGAGGCAGAAGAAATATTAGGAAAAAAAATAGAAACTATGAATTTAACTCCATTAGATCCAGATTTCTCAAGATTTGTGTTATTCTATCCAAAAAAGACAAAAGTAAGAACAGAGCAAGAAGCGTATATTCTTCCTCTCAGAGATTTTATAAAATTAATGCCCTTTAAAGAAACAACATTTTCAAAAAGAATTATTGGGTGGGGAGAAAATCTTATAGACCGCCTAACTCCTTTTTTTGTTTTTAATCCTGTAAAAGATACTAAGGATTATCTTGTAGAATCGAGTTTAAAAAAAGAAGAACAAACCTATTCTGAAAGAGCAAAAAGATTAGAAAAAGAATTTGGAGAAGAATATGCATTTGAAAAAATAGAATTTTTTAAATCAGATAAATTAGGGTATATAGAAAGAATAAGAAAAATAAAAACATTCTTCGATGCGAGAGACTTAGAAGGAGCAGCCCACGTAACTGCATTGCTCAAGCCTGCAGTAGGAAATAGCTCATATCCAGAAAGAAGAGGTAGTGGAGATTGGATCGAAATAAATTTTTCTATTCAGGGAGATAAAATGCCTTCTTGGATCAAAAAAAAGGAAATAGGTCCTAAGTGGGCTTATCTTACTTGTGAAGAGATTCTTTCATCATTCGGTATAAAAGAAACATTAAAACAAGGACAAAATGAAGGAATTCTTTTTAATAAAATTCCCACCTCTATTTTATATTATTATGATAAAAATGAGATAATTGGAGAGTATGCCAACTCTCGGAAAAAAAGATTAAAAATGAAGAGCCTTTTCTTAAGTATAAAAAAAGACATTATAAAGGAAAAGGGTTTTGAGAAGGTAAATCTCATTACCATAGGAAATAATATTGTAAAGGAAAGATCATCTGATAAAGTAAAGATTCTCTATAAAGGAAAAGAAAATTCATTCACTCTAGAAGATATAGAAGAATTTTACAAAAGATGTGATGAAATAGAATCAAAATAAAAATTAAACTAAAAAGTTCTTAAAAAAATCTAGAAACTTATCCTTGAAGAAAAGAGAGAGTGTAATAAGTATAATTACAAAAACCACTACTCCCAAAATTATTTTTATTATGTTACTTATAGTCAAATCACTCATTTTATCCTCTATGCAAAATTTTAATTTTGTATTTTTTCATTTTTATCCCCTAAATAAGGTTTTTATTTTATCTACTAAACCAAAAGATTTTTCTCCTAGGAAGAAAATTGAGATCATAATTAAAAATAGAACAGCTATAGCAATCAAAAGCCAAGGAAGATACTCTGAAATAATTCCCTTTTTTTCCATATTTTAAAAAGAGATAGAGGTTAATAAATCTAACCGCCAATTCCTCCTAAAACAAGAATACTTAGAAGAGACAAGGCAAGTATAGCAACAAGAGAAGCAAAGAAATAAAAGAAAATTCCTCCAAAAAGATTTTTTCCTATTTTGCTTGTCCTCTCAAGTTTATCTTCACCAGAATCAACCATCACCAATGCAGTAGTCAAAATAAAAATAATTTCTACTAAATAAATTCCAATAGAAATTTGTAAGAAATAAGGAGGAATCATATCTGCTACTTGGAAAAAAGTATTTACAGAGCTAATTCCTGCCACATTTGATGCTGCTCCTGAAGTAGTTTCCCCCAATTTAGAAAGTATTGTTGAAATCATCGCAGCAAGACCAACGACAACCCCTGATAAAAGAGGAGCCAAAAAAGTCATATTACTCTTCATTTCAGAAACAACTTCTGCTAAGATATCTTTAAGCCTACTCGTTATTTTTTGTATATTTTTAATATACTCTGAAATACTTGTTAAACTTACTGCAGCAATTCCCAATCCCTTCTTAGAAGATTCAACTAATATTTTCATACTTGTAGCAATTAAACTAGAAGGGTAATGGAGTATTGCCCCCGTTTTTGAATCAAAAATAGCCTTCTCCACACTCATTCCCATTTGCATAATATTATAATTAACTAATTTGAAAAATTCCTCAGTAATCAATCCCTTAGAAGATTCTGCTATTCTTCCAAAAACAATTTCCGGAGGAGTTCCATTGCCAATCCTATTTCCAAGTTGAAATAATGAGTTGTTAAATTCTGCTTCAAGATCTTTTGTTTTTTCTCTCTCCTCAATCAAACCTTTAGTTTTTCCCTTATAAGCTATTGAAAAAAATAAAGCAATTCCCAAAGGAATAAACAAACTTAAAAATAAAGCCCCTGCTCCGAATGGGCCATTCAATCCTCCTTCAACAGATTTAAAATCAAATATTTTCTCCTTTCCTAAATCTCCTCCTAAACCTAATTCCGAAAAAGTGTAATCTTTTTGTAATCCAAGTATATCGGGCAAAGAGGTGTACTGAAAAATAAGAGGAAGAAGCCCGAGAATTATAAGAGGAAAACAAATCAAAAAAGCTTTTACGTAATGATCATTACTTTTATATCTTGCATAAAAAGGATTTTTTTCTAGAAGAGAAGATTCCCCATGCCCCCCTGGTCTTAGAACCATTATTTTATCTGTTAGATAAAAAGCAAGAAAAGGAAAAATAAGGACGTACAGAAAAAAAACATGGGTCCATCGAATTGCTCCCCCTAGCATTGCAGAAGCCATTGGAAGAAGAGCTATCCCTAAAACTGGAAGAACAACAGTAAACATATAGGTATTTTGAAGAGGAGATTTAACTTCCTGAACAAATTTAAGCATCTTATCATGAACACCATCTAAAATAACTTGAAGTGCTTTTTCTAAGCTAGTAATCCTTCTTGAGTTGTCTGGCTCGAATAAACTTCCTTCAATAAGTTGAAAAGATTCGATAAAAAAAGGAGCATAGTCTCTCCAAGTTCCTAGATAATTATCAAGACTTTCTTTCATGCTTGAAAATTTTCCTATTTGAACATCATAAAATATTTTTTTAAAATCTAATGCAAGAGGTGCCTGTAAATTATCAGCAGCGAAAGCTATAGCTTTCTCTAGATTAGGAGTATGCCTCATATAAACAACAGTATACAAAATTGCAGGAACCATTTGAGAAGAAGCTTTAAGTCTCCATTTAGTTGCTAACCTCGTAGGGTAGTTACTAACAAAATAAAAAAGAAATAAACCAGAAATTAAAATAATCACAAACAATGAAACTGGGAATTGGGAGAAAATATCTCCTTTGATTAATGCAAAAGAGACAGAAAAGAAAAGTCCAAATAAAAAAACTATTAAAAATGCCATAAATCCGAGCCCAAAAGATTGCCAAGGTTCTATATCTAAATGAGCAATTTCTAGTTGTCTCTTTATCTTTTCCTCATCTTTTTTAGAAAGTTTTAAACGAAAAACACTGCCTAATCCATTACACCACCTCTCGTACTTGGAAAACTCTGGAGCCATCTCTTGTTTGAATTTAGAATACTCCCTACTAAAATTTGAAGAGTTATTTGAAGAGTTATCTGAAGAATTAAAAGAATTCATCCTCTGTTCTATTTTCGCCCCGTGTTTTTTAAAAATTTCTTTTATCCTAGGATCTGTTGGACCTTTCATTCAAATTTCCCTCTTTTCAGAGACAAAGAAAAAAGAATTAATAAATCTTTAGACTGACTTACAATTCAGATAAATTTTTATAAGATTATCTCCAAAGAATATGGTGAAAAAGAAAGTACTCCATATAGTGAATGAAAATGCTTTGGGAGGGGGAATCGGGACCATCCTTGATTACCTAACCGAAGGAATAAATAAAAGTAAAGAATTTTCTTCAGATAATTTAATTACTAATTATGAAGTTAAAAGGGTTGGGAAGGATGAATCCGGAAATCCAAAATATCTTTCAAGACCAAAAGATTCTAAATTAAAAATCCATAATTCTAGTGGAAAAATACAAGAGGTTCAAAATGTAACTCATAAAGATTTGGAAAGACTCTTGGAGAATTATGATATTGTTCATGTCCATGGAATTCCTCATTACGGAATTTTAGAGCATCTGGAAAAACTAAAGGGTAAACACCCGAAAATAGTAAATACAGCCCATTCTAGCGTAAAGCAAGAACTTTTAGCACAATATGAAAATGCAAAAAAAGAAGGAAAAGAATATGAATTTAATTCCCTGAAATATCTTTTAGAAAACAATATTCTAAATGACCCTACAAAATTTGAAGGAAATTATTGGGGTTCTGCAATCCATAGGCAAGAAAAAGTGATGACCTTGGGAGATTCAATTCAACATATGAACGAGAGTTATATGAATTCAATTATAGGAGAATATCATGCCGAAGAAAATAAAGATAAGCACACAGTAATTCCAAATGGAGTAAAAATCTCTGAAAGAGAAACTAAAAAAAGACCTCAGAAAAAAAGAATTCTTTTTGTCGGAAGATTTTCTAAAGAGAAAGGAATTGATGAATTAATAGATTCTATTCCATATATTTTAGAAAGTAATCCTGATGCAGAAATAAGATTGGTTGGGGGGGATAAAGAAGGAAAATTAATAAAAGAATATCAAAATAAATTGAACATAAAAATAAAAGAATTTATTAAAAAAAATCCCCATAAGAATTTAGAAGAAATCTTAGGGAAAGTTAAATTTACTGGATGGATTTCGGATAAAAATGAACTAAAAAAACATTATGAATGGGCAGACTATGTAGTTATTCCCAGTTATGCAGAAAGTTTTTCTTTAACTGCAAGCGAAGCACTTTTGAATGGGAGAATCCCAGTTATGACTGCAACACCTGCATTAAAAAATCTTTATATCGACAAAGGAATAGGATTGGGTATAGAATTAGAAAAGAGGCACGGAAAAGGAATTGCGGAAACAATGAATAAAATTCTTGAAAAAGATAAAACTAATGAATATGACGCTTTAATTGAAAAAGGAAAGAAATATGTAAAAGAAAACTATTCTTACAAAAAAATGATTGAAAATCAAATTAATTCTTACAAAAAAATACTAAATTAATGACTTACAGAACCGGGTGGAGGACCCCATCCCCCAGGAGATTTAAATTTACTAGCACCAACAACAATTGCAATTATTGCACCCAAAACCAAAATAACTGGTAAAATATTTCCAAAATCCAAATTTCCTATTATTGGAATCTGCCAACCAAGTTCTCCAAATGAACCAAATAAAACAACTGCAACAATTATCGCCCCGAGAACCAAGAAGATTGTCCAATTCTCTCCAGGTAGAAACATTCCCAAAAACAAAATTGCAATTAAAACAATCGAAAGCCCAACACCCGCTCTTGGGAAGACCTCTGAAAAAAATCTAGGAACTAAATCCCATTGTAAAGATAAAAATCCAACAGCAATGGCAATGATTGCATTTATTGACTTATTGTCCTCAAAAATACGGGTCTTTATTAAAACACCAAAAACTATCGAAAAAATTAAAAGAAAAGGAAGAACATAGCTAAAAAAGCCCATCTGCTCCCATCTCGTCAAAAGATCTCCAAATGCACCTCCTCCAATGAAAGAATATGAAGCTAAAAGACTAAATTGATACATCAAAATAAAAATAAAAAAGAATTAATAAACATTGCTAAATTTTCGTTTTTTTCACTTCTTCATTTAACCATTTCTGCCATTTAGGAAAAACTCTTTCAGAAAGAGGTAAACCTATTTCAGATATGACTTCTTCGGAAATTTTGTGGAAATTGTGGTTCGCAAGTGTTGTGAATTTTGCTTCTAACAATTGAGAATTATTCAATTTTTCTGAAATAGCAACAAGTTCTTTTTTCATTTTTGCTCTTAACAAAATATTATCATAAACTGCATCCCAATTTCCTGCCCACCCTTTTATCGTTGAAGCAATAGATTTTATTATTTCACTATCTCCATTAATCAAATCTTCACTAGGTTCAAGCTCATCTTTATCTACATTATAATTTAGTAGATCTACAAAACCTCCCTCTTCAAGAGGGTCTTGCCTCCAATGTTTTCTTACTTCAGAAATCTGTAAAATTCTCCTCATAGAATGTAATCCATCGGGAGTTTTTACTGGATTACAAACAGCAATAATATCAGTTGCCTTAAAACTGGTTGCAGGAACTCCTAAATCATTGACCACTCTATCAAAAACTCCATAAGGAGAAGCACCATGAATTGTTCCTGCCACCACATTTGCAAGAGCACCCACCCTCATCGCTTCATAAAGTGCTTTCGCCTCCACACTTCTCACTTCCCCCATAATCAAACAACTATCTCCCAATCTCAAACTAGTTCTTATCCCATCATCAGCAGAGAGTTCAGTTGTTGTTTTTAATAAAGCCGAACGAACCTTCATTCTTAGAATATCATAATTTAATTTTCTCATAGACTCAATTGGAAGTTCTAAAGAATCTTCTATAACAATTATTCTATACTTGGGAAGAATTTCTAACATCAAACTTCCTAAAACCGAAGTTTTACCAGAACTTCTTGTTCCTGCAACTAATAAAGTTCTAGAACCATCAATTAAAAAACTAAGTAAACCTGCCGAAAAAGGATTCAACATTTTATTTTTTACAAATAAAGAAAGCGTCCAAGGATCTTCCCTATGTCTTCTCACAGAATAGGCTAAACCATCTGGAGAAAGAGGCTGTTGAATAATTGCTATTCTTGCTCTTATTTTTCCTATTTCTAGTTGAGTATCTAAGATGGGATTTGCTTCATCAAGAGGCCTTCCTGAAATCATCCTAAATTTTGCGGCCCAAGAATCAACATCTTCTTGACTAGGAAGAATATTTGTAGAACATTCATCATATTTTCCATGTCTCACAAAAACAGGAGTCATTGGGATAGGGGCATTCAAAGAAATATCTTGTAAATTTCTATCTTGTAAAAGAACCTCTAATAACCCGAAACCAATTGTATGTCTTACTAAAATTATGGAAAGTTTGTTCAAATCCGAATAACTTAGATTTATCTCATTTGTCTGTGCAAGATCTTGAATCAAATCCTTAGAAATATTAAAAAAAACCTGTCTTGTTCTTTCTGTATCTGTAAATTCTTCTGCTTTCGGCTGGTGCTCAATTAATATTTTTTTAGCAAGATTAAGAAGAAAACTCTGGCTCTCACTCAAAGAATGCTCTGGAGGAATAAGATGATAAATTATTTTTGACTCACTTTTTTTCTTAAGAATTGTAACTGAAGAAGTATCATACTCTTCATAACCAATTTGATATTGATCTAAGATCTCTGCATCTTCTGGAAGGCTAGAAATAAGTCTTGTAAAAGTATAATTTGGGATTATGTCTGGTTTGAAAAGACGATTATATATTTCTCTATCCCCAGGAGAATAATTTGCAAAATATGGAGAAAGATATTTTATTATCTGTAAATTATTTACCATGGTAAAAATCTTTTCTAAAAGCCTTAAATAATTTGTTTGTTCTGCCTTATGAACAGACTCTAACTTTTCAATCAGAATTTTTGTTTCAATAATAATTCTTTTAAGCGTATAATAAGCTAAAATCGGGTCTTGTTTCAAGAAGTATAAAAAAGAAAAAACATCATTATACCTTTGTGAAAAAGATTCTTGAAAAGATGGAGAAAGTTTTTCTTGAGAAAGAATTTTTTCTTGCTTGATTAGATGAACATAAAGGTTAGCAAGTTCTATAAGAGAAGAAGTCTCACTCAAATCGTAATTGTAATTTTTTTGCTGAACAAAAACAATTCTTGAAACATTGGGATTTTCAATTAAAGCATCAATTGTTCTAGCCATTACTTCTTTAGAATCTGCGAGACTTGGAACATACGGTGCCCCTAAATAATTAATATATAAAATATCTTCTCCTCCCTCCCTTTCTAATTCACAAGAAAAAACAGGAGTTCCTTCCTTAAATTGCATTTCTCCTCCAACGATTAAAAAAGGTTATTTTTAATATTCTCATCCTCTTAAATTGCATAATAAAAAAAAGTACTAAGAGTTTAAAACATTTTGCATAAAATAAACACAACAAATTTAAACCCTATTGACGTTAAAAAATAAATGGAAGAACAATGGAGTACCAAGCTATTTTTAGAAGGTAAAAAAATCTAATGGAAGAGCAATATGATTACTCTAATCAAGCGGCAACAGATACCAATATGAATCTGAGGGATTTGGAAGAAAAACAAAGGGTGCTCAAGGAAAGAATATTTTTAATAGGGCAAAACTTAGTAGATATAAGAGAGAAAACTACCAAAGAAATATTGGAACTAAAAAAAGAAATAGAAATAATTAAAGAGGGGATGGAACGTGTTAAGGAATTTCTTGAAATTGCTTCTGGAGAGTTTCAAAAATTTGCCAGAAAAGAAGATTTAGAAATACTTTCAAAACAAGCAAAAATTTTTCAGCCCCTTGAATTTGTTAGAAAAAAAGATTTAGAAAAAATAAGAAGAGGAGAATAAAATGGGAATGCTAGAAGACGTTGCAAATATGAGTGGTCAAGGATTTACTGAAGAAGAGATAGTGATGAATTTAAAAGAAAAAGGAATTTCTCCTAAAGAAATAAAAGACACTTTAAATCAATTAAAAATAAAAAATGCTGTTTCTAATTATGAAGCCGAAAGTGAAGAAAATTCCCCCCAGGACCAAGCAGGAGGATACCCTCCTCAAGAACAAGGAAACTACTACCCTCCAGGACAAAATTATCCTTCTCCCCAACAAGAGTATGCACCTCAAGAAAACTATGGAAATTACCCCCAACAAACAGGGGTTGATGCAAATACAATTATAGAAATATCTGAACAAGTTTTTTCGGAAAAAATAAAAATAATTCAAAAAGAGATAGATTCTTTTAATGAATTTAAGAGCTTAAATCAAATAAGAATAGAAAATTTAAATGACAGACTTAAAAGGATGGAAATGGTCTTTGATAAACTACAAATAACCATTCTAGAAAAAATAGGCTCCTATGGTCAAAATCTAGAAGTAATAAAGAAAGAAATGAATATGATGCAAGATTCTTTCACAAAAGTAATAGACCCTATGGTGGATAAAGGTGAAAAAAGACAAGAAGAGAAGAGAACCCATCATTCTCCTATAAAAAAGAGTTCTAAAATAAAATAAGATTTAAAAATATTTTAAATAAAATTAATCTAATATTCTTACTTGTGCATATCTTTGAAGAATGCTGAAGAGATGTCATCAAAAGATTTAGGAGAATGACCATCTTTTCTCATAGAAACTATAACAACTATAATTCCTCCTAGAAGAACAATCCAAAATAAGATATCTGACCAAGTCAGACCAGGAAGGAAACTCGTTTGCCAACCTAGAGCTTCAGAAGAGTTTAACAAAACAGTTATAGCTATAATTGCTGCGATTACAAAGAAAACATAAATTGCCCAATTTTGTCTTGGAAGAAAAATCCCTAAAAACAAAATCATAATTAAAATTACCGCTATACCCACTCCTACTCTTGGAAATACTTCTGAAAAAAACCTAGGAACCATATCAAACTGTAGGGACATAAGACCAACCGCCAAAGCAATGATTGCATTTATTGATTGATTACTTTCAAAAATACGCGTTTTACTCAAAACCCCAAAAACAATAGCAAAAATTAAAAGAAAAGGAAGAACATAGCTAAAAAAGCCCATCTGCTCCCATCTCGTCAAAAGATCTCCAAATGCACCTCCTCCAATGAAAGAATATGAAGCTAACAGCACTTCGCTTATCATAAAGGAATTATAGAAATCTTATTTAAATATGTTTCTAAGAATAAAAAGAAATTAATAATTTAAAAAAGAAACCTCTAAATTAGTCATTTTTTTATAAAATTTATAATCCTCTACTTCAGATTTTGAAAGGAGAAATATTTTCCCAAGACCTTCCCAGAAAAAGAACCAAGCCGCTGGTTCCGACATTATTGCTAAGACTCTGAATAAATAATCTTCATTATTAAATAAAAAAGGTGCTGAAATCATTACAACTGCTCCAGCAAGAAACCAAAAAAGACCCTTTAACTTTACTTTGTTTAGTTCCCTTTGTTTTTCTTTAAAATGTTTTTGAAAATACTCCTTCAATCTCTTTTTAATTTTAATTTCATCGGAAATATTCCTTTTTCGCGAAGGGAGGAGTAGTCTTAATTCGAGCTTATTCGTCTTGACTACTGCTGCTTTTTTACACTCTAAAAGAAAATCATCAGATAAAGCTCTTATAAAATAAGGCCTTGGATCAAAATCAGAAAAAAGGTCATTATAAGAATCTAGAACAATGCTAATATTTCCCTCTCTAAATTTTTCAGAATTTATCTCCGTCTTTTCACCTTTCATGATTAAATATTGACAAAAAGACTATAAAAAACTATTCTTAAAAAATTAAGCTTTTTTAGTTTTCAATACTAAAGCAAGAACTATTGCAATTATTATTACAAAAAAGAAATTAGTCCATAAAGGAGAACTCCAATCTTGAGCATACAAGAAATTTGAAAGGGGCGCACTATACCCTGCAAAATATAAAAGAGCGATAGTTACTGAACTCCCAATTAAAATTCCAAAAAACCATTTCATTCCTTTACTTGAAAGTGGTTTTGAAAAATCTCCACCTACTGCAAATCCCCAAAGAAGTAATACCACAAAAATTAGTATCATCGCGACCGTAAGGAATAAAATCATATTTCCTACTAATTGTTTTGGAAAAATTGCTCCGATAAACATTAAACCAATGACTGCAGAGACTATTGCATCCAACTGCATTTTATTTTCTCCTAGAAGCTTTGTTTTTTGAAGAATAGCAAAAATAATTGTCCAAATAAGAAGAAACGGTACTAAAAATTCTCTAAAGAGAGAACTTTGTAAAATTGTCAATTCGGCCATTTTAGATCAAATCTTCAGATAAAACTTCAGATCCAGATTCGGGATTAGGTAATGCGCCTCTACTTATGATGAATACATCACTTATGGCTTTAACAAACTGATGAGGTATAATTACTCCTTTTGCTCCACCCAATAAAGAAAGAACACTTCCCCCAACTTTTATTCTCCAACCATCAATTCTATTCTCAGAAAGATTTGCTTCCTCAACTTCTCCAAAGAAATCTCCTCCGTCTGTATAGACTTTCGATCCAATAACCTCACTGATTTTTTGTATTTGCATTATAAAATTTACTCAAATCTATTTAAATACTTTTCCGTTTAATTATAACTAGATTATAGAATATAGCATACAAATAAATTTATAAAAAACCAAAACCTGAAAAGAACATGTTTGACAAAAAAGAAATTGCAATAATTATTGTTTCCTCAATAATCCTAGGATTCATCCTCAGTAATTTTCAAACTTCTAAAATCCTTTGGTTCTCAATTATTTCTATTCTCTCTATTGTTTTAATCAATACTTTTGTAAAAAAAATAGTTGGATATTACTATGAATCAGATGTAAAAATAAGTTTATGGGAAGTTGAAAGATATGGTTGGAGACCAGAAAATAGTTTTAAGAAACCATTGCCTGCAGGTATTCTTTTTCCAATCTTCTTTAAATTAATTTCATTCGGAAAACTCAATTGGCTTGCCTTTTTAACATTTGATGTGGAAGCAAAAGTATCTAGAGCAGCAAGAAGGCACGATATCTATACCTTTTCAGAACTTTCAGAATACCATTTAGGGATAATTGCTGCTTGGGGGATAGTTGCAAATCTTTTCTTTGCATTCATAGGATATTTGATTGGACTCCCTCCTGAAATGAATTTTGTTAATTTAAGTATTTACTATGTTCTCTTTAATCTTATTCCAATTTCAGATTTAGATGGAAATAAAATATTTTTTGGAAGTATAATTCTTTGGTCTTTTTTAGCAGCCATAGTTTTATTAGGTGTACTTTTTTCAGTTCTCATAATTTAAAAAAAATAAAAGAGGAAAAATGGATTTTTTAGAAGGAATTAACCCAAGAGAATACCAGACAAAAATTTATGAAACTTGTATAAATAAAAACTGTTTAGTTGTGCTTCCTACCGGTTTGGGAAAAACACTTATTGCTCTAATGCTAACCATAGAAAGAATGAAAATATTTCCTGGACAAAAAGTACTTTTTCTTGCCCCCACTAAACCTTTAGCCGAACAACATCTAGTCTCATTTAAGAAATATCTCCCAGAATTATTTGCGGATATTCAATTGTTTACCGGAGAAGTCACTTCAGAAAACAGAAAGAAAATATGGCAAACGGCGGATATCATCTTTTCAACCCCCCAATGCATTGCAAACGATCTAAAAAAGGAGATGTATAATTTAAAGGAAGTTTGCTTACTTGTGGAAGACGAAGCCCACAGATGTGTAAAAAATTACGACTATACTTATGTTGCAAAAAGATATAGAACTCAAGCAAAAAATCCTAGACTATTGGGCCTAACTGCCTCTCCTGGAAGTGAACGCTCTAAAATTCAAGAAATTTGCAAAACTCTTTCAATAGAAGAAGTTGAAATAAGATCAAGAGATAGCCCGGATGTGCAAAAATATCTACAGGAACTAGAATTTGAAAAAGAAATAGTTCCTTTTCCAGAAGAATTTCAAAAAATAAGAGAAAATATTTTGAAAATATTTAATAAATATGTTGAAGAATTAAAAAATAGAAAAATTTTCTTTGAACCTGCATCAAAAACAAATCTACTTGGTCTTCAAAAAAGATTGATAATAGAATTAGCTAAGGGAAGTAAAAATTATAATTTTATGCTGGGGGCAAGCACATGCGCACAAGCAATAAAATTACAACATGCTTTGGAACTTCTTGAAACGCAAACCCTTAAAGGATTTAATGATTACTTGAAAGAATTATTTGATCAGGCATCAAAGAAAAAAAGTAAAGGTGTTATAAATTTAGTTTCCAAACCAGAATTTAACTTTGCTTATATTCTTTCAAATGAAATTTTATCTAGAGGAGAAGAACACCCCAAATTAAAAAGACTGGTGGAAATAATAGAAAAACAAGGGTTAGAAGAAAAGGGAAAAATAATAATTTTCTCTCAATTTAGAGAAACAGCTTCAATAATTTGTAAAAGTCTCAATAAATTAAAAGGAATAAAAGCTAAGGTGTTTATTGGACAAGCCAAAAAGAATGGTGTTGGTTTAAGTCAAAAAGAACAAAAAGAAATAATTAGAGAATTTTCAGAAGGAAAAATAAACGTTCTTTGTGCAACATGTATTGGGGAAGAAGGATTGGACATCCCAGAAGTTAAAGCAGTTATATTCTACGAACCGGTAGCTTCTGGAATAAGGGCTATCCAAAGAGCGGGAAGAACTGCAAGACTAGCGAAAGGAAAATTAATTATTTTAATAACAAAAGATACAAGAGATGAAATTCATTATTATGTATCAAGGGCCAGAGAGAAAAAAATGAAATCAGCAATAGATTTGATAAAAGAAGACCTAAAACACCCTAAAAAAATAGAGAAGCAAGAAAAATTATAATGACCCCAGAAGTTTTTGATATTTTTGAAAAGAGAAAAGAAAGAATAGAAAAAGAAATTCCAAAAGAAAAAGTAATAATTGATTATCGGGAGAAAAATTGTCTTGTTCCAGCATCGCTAGTCAAATTAGGGTTAGAAATAGAATTTAGGGAGCTAAAAATAGCAGACTACATAATCAAAGATATTGCTATAGAAAGAAAAACAGTTTCGGATTTTTTATCTTCTATGATTAATAAAAGACTAATCAATCAATTAAACGAGCTGGGGGTTTATGAAAATAGACTCCTGATAATAGAAGGAATTTCTGAACAAGAGCTATATTCCGATTCTAGAGAAAATAATGGAATAAATGCAAATGCCATAAGGGGATTTTTACTGTCTATTATATTTAAGCACAAAACACCAATCCTATTTACAAAAAATCAAGAAGATACTGCAAAGATGATTTCAGTATTAGCAAAAAGAAAAGAAAAAGAACTCTCTTTAAAAGAAAAAAAGAAAGGAAATAATAGCAAGGAACAAAAACAGATGATAATAGAAGGTTTTCCTGGAATAGGACCAAAAAATGCTAAAAAAATTATGGAAGAATTCAAAAATATAAAAGATTTCATAAATGCATCAGAACAAGATTTAAAGAAAGTTTTGGGGAAAAAATCAGAAACAACAAAAAAAATTATCGAAGAAGATTACTAGAAGAAGCTTCTAAATCTTGGCACTTTTTTATTAACCCTGGCAAATCCCATTCAGGAAAAGCCCCGAAAAGTCTATTTGCTCCTTTTTTATCGAGATATTCTTCAATAATAACTTTTTTAAGAATTTTGTATGGAGAATCTCCTATTTCTTTCCTTAAAGAAACAAGTAAGTCATCATGAGCCACCCTTCCTCTTCTATCATAAGCAGAGGACAATTGTCTTATTATTTCTTCATAATTAAAATTTTCCATTATGAAAATTCTCCTGAATTTTTATTGGATTCAAATTTTTCCATTTTGAAATTGAAATCAAATTTGCTTTTAAAACTTATTACAAAACAAACTATATATCTCACAACAAAAACCATTTAAATCATAAAAGTCTTACCTCAGGGATATGTTTTTCTTTTCCTAATAGGATATTTTAAGTACAAATTAAAGATAGTTTATTTTTACAAGAATTCTGACAATATTTTCGCACCCAAAGAAAGAGATTGCTCACTTTCTTTTTTTTCGGAATCTAATTCAACTAAATCAATTCCCTTGAGAGATTTAATCTTTTTAATCCTTTGAATAAGGTAAATTATTTGCCTACTAGAAAATCCTCCTGGAAAAAGTTCACTAGCACAAGGCATAAAAAAAGGATCAAGCGATTTAAAATCAAAAGAAACATAAAGAATTTTTCCTGAAGAAAATTCCATTACGGAATCACAAGCATTTTCAATATTTTCTAAAAAAGAATTAATGGAAATCATTTTAACCCTCTGACTTTTTAAAAAGTCTTTTTCATTCTTAGAAAAATTTCTTGTTCCGACTAAGAGAATATTTTCCGGAGGAAATCCTAGAAGAATAAGCTCTCTTAACCAAGATTTGGATTTATCTTTTGTATCTTCTAGACAATCAGCACAGGCATCAAAAACAATTAAGCAAGGAGCCTTTGTTTCAAGCTTACAATGAAATAAAAACGCCTTTACAAGCGGAAGGGTTATCGAATGGTCCCCTCCTAAAAAAATAGCTCTATCTTGTTCATCAAAAATTTCCAAAGCATTCTTATATATCAAAGAGTTTTTAGCTTCATAAGAGATATTATTCACATGAATCTCTTCTAAGTTTAAAAAAACTTCTTCTGTATTTTTTCCTTCTTCATTAAATGAAAAACTTCTCAAACTTTTAAGTAGAGCATTTCCAGTATTTTTACATCCTTTTGTTTTTTCCATAGCAAAACCAGGAATCTTTATAATCTGCATAAAAAACTAGCGAATTTGTATTTTATAAGAATTATGGAAAGAAGAAAAATCCTTATTCCGGAACCAACGCAAAGAAACTGTGCTCTTTTGCTGCCTTGGCTGCAAGCTCTTTCACTTCCTTGAGAGAAACAGCAGAAATATTCTTTTCAAAATCATAAAAATCTTTGGCATTGTTTACAGATTCATGCATGAGTAATGTAAATAATTGAGATTGGGAATTTTCCATAGAAATCTCATACTGACTAACCAACTGATCTTTTATTTCTTTAAGTTCTTTTTCTGTTAAATTCTTTGAAACTTTTATAAATTCTTGGAGAATTATTTTTTTTACTTCTTCTACATTCTCTTTTGTTGTACCCACATAAACAAGATTATATGCAAAATGCTTACCATTTTCACATCCCCCCTTGACAGCATAGGCAAGATTCCTTTTTTCTCTTATTTCTGAAAAAAGCCTAGAAGACATTCCATCTGCCATCAAACAATTTAGAACCTCCGCAACAGAACTTTTCTTTTCTTTATAGGTAGGAGAATGGAAAGCAAACACAAGATTTGCCTGATCAAGACCTTCTCTAGTTTCTATCTTAATCTGATTCTTTTTATTAAAAACAGGTTCTTTCGGAGATTTTTTCTTTTCTTTCTTAAAATTTTTTTCTGCAAAATTAACAAGATATTCAAAATCACAATCACCCACTGCACATAGAATTAAATTTTCTGAATTGTAAAATTCCTTAAATCGATTAATTAAATCCTCTCTAGATAAAGAACTCATGGTTTCAAATGTTCCACTGATATCAATTTGAAAACTCCCCCCATAAAGCATTTTTGTTATTTCTTTAAACACATATGCTTGAGGATTGTCATGGTACATTTTAATTTCCTCAAAAATAACATTCCTCTCTTTTTCAAATTCTTTCACATCAAAAACAGAATTTTTAATCATATCACTCAAAACATCAAGCGCAACATCAATATGCTTGCTTGGAATCTTACACCAATAGGCAGTTAATTCTTCAGAAGTAAACCCATTAACATCTGCTCCTTTTTTTTCCAAATCATTTGCAATTTGTTTAGCACTTCTCTTTTTAGTTCCTTTGTAAAGCATATGCTCTATAAAATGAGAGATTCCTTTTTGATTTAAATCTTCATGAATCGCTCCAGTTCTCAATGCAAAACCAACACTAACCACAGGCAACTCTCTTTTTTCTAAAAGAACAGTCATTCCGTTATTCAATTCTCTTCTAAAAAATTTTGGCTTTTCCATTGGGAGTTAATTTATTATTCTAAAAAACAAAATCTATTTAAATAACTTATTCTAATTGATATTAGTAAATATTAACAAAAAGGAGGAGAAATGGCAAAATTAACTGCATGGCTTGTAACTGTTATCGGTTTGTGGCTTATCCTAGCAGAACTTAGTTTAATACCTGCTGCTTTGCTTGCATTGCAAGGATGGATAATCGCTTTGGCTGTAACTGCAATTGGTATAGGCAAACTTGCAAGAAATTATAATAAAAAATTCAAGAAGAAGTAAAAATTCTTTTTTATTTTTTTCTTTCTTTTTCTAATTCTTTTTTCTTTTCAAAAGAAAGGTATCTTTCACCATTTATTTCGAAATCATCTAAAATAATAAAATTTTCCTGAATAAATTTAGTAAGCCACCCTCTTTGAGCACTAAATTTTTTTCTTGACCCAAGACTTTGAGTAGCAAAACTCACTATTATTCTATCTGAAACTCCAGAAAGTTCGTTTAAAAGAGTTTTAGAATAATCTCTTTGAACAATTTCTAAAGAATCTACTACTTTAAATAAAAAAACAACTCTTGGAGTTTTTTGCTTCTCAATTATTTCTTTAACCTTTTGTAAATCAAATAAACTTAAATGGTATGCCTTAGCGGAAAACTTTTTTTCCTCAAAAAAATTATTCATTAAATTTACAAATTGACCAATCGCTTCTATAGCAGTATAATTTACCTTAACCCCTTCTTTTAAGAAAAATTCATAACTCAACCCATTTATCCCTGCACCAAGATCAATAACACTTGCTTTACTAAATCCCTTTAGGCAAGTTGAATAAACCCGGCCATATTCAGGAAAACGTTCTTTGGAAGATTTGTGCTTCATTAAATACCACTCAGTTTCTTTCTCAGATGATGAAAAAACCTTCCTACTTGAAAATCCTAAAAATATTTTTCTAAGAAATTGGCGAGTCATCTTAAATTTTTGATAATCATTAAGATTTTTATTATCAAATTTTTCCAAAGCCATTTCTATATCTTTTTCTGGCAATTGTGAAAACTCTTTCTTTTCTACAATTTTTTTGATAAGTTCTTGTCTATCCATTTTTTATAATAAAACTATTTTCTTCAATAAAAGAATTAATAGGCTTTTCAAAAACCTTTCCTTTAAAAAAAAGATAATTTTGTGGAGAAATTTTTTCCTTATTCAATTTGTTTGAAAGATCATAAAAAAAAGATTCTGTATTTTTTCTTACTCTCAATAGTCTTCTTAACATAGAATCATTCGCATATTCAGGATAATTAGAAATTTCATGAAAAATAGCCAAAATCGCCCAAATCTCTATCATTAATTTAAAAATTTCCTCATGACTCTCAGCTGTTTTTGATTTTTCAATTAATTCAAAAAAATTATCACAGATTTGATTAAAAAATTTTTCTGTTATTTTTTCATCCAAAATTTTGTAAAATTGTTCACATTCATCTAGACTATAATAAGAATTTATAGTTCCATTTTCTACCAAGAAAAAAGTATTTTCAAAACCAAAACCAATCAATTTTTTTAACCCATAAAACTCTCCTTCATACCAACAATTTAAATCGTAAAAAGAGCAACCAATTCTAGAGAGATCTTTTATATATTCCTGACTCATTAACTTTTTAATCTCTACTAATTTAAATATCCTATTAATACAAAATGCCAATAAATGCTCATCCAGACTATATAATTGCAGAAAGGGAATACTTTGAAGCACAAAGTCTAGATGACAAAATTGATAAATTAAAAAAAATGATTTCTTGCGCCCCAAGCCATAAAGGAGCAGAAAAATTAAGAGCCCAATTAAGAGCGAGATTAAAAACTTTTTTAGAAAAAAAAGAAAAAAATAGGAAAACCGGAAAAGGTTCTAAAGTCGGAATAAAAAAAGAAGGGATGCAAGCAGCAATCATAGGGAAAACAAACACTGGCAAATCTTCCCTTTTAGCAAGACTGACCAACGCTTCTCCTAAAATTGCGGAATACTCTTTTTCTACTAAAAATCCGCACCTAGGAATAATGTTTTTTGAAGGAACAAGTATTCAACTCATAGACCTCCCCCCCATAGAATCTGAATATTTTGAAAAAGGACTCCCAAACAATTCCGATGTACTTTTATTAACTATTACTTCAATTAGTCAAATAAAAGAAATAGAAAAAGACTTGGATAAAGCAACAAAAAAGAGAATAATCCTCTTTACCAAATCCGATCTTTTAACCGAAGAGGAAAAAAGGAAAATAAATGCTACACTTTGTTCAAAAAAATACAATTTTGTAATCACTTCTTCACAAACAGGAGAGGGAATAGACGAAATAAAAAACAAACTCTTTCAAAGTTTTGAAAAAATAAGGGTCTATACAAAAGAACCAGGAAAAGAAAAATCAAAAAAACCAATTGTATTAGAAAAAGAAAGTATGATCAAAGAAGTTGCAGAAAAAATATTAAAAGGTTTTTCAAAAAAAGTAAAAGAAACAAAAATATGGGGACCTTCTTCAAAATTCCCCGGGCAAAAAGTAGGATTAAATCATAAATTAATGGACCTAGATGTAGTAGAATTTAAAACAAAATAAAAAATTTTAATTGCTTTGTTCTTCTTTTTTTCTAAATTTACTAAAAAGATTGGTTAATTTTAAATTAAAAGAACGATTGTATTCAAGAGTTACTATCTTTTCTTGATTTTCTTTTTTATTATAAAACCCAATTCTATATTTTTTACCTTCTTCTAGTTTCACTTTTGAAATTAAATTTTCTGGGTAATATCTTTCTTTCCCTATTAAATCAAAAAGCTGTTCAGCATTACTTATATTGATGACATAATCCCCAATTTTGAGATTATCATAGTCTTCCAGGATTAACAAGATAAACACAATTGTAGTTGAAAGCAAAACAAACAACGTACCAGTAAAAGATTCTCCTCTAGAAAGGAAAAGGAGCATAATCAAAATTGAAGCAAGAATTAAATTTGCTATTTTCATTGCCTTAATCATCTTCATCTGAGTAAGATATTCTAACTTCTCTCGAATAACTGCAAACTCTCCTAAAACATAAAGAAAAGAATTTGCAATAGCTTTTTTATGCTCAGTTTTTAAATCCATTGAATAGAGTGAATCATAGAGGGAAGAAACAGATGCTCTGCCTATTTCATAATTCCCATAATCTCTAAGCGTAAGTCTAGTATATTGATCAATAAAATTTTTAACTTTATCGTGAAATTCTGCACCTAAATACTTAGAGAGTTGAAAAAAACTTGTTAATCTACCAGTTTCAAAAGCATTAGCTTCCTTAAGAGCAGTTAATCTTGAGGTAGTAATAGAAAAGCATATGGTTAGGAAAAAACCAAAAAGAAAAGAAACAACAGAAACCATAAGACCTAAATCAAATCCATTAAAATTTAAAAAATTTGCAAAATAATTGATTAAAGTGAAAAGTATAAAAAAAGGAATCACCCAATAATATAAATAAATATCCCACCCCTTTTTAATTTCGTTTTCCACCATGAAAAAGGCCATTTCAAACTTTTAAGCTTTTCCCATGTTATTTGAATTACTTCTTTTTATGATTTTAGGAATTTTCCTAGGCACATTCTCTGGACTAACCCCAGGAATACACATAAATCTAGTTGGTGCAATTTTAATTTCAATAGCTTCTCTTTCTATTTTTCAAATAAATCCCCTGTATCTTATGGTTCTTATTGTATCCATGGCAATAACTCATACTTTTGTCGATTTTATTCCTTCTATATTTTTGGGTTGTCCAGATACGGATACAGAACTTTCTATTTTACCAGGACATGAGATGTTGAAACAAGGAAAAGGCTACGAAGCAATTGCTTTAACTCTTTACGGAGGATTAGCTGCAACAATTCTCTTAGTTCTTATTTCTTTTCCTTCCGTTTTAATTATTTCTAATCTCTACCCCTTACTTATTAAAATAATAGCCTATATTTTAATTATAACTTCTCTCTTTTTGATACTTTTAGAAAAAAATAAATTTTCCGCATTTCTTGCTTTTTCTTTATCAGGAATTCTTGGGCTTTGTGTTTTTAATATTAATTTAAAAGAACCTCTGCTTCCACTTTTAACCGGACTCTTTGGAAGTTCTATGATTATCACCAGTATAAAAGATAAAGTTAAAATACCAAAGCAAGAAATAACTCTTCCAAAAATAACATCTCCACGCCCTTTATTTGGTTCTTTAATTGCATCCCTTCTCTGTGGTTTTCTTCCTGGCTTAGGAAGTGGACAAGCAGCAATTTTGGGAACAACTCTAGCAAAGTCAAATGATAAGAAAGATTTTTTATTGTTACTAGGAGCAACAAATATATTAGTTATGGGATTTTCTTTTATTTCACTCTATGCAATTTCTAAAACGAGAACGGGAGCTGCTGCTGCAGTAAAAGAAGTTTTAGGAGAATTGAATATCTCTTTTTTTATTCTAATTATAATAATTATTTTGCTAAGCGGAATCCTTGCTTTTTTTATTTCAATGTTTTTGGCAAAATATTTCTCAGATAAGATAACAAAAATAAATTATAGTTTTATTTCTAAAGTCGTCTTAATAATTTTAATAGGTATTGTTCTCCTTTTTTCAGGCATAAAGGGCTTTCTTGTTTTTGTTGTTTCAACACTTGTTGGAATTTATTGTATTTCTTTAAAAATTAGAAGGACCCAAATGATGGGTTGTTTACTACTCCCGACTATTCTTTTTTATTTGTTTAACTAAAACCACTTAGCTAAAGCCTCTTGTTTTATGCAAAATATTAAAATTTTGTATTCGCAACGAAAGGAGGACTTCAAGAAGCCTTAGAACCATTTTGCGAGAGCTTCTTGTTTTTCTGGCTCTTTTCCAAAAATACTATCAATATATCTTTTTGTCAATTCTAGATTTTGTTTTATGTAGGGAGAAAGATTATATTGATTCGTTAATTGAAGAGCAATTTCCAAATATTTTTTAATTCCTCCCTCATGAATTGTAAAAATTATTTTTCCTTTCTTGCATTTAGAACAAACTCCAGAAAGAGGGGGTCTTCTCATTATTTCATTGCATTCAACACATCTAAATTCTTGAGTGGAAAACTTTCTTAAATTACCTTTAATATCTTTCAAAAAATGCCTATCAATTATTAACTTGGCTGTATCAGAAGTATCCGCTGCTCTTATTTTTTCTACAAGTTTCATTTGATGATTTACTTTTTCTTGCATAGTTGCCAAAAGCTTGTAAGAAGAACAAGCAACACCATCATTAAAATTGGAAGTATCGTGAGTGAAACCTGCCCCAAGAAAAGGATTTTTTCCTTCCTTAAGAATTTGTCTAACAGTATTTACTTTAACTAGAGAAGAATGGCTCTTCTTTTCTGCGAGAGTATAAAGTTCAAGAGGATATTCTCTAAGAAATTCAAAATCCAAAATTTGATCATCAACTTCTCCTGCATCGATTTTAGCATTAAGAACAAGAGGAGCATCCTGAGTTCCCCCTCTATGTTTTGGCAAAAACTTTCTTGAAAAATTTAATAAAACATCTCCTAAAAGCATTATGGCTGCTTCATCCCCATCACAATCTCTTCTTATTGCCGCATGCATATAGGGACTTGCAAAAAGTCCAAGAGTATTTGAGAAACCGACAAATCTACAAACAACCCCTGCACAATTATGAGGAGCCATACAAACCCCTAGTTTTCCAATAAGATCTTCTCTTTTTTTAACATTATAAAAAGGTTTAAGCTTATAAAAACGAACCAAAAGATCGTCTATAAAATTACAAATTCTCACAAAAACGTCGTCAGCTCTTTCATCAGCAGTTTCCATATAGCTTGGCAAAAGAACATCATGAGGCATTAATTCCAAAATTTGCTCATCATTGATTAAATCGTTGCCATCAATATCTTTATCGTATCCCATTTCTTTCAATTTTTCAACACCCACTAAAATTTCTTTGGGTTTAAAAGAAACAAGAGGTAATTCTGTTGCATCAAACCGGATAGTCCCATCTTTATTTACTTGAAGGTTATATTTCGCTCTTAAAATTCCCTTACAAAGGTTTTCAGTTATATGTTCTGCTGAAGAAGTTCCCCTAATTGCTTTAATAAGTAAAGGATTTTCTGAGTCTTCTATTTTTAACAAAGATTTGGCGTTATTTAGATAATGTTTTATATCTATTGATTGAAATTTATAAGGAACTCCTTCTTTTTCAGAGTCTAATGCTTTTTTATTAAAAGATTTTTCCCCCGTATCAAAGAAATAAAATTGTTTTTTGCATTTGGCTCCACAAATTTCACAAGAAGAATAAATTGTTTCTTTTTTACAACTTTCACAAAAATAAAGAGGAAAATCGCTTTTTACATTACCTATTTCACATGCTGCTTGAATACTCCTTAACCTCCCTCCTTGACTTCCTACAGGGAACAAAGTATTTGGACTACCTATTAATTTTCTTAACTTCGCTTTTTCTGGTCTACCCATTCTAGAACCAATAAATTCTCCTGCCTTGTCCTTTATTTCATATTTTGAAAAAGAATTAATTATTTCTAAAACAGAGTTCTCCAAATTATATTTAGAGAAATCAATTAAATGAGAAAGAGGGGTATCGTTTTCAAATAGAGTTAAATCAAGTCCTAAGTTAACAAACAAGTTTCTACTATCTTCTTCTGAAATTACGACATTTTCTATTGTAACTTCATGCTCAACTCCAATTAATTCTAATGCTCTTTTTCCCAGCGCAAATCTTTCTTTATCCGATCGAGTATAGGGTAAAATAATTTTTTTATTGAGTCTAGAATGTTTAATCCATTCCAAAAGTCCTAAAAAAGCCTCTTTAGAAATTTGCGTCCAATAGTAAATAAAAAAAGGATGAAGAGGAAGAGCATACTTTTCACTTAAATCTCTTGCTTGTTCTAATGAAATATTTAAGGGATCTATTTCGCTTGCTTTTTTTTCATCTTTTTCTTTTAGCTGTAGATACCACCATTCTTCAACATATCCTGGCTTGATTAGGGGAGCATTTCTGTTTAAAACATCACTAAAAGGAAATAAAAGATCTCCTAAATACAATATCTCTTCTATATCTGGATAAAGTTTTTTTGCCAACTTCTTATCTTTTATTTTCCTAACACTTCCATCATGAAGTTTTATAATTGGACCCTCTATAGAATCACAACTTGTTATGGCAGTTCCTTTTGTTGGCTTTTCTATTTTTAATTGGGTGCCTATAGCAATAAAACTATCAGTAATTGCCATTGTGGCGGGATGCAAGGAAGCAGCGCTAAAACCAGAAGTTCTTCCTCTCCCATACCTAAATCTAAATCCTCCTGATCTAGAGGGGTGACCAAACACAGGCCTTCCAGCAACTAAATCTTTAATATAAGTTGGAGGACCATCTTCGCTCTTCCCAAGATTACGTTTATCATGAAGTTTAATATAATCTTCCAAAAAATCAAATCCCGTAGAAATTATTCCATGCTTTTTAGCTTGATTTAAAAGCCTAAACCCTTTTGCAGCTTTTTGAGCAAGCCCTTCTGCAAGAATCAAACAAACACCACTTCTCAGATAATCTGTATCTACTCTTTCTAAATTTTTATAATTTGAAACCTCTAATGATTCAGAAGCATCACCAGCAATTTGTATTGGAAGATGTTTTGCTAAAAAAAGCATTTCCTCTTCAGTTGGCATATACTGAAGATTAGTTATTCTTTCATGAAAATCTGAAATTTCTGCAGCAACTCTTTTGATTTCATTTTCTGTAGGATCATATTTCACATACCCAAATAATTCTCTTAGATAATCAATCAAAATTAAAACAACACAACTTGCTGTCGTTCCTGCACTTCTTATTGGTCCAGAAAAACTTGCTTCAATATACTCTTTATTTTCCTTTGTTTTTCTAATTTTTAACCCAGTAAAACCTTCTATGGGGGAAGAAACAACCCCTAAAGTGAGATAAGCAAAACCGATCCTGATACCCGCATCCATCGCTTCTAATACTGAAGAAAATTTACAAAATTTTTGTTTTGCCACTTCCTCTGTAATTTTAAAAACAACAGTAGTATCTAATTTACCATATTCTTTTTCTAAATTCAAAATTCTTTTATCTATTCCTGCTCCTTTCATCTGAGGATAAATCGTTGAAATAAGTCCTACAACTTTTTCTGCCATACTCATAGCTAGAGGAATTTCTACTTCATCCGCGGGATCTAAACCCTTTGCTCTTGCATCTTCGGATAAAGAATAAATTTTATCCACTTCTTTTCTTAAATTTTTAAAATATTGGTCTGTGTTCATTTTTGAAAATTTCTTAATTTTTAAAATATTGTTCAGTATTCATCTTCTTCTTTTTCCTCAAAATCTAAAACTCTTACAGCTCTTGTTTTTAAATTAAACATAGGAACTTTACAATGATCGGGGGTATTCCCAAATTTTTCTTGGTAAGGAGTTAAACCTTCCCAAGAAGAAACACAAATACCCAAAATATTATTATGGTAAAAAATTCCGCTTTTATGAATATGCCCGGTAGTAACAATATCTGGAATTTCTTTTATTAAATGAAAATCTTGTTCAGAAGGGAAAGACTGTACAGAGGAATGTGTAGGAGCCAAATGTCTATTTTTTAAGAGATAATCCAAAATCAATTCTGGTTGATTCATTGCTCGTGCTTTAATTAAAGAAGGAACATTTCCTGCATAATAGGGGAAAGAAAATCCGTGATAAACCAAAACATTAAACCCAGGAAAATTTTCTCTAGCACCAATATTAACGGAAGAAGGATTGTTTACCAGAAGAACATTTTTTAAATCGTATAATGGCCAAGCATATTTTTCATCAAAAAATGGTTGCGGTTCCATTAACCTAACCCCATCATGGTTTCCTGGGCAAATAATAATTTTTATATCTTCTCTAATTTTTTCAAGAAGTTCTGCAATTCCAGAAAACTGTTCCTCTAAATCAAAAAGAAGTAAATCTTTTTCTTGATTTGGATAATTCCCTATCCCCGTAACAATATCTCCTACAATAAAGAGATATTTTATTTTTTTTACTTCGGGGGTATTTGGCACATTTCCATTGAGATAATCTATAAATCTCAAAAATCCTTTTTTCAAAAATCTTTTACTCCCAAAATGAAGATCCCCTATAAATAAAGCATATTCTTCAAAAGGAGAATATTTTCTCTCAGTAATAAAGCACTCTGGGAAAACAATTTCACTAGCAAAAAGGATTTCATTGTTTCCAAATCCTTTGAATCCTAAAACCGAATCCAGAGAAACCTCCTCTGCTTTTTTATAAAGTTCTGGATTATTTTGAGTTACAAGCACTCTTATTTTTCCAGTTAAGTCCTCTACATCTAAGAGTATACTTTTAGTTTTAGTGACCCTTTTATCACTAACTATCCCAATAATAGAAAAAGTTTGTTTACTTCCTGAGATTTTATTTATAGATATAAGATTTTTTAGCTCAGAATGTTCTTGTAAAATTTTTTTCATTTCAGATAACCTCCCTCTAAAATAAGAGACAAAATCTTTTACTTCTATCTTTTTATCTAAAACCGGAAAAGAAGAAAGAACTTTTATAGAATTCATTTCAGATACCTCTTTTTTAGAAGATTCTACTTCTATAGAAACTTCTTTTGAAATTTTTATATTTAAACCTAACTTTATTTTAAGAGTTTCTACATTTTTTTGTTTTTCTTTTGGAAAATCTAAGAAAATATTATCTAAATATTTCTGATTGTTTAATAAAAAGTCTTTTGTTAAAAGCCTCTGATTTGTATGAATTTTTATCTTTTCTAAAATTAATTTGACAGAATCCGAGTCAATAGATGCATCATTGAATATTTTTAAAACTTCTTGATCCAATAGAAGACCTTTCTCAAGGCAATAATTTAATATCTCTTTTGGGTCCATTTTATGAATTGAAAATATTTATTACATATAATTAAGGGAATCTTCTATAATTTTTTTAGCTTGATCAATGATGTTTTTTCCTATCACTAATTTTATTTCTCTCATTCTTCCTCCTCTACCTTTTGAAATAACTCTTACATTAATTATACCCAACATATCAAATTCTTGAATAATATCCCCAACTCTCCTCTGAGTTAAAATTTCTGCCTTATTTTTTTGACATACTTCTTGATAAAAATTATAAACGTCTCCAGTAAAAAAAGGTTCATTTTTCTTTTTTTCGGAAAGTTGAATAATTGAATGTAATACTAATTGAAATTGCTTTGGTTCTGATTTAATTACATCTAAAATCTTATCTTTTTCTATTTTCATATTTGCTTCATCAATATATTTCAAGAAAACTTTTTTAGAACCATCTCTTTCAGCTAATTCTCCAGCAATTCTTAACAAATCAAACGCCCTTCTTGCATCACCATGCTCTCTTGCAGCAAAAGCAGCACATTTCGCAACAACCCCTTCATCAAGAACTTTTTCCTTAAAAGCAACCCCACATCTTTCATTCAGAATTTCCTTAAGCTGTAAGGCATCATAAGGAGGAAAAACAATCTCTTCCTCTGAAAGAGAACTTCTAACCCTAGGATCTAAAGTATCCAAAAAAGTTAAATTATTACTTATTCCCACAATACAAACCTGGGATTTAGAAAGTTCTGAATTAAGTCTAGTTAAATTATATAAAAAATTTCCATTTTCTTTTTTGACTGCCTGATCAATCTCATCTAAAATCAAAACAACGAGTTGTTTTTCATTATCAATAATATCTATAAATTTTGTATAAATTGCTTGAGTAGGCAAACCCGTTGAAGGAACTTCTACACCTAATTTTTTAATTAATTCTGCAAGGATTCTATATTCTGTATCAGAAACTTTTTTCATTTTACAATTTAAATACTCAATTTTTAATTTAAAATTAGAATCTTTTGAAGCTCTTTTTAATAGTTCTTCCCTAACATATTGTATGGAAAGTGTTTTACCTGTTCCGGTTTTTCCATATAAAAAAAGATTGCTTGTTCGTTCTCCCCTTAATACAGGAGCTAAAATAGAAGCAATTTGTTTTATTTGAGGATCTCTATGAAGAATTGTTTTTGGATTGTAATTTGTTTGTAAAAGAGATTTATCTTTAAAGATAATATTCTTATCAAAAGATTCAAATATTTTATTTAATTCAATCACCATTTTTTTAATATTATTTTAAATTTAAATTTCTAAAAGAGGGTTTATTTCCCAAAGAGAAGATATATACCCACACATACTTTTCTTGTGGAAAAAATGAGTATTAAACTTCTTTCGAATGTAAAAAAATAAATTATTATATAAAGAAGTATAACTACTAAAAAATACAACACCTCAATTTCTAATGGAAATTTAAATAAAATAAAAATAAATTTATTTTTAAGATGTTTTAATTTTTAAATATTTTTTATTTTAAGAATAATTAGAAAAAGAAAAAAATATGAATAATATATAATATATATAATATAAATATTTATAAATATAAATAATAAATAAAAAAATTAAATTTTGTTTTATAAATACTTCTATGGGAAATAAGGGGGTGGGAGAGATGATTCTTATATCTTCTAATTACTCTTTCTTGCTATGGAAAAGTTTATAAATAATTTTATCCCATCATTAAGTATGCAAACAACAGAAAGGAAAATTTATAGCTCTCTTTTAGGTAAGATGATTGTTACTAAAGAAGGTAAAAGATTGGGTTTTGTTAAAGATATTACTTTTGAAACAAGATCTGGTGAATTGATTAATTTAGTATTAAAAGAACCAACACCTTATACAAGAAATCTTAATTTAGAAAGAACACCTTCAAATGATTTTTTAATACCTTATAACTCAATAATTGCCATAGGTGATTTTGTTGTTGTTTCTGAAGAAGATTTGATTTAATTTCTCAAAAAGAGATAATTTTTATTTTTGAACACAAATATTTAAAAAGAATCTTTTTTAAGTTTATATTATGAAATTCATTGGTTTTAATCTTATTAAAATAGGTGCAGAAAAGCTTTCTAGCGATTTTAAAGGGCTAAAAATTGAAAATAGTATTAAAATTGATGCAATTAACAGTACTGAAGCAGATTTTTTTAAAAAAGACGAAGAAGTTCTTCAAATTGTATTTAATTATACTTTAAATTATAATCCTAATATAGCCAAATTAGCTTTTTCTGGAAGTGTTATCCTGCTGGTAGACCAAAAAGATGCCAAAAAAATATTAAAACAATGGGAAGAGAAAAAGATTCCCGAAGAAATAAAAATTTCTTTATTTAATTTTATTTTAAGGAAAACAAACATAAAAGCTTTAGAGCTAGAAGAGGAGTTAAATCTTCCTTTACACGTATCCTTTCCTTCTTTGAAATTACAAAAAAAAGAATAATTTCTTCTTAATTTAAAATAGACACTTTTAAAAAAAAGAATTCTTTCGTTCCTTTATGAAACTATCTGACAAAAAAAAAGAAAAAATTTCTGAACAAATAATGGCTTTATTATATTCATTAGCTCCAAAGGCCATTTATACTTCTCATATTGCCCAGGAGATAGCAAGAGATGAAGAATTTGTCAAGGTTCTTTTAATAAATCTCACGAAAAAAGGGCTTATAGTTGAAATTAAGAAAAACTCTGAAGGGGAAGCCTATTCTAGAAGAATTAGGTGGAGAATAAGTGATCGCGCATACACTATTTATAAACAAAAACAGACACCTCTTTAATTCCTTTTTTTGAATATTCCTTTTTTTGAATATTAATCTTTTTATATATGACTTCTTATCATTCTATATGGATTATATAAAAGAGGCATTTTTTAAGGTAAAACAAGATATTTCTCTTCTTCAAGAAGAGTTGAATTTTGTAAAGAAAGACCTAACTGAATTCAAGGAGATAATGGGTGATATAATTTCTATTTCTAGGCAATTGGTTGATGAACGAGAAGATGTTAAAAGAGTAAATGTTGAAAAGAGAATCCCAACACAAAGGCAAGAAAGTTCAACAGAAGAAGGGTTTATTCCAACAGAAAAAGATGGTTTTAGGCCTTTAAAATACCAAAATCAAGGTATTTCCACAGGAAATGATGGGGTTCCAACAGACAAACAGACAAACCAACAGACAAACCAACAGACAGATTTTTCCTCTATGGAGACGGTAAAACCAACAGACAGGCAGATAAACGAGAAGGACATTAATCTTTACAAAAAAGATAGTTTTAAAGAAGCCGTCGGTATGTTAGAGTCTTTGGATAATATTAAGAAAGAGCTTAGACTAAAGTTTAAGAGGTTGACAGATCAAGAGCTTCTCGTCTTTTCCAGCCTCTATCAAATAGAAGAAGAGAAGGGCTATGCAGATTATAAGACAATTTCCCTAAAGCTAAATTTAACTGAGAGTTCCATTAGAGATTACATAGGAAAGTTAATTAAAAAAGGAATACCCGTCGATAAAATTAAGATAAACAATAAATCGATTCAACTCAGCATTTCTCCAAATTTAAAGAAAATAGCCAACTTATCAACAATTCTTCTTTTAAGGGATATTTAATTTAAATATTCGTCATAACGAATATCTATTTCTATACTCACTTTTGTTCTCCCAATTTAGTTATATTCTATACTTTTCTTGTGGTTTTTTATATCTTTTTTATTTTTGTCCTAAAAACACCATATTTTTTGAGTTATTCTACCAAACTCTTCTTTTTTTAAAATTCTAACCCCCTTTCTTTAAAAGACCCTTTAAATAACTCTCACTTTTTGGCTTTTATGATTATTTTTTTATTCAAAAACCTCCTTTTTTGTGTATTTTTTATCATTTTCTTGTTTTTTAACTCTCACTTTTTGTTTTTTAAGGAACTTTTCCTTGATTTCTTCAGGAATAAACACCCTTTTCTTACCATTTCGCTCTATTGTCTCTTCTATTAGACCCTCACTTTTCTGTTTTATGGTGTTTATTTGGCCCCTAAGGGTTGATCTCTCTTTTTGTAGCATTGCTGCAAGATCATCATAACTCAATTTCATGTCGCTATTTAATAGTACTAATATGATAGCCCTTTCTGTTACAGAAAATTGACTTAAATTTGGTGTTTGAACAGCTGTTTGAACAGCTGTTTGAACAGCATAAACACCTGTTTGTTTCTTAAACACCTTGTTGGGTGTTTTAAACAGGCCGTTTGTTTTTAGCTCGTTCATCATAGAAAGAATATTTTTTAATCCTTCAAGCTCTTCTTTAATCGTCGATAATTCTTCTTTAAGATCTTCCATGTCTTTTTTTTGAATACTCTTTTCAGAATCTAGGTGTTTTATCCATCCGCTTACAGCAGTAATATCTTTTTTAACAGATTCAAAACTCTTTTTTGTGTCTTCTTTTATCTGTTCTACCTCTTTTTTTCTTAGAAAAAATCCAAACATACTCTTTTTATACAATCCTTATTTAAAAATCTTTTGTTTTTTCGTCGTATTTTTATATTTAAATTTGATTTATTTTTTAAGATAAATTTTAATTATTTTCTTAATTCTTAAGTAAAAAGAAGGCTGTTTATGATTAAAAAGTTGGACAAACAGCCTGTTTAAACACCATTAAACAGGCTGTTTAAATAATAAAATAAACCCGTTCGCTGTTTAAGGTGCCTTTACAAGGGTTTTAATTGAGAAATATTCTCGTACTAAGGCATTTAGAATTTTTATTTTATACAAAAACAGCAAGGTTTTAAAACCTAGAAAATTTCTTCATTCCATGAAAAGAGGAATTTCAAATTTATTTGTAGAGGGAGAGGCTTTTAAAAAAGAGTTTAGAAGACAGGCAAGAATGTTGATAATAATCACCTTGGGTTTTACCATTGCCTTCACTTGGCGTCAAACAGTTTTTGATGCTTCTCTTGGTTTGGTTCAATTCTTAACCCATGTTAAAAATTCCATAGAACTGAGTATTTTAACATCTTCACTTATAACACTTATTAGTTTAATTTTAATATTTATTACTGCTCATTGGCTTAAAGATGGCAACGGTCATTTCTGAGCAATTTTTTATTTCTGGATAAAATTTAAATAAAATATTCTTTTTCACAAAGATCACCTTAGTGCACAAAATTTTCCCAAAACAAAAAATTAAGGAAAAATTTCTTGCAAAAATAGTCTTTTTTGAAAACAAATATTTAAATAAATAAACCCTTCAATGTTTGAATGAGTAAAGAAGATCTCTATTTAGTCCTTAAATACAAGATGGCTTCCACAGAAGCCAGGATAGTAGATACAAATCTTAAGAAAGAGAAAATCAAAGATTTTCTTTCAAATTATTTAAGAGTCTCAATAGGGAGTGGAGAAGATGACAGCAAGGCAAAGGTTAGAAAAGAGTATACTATTCGGATAAGCTGCGATCTTTCTTCTGATACATTCACCACAAGAGCAAATACCGGAAATAATGGGTTAACCACTGGAATTATTATGCATTCTTTAAATAAGTTAAATTTAGAAGGCCTTGCACAAATTTCACCTTAGTATAAATTAAAAAAATGACAAAGAAAATTGAAAAACCATGGGCAGTATACAAAGGAAGAATGTTCTTTCCTATGAATATTGGTTTAATAACTAAAGAAGAATCAAATGGCACATTATATATAAAATATGTAGAGGGGCAATTTTATTCGGATGAATGTTGGGATCCAAATTATGTTTCCAGATTTGAGACCCCAGGAGAAGCAGCAAAGTATTTTGTTAAAAGAAGAGGTGGAAATTTGGAACGAGAATTAAATAAGCTTTCTGAGAATTTTCCAAAAGCTATGTCTGCACAAAGCCCACCTAAGTGCATACTTCGTCCGGCAAGTGAAGTTACTTTCGAAGAAATAGATAAAGCTGAGGAAACAGCAAGAAGTGTGCGCCATTCCGCTCATCCACAAACACCCTTTAAATAATTAATTCTTGGGCATTCTAATAAATTTATTCTCCCGCCAACGAAAAGCTACCCTTAAATATTTAGAAGAAAAAGGAGAACATCCCATTATAACACATAAGAATAATTTAGTTTTTCTTCCATTTTTCTCGTAAAAAAGTAAAATTTATATAGTTATTTTCCAATAAGGTTATTAAATTGTAGCTATAAGGGAACCCTTAAAGGAAAGAAAACACCTTAGTGCACAAAGAAAAAGAGAAAATGACCCAAAAAATACCTTCTAATCCTTCTGTAGCCATTTATGTCAGAGTTTCAACAGAAGAGCAGGCAAGAGAGGGCTTAAGTGTTGATGCCCAGATAGACAAATGCGAATCCTACTGTAAGGCAAGAAGCTGGGATGTCTTTAAAGTGTACAAAGATGCCGGATTTTCCGCAGGAAGTCTTAATAGGCCTGCTTTAGAGCTTTTGTTAAGAGATGCTCAAGAATCAAAATTTAATATAATTCTTGTTTACAAAATAGATAGGTTCTCAAGAAAGCTCAAAGATTTAATTATGATTTTAGAAGATTTGAAAAAAAAGAAAATAAACTTCACATCTGTTACAGAACAAATTGATACCACCTCTGTCATGGGGGAGGCTTTCTTTCAAATAATAGGCGTTTTTGCTCAACTTGAAAGAGGCATGGTTAAGGAAAGAGTGAATATGGCCTTTGATAGAAAGATAAGTTTGGGAGAGGCTCTTTATAGGGCCCCTTTTGGTTATCTCTACCAAAATAAAAAACTTGTTCCAGACCCAGAGAATTCTTTTAAAATTAAAGAAATATTTGAAATGTGGGTTGCAGGAATAAATTATAAAGAAATTTGTGAAAAGTACACCCTTTCTTCATCATCCATTTACCACCTTATTGAAAATCCTGTTTATATTGGAAAAATAAAATATAAGGGGGAACTTTTCAAAGGAAGTCATAAACCTTTGATAGATGAAGAATTATTTAACTTGGCAAATAAAATAGAGAAACTAAATAAATGAGATTTGTTTTTAGTTGGGGATGAGAAAGAGTCTAAAAGAGGTTAGATTAAAAAAGAGTTCCGAAAAGCATTCTAAAGTGGGAGCTTTGTTTAAAGAATTTATTCTTGGGGGGCAAGATGGATTAGTAAATGTTCTAGGAGTTATTCTTGGTATAGCTGTTGCAACGAATGATCCAAAATTAGTAATTATTGCAGGATTGGCTGCAACTTTTGCAGAGTCTTTTTCTATGGCCGCTGTTGCTTATACTTCAGTGAAGGCGGAAGAGAGTTATTATAAAAGTCAACAAGAAAAAGAACTTTTTGAAATAAAAACTATTCCAGAAATAGAAAAAAAAGAAATTTATAATTTGTATTTATCAAAAGGATTTAGAGGAAAATTATTAGACGATATTGTAAAACACGTTACATCTAATAAAAAGATATGGTTAAATATTATGATGAAAGAAGAATTAGGATTATCTAGTAATCCCCCTCACCCAATAAGAAGTGCAATTGTTGTTGGTCTTGCTGCGATGATAGGTTCTTTCATTCCTCTTTTTGCTTTCTTTTTCCTACCAATTTCTACAGCTATAGTCGGAAGTGTAATTCTATCTGCAATTGCTTTATTCATTACTGGAGCAGTTGAAGCGAAAATAAATATGGGGAATTGGGTCAAAAAAGGTATTCAATTAATGGGAATAGGAATGGCTGCAGCATTTATTGGATTTATTGTAGGAAAAATATTAGGAGTTTCTGTTTAAACTTTTTCTAGTTCTTTTAGTTTATCCATAAGAATTTGTTTCTTTTGTTCTATTGCAGAATTCCCTTTAAAGAGACCTCTCAAGTCTGCTTCACAAGATTTTATTTTGCTTTTTATTTCTCGTATTTTTTCTTCTTTACTCAATTCTTTTATTCCTATTGTTTCTTCAGTCATTATTAAAAATCCTCGATTTTGTATTAGATTTAGTTTTTATACAAATTAATCAGATATTTGAACTATAAAAAACTTCTTTTTCTAGCAGATTTTATAAAGAATATTTAATTAAACAAAATATGGGGGTTTGTAAGAAGTGCGGGTATGATGGAAAAACCAAAGAAAAGTTTAAAACAAATCTCTGCAGTATTTGCTTCCATTTTTCTCCAGATTTAGAAAATAGTTTTAATAAATATACCCAAGAGGAAATTTCTTCTGAAGTTTTGGATACCTTTAGAAGATATTCAGAAGAATTTCAGAATAAAAAGAAGAATTCTATGTTGAAAAAAGCATCCCAGGGAAGTTTAATGTCTAGAGCTCCGTTTGGGTACAAAATTATTGAAGGAAAGCTTGTTCCAGGAGAAAACTTTAGAGAAGTAGAAGAAATCTTTGAATCTTTCTTAAATGAAAAAATAAGTTTAAATCAACTAGCAAAAAAACACAATTTATCTGTTAACGGCCTTAAAAAAATCTTAAAAAACTTTACATATATTGGGAAAATAAAATTTAACAATCAAATTTATGATGGAGGGCATACTTCAATACTCTCTTCAACATTATTTAATCATGTTCAAAATAAACTAGAACGATTGGGAATCAAGTAAATTTAAATATCTTTTTTTGGATATATTAATTTTTAAACCTCTTTTCAATTAAAGATTATGAGTAATGAGAATAAAAAAATTCTTTTTGGATTTGATGAATCCAATCATGGGAGAGATCCAGAATTTTTTTCTTTGGTTAGTTCCCCCTATTTAACTGATGCAGAAATTGTTTGTACTAAATTAAGAGAACCAAAACTCCTGTCTTATTTTTTTCCTTACACAGAAAGAGATATGAGGTATTGTGTTCTTTCAAGGGAAGATTGTAAGAGATTTGAAACACAAAAACCAATAGTTCATGTCCTGCCTTTTTTGCTTTCAAAATTTTCTATAGAGATGGAAGAAATAGATCTTTATATTGATGGATCTCTGAGGGATCAAGAAGTAAGGTCTATTTCAGAAAATATTGTTTCCCAAATTCGATTAAAGAGGTTAGAAATTATTTGTGTTCCAAAACCAAAAAATAAAGCCAGAACTACAAATGTTATTGCCTTAGCAGATGGTGTAGCAAATTACCTCTTTAGGCAAGGAAAATCAAATAGAGGAATTCTTCCATCTTTTCTTTCCGAAAGAGAATTAATTTTTAATTAAAACTATCTATAAGACTTCTGTCTCTTTCTTCTAGCTTTAGAATCTCCTGGCTTGTAAGTTTCTTTTCTTCTTACATCTGCAATCAAAAGATTTCTGTCATATTTTAAATAAGCATTTGTTAATTCTGGAGAATCAGAAAATTCAGAAATTGCTCTTGCAAGCGCAAGTCTAGTTGCTTCTAATCTTCCCTTTTCTCCACCGCCGTGAACAGTTATTTCAACATTAAATTTCAATTCCCCCAAAACTTCTTTAGCAATTCTTAGAGGTTCTTCAACTCTTAATTTATCTAAGTAGCTTAATTTCGTATAATTTTCTTTATTTATACTGACTTCTCCGTTTCCTGCGGTAATCTTAGCTTTTGCTACGGCAGTTTTTCTTTTTCCAGAAGTAACTATTTTTTTTTGTTCACTCATTTTGAAATATCCTTTATTTGTATAAATTTATTTTTTTCTTTTTCATTTAATTTAATTATTTTTTTATTCTTAAATTCTTCAGGAAATCCCTCATAACATTTTATTCTTTTAAACGCATCTCTTCCTTTCCCTGTTCTGTGGTTTGGAAGCATTCCCCTAATAACCCTCTTAACAATCATATAGTTTGGTCTCGAATGCGTTGGGCCTTTTTGGCTACTTCCCGCCATTTTTCTTTTCTGGGTAAAATCATTATTTATCCAAGTTTTATTTCCAGTTATGATTATTTTCTCAGAATTTAATACAGTTACTTCTTCTCCCTTAAGAGATTCTTTTGCAACATAACTTGCTAGCCTTCCCAATACTGCATTTTCTCCATCAATTATTTTCATTTTAAAATTATTACCCCCTCGGCTTTTGGATTTTTTTCAATCAACTCAAGTATACTTAAAGTACTTGTCCCGCTTTTTTTTATCTTTTCTTTTGCTTTTTCTGAAAAATTCAATGCAGCAATTTTTATCTTCTTTTCTAATTCACCTTGTGAGAGAACTTTTCCCGGAATAACAATAATTTCACCATCCTTAGATTTTTCATTTATCTCTTTAAGGTTTATTTCTATCCTTTTTCTTCTTGGAAAAGAAAGAAGTTCAGCAACTTGAAGCCATTTATCACTTTTTTTTGCTTTTATTATAGTTTCTACTAGTTCTTGATTTCTTTTTCTTTGTAATTGCTGTTCTATTTTTGTTTTTGATTTTGCCATTTTATTTTTAGAGAAGAATTTTCTTCCCACTAAACGCGTTAGCTCGCAGGTATTTTTTCAAGAATAATTTGGTTTATAAAGATATCGTAATGAAATTTTTATCCTTTATCTTTTTAATAATTAATTCAAATGCGGAAGAGAGGAATCGAACCCCTGCAAGCACTAAGCTAACAGGTCCTAAGCCTGCCCCGTTTGACCGCTCCGGCACTTCCGCTTATCAAAATAATGAGAAACAACCATATAAAAAGTTTTAGAATGTAAATTTATTTCAGTTCTTTTGAAACTTCGTTCAAATCTTTCTTTAACAAATCTATTGATTTTTTTAATATTTCAGAAGGATCCAATTGCCCGAAAGATTCAATCGTTATAAAAAGTTCCTTTCCAGGAGTTATTTTTATTAAATCTTTTCCTTTCTTTTGGCATTTTTCTAAACATAATTCGCATCCATCACATTTTATCTCATTTTCAACAACTAATCTATTTTCTTTTTTCTTGATTATCTTCTGAGGACAAACTTCTGCAATTTCCAATGGGCAATCTTTTTCTATTTTTACATCAAAAGTATTTCTATAAAAAATAATTCCTGGAGAGAATTTTGAATGTGTTTCTCCTTTTCCGGCCTTTGCAATAGCTTTTATCTTTATTTCTTGATCTTCTTTTAAAATTGTAATAGGCATATCTTTGTAAATTACTTCAGCATCTCCTTGAATCTCTCCGGAATAAAAGTATCCTGCTTTTTTTGAAGAAAGCTTGAGTGTCGCAGTAGTTTTATCATTAATCACACCCTTGGCTCTAAGAGGTATAAGTCCCAATCTATGGGCAATAGTTTCATCGTATAGAGGAGAGTCATTCATGGAAATTTCTACTTCATCAATTGCGAGAATAGGAATTTGATGAGCATATCTTCTCAAAGCATTTGTAATCTCCACACCAATTTCTGTTGTGAAAATTAATTTTTCTTTATTTTTTTCAATTACTTTCATTTTATTTTATGGAAAAGTTTATTATTTAAACTTATGGTCTTCTTCCTCCAGGACGAATTTTAATTCGTACTTAAAGGTTTAAGGTCTTCTTCCTCTTCTGCCTCCTTTTACTTTTGGTCCTCCCCTAGGAATCCTCGTTGTATCTAATATATTTAAAATCTTAAAACCTTCTCTAGATAGACTCTTAATTATAGCATTTGATCCAGGACCAGGAGAAGGATTTCTTGTTTTTGCTCTTATTCTAACATAAAGGGAGGTAATTCCTTTTTCTTTTATCTCTTCCGAAATTCTTTTTGCAATAAACATCGCTATGGTTGGATTTGCTTTTAACCTGCCATGTTTAGTTACCATTCCTCCAGTAACTTTTGAAAGTGTTTTTCCAGACATATCCGTAACATGGGCAATAGTATTATTAAAAGAAGCATATATGTTTAAAATAGCCTCTATTTCTTTTCTTTTTTTGTCAGTTTTTTCTTCTTCTTTTTTTTCTAGTTTTATCTCTTCCACGACCTCTTCGGTTTTATCTTCTGTTTCTTTCTCAATTTCTTTTTCTTCTATTTTTTTCTTCATTCTTCTTTTTCCTCTTCTTTTGGTTTTTTAATTGTTTTTTTTTATATTTCTCAGAGAAATTTTATTTTCTAGTTCTGTTGGGACAATATAGGAAGGGATATTTACCACATTTCCATCAACGAGAATTTTTTTATGAACTATAAATTGTCTTGCTTGCTTTACCGTAGTTGCTAACTTTTTATTGACTACCATTGTCTGCAATCTTCTTGCTAAAAGGTCTTTTCTGTCTAAGGAGAGAATGTCTGCTATAGAATTTACTTTTAAGCCAATTCTTTGTAACCTCTTGAACAAAGCCTTTTGTTCTTCCGGATTTGCTGAAATTAAATTTTTTGCTTTTTCTCTCATTAATTTCACTTTTGCATCAGTTTTCCAAATTTCTCTTTTATTCTTTAATCCAAACTCCGTTTTTATTTTTCCTTCTTCTTCTATCCTTATTTTTTCAAAAGGTCTTTTCGGCCTTGAATAATTTTTATGTTTTCTTTTCATTTTTTAACCTTCTTCTTAATTCCTACACTTTTCTTTTTATTTGTTCTAAAGTGACTCTTTGTTCTTTGTCCTCTTAAAGGTAATCCTACAGAGTGTCTTAATCCTCTATAACTCTTTATTTTTTTCAATCTTTTTATGTCAAATTCTTTACTTAAATCAAGATCGCTCCCAATTAAGTGTTTATTCTCTCCTGTTTCAAAATCGTTTCTTCTATTATAAAGATATTTTGGGATATTGGGATTTTTTATAAACTCTGAAATTTTTTCTATTTCTTTGTCAGTTAATGCTCCTATTTTTTTCCTTTTGTCTATTTTTAGAGTATTACATATGGCATTTGCAAAACTCCAAGAAACTCCTTTGACTTTTGTTAATCCTGCATAAACTGCAGTTTTTCCTTCTATATCGCTTGACAAGAGTCTTACTATTCTTCCTTCATCTTTTGCTTGTAATGCAATATTTTCTCCACTTTGATGAATATTTGGTACTTTTTTTTCACTTCTATCCTCTACAGGAGAATATTCTTCTTCTTTCATTTTATTTTTTTTATTTTTTTCAGCCATTTTAGTTCACGAATAAATTATATCTTTCGATATTTGTTAACTCTTTCATTATTCTTTTTTCTACAGTCTTTTCTGGATCAGGCAAATTTTGAATTCTCTTTTTCATATCTTCCAATGATTCAAATAATTTTTCTTTTCTTTTGATTAATATTTCTTGCATGTGTTTTTTTCCTATTCC
>Ga0247841_10000625_pt1 | contig 89626 bp, 78 predicted proteins | sample LaCruzMarch2015__2_FD_192410 | JGI IMG/M metagenome (GOLD analysis project Ga0247841, IMG submission 192410) | Freshwater microbial communities from meromictic Lake La Cruz, Castile-La Mancha, Spain - LaCruzMarch2015_18m | ecosystem: Environmental > Aquatic > Freshwater > Lake | place: Spain...
AAGTACTTCCACTTCCCGTAGCGGATACCTTCCAGCTGGTCATAATGATAGAAATAGACGGCGTCGTGAGGTGACTTGGGATTTCGTCCGGAAAGAAGGCCTTCGATGTTTTTCCCGTCAATGATTCTGTCCGATGGGTGTTCAATTCCCGCAAGTGAAAGGAGCGTGGGGAAAATATCCAGGTTTACCGCCGTCTCTGTTGAAACCGTGCCGGGCCGGATATGCCCCGGCCATTTCGCGATGAAAGGAACTCGGAATCCACCTTCGTAACTTTGTCCCTTGCGGCCTCTGAAGCTTCCCGGACTTCCTTCATACCAGGGGCCGTTGTCGCTGGTAAAGATGATGAGCGTGTTTTGTTCGATTTTCTGCTTTTGCAATGTTTTGAGAATTTCGCCCAGGCTCCAGTCTATTTCTTCGACAGCATCGCCGAATTTTCCGGCTTTTGATTTTCCGGCAAACTTCTCCGACGCATACAGTGGCTGGTGTGGAAACGTGTGGGCAAAATACAGGAAGAACGGGCTGTCTTTTGACTTTTCAATGAATTCCAGAGCTTCCTTTGTGTACATGCCTGTTAGCCTGGCCTGGTTGGTTCCGATATCCGCTTCCAACTGCGTTTCGTTGCGAAAGAGCGGGCAGGGCTGCATATCATTGCTGTGCGGGACGCCTAAGTACTGGTCAAAGCCATGCCTCAATGGATTGAATTCAGGCTTCTGGCTGTAGTCCCCCAGATGCCATTTCCCCACCATCGCGGTTTTGTAACCGGCAACCATCAGGGCTTCGGCGATCGTGATCTCTTTGCTCGAAATCCCTGCGGCAACGCAGTCTTCATGAAGATCAACAGATCCCAGTGGTGTAAAAATAGAGGCTACTTTCCTTTCAATCCTGCGCATAAGTGGTGAATCCGCCGGATAAGGATTGCCGATGATGCCCGTCCGGAAAGGATGGCGTCCGGTAAGCAAGCCTGCCCGCGATGGCGCGCAGACGGCATTGCAGGCATAATAATCGGTAAGCATTATTCCGTCATTGGCAAGCCTGTCGATGTTGGGTGTGCGTATTACCTTGTTGCCGTAACAGCCGAGGTCGCCATATCCCAAATCGTCGCAGTAGATTACTATGACATTGGGTTTCGAAGCGGAAGTGTTGGTGATCTTCAGTTGTTTAAGTTTGGAGTCGTCTGGATATAGCCCGTAGAGGTCATCGATTGATTGACTGCTGAACAGCTTGTAGCCTGCCGTGCCCACTGCGGCAACTCCACCGATTACAAGACCTGCTTTAACCGATTTTTTAATCACATCACGTCTGGATATTTTTTCTGTCATACGTTTTTCCTTATTTGGCTGCCTTTTTATATTTGTCCTTTTTGACCATCATCTTCAAACCCATCAAAGTATTGTAGGGGATATCTTTGCTCTTCATATTGGCGAGGGATTTTGGCAAAGAACCACCGGGATTACTCTTTACAGTATAAACAACCTTTGTATGATCTCGATTGATAGGTGTCAAGACCCACTTACCACTAATTTCCGGCATTCGGACATTGTCTTTTCCGATAGGCACTGAAGGATCATTCGTCTCATGAAATTCATAGGTAGTCTTTCCGGTTTTTTCATCCTTTTTTTCAGTAACTATACAAAGCGCCTCTCTGTCTGATACCGGCCAGGGCGCCTTTGTTATATTAAGTTGCAAAGACGTATGTTCATCGATTTTGCGGATTTCTCTATTCTCTTTGCAATCCGCCATCCATTGTGTTGCTGCGGGTATGTCCTTTAGCACAGCAGAAACGACATCGATAGATGCATCAATATCGGCCGAACCCATAAATTCATCAAAATCCGAACCTTTAACTGGTCTTGTTGAGACGTCAATGCCGTCTTTCTGTATCGCCAGTTGCCAATCACTTGCTGCCGTGACATCGGTAGGCAGCGCCACCAAAAAACTCAGAAGAACTGAATAAACAGCCATAATACTCAAAATCTTTTTCATCTTTTCCTTCCTTTTTACGGTACAGGTATAAAGAGAATAGTCTTGCGTGTCAATTAATTATAATCGTTCCCGATTATTTCCCATGCCCTTCACATCATTTTGCGAATACGAACTTCAATATCCTTTTCGTTCTTGAGCAGGTCAATCAACTTCGACGTATCCGTTTTGCCATAATGGTACGGATAAACAATCTTTGGGCGGAATGCCCTTACGGCATCCGCAACCATCTCCGGCATCATCGTATAGGGAAGATTCATTGGCAGAAAGGCAATATCGATATTTCGCAGATTTTTCATTTCCGGAATATTTTCCGTGTCCCCGGCAACATACAAACGTTTATCGCTCAATGTTAGAATATAGCCATTGCAGATGCCTTTGGCGTGATAGGGAACGCCGGGGCTGCGCATATTCACAAGATTATATGCCGGAACAGCTTCAATCTTCAAACCCATTATGGTTTTTTCATCACCATTTTTCAGGACAATGCTTTCCGGGAGCTGCCGGGCAACACTCTCCGTTGTCACTACCGATGTTTTGCCGGATTTAATCAGGTCTATTGCTTTGAGGTCAAGATGGTCAGGATGTTCATGAGTTATCAAGATTAAATCCGCTTTCGGCAGTTTGGTGTAATCAGCCATCTGTGTCATGGGATCGATATGGATGATCTTTCCACCGAAGGACATCATCAACGTCCCATGTCCAATACAGGTTATCACCAGATCGCCCTGTGCCGTTTTGATTATGTCAGTTTCAAAATTATTTTCTGCAGCCATTGCTATTCCTCCGCATAAGAAAAAACAACATAAGTATGAAAAGAAGATTTTTCCAACAATCTGCCTCTTTTTTTGTTAATTTGAGAGCTTTGCATAACTACATAAAACCACTAATTTTGTCATTCCCGCGAAGGCGGGAATCCAGCATTATCAATGGCTTCCTGGATATACCCTGAAGGGTACTTCGCCAGCCTTCGTCGGTATGACGATTAGAGGGGTTCTGCAAAGCTCTCAATTTTTCTTTCAAAATTATTGTGAGCCTCCAATCGCCGGATACTAGTTACTATTTCTTTTACGGTACAAGTATAAAGAGAATAGTCTTGCGTGTCAATTAAAGATTGATAGTGCAGAGTTTAAATATGTTGGCTTTTGTTGGCCTGTAGTCGTCAAGTGCTAACATTATTAAACCAACAAAAATGGATTTTCTAAAAAAGAAGGCATGCGTTAGTAAATCTCTGCCTTGGAAGAGGTTGATGCATGAAACGCCAATCGCCGGAAAGCTAGGAATTACGAGGCTTAGCGGATGTTGTCAATTAAATAGAACCGTCCCCAATTATTACTTGTTCTCTGCATTACTTAATTCTGAAAACCAAGCCTGAAGTTCTTTCAAAGAATCTGTTTTATATGGCCCAATATTTTTAAATAACGGCTTTCCTTTAATTGAGACAGAACACTTCCACTCAAATGTTCGTCTTGGCCACATAGCAATTGATGATTCCCAAAAATTTGATTCGATCATTCTATGTGAATAGGGGAAATAATCTATCCAACGTTTTTCAATTCTTTCTATAAAATTGCCATCACTTTCATCTTCTGTTTTCTTATCTATTATTTCTGCATGACAAAATTGTTTGAAATCTTTAATAGGTGTTGGATTCCAATTATCAAGTATTAGCTTTCGCGCTTTAGAATCTGTCTTTGGGCCAGAATATCCAAATATAGTCAAATGAAATGCTTCCTTTAGTTTTTCTGTAACATTTGCCCAATCTCTATTAATCAAATTATCTTCAGTATAATCTTTGTTTTCAACCGGATAGAAAAGCTTCCCTCGTTTTAATTTAGTATTACATATCGGGCATGTTTCAGACGGCATACCTAAGACATCGTGATCATTGCATGTTGCAAAATTTACACAACCATGTAAAAAACGAATATCAGGTAGCGCAACTACATCTTTATTCCTTATGTAAGCCTGCATAAGAAGTGGATCCCAATTAAATGTGGCAATAGTGTCTTTTGCACGCAGCCCTAGAACAAGGTAATCATAAATCGTAGGATAATCCGGCAAATGTAATTTCTCGAAATATGATTCAATTATATTTTCAATTTTTGATAATTGAGAAGAATAAATGGTCTTTTGTTTTAGCCATGAAAAGATACTTTCAAAGTTTCCGGGTGGAGGGCATGCGTTTGATATCAATAGTTCCCATTCAGGTGCTAACTCCTCTAATGCGGGTATTTCATCCAGCAATGGAATTTTCTGTCCGAATTTATCTCTTTCTGGCATTGCCGCCTTACTTGCCCCAGCACCAAGAATCACTACATGAGGTTTTGATTCAATAGATGGCTTCAAAAAAATATTTTCTTCTTTTAATGTTTTGTGAATACTTGGATTTATTCCCATTTCATTATCTAATAATTATATACCTACTCGCCGGCATCTTTATTTTTTCTTCCCCATTTGAAACCAATGTCCTCAAGACGTTTGATCCGCGCTGGCGATAATTTCCCTTTCTTGTAATGTTGCATTAGATTGCTTTGCCAACTACCAAGAGGAAAACCTTCCTCTGTCTTGTAACTACTTGCTGAATTGGGCTTGCCAGTTATTTCTTTGTAAAGCAATGTTTCCTGAAATCCCTTTTCAAATTGTTTTCCAAGTTTCTCCCATATGAAGCCGATATTTCTGAGTCTTTCTATCCTATCTGCTGATAAAATCCCTTTTTTGTATTTTTTCATTTGCTCAGCTTGCCAAATGCCAAGAAGGTAACCTTCCTCTGTCTTGTAAAGTGTTGTTGCATTGGGCTTGCCAGTTATTTCTTTGTAAAGCAATGTTTCCTGAAATCCCTTTTCAAACTGTTCTTCGAATCTTTCCCATATGAAGCCAATTTTCTCGAGTCGTTCAATTCTATCTGCAGATAAATTCCCTTTACCGTAATTTTTCCTTCGCTCCTGCTGCCAATTACCAAGTTGGAAACCTTCAGCTGTCTTGTAAAGATTTGGTGCATTGGGATTGCCAGTTCTTTCTTTATAAATCAAAGTTTCCTGAAACCCTGTTTCAAACTGTTCTTCCAGTCTCTCCCATATGAAACCAATTTTTTCGAGCCTTTGCATAGCATCTGCTGATAAAATCCCTTTTTTGTATTTTTTTATTTGCCTACTTTGCCAAAAACCCAATTTGAACCCTTCAGGTGTCTCATAAAACCGTGTTGCATTGGGATTGCCTGTACTTTCTTTGTAAAGCAAAGTTTCCCGAAATCCTTTTTCAAACATCTCTTCTAATATGTCCCATTTGAAACCAATTTCTTCTAGTCGTTCTATTCTATCTGGTGATAATTTTCCTTTCTTGTAATTGTTCCGTTGCGTACCTTGCCATTTACCAAGTTGGTAGCTTTCATGTGTCTTATAATTCATTGGTGCATTAGGATTGCCAGTTCTTTCTTTATAAAGTAAAGTCTCCTGAAATCCCTTTTCAAATTGTTCTTCCAGTCTCTCCCATGTGAATCCGATTTGCTCAAGTCGCTTAATTCGCTCTGGAGATAAATTCCCTTTCTTGTAATTCCCCCTTTGAGCATTTTGCCAACCACCAAGTCGGTAACCTTCAGGTGTTTTGTGGCGTATAGGTGCATCGGGATTACCAAACTCATCTTTATATCTTAAAGTAAGCCCGTACCAGAAATCCCATTGCCTGCCGATGATTTCGACTATTCTTGTATTCAGCTTTTCAATGAAACGTGTCTTGTCAATTTTTATTGGTAGATCACAGAACTCGATTTTTTCAGCATATTCAGTGATGGCATCTTTCCATGCTTGAGAATTTTCCTCACCTTTACCCTGAAGGATTCTCATTTTGGAAACTATGCCTTGCAAACGCTGATCTTGATCTAACATGGCTTGCAGGACTTCCCACACAGTACCGAAATCTGAATTATTCATTATCTGCTCAGGGTCGGAATCTTCTTCTAAAAATACGGGTATGAAAATGTATCCTCTTTCCTTCCAGTCAGCCTTTCTCATTGCCCTGCCTGTGGCTTGGACGATGTCAATCAAGCTTCTTTTCGGATCAATAAAGGCAACCATATCTACGGCAGGAATATTTACACCTTCCGTAAGGCAGCGGGCATTGCTTATGATGCCGATGTCCACGCTTTCAAATTCTTTCAGGATATTGCTTCTTGTTCCTGACGACATTGTTCCGTTGACATGGAAAAATCCCACACTCTTTTGCATTTGCGTTTCCGGCTCAAGAAGTTGAAAGATTTTATCAATGCCGTAAGGCTTGCTGGTATCGGTAAATGCTTTTGCTGATTCAACCCGCCCGTGGAAGGTGAATGCTTTCTTCAAACCGTATGCTCGAATTCCTTTTACCAGGGCGATCCGCTTTGCCAGTGCTTTGGCATCCCACTGGTCATCCCCATCTGTAATGACTTTCCCTCCTTTTTCGATAAGCGCTTTTACTTCAGAATCCGTCACGCAGATGACAATCACCTTGTAGTCTGTTATATGACCTCTGCTGACTGCTTCGGCAAAGCCTATTTCATAAAAAGGTTTCCCGTAAATATCAGCATTGTCCATGCTGCAAATCAGTATGTCTTCTTCTTTTGCCTTCTTGGTTATGTGCGGCGCGTAAATCTTCGGCGTTGCCGTCATGAAGATTCTTTTACTTATGGGAATGTTGGCATTATCCAGCGCTATGCCCCAGGCGCCAATCTTTGTTCCTGCCGTCCTGTGAGCTTCATCGAAAATGCCGAGATCAAAGGTTGCTCCTGACTTGCGGACGGCATCGGAGAGGACTTTTGATGACTGATACGTGGAAAAGATGATGGAAGTTTTAGAACTTTTGGCATTGAGAAAATTCTGTATTTCTTGCAGTTCGGTAGTAACGGGCACATCCATATCGGATATTTTTTCTATCGGGGCATCATTGCCCAGATCAACCGTTGTATCGCTGCAGATGCAAAGGTAACGAAAGGGCAGGGATGAATTGATTGCCCATTCTTTGAGTGTTTGACTCAGGAGCGATAGACTTGGCAGCATGATCAGAATCTTTTTTGCACCAAGCTTTTCACTGATCCAGATCGAGCCAAGGGTTTTTCCCGCACCGCAGGGAAGGATCAATTGACCTCTATTATTATTTTCATAATACGATACAGCCGCTGCAATTGCTTCCCGCTGGGTTATATGAGGTTCTTTTTTAGGAGGTGGCGCTATGCGTGATGTCTTTAAATAGGTAGTCAGTCGGTCAAAGAAATCCGCATCGAGGGCATCAAATCTATCGGCCAGAATTCGGCTTTGACGGACTCTGTCATCAATGGAAGAAGGGAGCTTATTGGCGTTGGCAATCGTGATGCGCCAATCCGCCTTGTCGGAAACTGTAAAGAAGGTGGAGAGTTCCCGAAGAGACGGCGTTAGCTTTCTGTCGCTTCTAAATTTTGCCTGCCAGGCAAATAGCCGGTTATCATCAGTAATGCCTACGCCGTCAATGCCCATGTCTTGAATGCCCGGATAGCCCAGGCGTTCTCTAATTGAATGTGGTATTTCCGTGTGGCGATAGACTTTTTGAAATTGAAAGACAGGATCAAGAAGGAAAAAGGCATGGCAGAATTCTTCAAAAGCATTGCCTCTTTCTATTTCCGTAGGCAGGTCGGCAATTCTTTTTTCAAGTTTATCCCAGGTTTGGATACTTTCAACAAGGTTCAGAAGGCTGTTTGCCGCCATAGAATCATCCTGTTTAACTGAAAGAGATTGGAATGCTCATAGAAATAATAAAAATTGCACAACTATACAAAACTAGAAAGTGGTTTATTTGTTCTGAGATAACTGCAACTTTATATCCATATATTTTCGTAAAATGGCGTTCATCAGGGTAGTATAACCCTTGCCATGATGCTTAAAATAATCATAGACATCTGCATCAATCCTTAAAGTTAACTGCTTCTTGAACGGCCTTAAGAGAACGGCGTCAGCAAAGAATTTTTCGTCTATTTCAGGAATATCAGAATAATCAATTTCATTATCCTTCATTGAATCAATGCGTTTCCAGTTTGTTTTTGATAGCTTTTTCATAAATATTTTTCTCCCTGCTGATTACAGCAGATTGATTTCCATGGCGCGGACGGGGCAGGCGGAGACGCAGAGTTCACAGCCGTTGCATTTTTCGGCATCAAACAAGACTTTCAGTGATGGAGTCTCAAAAGTCAGCGCGCCGGTAGGACAGAAGGCGGTGCAGGCGCCGCAGTGAGCGCATTTATCGCTGTTTTGGCTGACACTTTTAGATAGAGGTTCAACCTTCAATCCTATCTCTTTTAAAAAACGAATGCCGCGATCGAAATTTTCTTTTAAACCAGTTAGTTCCAGAACTATCATACCCTCACGGCGGGGGAATATCCTTGCCTTGAGGATGTTAAAAACCAAATCGTATTGCTTTACGAGTTCATAAATAACCGGCTGCTGGACTGCGTCCGGAGCGTATCTAATAACTATTTTTTTTGAATACATCGCCAATCTATTTTCACCTGCCGAATTTGTCTAGTATTATTAAGGGATGAGAGCAGTATTGTCAAGCCGTAAATATTTGTATGGTATTTCAAGTATTTCCTGCTGTCAGTCTCCACGCAGCAACTCCTTCCAGTTGATCAGGGGGAAAGTTTTGCGAAGCGGATGATCATCGTCAACAAAATGATGTTCCAGATTGCTGAAATATTTTTGGGCAATTTTTTTAACCTTATAAGGATCAACAACATCATCACCTGTTCCATGATAGATGATAATGGGGATTTGTAGCTTTTTATGCAAGGGAGGGCTGAATTCCGGAAGGTGCAGGGCGGGCGCAAGTAGAATTATCTTTTTTACGCGGTCTTCATTTTCTATGGAATATTGCGCGGCCATTAATCCACCATAGCTTGACCCGATAAGCATCAAATCAGCAATGTCCGCAAGAAGGCCTCTTAATTTAACCATTCGGGTTTCAAAATCTCCGGTATAATCTTCAATAATCATCTCCGGGGAAAAAAGCCTAAAAAATTGACCTTTTGTTCCCTGAGCTGTACTTTCTAAACCGTGGATGAAAACTAATTGATTAGTCATATATTTTTCCTTTTATTTATTTGATAAATTTTATTATCTCGTAAAAAGTTAATATTTGCTTTTTTGTCATTCCCGCGAAGGCGGGAATCCATAACACGCTTAAATAACTAGATTCCCGCCTTCGCGGGAATGACAGCTGTGGTCTCTTATGAATTCATCAATTTTGTATTGCCCGTATTATGACAGTATGTTATCAGTTGCGCAAGAGTAGATTAATTAACAAGGAGATTTCATTATGGCTTTAGTAATACCTTTTAAGGCGGTTCGGCCGCAACCTCAATTCGCGTCCCAAGTGGCGGCGCTACCCTATGACGTTATGACCAGGGAAGAGGCGCAAAAAGCAGTGGCGGGCAATGCTTTAAGCTTTATGCATGTGGAAAAATCTGAAATTGATGTACCCGACGATACTTCAAGCGACGATAAGCTGATTTATGAAATGGCTAAACGAAATTTTGCCCAAATGCGTGAAAAAGGCATATTGGTGCAGGATAAATCCCCCTGCTTTTATGTATATCGGCAGCAGATGGGTGGACGCAAGCAGACGGGAATTGTTGGAGTGATGAGTGTTCTGGAATACGATGCCGGAAAAATAAAAAAACATGAGCTGACCAGAAAAGACAAGGAAGAGGATCGCATTAATCATGTAAGTACCGTCAATGCCCAGACCGGCCCTGTTTTTATAAGCTATCGGGAGCGGCAAAACCTAAGCAAGATCGTAGATAAAGTAACGGCAGGTATTCCAGAATATGATTTTACTGCCAACGATGGCGTGGGCCACACAGCATGGATTGTCGCCGATGCCAAGCAAATTGAAGAAATCAAAAAAGAGTTTCAGCAGGTTGATGCCCTTTATATTGCCGACGGACATCACCGTGCGGCCGCAGCCGCAGCCGTTGCCCGTGCAAGACGCGGCAAGGATAAGCAGGCTGGTTCTGCAAACGAATATGAATCAGTGCTGGCTGTGCTTTTCCCGGACACTCAACTTAAAGTGATGGATTACAACCGCGCGGTGAAAGATTTAAACGGTTTAACTCCCGACCAATATCTGGAGAAGATCAGCTCCTGTTTTACAGTCACTAAAGACTTTACGGCAAGATCACCGCAACAGCTGCATGATTTTGGAATGTACCTGGGCGGCCAGTGGTATAAAATAACAATTAAAAAAGGAATGTTTAACGATAGCGATCCTGTGGCAAGTCTGGATGCGGCCATATTGCAGGAACACCTGCTTGATCCTGTTTTGGGCATTAAGGATCCGCGTGTGGATGATCGCATTAAATTCATTGGCGGCATCAGAGGAATGGATGAACTCGAAAAGCTGGTGAACAAAGACGGATATGCCGTAGCGTTTTCTCTGTATCCCACGACGATGGAGCAGATAGTAAAAGTTGCCGACGCGGGAGCGATTATGCCGCCCAAATCGACATGGTTTGAACCGAAATTACGCAGCGGCATGTTTGTCCATGAAATTTAATCATTGCGCTGGATTTAGAAGTTATGGAAGAAGAAACCGCTGACGGAATACTCAATGGGAGCTTGCGCATATTCCAGAAGAAAAAAGGCTACCGGTTTTCTCTGGATTCCATTCTTCTGTCTCATTTTGTTTTCTTAAAACCAAAGACTTCTAATGTTGATCTGGGATGCGGCAGTGGCATAATTATGCTCATTTTAGCCAGTCGTTTTCCGCATACTACCTGGACAGGTGTGGAAATTCAGGAGGGTCTGGCAGCGCTGGCGCAAAAAAATATTCAGGCAAATGGGTTGGAAGGCCCGATAAAAATATTGTGTAACGACGCGCGGACGATTAAAAAAATCCTGCCCGCGAATTCTTTTGATTCTGTAATATTTAATCCGCCCTATCGAAAATTAAATTCCGGAAGAGTTAATCCGCTATTGGAAAAGGCCATTGCCCGCCACGAAATTCAGGGATCTTTAAAGGACTTTCTTCAGGCTGCTAAATATTTACTAAAACCAGGTGGCAGGGTTTTTACTATTTATCCGGCAAAAAGATTGGTTGAACTTATTTCCCTTTTTCGCTTGTGTGCCATTGAACCCAAAAGATTGAAACTAGTGTTTTCTGATAATTGCTCCGCTGCGGAATTTGTCTTGGTCGAAGGCAGGGCCGGAAGCAAAGAGGAGCTTGAGATAGAACAACCGCTTTATATTTATGATCAGGATAAAAAATATACCAGCGAGATATCCGCTATCTTCAGCGAGCTTTGTAATGCCAAGTTGCTTTCAAAACCCCGCTGTGCGGGATAGTTCGGCCAACCAGTTTCAGATTATGAAACTGGGGTCTCACTAAAGAAAATATAAATTTTTGAAAGCTTACTTGGCATTATACCCGGTCAAACAACATTTAATGAGACTCGCTGAAAACGAACGAAGTGAAGTCCGAAGCGCTAGTCGAATTATCCCACGTGCGAAGCTAAGTAGGGTTGATATTTGATAGCTACTTGGTATCAGCTTCCCGCATGCGACGGCGGCTGATTTCTACTTGCATTACCCTTTTTATGATAGCCGCCAATTCCGTGTCGGTAATTGCGGCTGTAGTTTCCGCGATCATTTTCTTATCTCTTTCTTTTAATACAAGTTTTTTTGTTACGGGATAATTTTCTTCAGCCTTCGCTTTTGCAAGCTTGTGGCCGACGGAAAAACGAATTTCTTTTATGGCTTCTTTCCCGGAAAGTTCATTTAGCTTTTGGCGAATTTCTTCTTTCATGAAGTGCAATTGCTGCACCCAGACAGAGGACGTTGTTTTGACAAATAAAGTTCCGTTTCGCAGGCAATCAGGTTGTGTTTGCGCTGCGATTTGACTGCCAACAGCCTTCGGCCAGAATTTCAACAAGGAATTTTCTTCCAGCTTAGACGTCATGCCTCTTCTTTTTAATGCCTTAAAAAGAATTTCGCCAATGGATTGTAGTCGAGCCTGTGGATTTTTCCTTCGCATTATTTGTGAAACTCCAATGTCATGCAAAAGGCCGCTTCATGGGAAAAATGAAGCGGCCTTTTTTATTTTTAATTCTTCATCACAATAAAACCGGCGGATATCGGCTGATCCCTTTTAGCGTCAATCCATAACGATGATCACGCGGCATTTCTGTAAATAAGTCAGATTGTCTTTTGCTGCCCGAATCTTGTCTGCGTCAGCCTGGCTGAGGATGAGTTCGGACATGCCTGCCCCTTCCGCGCGGATCGCTTTGACGGTAATCGGGTTAGCCGTCACGCGGTCGTTGCTCTGGGCAGCCGTTAGATCGCGGGCGTAGCCGCAGATGCCTTGCGAAACAGCAAATTCCTTCTTCACAATCAGGGTGCCATAAACTTCGGCGCCCTTCTCGTCAAAAATCTTCGGTGACATGGCCGGACGGGCATTAAGACCTCGGCCATCAATGACCAGACCTGTATAAACTTCATCTGCAGGCGCCGGCTTTTTGGAGAAAGGCGCGGGCTTGTGGTCTTTCATATCTTCCTTTTTATCGTCGGCAATCACTTGCGGAAGTAACGCCTTGACCACGCCGGAGAGTGGCATGCGCAGAGTCACTTCTACTGTCGCGTCGGACAGATATTCTTTTTTGATGATTTGCGCTCCCTTTACCATGCCGCTGATGGCGGTTTTGATAACATCACTTTCAGTTACAAAATCTCTGATGGTCGTCTCAGAATCAATCTGAACGCCCTGAACGACTTCCAGCAGATTTCTGTAGGCGTCAACCTGGGCTGCGCGAAGAGCCATGGGACGGGCCTGAGGTTTGCCCATATATTTTTCCGGAGGCGCGCCGGTACCTGTAGCTTCAATGTAACCATCCTGAAAATTGACCAATCCCTTGTCGCCTACCGGCTGGGCTACTTTTGAATCGACAATCTTTGTCCAATCTGTCATCCCCACTTTGCCGTCATTGCTATCCTGCGCAAAGCTGATGCCAACGCAAATAAGGATTATGCTGATAACAATAGAAATACTCATCTTACGCACTGACTTCATAATAGACCTCCTCCATTTAAATTTTTCAAATCGAAATTCCAAACAAACACTTGCTGTTCCTGTTGGAATATTTATATCATGCTTCCCGTACCGTCAAGTGGAAATATCAGGAAATAGGTACAAATATTTGTTGACTTTCTAGCTTAATAGCATCAAATTAATATCATAAAATTAATGTTTGTATTATATTTTTGTCAGAGTTAATAAATGATGATCAATCAACTATCTGTTTTAGTTACAGGTGCCAGTACCGGAATTGGGCTGGCTACCACACAATATCTTGCGGCCAAGGGTATGCATGTTTTTGCCGGGGCGCGAAAACTAGAAGCACTAGAAAGTCTGGCACAAAATCCAAACGTCACTCCGCTAAAGCTGGATGTGACTAACGCTGAAGATATAAAACAGGCAAGAAAAATAATTGAAGAAAAAGCAGCCGGGTTATTTGCGTTGGTCAACAATGCCGGAATCGGTAAAGGGGGGCCATTAATGGATGTGAGCGTTGATGATCTTCGCGCTCAGTTTGAAGTCAACCTTTTTGGAGTTCATCAGATTACCCAGGCAGTGTTCCCCTTATTACTAAAAGCGAAGGGTAGAATTGTCATGATGAGCAGCGATAGCGGATTTTTTGCCACGCCTTTCTTCGGTCCGTATTGTTCCAGTAAGTTTGCTCTGGAGGGCTATGCCGATTCTCTCCGCCGGGAAATTACCCCTTATGGTGTGAAAGTCATTATTATTGAACCAGGGCGAATCACCACCCCGATTTGGGATAAAGGAGAAAAATACCTGGAACAGTATGCCGATTCGTTTTTTGCTGTCGAGGCCAAAGCGATTGGTGAATATGCAATCCGGAAAGGGAAAACGGCTGGATTGGCACCCACAGAAGTAGCCAAAACAGTATATCAAGTCCTTACTATTCTTAATCCAAAATTGCGCTACATTGTGGCAAAGAATAAATTTGAATATCAGATGATGAAAATATTGCCTGCCTCTTATGTGGATAAACTCGCCCTGAAGAAAGTGCAAAAGGTGCTTAATCTCTCTCGCGGGGTTTCGGCTCACCGCAAAGACATTACGACACATTCTAAGTAGGCTGAAATAGCAAAAAGTGCCAATACTAATTTTTTACACGACATCAACTTTAGTCTTTTTTAAAAGACAAATTGATGATATGCAAAAACTAAAGGAGTTTGATTTTGCCTAAATACGAAAGCTATAAGAAGGAAGTGCTGGAAGCGAGTCTCTGGCTTTCAGCGCAAGGTTATTTCGGGTCGCTCAGAGGTAGCGGAGGCAATGTTTCGGTAAGGATTAATGAAACCGACATGGCCATTACTCCTTCAGGTGTGAGGTATCAGGAGATTTTAGCCGCCGACATTTGTGTTGTTGATTCTGACCTTTCTGTAATTGAGGGCAATGATAAATTGAAACCTTCTGTGGAAGCGGGGATGCATAGCATAATTTATCAGCGGCGTCCCGATGTTCACGCTATAGTTCATACTCATCAGACATACGGCAGCGTCTTTGCCCTGATCAATACACCGATACCGGCTCTTTTCGATGAGGTCTCTTTTTCGTTGGGTCAAATGGTGGAGATCATTCCCTATGCTCTTTCCGGAAGCCCGGAGCTTGTTAATAATGTGGCCGGAAAGTTATCCAATAACGCCAATGCCTACATCATCCAGAATCATGGTATATTGGCGCTGGGTAAGAATCTTGATAAGGCGATCCTCAACGCGGAACTTTTGGAAAAAGTCGCTCATATATACTATTTAGCTCTGTCCACAGGCAAACCGGTTGATACTCTTCCCGAATCAATTTCTGATTTTGTGGCAATGATAAGAAATCAAGAAGTAAAAGAACTTATGCAAAAAAAGCAGGAGAAAAAATAAGGTATAGGAGGTTGGTATGAATATCAAAGATAAATTGATCAACATTAAAAGCTGGTTGGAAAGTCTGTCTCAAACAAGTCATTCCAGAAGAAGATTTTTAAGCTTTGCCGGAAAAACAATTGCCCTCTTTTCCGCGTTACCCCTTCTGATAAAATCAATGGGACGAAACGCTAGCGCCGCCACAGTCTCACCTAAAGCGGCAAAGAGCGCAGCCACTATGCAGGATGGAAACTATATCCTCCTGAAAAACGGTTTTATCGTTGATGGCTCAGGGAAAAAGGGATTTGACGGCAGCTTGCTCATCCATGATAACAAGATCGAAAAAATCTCCGCAAAAGAAATCACCGGCGGCGCTCAGGTTATTGACTGCGCGGGATTAGTTATCATGCCGGGAATCATCGACGCGCATTCTCACATGGACTGGTATATGCCCATTCCAGGACACAATGAGCTGAAGCTTCCCTTTACCGCTCAAGGCGTCACCACTTTCATGGCCGGTCAATGCGGCTACGGAGTGGCGGGGTTCCGCAAGAAGTCCGCCTTTAGAAATATGATTGACCTCAGGACAAAGGGCCTCTTTAACATTGAATGGGACACTATGGCTCAATACTATGATCACATGAAGCGAAGCGGTATGACCCACAACATGATGACGCTGGCGGGACACGGCACCACTCGAACCTCAATTCGAGGGTTCAATGCTGCGCCCATGAGCAAAGACGAGATGAAGGAGATGCTCACGCTTTTGGAGCAATCGATGGATGCAGGCGCGGCCGGCGTTTCCCTGGGCTTGCAGTATGAGCCGGGGATTTTCACTACGGGAGAAGAACTGCGGGAGATCGCGAAGCTTGTTAAAAAGAAAAACAAGTTGCTGACGGTGCATCTGAGGGCTTATTCTTCTCTGGCACCGGGATACCCGATGAGTACACCGAAGATCCTGCTGGATTACGTTTCACCTTTCGATGGCTATGAACCCCATAATCTGCTGGCCATAGACGAGATGCTGAACATTGCCAGGGAAACAGGAGTGCGGCTTCAGCTTTCCCATCTGATATTTGTGGGGTCAAGAACCTTCAAGACTTGCGAAGACGGACTTAAACGTATCGACAAGGCAATAAAGCAAGGCGTTGACGTTAAGTTCGACACCTACGCCTACCACTGTGGCCAGTCAATCATCAACGTGATACTGCCGGCGTGGTTTCTGGCTAAGGTGCCGGGTGCATTTAGTGATAAAAAAATGCTCTCTAAACTTAAAAGTGAGCTTGGCCTTATCCAGAGGTTCCTCGGCTTCGGAACTAAAGATATCCAGATCACTTACGCGAATTCTGAGGAACTCAATCAGTACAACGGCATGTTCCTGGATCAAATCGCGCAAAAACGTGGTATGGACTGGTTCGACAACACCATGGATATCGCGCAGAAGAGTAAAGGTGTCGCTCAAGTACTCAATCACTCGTACAGTAATCTGCCGATCGTTGAGTCACTGATGCGCCATCCTGCTTCTCTCTTCATGACCGATGCGCTTCCCGCTGTCAAGGGTGTGCAGAACCCGGCGATCTCCGGGAATTTTCCGCGATTTTTCCAGCTCGCGCGCGAGAAGAATCTCATCTCCATTGAGGAGGCAGTCTACAAGATGTCCGGCGCCACAGCTGAGAGATACAGAATTAAGGATCGTGGCTTCCTGCGGGAAGGGTTTGCGGCCGATATCACGGTTTTCGATTGGAAAAATATTCGCGATAATAATACTCTTACCGAAACCAGCAAAACTCCGACTGGAATACAGGCAGTCTTCATCAATGGGAAGCAAGTTGTAAAGAAAGGGAGAGTAGATGCTGCCATTAAGGCCGGTAAGATCATAGTGTAGACACCTTTTACACAACTCCGCTATTCGTCATTCCGGGTTTGACCCGGAATCCAGGAAGAAATTGATAATACTGGATTCACCCGGTATTCGCCGGGCTGCGCTGCCGTAGTGAAACCCGGCGCATGCCGGGCGGGAATGACAAAGGTGGTAGCTTTGTACCGTTTTGCAAAGGACTCGTGTAGGATATGAAGTGCCGGGCATTTAAGGTTTACGGGAAGCAAAACTATTTAATAATGCTCCCAGCATCCGGCCGACATCGAAAAGAATCTCAGTTGTGATCTTGTCCAGTAATTCCAGGGCGGGAAGATGTGGATTACGAAAAATTATTTTTGCCGCATCTTTGGAGCACATATTGGTCTGAGTGGCCGCGTCCAGATGACTGTTTTTATCTAATTGTCCGAAAACATCAATTAGCTCCTGGCCGAACTGGTCGAGGATAAAATGGAAAATCGGTTTCAGTCGGTTTTCTGCCTGATGCCGGTAGGAACTAATTTCGGCGGCCATATCAAGATGAGTAGTTTGTCCTTCTCGGGCGCCTTGGAGTAATGCTTGTTTGAAGGCAGGGAAACCCTCGCGAAACCGTCGCTCCGCATATATTTCATAACCCTGGTGCGCGGTAGAAACAATCTGGAAGAGCTTTCTTGACGCAAACATATTTTTCATCAAAAACCATGAAGGTACGGCTTGAACATGGAAAGGATTACCCAGGTCGGCCAGATAATGTGTGGCGCGAGATAGATATCGCCAGCCCCAATAATCGTTGCCACTTTTAAAAGCCATTGTGGCAAGATCAATATGCACGCAGACTGACTCGGTGGCGATCCCGAACTTCCTGCCCAATGCCCGGAATTGCATGTGCCTCCAGCCGTGTGATCCGCCGGTGATTTTCTGGTTTTTATTAAGATTAAGATCACAGTCCGGGTGCAGATCCGGTTCTGTGGTATAAATAACAGCTATCTTCCATGGCTCTATGGTTTCATTCTCCGGTGGTTCAATGCTGTATTCACCGTTACGCTCACCATAAGCAAAAGACCAAAGCGGAGAAAGTTTCCGGTACTCTTTGTAACTTTCTTTATATAAATCGATATGCTTTGGCCCGATAGGCCAGTTTTGATTGTTGAAATTCGGGTTCGGTTTTACTCTGGTCGGTGGAAGAGCCATAAGCCAGTCTATGGCCTGGACCGAAAAATAGGTAATGTATTCATGTGAGAACCACGGCGCCCAGGCTAAAGGCAGACGTGTGTCGTCGTGTAGATAATAGTCCAAGTTTTACATCCTTCGGGTACACCATTTCGCTTTCTTCGGCTAACTTTGTTGGCTGTGTCGTCGGTTTCCTCAGCGTATGTACAATACGCTTCCGGTACCTCCTCCTTCCCGCCTCGTTATCCTTTGAAATCAAAATGGTGCAAAATAAATCTTTTAAGTATAATAGCCGGGCGGGTCTGATCATTGACCCGCACCGGCTGGAGAGAATTGATTTTGCTCTGATCTATATTTTGAAATCGGTTTTCTTGCCCCAGACTCCCAGGGCGATACCGAGCTCTTCATGCTCTTTGCCATAGTCTTCCAATTTGATACCTTTGGTCGCGGCATCAATGGCCTGCCTCAAAGCACGAGCGCCTGCTTTTGGTCCCTTGGGATGAGCATGGATGCCGCCGCCGGAGCCAATCATAATGTCTTTGCCGAGGCTGTTAACAATATCAGGCACGTTGGCGGGGGTAATTCCGCCGGAAGGCATGGGCATGGTGGGTTTCAGCTTGCCGAAAGGATAGGTCAGGTTGCGTGTTGTATCCATGAAACGCTCGTTTAGATACATGGCCTTGCCGCCCAGAGAGAAGGGCAGAACGATAGAATCAGCGCCGCAAAGCCTTGCGATCTTGCCTAAAATGATCGGTGATGAAATGCCTTGATATGGTGACATGTAGAATGCGCCGGCCATATCCATGTGAGCAAGTATGGGTACATTGATGGCCGGGTCATCGGCCAGTGCGCGCATTGCCTCGGGACCGACGGCCAGATAATTAACCATCATGGCATTTGCGCCCGCGTCTATGCAACGCTTTGCCAGATCAAACATGCGTGGCAGACGGTCGGTAACGTTTACTGTGTATAGTGTGTGCTCGCCGGTCTCATCAAATACTTCTTTCTCAATTTTCATATAGGACTTGACTCTTTTTACGGCGTCGTTGTAACGCATATTGGCAATCAATTCATCGTCCTTGATCACATCGCAGCCACCCAGTGCCGCTTCTTTAAAGAGCTTGGCACCGACTTCCAGTGGATAGCCGCTGCAGGGTTTAATCATGTTATTGAGCAATGGTCGCCCCTTTTTCAGGCCAAGCGCACTCCACCAGCCGTCCAGGCCGAACTTCGGGCCGTTATATTGATCCAGTGTGGCTTTGGGCATTCGAATGTCTAAAAGCTTGAAATTTGGCACCATAGAAATGTTACCGATTATAGCGGTAAGCATCATCGGCAGTTGATCTTCGAAGTTGACAGAAGGGAAAGCAATCTGAATAATGTACTGACGGTTCGTAACCTCCGGCGGTACGGCATATTCATAAAATGGCGCCTCATATACACCGATCACTTTGGCTACGTGCTTGGCGCGGATTTCTGGTGTTTCACCAGGCACAGGCACCCAGGTTCCGGTTGTCTGCTCGATGGCCAACACCTGACCCAGAACGGACATGTCCCAGGCTTTATCGGCCGAAATCCAGTATGTGGCGATTACGTGATTTTCCATATCAATGCTCTCCGGCAACGTTATGGGTTTGTCTGCAAATTTATCTATCATGGTTCTATCCTCCTTGGTGGTTTGATTTATTGTTTAAGACTTCGGTATAAGGGACAACAGATATTCCCATATCTCCAGAGTCTTCTTCAGAGCTTCATCGTCGTGCTGCATGCATGTGTACATGCGGGTTCCGGCTAGTGTGCACAGCCCGTGGGACATGGTAACCAGTTGATAGTCGTCCGCGACCTGTTTTCTTGTCATGATCTGGGTGAACGCGTCCGGTTGGGTCAGGTCAAAGGAAAAGAACGCTGTAGTCATATAGTGGATAATCGGGCCGAAATTATAAACAAAAAATCCCAGATCGGAGCGTGTCGCAAACAAATCGTTTAAAGCTTTAGTGATTTTGTTCGCGTAAGCGGTAGCCCTCCCCACTGCGTCATGTTCGACCATGAGCTTCAAGGCATAGTAACAGGCCGCCATGGAAATGGGATTGGCAGCCAGTGTGCCACCCATGAAGACCTTTTCACCAAGACTGCCGGCGCAGGCGCCCATCACATCTTTTCTGCCGGCTACCGCTCCGGATGAGGGATAGCCGTGAGTGATAATTTTGCCCAGAACTGTCAAGTCCGGTATAATATTGTAGTACTTCTGAGCGCCGCCCATGTCCAGTCGAAAGCCTGTAACCACTTCGTCAAAGATCATCAGGGATTCATTTTTATCGCACAATTTTCGGATTGTTTTGTTCCAGTCCGGGTGGCTCGGATGGGCTCCGGACTCGCCACCGATGGGTTCCACCAGAACACCGGCAATCCCGCCTTTATCCTTATTATCTTTGAAGGCCTTATCCAGCGCGTCAAAATCATTGGGCGCCACATCGACTATGTGAGCAAAGCATTCATTGGGTATTCCTTTAGATTCAAGTGTACCGGTACCGGGAATGTGAACCGAGTAAACCATCTGATCGGACCACCCGTGATAGCTGCCGCCGATCTTTATAATTTTTGATTTTCCGGTAAAAGCCCTGGCGATCCGGATTGCGGCCATATCAGCTTCAGTGCCGGATTGTAGAAAGCGAACCATTTCCACACCGGGCATGTGGTTGATTATTTCCTGGGCAGCCATTAGTTCATATTCCGAAGTCAGGCCGCTTGCCGGTCCCTTTTCTCTGATGATCTCAATAATCTTTTCGTCGAGTGCTTCAAAACTGTGACCGAGGATGATAGGCGCGCCACACATGAGGTAATCCGTGTAGACGTTGCCGTCCACATCCCACACATTGTAGCCCTTGCCTTTATCCATGGCCAATGGAAAGGGTTTGTTCTGGCTTAAGTTGTGCTCGACTCCTCCGGGGATAATGCTCTTGGCTTTCTCAAATATCGCAAGTGACTTCTTGTTTCGTTCAAAATAGAGTTTGCGTTCAGATTCCAGCTTGTCTGGCGGGATCGGGCGCACCGGCCTTGCTAAAATCCCATTTCTCTTCGATACAATATCCTGATATTCCATAAAATAGTAACCTCCTGTATTAGTGATTGCGGCTATGTTTGCAGCGAGCACCCCCCCGGTGCCTGCTTATTCAAGCGTGTACACGCCTTTTTTTGAGTTTTGTAATGATTTAAAAATTCCGCGAATACTTGATCATATATTTTCCGATTGTCCGGGTTGGGAGTATATTCCGCTTTTATTTTTATGTATTGCGGAATGTCTTCCAGTGTAATGTATTTAAGTGCCATTGATGCAAGGAATGCCGCTCCACGGGCGTTGGAATAGATGGGGTCCTTGACCTGGCGTATTTTCCTGTTGAGTACATCGGCAATTATTTGCGACCAGACATCCGAATTGGCGCCGCCACCGATAAAGTTGAGGTGCGAGAAAGGCCTGCCCATTAATTTTTCTACAGGCTCGAGCAGCCATTTGGAATTGAAAGCTACGCCTTCAAAAACGGCACGTAGAATGTCTCCCCGTGTATTTTGCAGTGAAACGTTGAACAGGGAAGCGCGGATATGGCAATCGTCCACAGGCGAGCGTTCTCCGTAAAGCCAGGGGGTGAAGATAATATTGTTGGCGCCTGGCGGCACTCGCCCCACAATTTTATCGAGTACCTTAAAAATGTCCGGAGCATTTTCCTCCATCATCAGTTCATCTTGGTGATACAGCACATTGTCTCTTATCCAAGTCAAGCATTTGCCGGCGCATTCCTGCTCGCAAAGAATGAGGTAGCGGCCGGGAAGCGGACTGGGGAAAGCCCCGATATTGTGAAAGACATCAGTTTTTTTGAAAGGGACATGGGCGGAAATCCAGGATGAAGTCCCGATGTACAAGTGGCCTTCGTAGTCTCTGACCGCGCCTGAACCAACCCCCGCGGAAGGTACATCCGGTGTGCCGCCGATGACGGGCGTGTCGGGGTTTAAACCCAGTTGGGCAGCCACTTCTTTTTTTAACGGGCCAAGTATGTCCATAGCTTGAATCAGGTCAGGCAGCTTATCGCGACCTATACCGGCCATTTTCAACAGTTTATCAGAGTAGACAACGCGGGAAGGATCGCGGTTATCGGTCACCCAGTGCAACAGGATCGAATCATAAGTGGCGGCAAATTTTCCTGTAAGTCGTAAGTTTAAATAATCTTTGGGTTCTAGAAATTTATAGGTTTTGCGATATAAGTCCGGAAAGTTTTTTTTCAGCCATAGAATGTGGCATATCGGATCCTTGCCGGACTGAGCCGGAGCGCCTCCTGTCAGTTTCAGCCAGGACAGAAATTTAAACAGAGGGTAGCCTTCAATTTTAATAAGTCCCTTAAGTATTTCCTTCACTGCTTCGGCGCCTCTGGAATCCATCCAGATGATGGCGTTCATCAAATGGTTACCATCCCGATCCACAGGCACGGTGCCGGACCATTGGGATGTTACACTGACCGCCACAATATCTTCAGGCGGAACAAGATTTTTGCCAAGCAATTTTTTGGAGGTGGACATAATGGCATTCCACCAGCCTTCCGGATCCTGTTCCGCTCCACCGCCGGGAAGCAGAATGACGGGAGTATCCTGAAACTCGCTTGCCACAACTTCTCCATAAACGGAGATTAAAGCGGTCTTGGGGCCTGATGTCCCCAGATCAATTGCCAGAATATACTTGCCTTTATTTTCCATGACCAACCTCCTTACTGTAATTATCCAGTGATCGAACGCACTATGTTACTTACGATATTTTTCAGAACGATTTCCTGGTCATCAGCAATTTGACGCAGAAGGCCGCTATTATGCAGTGAAATTATTCCATGCAGCGCGCTGATGTTTTGAATTGTTAGAAATTTCGCGTCATCAGGATTTAAATCTGTTCTCGTTTCAATATAATCACGAATTACTTTGTCGGCAAAAGCCAGTGTTTTAATTGAGTTACGAAATTCGTCGGTGGACAGTTCTTCCAGGGGAGTGCCGATGTAATCACTGTATTGTTTTATTGGTCGATTAAACATAACATCATAAATATTGATGTTCGAAGTGCCGAATTCCACAAAAGCGTTGGTCATATTCCAAAATCGCTGCAAAGGTGTATCTGCTGCTTCCACAGCATTACTCATCTTATCGTACAGCATGGCAAAAGTCTTTTTATGTATCGCGATAAGGAGTTCATCCTTGCTTGAGTAATAGTTATAGATATTTGCCGCGGTCATGTTCATTTTGGAACCAAGCTTAGCCATAGACAGGCTTTCATAACCGCTTTTTACGAGGATTTTAAGCGCGCAATCGAGTATTCGCTCACGAACAGCGTCAACTTCTTCAGCGCTTCTGGTTATTTTGGGCATAAATAAAAATCTCATCTCAACGTTAATTTAACGGCATTAATTTAATAGAGTTAAATTATAAAGTCAAGATATTTTTTTAAATATCATCCGTTTTGACGAGCTTGGACTCCTTGAGTTTTAAGCTGAATAAAACATTAATGATCATGAGTACAATAAAGACGATCATAGCAGGCGTTTTTGAGGCGCCATCCGCTGTCGCGATGTCCATTCCAAAGACAAAAATAATCCCCGAAATTTGCCCCACAAGCATAAGCAATCCCTGCGAGGTGGCCTCGGGCGCCGGATAGCATATTTCCGCGCTGTATTGGAAACCGATGGGACCTGCGGCCATGAGAAAAAAACCGAAGGCGAAGCTTGACGCAATAAGTATATTGTAACTGCCGGCGAAAGTCATTCCGATGAGTCCCGGGACGGCGCAAAGTATTGTTATGACAAGAAATGGTTTTCTTTTACGCAACTTGTCCGAAAGCATCGGCAGGAGGGCAGCACCGACAATGCCTCCGACCATCATCAGCGCGCCGATGATTCCTGCCTCCATTATAGTAAAGCCGCGCGGCTTAATCATTTGCTCAACCCATGTCGTGACCGCGTTGAAGATTCCCAGCGCGATGAAGAATACGAAGAGCAGGTAGATCATATCCTTCTGCTTAAAGATGTGTTTCATTCCCGCGAAGACGCTGATGCGTTCATCATGGCCTGCAGGGCAGGGCGGTGTGGGCGGATTTTCTTTGTTGAACAGGATAAAAATCACAGCGCCGGCAAGTGTTGCGATTCCATATATCATCAGCATCTTTTCCATGCCGTACATTTTGAAAAGAGCAGGTGTAAGTACCATCGCGATAATGATCCCCATAAACTGCGCCAGAACGCTGATGCCCGCCTGTGTAGCCCGTTCATGCAGTGGAAACCAGCGTACACCCACTTTGGTAATGGAATTAAGAACGAAGGGCTGTCCAATAGCAATGCCTACTTGAGCGATGACAACCATATTGTAGCTGTTCCCATAAAATCCCTTCATAAATCCGAAGATACCCATAAGCACGGCGCCGATTCCAATGCCGATCCGGATGCCCCATGTGTCGATGATATAGGATGCCGGAAATGATACGAAAAGGTAGACGATCATAAAGATAAGGGAAAGGAGGTCAATTTGTAAAGCGGGTACCTTGTAAAACTCGACTGCCTCACTGGTAATGGGCGCGAAGGTTATCCACTGCGCTTGCATCAAAACGTTAATGAGAAAGTAAACAAGAAGCACAACCCATCTGTAGCCGTAAACTTTAATGTCCGACTGCGCCATTTTATTGATCCTCCTATTTAATTTAATGGCATTAACTTTAGTATATTAAATTATAAAGTCAATAAAAAGTTTTCGTCTGCATAATATCCATTGACAAGCAAAAAACGCTTCCCTATACTTTCACATAATTGCGCAATCATAATAGTGAGGGGGTTGAGATATGAAAAAAGTTTTAATCACCGGAGCTACCGGATTTATCGGACGCCATGTGGTAAAAGCGAACATGGCAAAGGGCAACAAAGTTCGTGCGCTGGTGCTGCCGGGAGATACAGGTGATGCTTGGTTGAGGCAGCAGGGTGTGGAGGTCGAAAGCGGCGATATCCGAGATTATAAAGCAGTCAGGCGCGCGGTCGGGGACGTGGATATCATCTTCCATACTGCGGCGATAGTTACCGACTGGGCGCAAAAGAAGTTGTTCTGGGAGGTAACGGTGGGCGGCGCCGAGAACATCTGCAAGGCGGCCGTTGACGCGAAAGTGTCCCGTCTGGTGGATATCAGTACCTGCGACGTTTTTGGCACGAGCGAATCGGTGGTGATGGATGAAAGTGTGCCGCTGCAATACTGGGGAGAACCTTACGCTGATTCCAAGATAGATGCTGAAAAGGTGATGCGCAGATATCACAAGGAGCAGGGATTGCCACTGACCATGGTCTATCCGCTCTGGGTGTTCGGTGAGGGCGACCAGACCTTTGTGCCCTTGCTTGCCGATGCAATTATCAAGAAGGACTTGATCTTCTGGCGCAAAGGCGCCATCGTTTGGCCTACCTATATCGATAACCTGGTTGACCTGCTGATGCTGATTGCCGAGGATGAAAGAGCTATCGGCAATGGCTACCTCGTTCACGACGGTGAGTCAACAACCCTGGAGGAATTTTGCGCGGGAATAGCCGCAGCAATGGGTGTGCCGCCCATCAAGACCTACATCCCATATTGGTTAGCTATGACAGCGGCCAGGATGATGGAATTCATTTGGAGTCTTTTTCGTATCCAGATGCGCCCTTTGCTTACCACCTATACTGTTACTAACCTGGGTTCAAGATTCAGGTTCTCCATTGACAAGGCCCAGCGGGAGTTAGGCTGGAAGCCCCGCATCACCTATCGGGAAGGGTTCCGGCAAACCATGGAATGGCTCAAAACGCTGGATATCGCTTCACTCAAGCAGAAGTAAAGGGGAAACAGGAATGAAAGATTTCAAGGACAAATTGGTGTACATAACCGGTGGTTCATCCGGTATCGGTTTGGCAACAGCCAAGTTAATGGCGACAGAGGGAGCCAGTGTGATTATCTTCAGCAGGCGGCAGCAGGTTCTGGACGAAGCCTTAAAGCAAATACAGTCCTGTGGCGTATCTGCAAAACAGAAGTTTGCCTGCAGATCTCTGGATGTTTCTAAAAGAGATAGCGTCGAGACAGTACTTTCATCGGCAATATCCGAATTCGGTGTACCTGATGTGTTGATAAACTGCGCCGGCAGAGCTTATCCGCACTATTTCGAAGATATCTCTTTTGCGCAGTTTGATGATACCATGAAGACAAACCTCTACGGTATATGGAATGCGTGTTCGGTTCTTGTTCCGCACATGAAGGCTAAAGGCGGCGTGATCGTCAACGTTTCGTCCATGGTAGGCTTTCTGGGTGTTTTCGGTTACTGCGATTATGCTGCTTCAAAATTCGCCATTGTGGGATTTTCGGAAAGTCTCAGAAGCGAGCTTAAAAAACACAACATCTCTGTTTCAGTACTTTGCCCGCCCGATACTGATACACCGGGCTTTGCCACTGAGAACCTCACCAAACCAGCAGAAACAATGGCCATCTCGGCAAGCGCCAAGGCCATGAGCAGCGATGCGGTTGCAAAAGAGCTTATTTGCAGCATCAGGAAAAACACCTTCATGATAATTCCGGGATTTGACGGCAAGTTAACCTATTTCTTGAAGAGGTTTATGCCTTTTATAATTGATATGGTCATGGACTCGGCCATAAGGAAAACTCAAAAAAATTAGAGGCGAGGTGCTGAAATGCTAGAAATAAAAGGACTGAAAACAATTGCCGTACTTGAACTGCTGACAGGCATCGGGTTCATATTTTTCTGGATAGGCTTCTTTACTATCGGTTTTGCGCCGGAAAATCCACCGCAATGCTATTTTGCCTATGAGCATTCTTTCCCGCTGCCCGATATTATCTTGTCAATCGCGATACTTGCTTCAGGCCTACTCCTGTTAAAAAACAAGGAATCGGGAAGGACACTCTCTCTTGTCTGCGCAGGCGGGCTAATATTTCTGGGTATTCTCGATTTCAGCTTCAACATCCAGAACGGTATCTATTTGATATCAACTCTGGATTTGATTCTGAACTCCTTTATCAATATATGGTGCGTTGCTTTCGGATTGACGCTTTATTTGAAGATGAAGTAAACCCATGATACCGGTTTTGACTAACTATGTTTGATTAAATACATTCTTCTATCGGAAAGGTAAAAGCTCTTAAACAGGCACGGGGGTGCTCGACTTTTAATTTCCTGATAAGATCACAAATATGCTGAACATCTTCATCATGGACAGCGATATATAGCGTATTGTTCTTACCCGGCCAGCAATGAGTACCAAGCTTTGGTTCGGATTCTTCGCCTTCACCTGTTGCTCCCTGTATTTTAGTATAAGATTTGAAACCGGCGCTCTTAAAGGCGTCAATTATGCTCTCATCAGAAGCCTCAGCGTAAATAACCAGAAACATCTTCATAATTACGACCCCCTTTTTACACTCGTCACTATCTTTTTTTTCTTCCTAAATTGTTCCCAACGCTCTTTTACTGTTTTTGTTATTATTCCATAAATATTTTTCAGTAACGATACCAAATCGGTTAGCATTTTTTTTGATGTACTCCTCTTGAAGTATTCCATGCACGTCTTCAGTATCTGAATGGTTTTCTTATAAATATTTTTTAACATCAAGACTGAATCGCCCAGTATTTCTTTGAATGTTTTCCTTTTGAAATACTCCTTCCAATCGTCAAACACATCGTAGGCTGCCGGTACCACCACCAGCGTGAGGAATAAGGAAGTAATCAAACCGCCGATAACGGCAATACCCATCGGGGCACGCGTTTCCGAACCTTCGCCAACACCAATAGCCACAGGCAGCATACCAAATATCATGGCAAAAGTAGTCATTAAAATCGGTCGCATCCGGACAGGTCCGGCGTGTAATATCGCATCGCGTCTGGACATGCCACGTTCGCGCGAAACGTTGGTATAATCAACAAGCAAAATCGCGTTTTTCTTTACCAGACCCATAAGTAGAATTAAACCAATCATGCTATATATGTTCATGGTTTTGCCGGTAATGAACAATGCTCCAAAGGCGCCGACAAAGGAAAGTGGCATGGAAAGTAAAACTATTACAGGATGGAGAAAGCTTTCAAATTGCGCAGCCAATATCATATAGGCCATAACAATCCCTAAAAACAGGGCAAACATTAGATAGCCAAACGATTCTTTCATTGTATCGGCCATTCCCTGGTATTTGGGCGTATAATCAGGTGGAAGAATACGGCCGGCTATATCGTTTAGTTCCTTCATGGCATCACCTAACGGCTTTCCCTCCAGACTGGCAAAGATAGTTACAGCCCGCTGCCTATCAACACGATTGATTACACTTGGTCCGCTGCCTTCTTGTATCTTTACAATATTGGAAAGTTCGACTAACTTCCCGTCACGGGCACGGACATAAATTCGTTGCAAACCGCTGCTGCTTTCCCGATCCTGGGGATTTAGTCTTACACGCACATCATAGCGTTTACCGCGTGCTTCGTCTTTATATCGGGCAATATTCAACTCTCCACTAACTAACAGGTTGATCGCTTCGGCAACGGTTGCCACATCCACACCCAGATCAGCGGCACGGTCGCGATCAATATAAATCTGGTATTCCGGTTTCCCTATTTCCTGCGAAGTATCCACATCCACTACTCCGGGCAACTTGGAAAATTCAGCAGATATTTGCTTGGCATAATTTTGTGAAGCCGACAAATCCAAACCGCGAATACTGTACTGGATAGGGACCTGCCTTGTTCCGCCGCCGACAACCGAGAGATCTTCGGCAGAAACTTTAAGCCCTGGGATTTCTCTTAGTTTAATGCGCACTTCTTTTTTAATGTCTTCCTGACTTTTGTTGCGCTTGGCCTTTTTCGTCAATCCAACAATCATTACAGCCCGGTTGGCATAGCCGCCATATCCCTGAAAATAATAAAGCGAATTAATTTCCTTTATTTCTCTGACCAGATCTTCCGGCTTTTTGAAGTACGCCTCTACTGAATCCACAGAATAATCAATAGGAGCTTCGAGACGGATAAGAAAATTGCCCTGATCTTCCGGCGGAACAAATTCTTGCTTTAAACCGTATTTCACCAAAAGAATACTCAGGAAAAAGACTACCAGAGCTCCAATGAGCACTAATTTTCTGTACTTCAAAGAAAACTCCAGAACAACACGGTAAAGGCTTTCCAGCTTTTTATAATATTTTTCCAGAAAATCTCCGGCTTGATTCCAAAATGCTAAGCGGACGATAAAATTCCCTTTGGCAGCAGGAATTAAAGAATTCTTAGAGGAATCTTTTTTTGATTTTAGGAAAATAGAGGCCATCATTGGCGTCAATGTAAAAGAAACAAGCAGAGACACGAGCACGGCAAAAACAACGGTTAAGGCAAATTGGAGGAAAAACCTGCCGATGATGCCTTTCATGAAAGCGACAGGCAAAAATATACCTACAATAGCAAAGGTTGTCGCCATAACAGCCAGACCAATTTCCGACGTGGCGAATGTTGCTGCTTCACGCGGTTCCATCCCTTCTTCCACATGCCGGTAAATATTTTCAATGACAATAATGGCATCGTCAATCAATAAACCGACAGAAAGCGAAAGAGCCAGCATCGTCATGTTGTTAAAGGTAAATCCGAAAGCATTGATCAGCGCGAACGTGGAAATAACGGATACCGGCAGGGCTACGGCGCTGATCAAAGTAGTCCTCATGTTTTTGAGGAAAATAAATACTGCCAGAATCGCAAAGATACTGCCGATGAGCAGGTGGAACTGAACCTCGTTAATGGAACGAAGAATAAATAAGGACTGATCCATGGCAATATTGATTTTCATTCCGGGAGGCAGAGTTGTATTGATTTTCGTAATTTCAGCTTTCACCCGGTTGGCAACTTCCACCGTGTTTGTTCCTGACTGTTTTTGAATACTCATGCCGACAGCGGTAACTCCGTTATAGCGGGCAACGGTTCTTTTCTCTTCCATGCCGTCTTCAGCTTTGCCAATTTGTTTTATTCTCACCGGCGCTCCCTTGTAATAGCTGATAATCAAATCATTGAAATCAGGTATTTTGGCAAATTCGCCTTTGATCCGGACAGTATATTCCTTAGTTTGTGTTTCAATCCGGCCACCCGGTAATTCAATGTTTTCGCGTTGGAGAGCACGAACAACATCGGAGGGAGCAACCTGGTAGGCCTGCATTTTAGATGCGTCGAGCCAGATGCGTACCTGACGCATCCTCAAACCATTAAAACCTACATCACCCACACCATTTATTCTTTGGAATTGTTCTTTTAAAATTTCATCAGCGTAAGTGGATAGTTCTCGAACAGTTTTATTTCCGGAAAGATTAAGATATAAAATAGGAGAAGCATCTGGATCTACCTTGGCAATTCGGGGTTCATCAATGTCAGTCGGTAATTTGGAACGAATCAGGGATACCTTTTCACGCACATCCTGGACAGCCAAATCAATATTTCTTTCCAGAACAAATTCTATGGTAACGCGGGAGACACTCTCGGCGCTGGTCGAGTTGATACTCTTCACACCATTGATCGTGTTCACCGATCCCTCGATCATATCAGTTACATCTACGTCCATTACTTCAGGACTGGCGCCTTTGAGCGTAGTTGTAATGGTGACAATAGGAAAATCAACTTTGGGCAGAAGATCAACGCCAATACTGGGATAACTGACGATGCCCACGACCACCAGGGCCATAATAACCATGGTGGCGAAAACGGGACGTTTAACCGATGTATCAGCGAGCCACATTTACTTTTACCCCTTCCGATAAATTGTTCTGGCCTATAACGACTATCTCTTCCTTTTCTTTCAGGCCTTCCACAATTTCTACAAATTCTCCATATTTCCCGCCAATTTTAACAACCCTTTCACGGGCTTTATCGCCATCGACTACAAATATACGAATTACAGAGCTGTCATAAAGTAGCGCTGTAATCGGAGCGAGTACGACTTCACGTGGCGCCGATGTATAGATAAGTGTCCTTGCAAAAAACCCCGGCTTTAATAAATGATTGGCATTGGGCACCATGGCTTCTGCCTGCAGGGTTCGCGTTTTTTCTTCCACATTCGGGTAAAGTAAGCTTACTCTGCCTTTGAATTGTTTATCGGTATAAGAATCAACATTGAAGGCAACTTCCTGCCCTAGTTTGATGTTTGCCGCATCTTTTTCACTAATTGTAAAATTAAGTTTCAGGGGGTTAATTTTAATTAACTGCAATAACGGTGTCCCATTGCGCACATAATCGCCGACAGAAATTCTCTTCTCCTTCACCGCACCGGTTAAAGGTGAATATATTTTTGTCCGAGCAAGCTTTTCTTTGGAAATTGCTAATGTGGCTTTTGCCCTGTCAAACTCCGCTTCCGCCAGAGCAATTTTTGTAGTTACATCGTCAAATTGCTGTCGGGTAATCAGTTCTTCCTGATACAAAGTGTTTTTCCGCTTATACTCGGCTTTAGCATTAGTCAAATTAGCTTCTGCCTGCTTTAGGGCTGCTTCCGATCTTTTCCAATCCAGCATATAATCGATCTCATTTATTTCGACAAGAAGAGTTCCTTTACTAACAGGTGATCCTTCTTCCACCTTAATCTGCCTGACGATACCATCCACCTCAGAACTTACCGTTACCTCCTCATCCGCTTTCAGAGTACCTGTTGTTTCCAGATAAGGTTGAATTTTCTTTTTTTCCGCCGTAGCGATTCGCACATTGACTGCTCTTTCCGGCTGCGCTTTCTTTTCTTGCGAACAACCAACCAGTATAAAACTTACCATTGCTAAAATGAGAATTAAACTGATCGATTGCACAGCACGATATCCTGGAATCAAATACTTTTCCGGATTCGCAAATTTTCTTAAATTCATTAAATATCCCTCCCATGGATCAGCCAAATATGGCTTATCTTATTGGTTACTGCTAATGACAAACTGTAGTAATGTGCCATTTGATCTTTTAACTCTTAAGTAAGCAAGCTGATAGTTATAATATGATTCCGCTACATTTCTTTCCGCGGTAAGAAGCAGCGAATTTGCGTCCATAACATCAAGATTCGTAGCCAGCCCATTATCAAACTGCCGAACTACTCCGCCGTAATTATCCTGAGCAAAAGCCAACTGGTCTTCCGAGAACTGAAGAGCGCCTTTCTGGGTTTGCAAATCAAGATAAGCCCCTTGTAATTCCATATCCACGTTCTTTTTAAAATCATCATAAGCTAATTTTGCCTGCCGCTCTTTTGCCTTTGCCTCTCTATACTCTGCCACTCGCAAACCGCCTTCAAAGAAAGGAAATAATAAAGATACACCGGAAACAAGAGTTTCTCTGTTGAGAGTTTGTCCGGGGGGATTCTGATCGGCTTTGCTATAGATAGCAAATAGACTTAAGCTGGGCCAAAAAGCACCGCGGGCATACGATACATACCCCTCTGCGATTTGCGTCTGCATATCATAACTTTTCAAATCAGCCCGCTTATCAAAAGCGATACTGCGTAGATTAGTCAAAGGAATATTATCCTGCTCGGGAAGTGCTGTTTCCTTCAAACGGAATTCATCTTCAATACCGGTTATGCGCACAAGGGCAAAGCGCGCAAGTTGGAATGCGTTGGTCGCCCGCAGATAGTCCGCGCGAGCTCCGGAGAGCTCGCCTTCCGACCGAAGTAATGCCGTCTTGGTAAGTTCACCTACCATTACTCTTTTTTCCACGGAATTTCGATATTGAGTTAAGCGTTCCATATTGGCAGCAGCAATTTCCAGTGTTTTTTTTGCTTTCATTACATCGTAATAGGCAGAAGCAACGATCAAAACAAAATCAGTTTTTGTTGCATCCAGATCAAATTGGTTTTTAGTGATGGTCTGGCCGGCTACTTTGAGGGCGGTCAATTCACGCACACTCAAAGAAAAAGATTGATCCGCGCGAACCCCCCAGTTGCCAGATTCATAAGGTTGAATCATAATGCCGGCATCACTTGTCTTGCTTTCCGAAAAGCGGTTGTAAGTGCCAAAAGCAGTAACTCTGGGAATTAAAACAGCCCAGGCTTTGTCTTTCCCGTATTGAGCAATGTGAAGATTTTCCTGCGCCATTTTCATTTTTTCGGAATTTTTTAGCGCCTGTTGATACAAGTCACTTAATGTATATTCCTGCGCAGGTGCCGCCGTAACAAGAACAGATGCACAGGCCAATATGATTGTTCCGTATAATAGTTTTTTCATTGATTAACCCTTTCGTAGGTATGCACTACGCCGCAGGCTATGGCCAAATAGTTCCCATGGCCCTTTGCAGTTTGGCATAATTTATATTGTAATCTCCCAGAGCATTGGCATATTCTGATTTTGCTTTGGTAAGCAGTGTCTGGGCTTCCAAAACTTCAGTGGACGTGGCGACCCTTTCCTTGTATCTCTCTTCGGAAATACGGAAATTTTCTTCGGCCTGTTCGATCACTTTTTGAGAAACGACAATTTGTTTTTCCGCTTCCTGTAAAATCAAGGAGGCGTATTTAATTTCCAGGGCGACTTGATCGTTCAATTCTCTTTGTGCACCCAACGCTTGATTTTCTTTGGCACTGCTGGCATCCACCCGAAACTTAGTTTTGCCCCATTCCCATAAATTCCAACTGGCCACACCCATTACATACCAGCTTTCCGCGTCCTTAAAATCACTGCCTGCGACAGAAGGATTATCACCGAAGCGTCCGTAGTTGGCCACAATGCCTAGTGTCGGGAAATACTCGCTCCGGGCGGCATTAACCAACTTTCCTGCCTGCCTTGCTCTTAACGATGCAATCTTTAATTCCGGGCGGTTTTTTAAAGCTATATTAAAACATTCTTCAAATGGTTTATCAAATGGCTGATACTTAAGCACATCAGGTATCTCCACCGGAGCAAATATCTTTCGTTTTAAAATGGTATTGAAACGGGCCTTGGTTAACTCGACAGCGTTCTGAGCCTTAACCAGCGACTGTTTGCCGTTTGCCAGTTCCACCTCGGCATGCAACAAATCGTTTTTGGGAATCATTCCCACTTTAAAATAATTCTCAGCTACATCACGATGAGCGGTGAGCATCTCCACCGATTGGCTTGCAGTCTCCAGAATCTTTTGTGCGCGCAAAATATCATAATATGCAATCTTTACTTCCTGCACGACATCCTGCTTCTTGGCTATCTCCTCAATCTGCGCGGCATCTTCTCCAATACTGCTTGCCTGATAATTGGAAATCAATCCACCACCGGTAAAAAGAGGCTGCCTGGCTTCTATTGTCCAGTTGTAATTATTCTGTGTTCCTCCGGGAACTTCCGTCCCATTCATGCTAGAGAGAATCCCTGTAAGGCCTTGAAACTTGGAAAACGGCGCTTCATTCAAGCGCATGTAACTATAGGAAGTATTAACCTTCGGCAAAAAGCCTGTAATGGCTTCTCTTTTTTGAGCAGTCGCCGCGTTGACACCTTCTCTGGCAATATTTAAGACAATACTATTTTTTAACGCAATTTCAATGCTTGAATCCAGTGTTAAAGGCCCTTCGGCAAAAACCTGATATGGAAGTAAAGTAAAAACTAAAAGAGACAGATACAATGCTTTGCTATTCATGTTTTTTCGCTCCATGTAAGAAGATATCTAAAATAAATGCCCTCTTCGAACTCAGTGGTTCTTTGGAAGGCACTAACAACCAATCAACTGATGCCGCTCTGATCAAATGAGACAGAGCCCCTGCCATTTCCCGTGGTGGCAGAGATCTTAATAGCCCGCTTTTTATGCCGCTTTTTAATATTTTTTCAATGAAAGAGAGATGCTGGTAATAATCATCGATCAGTTTTTGGCGTATGGAAGTCATCATTTCTGATAAAACTTCGTTTTCTCCGCGCAAAAATATGCGGCAAAAATCGGCGTTATTCTCTACAAATTGCAATTGAGCGTCAATCAGCGTGGCAATTTTATCGGCAAGACTCTTTGTCGATATCACTTCCTGATGAATTTTGTCGTACATCAGATCAATCTTTTCGCTGATCATCGTTGAATAAAGATGATCTTTGCCTTTAAAATAGTGATAAAGCGACCCGATGGAAAAACCTGAAGCGCTGGCGATTTCCGCCATCGTGACATCATGAAACCCTTTGGCGGCAAATATTTTTTCTGCCTGCTCCAGAATTTCCGCCCGCCTGGTGTTGAACTCGCGCTCTTTTCGTTCAGATCTTACCATTGATTAATTCTTTTCTTGAACAATTATTCATAATATGAATGCTAATTCACCTTATGAATATATTAATTTTTTGTCAAGAATAATATTAATAATAATATTAAGCCTCAACGAAAATGTAGCATTCGATCCCAAAGCATTGTTTTGTTTTTTTCAGCGGTTATGATATGGGTGCACAGTTTTTTAAGAAAGTTATTTGCGAAGGGGTTCAACACAATATGATTCATTTCAGTGGCATCAGCAAACAGCATGGTCCGCAAATCCTGTTTCGGGATGCCAGCTTTCAGATACTGCCCGGAAGCCGCAATGGCCTTGTCGGGCCAAACGGCGCGGGCAAAACAAGCATCTTTCGCCTGATCATGGGCGAAGAAGAGTTTGATGCCGGAGAAATCACCAAAGCTCGCAATGTTGTTTGCGGCTATTTTTCTCAGGATGTCGGAGCCATGTCCGGACGTTCAGCGTTGCAGGAGGTTATCTCCGCCTCGGGGGCAATAAGCCAACTAGGCTTGCAGGTTCAGGAGATGGAAGCAGCCATGGGCGAGGCGATGACCGAAGATGAAATGGCGAATCTGCTTGCGCGCTATGGCGACATTCAGTCCGAATTCGAGCATAGCGGGGGCTACGATCTGGAAAGCCGCGCGCAAATCATTTTGACAGGCCTCGGTATCGGACCGGATGATTACAATAACCCGGTGGAAACATTCAGTGGCGGCTGGAAAATGCGCATAGCGCTCGCCAAAATCCTGTCGATCAATCCCGATGTGCTCTTGCTTGATGAACCAACAAACCATCTGGATGTGGAATCGATCATCTGGCTGGAAGAATGGATATCCACTGCATTTAAAGGCGCGCTTTTAATGACCAGTCATGATCGCGAATTTCTGAACCGGGTGGTCACCCGCATTGTTGAGGTAGCTAACCGCGCGATCACCACCTACAGCGGCAACTACGATTTTTACCTGCGTGAACGCGAAATTCGTCGTGATCAGCTTCTGGCCAGCCACCGCCGTCAGCAGGAAATGTTATCCAAGGAAGAGGACTTCATTGCCCGATTCGCGGCGCGCGCATCCCACGCATCTCAGGTGCAGTCCCGTATCAAGAAGATTGACAAAATTGAACGCATTGAGATTCCGGCCGAACAGCGCAATATTAAATTTGAATTTGCCGAACCGCCGCGAAGCGGTGATGATGTGGTCAAGCTCGATAGCCTTGGCAAAGTCTGGCCCCGTCCCGACGGGGGTGTAAAATCAGTTTTCGGCGGAGTCACAGGTATCATTCGTCGTCAGGAAAAGATCGCCGTGGTTGGCATCAACGGCGCCGGCAAATCCACATTCTTAAAGGTACTGGCAGGTCAGGCGGTCCCAACAACTGGCAGCATGAATCTAGGCGCAAACGTTTATCCCGGCTATTTCAGTCAGCATGCCATGGACATTCTCCAACCGCGAAAGACAGTTCTGGAGACTGTGCAGGATGCTATGCCGCAGGCTCACCTTGGTACGCTGCGCAATCTCTGTGCTGCCTTTCTGTTTCAGGGTGATGATATTTACAAACGGATTGACAAATTATCCGGCGGGGAAAAAAGCCGGGTTGTTCTGGCAACAATGCTGGTACAGCCGATAAACTTGCTGATCCTCGATGAACCGACCAACCATCTCGATATCCAGTCGCGCGAAACACTGCTTGCCGCGCTGCAAAACTTTACCGGTACGGTAGTGCTTGTTAGCCATGACCGCCACTTCCTGCGCTGCCTCATCAACCGTGTCTTTGAGATTGATCATGGCGAAATGCGTATTTACAATGGTAATTACGAATACTACCTGGAGAAGTCCGGCAGGGAGCATCGTGCGGCCTGATGCAGCGTTTTTACAACACAGCAAACATTATTTAATTCGTTTGAATTGTATTTTATACGAAAATCCTGACTGCGATTTTCCAATACCGGCAAGATGCTTACCATCAGGAGAAAGTGTTAGGTCATGAGTTCCATCTGCTTCCCAATCTCTTGGCTTTGTATTTGTCGTAATATGAAAAATTGTTTTTACAATATTCCCGGTAATTGTGCCTGAACTGTGCCATGCCACTTTTTTACCCTGATAATCAAATGTGCACATCATCCTGATCTCGTCGCCTTCCTGATAAACAATAACCGGAGCATCTGTTGTATCTTGGGTTGTTGTCGCCCATAGTCCGTTCAGGTCATTTGAAATTCCAAAATTAGTGCCTAATACGGTGGACGGTATTGCCGTTAAAAAGGAAACTGCTAAAATCGCAATAAATGCCCTGATTTTATAAATTGCTTGCCTTTTGTACATCATCTTTTTACCTCCCTTGAGTTACTGGAAATAATTGCGCTTTTATTTACTCGAATTAATATATTCGGTAATTTTGGATGCGATGGTTTTTACGATATGTTCAAATTCATCAACGTCCTTATCCAAGAGCGTCATACGGAAACCGAGCAAAGGCGTGAAAAACGATGTCAGCGGCACAACGCAAATGCCGGTGGCCGCAAGCAGATAGTACACAAAACGCTTGTCGTATTCAATGGTGCCTTTTGTCAGCTCTTCCACATATTTTTTGATCTCCGGTTGTTCAATCGGCAGAAATTGCCGGTCATTGAGCACCGATTCATTGAAGATCACTGTGTTGTAAAACGCGCCGTTGGTTTTGTTGGCAATGAGAAATGGAACATCCTTCAAAATGCCATAGGCGATGGCGGAAAGCTTTTCATAGTGCTGCGTGCGCTGCCGTAAATAATTTTTATATTCCGGATGCGTCATGATCTTCGGTATCGCCATTTGCGGTAGTGTTGTCGAACACACTTCCGACATCTTCTGATGCAAAATAGTATTGATGAAACGGGCAAAGATCGGGTCCTTATCAGCGTTATACACTTCCATCCAGCCGCAGCGCGCGCCTGGCCAGGGGGCTTCTTTGGAGATACTCTTCATGGCGATAGCGGGAACATCGCCGATAATATCGCCAATCGGCACAGTCGTTTTACCGTTATAGACTATATTGATATAGGTCTCATCGGAAATCACAAAAAGATCATTTTCCTTGGCAATCCGGACGATATTCTGGAGCGCCTCAATTGGATACACAAAACCGGTGGGATTATCGGGATTGATAATCAGGACGCCGACAATCGCCTTATGGCTTTTGACTTTCTGCTCCAGTTCGCGTAGATCGGGATGCCAGTTGTTGTAAGGATTCATCCGGTAAGTATTAGACGGAAAAGAAGCGTGGAGAACTTCCGCCATAAAGTGTGTGGAATATGTCGGTTCCGGCATAATCATGCGGGCATCTACCTGAATGGAACTGTAGGCGCGGGCAATCGCGTCACCCAGGCCGTTGAAGAAGATGACATCTTCAGGCGTAATCTGAACTTTGCCACGGGCATTGACACTGTCGGCAATAAAAGCGCGCGTGGCATCCACTCCCTTGGTGGGCGAATAAGCGTAAGAGGCATCTTCTCTAATAATATCAACCAGGACTTCTTTCATCCAATCCGGAATATTTTCGCCTTTTTGGATCGGGTCGCCGATATTTTCCCAGGTGATCTTCACTCCATATTCCTGAAGTTTTTTAGCAATGAGTACGATATTGCGGATTTCATAAGTCAGTCCGCTGCCGCCACGGGCAATTTCAAAGCGCATAAGTCACTTAACTCCTTATATATTCTTAAATTACTTATATTACATTTTTATCCGATTTTCCAGGTATTTTTGAAATGAAATATTCTCAAAGACAAATTATTTTTTTCGTGTTATTGAAACAAAAAATTTAAGGATAATATATAATGGAAGAAACAAAGAGTTTTGCTGAAATGCTGGATGAAACAGATCTTACCCCAAAACGTTTTGCCCCCGGTGAAAAAACAGAGGCAGTTGTTGTAAAAATATCGCCGGAATGGATATTCATAGATTTAGGCGCGAAAAGCGAAGGTTATCTGGACAAAAATGAATTCCTAGATGATAACGGCACCCTGACCGTAAAGGAAGGCGACAAAATTATCGCCTATTTCCTTTCTTCACGTCATAGCGAAAGATTATTCACGACTAAACTACTGGCCCGCAAAAGCGTTGATGACTTTTTGGTTAACGCGTACAGGAATCAAATCCCTCTGGAAGCAATGGTAGAAAAGGAAATCAAGGGCGGTTTTTCGATAAAAATAAGCGCCAGTGCCAACGCCTTTTGTCCATACTCTCAAATGGATACGAAAAAAATTGACAATGTCGCGGATTACGTAGGCAAGAAATTTGATTTTATTGTTGTCGAGTATGCCGAAAATGGCCGCAACATTGTGCTTTCCCGTCGCCCGCTTCTCCAAAAAATTGAGCAGGCAAAAATCACTGAACTCAAAGGTAAGCTGCAAAAGGGCATGACTGTGAGTGGCACGGTTACAAGTGTGCGCGATTTTGGCGCTTTTGTGGATATCGGAGGCGTACAGGCGTTGCTTCCGGTTTCGGAGATGGCCTGGGGCAGAGTGGAGGATACCAAAGCCCTCTATACTCCCGGTGACAGTGTCGAGGCAAAAATAATCAACCTCGATTGGGAAAATGACAGGATTACTTTATCATTCAAAGATACACAGCCCGACCCGTGGAATCAAGTAGTGGCTAAATATCTCGAAGGAAGTCTCCACACGGGGAAAGTATCCCGCTTAACTGACTTTGGTGCTTTCATCACTCTGGAAGCGGGAGTGGATGGGCTTTTGCATATATCCAAACTTTCGCGTGGCAAGAAAATCAAGCACGTCAGCGATGTTCTTGCCGCAGATTCTCAATTAGAAGTCCAAATTGAAAAGATTGATCGCGAAAATAAGCGTATCTCTCTCAACATTCCGGGTAATAATCAGGATGTTTCCTCCGATGGAGGAGGTGAGGATTTTCGCAGCTACGTTCCCGAGACGCCCAAGACCATGGGCACGTTTGGTGATTTGCTAAAGAAATCGAAAAAAAAGAAATAGAGATTGCCACCCGGCATGCGTTGGGCAGGATGTTCATTGCCGTGAACTCGCAATGACAAATGAGAATTACGACACAGTCTCTTCGCCTGCATGACAGGTTGTGGGACTTTTTACGAGAGTACGATCAACGCATCGGCCACAACCGGATTGGCACCGCTTATGATAATCGGGTTAAGATCGATCTCGGCTATTTCCGGATGCAGTAAGGATATATCTCCTACTGCTCTAATTATCTTGATCAGTTTTTCAATTTTAACCTTCGGCATACCGCGAAATTCCTGCAGCAACTCCTTGGCGCGAATGTCGGCAAACATTTCTTCCACATCCACATCACCAAGAGGTGCCAGGCGTATCGTGGTATCTCGATAGATCTCGGTAAAAACTCCACCAAGGCCAAACACAACGCACGGCCCGAATCCCGCGAAACGAGTCATGCCGGCAAGAAATTCCCGGTTTCCCCGAAGCATTTCCCCAACGAGCACTGGCACTGGTTTCCCAGCCGCTTTCTGAATAGATTGAAAATTATCTTTGAGCTGGGTAGCATTTTCTATATTTAAAGCGATAAGCCCTTTGCCGCTTTTGTGCATGATCTCCCAACTGCAAGCTTTAAGCGCCACAGGATAGCCGATTTTTCGGGCGGCATCCAATGCCTCGGTTTTAGTTGAAGCCATTGCCTCTTTTGTAACAGGCACGCCGTAAGCCGCGAGTAATTTTTTTGCAGCGTGTTCATCCAGCGCTGTTTGACCATTTGCTTTTGCTTGTTTTATGAGCCGGGTAGCTACCTTACTTACTGCCGGCAGATCAATTTTACCCAAAGGTTTGCGTTCTCTGATTAGTTTGTAGGAGTAAAGAGAACCTAAAGCCCGCGCTGCATTTTCCGGTGAATGAAAAACCGGCGTGTTTGTGTCCTGATAGCCTTTAGTATATCCATCTTCCCGACCGAAAAAAGTTGATATCAGCATCGGCATTTTGTACTTATGTGGTAGCTCAAATGCCTTGTCAATAACCGGCCCGAGATGCTTTAAGAATTCTTCTAAGCTGATTCCTCCGATAAGATCTACAACATGATGGTAAATTTCCTGCATGAAGCCGGAATGCAGAACACCATGCAGAACTATCGCGTCCACCTCGCCGCTTTTCATCATAATCTCCGGCAGAGTTACGGCAAGTTTTTCCATACTCAAATGAAAAGTCATATCCACGGGATTAGCCGCAGAAGCGTGAGGTTCAATATATTGTTTTATTTCATTTTGTAAACTCTCGGAGAAACGGGGAACTTCCAGACCGGCCAAATCGCAGGTATAAGCAATGGCCGTTGCTGGACCGCCGGAATTAGTCATAATTCCCACGCGTCTTCCCCGCAGAGGCGGCTGTGTGGCCAAAGCCCATCCATTGGCATAGAGTTCTTCTATGCTGCCAACTCTAATTATTCCGGCCTGTTTCAATATTCCGTTATAGAGAAAATCAGGCCCAGCCATAGCGCCTGTATGGCTTGACCCGGCACGGGCGCCGGAAACTGAGCCACCGACATATTGTGCAAGTATGGGTTTGTGTTGCGAGACCTTGCGGGCTACTTCGATAAATTTTTCCCCGTCGCGTATTCCTTCGATATAAAGAATGATCGCCTTTGTTTGTTCATCATCACCGAGATACTCCAAAGCGTCCACAATGTTGATATTGGCTTCATTGCCTAAGCTGATAGCTTTGCTGAATTGAATTCCCCTTTTTCTCAAATATGGCAGAGATTGGGCCACGTAAGTGCCACTTTGCGAGGCAAATCCAAGCAGGCCAGACTTGGGAGAAAATGGAGCGACTGTAGTGTTCAAATTAATCTCGGAATTAATAATTCCCAGGCAATTAGGGCCGACAAAACGTATCCCATATTGTCCTGCTATTTCATTGATCTTCTTTTCCATGTCCAGACCGGTTGCGCCTGTTTCTTTGTAACCGGCGGTAACAATAATTGCTCGTTTAGTGCCGATTTTACCAAAATCCGTAAGTAGATCAGTTATTGCTTTATTCGGAACTATAAAAACAACCAGATCAGGAGCTTCAGGCAGATCTTGGGCGGTAGCATAAGCCTTGTGCCCCAAAACTGTTTTTTCAGTACGATTAATAGGATAAAAAGCGCCTTTATATCCGTCTTTCACTATGCTGAGGGCCTGAATAGTTCCCATTTTCATAGGATCATTACTTGCGCCCACAACAGCAACAGATTTTGGATTCATAAGTAACTTCAAAGGATTTTCCAGCATGATTTAACTCCCTTTAAAACAAACTTCATTAGAATTATGAACGGCAGTACAGAATAAAAAAAATTATCTGTCAAGCTAAAATAACCATTTGATGGTCTAGTAAAAAATCCAAATATATGGCAGACAGATAGCAGATGACTTCACATTACATGAAATGGCTATATATTTGCGGTAAATTTTGTGTTATTATTATAATTGAAACTGAGTATGCTGAAATGAATAAGTGATAATTATAAAATATAGTCTTCTTTGCAGCGTAATATGTCATACCAAGTAAGCTTTCAAAAAACAAAATATGAATTTTTGAAAGCTTACTTGGTATTATACCAGGTAAATGAACCTTTTAATATTTGATAGCTACTTGGTATCAGGAGCGATTATAAATGTTCGGTAACACTTACAAAAGCAAGACGGTTTTAATCACCGGCGATACAGGATTTAAAGGTTCATGGTTGGCGATCTGGTTGAAGGAATTAGGGGCGGATGTCATCGGCTATTCCCTTGATCCGCCCAGTGAGCCTAACAATTTTGAAGCAACGAGGCTTCGGGAAAAAATAACTCATGTTCACGGAGATATCCGCGATCTCGATTGTCTCCTGGCAACTTTTGAAAAATATCAGCCGGAATTTATCTTTCACCTTGCCGCCCAACCCCTTGTACGGCTCTCCTACCAGGAACCGAAAATAACCTTTGACACAAACGTCGGTGGAACGGTTAACGTGTTTGAAGCCGTCCGCAAAACCCCAGGCGTCAAAGTCCTGGTCAACGTTACCAGTGACAAATGTTACGAAAACAAAGAGTGGATATGGGGCTATCGGGAAAATGATCCGATGGGCGGCCATGATCCCTACAGCGCATCCAAAGGGTGCGCGGAACTCGTTTTCAACGCTTATCTCAAATCGTTTTTCTCTCAGAGCGCTGCGCTTAGCAGGACAATCGGCGCCGCTTCCGCCCGGGCAGGTAATGTCGTTGGTGGCGGAGATTGGGGCACAGATCGCCTAGTTCCCGATTGCATCCGGGCTTTGAGCCAAAATCAGCCCATAAGCATTCGCAGCCCCCGTGCCATCCGGCCATGGCAGCACGTCCTGGAACCACTCAGCGGCTACCTTTTACTCGGCGTGCGTCTTTTACAAGATCCGGGAAAATATTCAGGTGCATGGAACTTTGGCCCCGATGACAGTAGTCATTTGACCGTTTCAGAAATGACAGATGGATTGATAAAATACTGGGGCGAAGGTTCATGGAAAGACCTCTCCGATCCCAATGCCCTTCATGAGGCGAAGCTGCTAAAACTTAATTGTGACAAGGCACATGCGGCAATCAACTGGCACAGTACCCTCACCATCGACGAATGCTTGCAGATGACTGCGGAATGGTATAAAAGCTTCTACACGATGACATCCCGCAATTCAATGTACGAAGTCTGTGCGCAGCAAATTTCGGAATATGTCGCGAGGGCAGAAAGATGAATCCCTGTCCCACTATGTTGCCTATTAAAAGGAGACTTTATTATGCTAACTCCTGAAGCCATCCGTACCCAAATCCTCGCCCTCGTCAAAGAGTACCACGCGGCGAAGTTTGCCCCCAAGACCTTCAGCTTTGGCAAGGATTTGGTTCACTATGCCGGGCGGGTCTTCGATGCGGAAGAGATCATAAATCTTGTCGATGCCAGCCTGGATTTTTATTTAACCGCCAACCGCTACGCTGAGCGTTTCGAAGCCGAGTTTGCCAATTATCTCGGAATGTCCAATGCCCTGCTTGTCAACTCCGGATCTTCTGCCAATCTTGTGGCCTTAACCGCACTGACCTCACCGAAGCTCAAAGATCGCCGCCTCAAGCCCGGCGATGAAGTCATTACCACCGCCTGCGGTTTTCCCACAACGCTCAACCCTATTTTACAAAATCAACTTGTTCCGGTATTCGTCGATGTGAATCTCGGTGACTATACTGCTATTCCCGAAAAACTGGCCTTCGCCATCGGCCCAAAGACCAAGGCTATCATGATGGCTCACACAATGGGAGTTCCTTTCCATCTTGGTGCCGTCATGGATCTCGTAAAAAAGCACAACCTCTGTCTCATCGAGGATAACTGCGACGCTCTTGGCTCCACTTATACCACCTCTCCCCTGGCGGGTGAGGGGGATGTGCCCCGCTTGACCGGCACCTTCGGCCACATCTCCACCTTTTCATTCTACCCCGCGCATCACATCACCATGGGCGAAGGGGGATGTGTGGTCACGGATGACGACGATCTTGCTCGTATCGCCCAGTCCTACCGTGATTGGGGCAGGGATTGTTACTGCGCCGGAGGCGAAAACAACACCTGCGGCAAACGCTTCAGCCGGCAGTTTGGGATGCTGCCCTACGGATATGACCATAAATACGTTTACAGCCACATCGGCTATAATCTCAAAGTGACAGATATGCAGGCCGCCATCGGCTGCGCCCAGCTCCAGAAGCTCGAACAATTCATCACCAGACGCAGAGAGAATTTCCGGAAACTAACCCAAATAATGAAACCATACGAAGACCGACTCATCCTTCCCAGATCCACAGAGAATTCCGATCCCTCCTGGTTCGGTTATGTCATCACAGTGAAAGATACGGCCGGTTTTACCCGCAACGATCTGACCACATTCCTGGAAGCCAACCGCATCGAAACCAGAAACCTCTTTAGCGGCAATCTCCTGTGCCATCCAGCATATCAGAACATTCCTCATCGCATTTCAGGAGACCTGACGAACACAAATTTCATCATGAACAACACCTTCTTTATCGGTGTTTATCCAGGAATCGATGAAATCAAAATGGAATATATACAAAAAATATTTGATGAGTTCTTTCATAGCCAATAAACGCAACAAACGCAAAAGGAATGTTCAAATGTGTTTTGGCCGAAAACGTGCGGAAAAAAACAATGTACTTGAAATTATCAAACTGATGGCTGGGAGTGAACATGAAAGATAAAAATAATAAGAATATACCCGTTGTGATTCTTTGTGGCGGCATGGGAACTCGCTTGGTGGAGTACACGGAAGTGCGACCCAAGCCACTGGTAGAGGTTGGGGGCAAGCCCATTCTCTGGCATATCATGAAGCACTATTCCCAATATGGGTTCAACGAATTCATCCTCGCTCTGGGTTACAAGGGAGAACAGATCAAACGGTATTTCCTTGATTTTAATAGTTTGAATCAGGATTTTACCGTTTCACTCAACGATGGAGCAATCCAGAGCATCAACCAAAACCATTGTGATCCATGGAAAGTCCACCTCATCGATACGGGTCAAACCACACTGACAGGTGGCCGCCTCAAACGCCTGGCATCCATGATCAATCAAGAGACATTCATGATGACCTATGGCGACGGTGTCAGCGATGTGAATCTGGATACATTGCTTAAATTTCATCAGAGCAATAAGGGCTTGGTTACCCTGACGGCAGTGCGCCCTCCGGCGCGTTTTGGCGCTTTGGAATTTGAAGGAAACCAGATCCGCCATTTCAAGGAAAAATCTACCCTCCATGAAGGCTGGATCAACGGAGGCTTCTTTGTTATTAACTCAAAGGCACTAAACTACATCAAAGAAGAGGTCATGTGGGAACACGCCCCGATGGAAAAACTGGCCGAAGAAGGCGAACTTTATGCCTACAAGCACGAAGGCTTCTGGCAGTGCATGGATACGGCACGGGATCTCAAGTATTTAGAGGATGTTTGGCAAACGGGCAAAGCGCCGTGGAAGACTTGGTGAAGAATAATTATGTCGTTGCGAGAAAAGCGAAGCAATATGGATAATAATCCTCTTGCGGAAGATTTGGATAACATCCTCACTCACACCCGTGATCTGTGGGAAGAGCTGCGAGATCAGAGAATTTTCATCACCGGCGGGACGGGCTTTTTCGGCTGCTGGCTTCTGGAGAGTTTTGCCTGGGCAAATGACAAGCTGAACTTAAATGCCGAAGCCTTGGTTCTCACCCGTAATTACGAATCATTTTTGAAGAAAGCGCCACATCTGGCAAACAATCCTGCTATTAAATTCCACATTGGTGATGTTCGGGATTTTGAATTTCCCGATGGGCAATTCCCGTTTGTTATTCACGCCGCCACGGAGGCCAGCGCTAAACTCAACGAAGAAAATCCTCTTTTGATGTGGGACACAATCATAGAAGGAACCCGCCATACGCTAGACTTTGCCCGGCACGCGGGAACAAAAAAATTTATGCTTACCAGCTCCGGGGCGGTTTATGGAAAACAACCACCTGAATTGACACACATCCCGGAAGAATATACCGGCGCCCCCGATCTCGCCAATCTCAACTCCGCCTACGGAGAAGGCAAGCGCGCGGCGGAGATGCTCTGCACGATGTACGCAAAAATGTATTGTATCCAGAGCAAGATCGCCCGTTGCTTTGCCTTTGTTGGGCCATATTTGTCCCTCGATATTCATTACGCCATCGGCAACTTTATTCGCGATGCCCTCAAGGGCGGCCCGATCGAAGTCAAAGGCGACGGGACTCCATACCGATCTTACCTCTATGCAGCCGATTTGGCGATTTGGTTGTGGACAATTCTTTTTCGGGGAGAAAGCTGTCTGCCTTATAACGTAGGTTCAGACCGGGATGTGACAATAAAACAATTAGCCGATATAGTGGCCAATACTTTTGAGCCGGTCCGTCAGGTCAAGATCAATCAAAAGCATGTTGCCGGGGAACCTACTGAGCGTTATGTCCCTTCAATTAGTAGAACATCAAGTAGCCTTGGTTTGAGGGTTCATGTAGATGTAGAAAAGGCGATTAAAAAGTCGTTAATTTGGCAGAGGAAGGTGATTGCGATTGCAGGTGCAAAAAACCTAAACAATTCTAATTCATCAAAATTATTATCTTATATTTCATAGTGGTGGGTAATTGTTATGATTTTAAAAAGTCAATTCACAAAAGATAAATCGCTACAATTTGTTAAAAATCATTATTCAGCTCTTGCTGCAATTTTCGCCTGTTGTTTTGGTGCGTACTTATTGTTTTCAGTGATTGGAGCAGGAGATGGGGCGTGGTTTTTTTATGCAAAAGATTTTTTAGCTGGCAAAAGACTTTTTTCGGATTTAAATTTATTGCAACAACCAGTTTTTATTTTATTAAATGCAATCGGAATAAGTGTTTTTACGCAAAGCTATATTGCTCAAAAATTAATTTTCGTACCAATATTAATGCTATATGTTTTTTTCTCGTATTTATTAGTTAACAAAAGTTCATCTGGTCAATTGTTCAAAACTGCTTTATTTTTGTTTTTTTTCTTCGCGGGGATAATATTTGAAGCATATCGTTTTGATGACTATCACGTATTTGTCAATATGCTGTCAATATTGATTATATTGATATTTATGGTTTATTTGAGTGATGATATATCAAAAAAACGAAGCATTATTCTTTCCCTTGCCGCTGGTCTTGTCGTTACCATTTGTATCCTTACGCGGCTAAATGATGGGCTGATCCTTTTTTTTAGCAGCATGCTTTTTTATCTACTTCGAAGAAAATCAGGATATTTCATAGATTTGTTTTTGTTTCTTTTTTCATCTGTTGTTACATTCTTTGTTGTGTTGTTGATTATTAATGAAAATATTTTTACTTGGTTTTCATCGACCATCGTTACTGCTTCCAGTGCAAAAGGGGGGATACAACAACTACTGCAGGCACCATTTTTCTTGTTTTTCAATTCTGTTGATCTTTTAATCTCTTCGAAGGTTGGTCCAAGTTTCGCAATATCTATACTATCGATAATTTGCTCATGGGGCTTGTTTAAAATATTTATATTTTTTAAAGAGAATCGGCCAGCAAAGATTGCTATAAAAACTTTTGCTTTTATTGCTCTATATATTATTTTTTTGGGTATTCTCATTTTTTTGGGGAAACTTCTACTTTTCTCAGGATTAAATCTGATTGTAGTGTTAACAGTAGCGTCTATCCCTATGGCAGTAATATTTTGTCTATTGAGGGGGTTTAGTTTTATTCTTTTTTTTCGGGAAGGAGAGTTTTCATGGCAAGAATTGCTTCTTATAATACCGATGGGGTTTTTTGTCTCGGGGGCGATGAGTAGCGGTGGTTCTCCTTTGGGCGGATTGTATTTCCAGTCTGCTTTTTTTATTACTACATGGTTTGTTTTATATTCGAAACATTTGAGTCGTTATGTTTTGCTTTCCGTCGTATTTCTTTTTATTTTGACGGCATACACTGGCTTCCTTTATAAATATAATAATCCGTATTCATGGCACTCATTTTTTTCTCCACCCCTTGCCACATCAAGAACTTTTATTCAGACAGAACATTTAGGAACCATACCGATGGATTATGAAACTTACAAATTTATTTCTCCTGTCTGTAAAATTGTGAAGGAAAGGAGCGCGACGCTGCTATCACTACCCTTTCCCTTTGCTAATTACATGTGTGGTTCTCCTGTATGGAATGGATATACGCAAACTTTTTTTGACACTACAACAAAAGAAACAATAGACAAACTACTTTCAGAAATAACTCAAAATCCACCAGATCTGATATTTTATCAGAGACAGCTTTATAATCTTCGGCATCACGAAATAGTTTATAATAATGGAACTCCACTTCCTCATAGAAAAGTTGACGAATATGTTGTTGGAAAACTGAAACGAGGTGATTGGAAACTTCTTTATGTATCCTCATTTGGTAATAAAAGGTGGGGGGACAACACGTGGTTATTGATTGATACAAAATCGCATTTTCTGGATAAATAAAATGACCGAATTGATTCATTCAATTTTTCGAGAATTAAATAATTTAGCAAAACCGGAACCATTCTGGAAAGAGCACACTAAAACGATCATTTACGGTGCCGGTAACATTGGTAAAGAAGTGTTTCGCATTTTAAGGGGAAACGGTATTCATGTTAGCTGTTTCTTAGATCAAAAGGCGAAGCAAGGTAGTTATTGGGACGACGTTCCTATTTATCAACTAGATAACAGCCAATTTTCAGCGGATGAACGAAACAGAACGAGTGTTATTGTAGCTATACACAATCGTGATGTTGAAATTCAGCCGATCATAGAAAAGCTGAGATTTTTCGGTTATGGTCGGATTATCAATCTCATCGAATTCTACGACCATTTTGGTAAAGAACTGGGGGATCGCTTCTGGCTTACTTCTCGTGCATACTACAGGTCATTTGAGCCGTACATCGAAGAGGCTTTTAAACTTTGGGAAGACGACGCTAGTAAAAGTCTCTACAGTGCAATATTGAAATTACGACTTATGGGAGAGTACGATGCCCTACCCACGCCAGACATGGAACATCAATATTTCCCGTCTGATCTATCTGCATGGAAAACGCCACTTCGGTTTGTTGATTGCGGTGCCTTTGATGGCGATACGCTTTCTTATCTGATCAAGAATGATATTCCAATCGAGTCTGTTGCAGCCTTCGAGCCTGATCAGATAAACTTTGACCAACTTTCTCAATTCGTCAAGAACAATTTAACCTGTTTGACGAATGTAGCCCTTTGGCCTTGTGGCGTTCATTCTTCAACGAAGCAGATGCGATTTTCTTCCGGTATAGGTGAGGCCAGTTTACTGACCGCGAAAGGGGATGTCGTTATTCAGTGTTTGTCACTTGATGATGCTATTCCTGATTTCGCACCGACCTTGATCAAAATGGACATTGAAGGTGCCGAATATGAAGCTCTTTTAGGTGCCCGTGACATTATTTCCAAATATCGACCTGGATTGGCTATTTCCTTGTACCATCGCCCCGCTGATCTATGGCAAATACCGCTATTGATCAATGAGATAACTGGGGGGGGTACAGATACTATCTCCGGATGCACGCATTCAACGGATTTGAAATGGTCATGTATGGAGTTGCCGAATAACGGCAGCTATAAATATTTTTTACGTTCTCATGGATTTAATGACTTTGATTTGGTTATGTATGCCAAGAAAGTATAGAAAATGATCAAACTATCAGACTACATTTTAAAATATTTGGCGGATTATGGCGTGCGCCATATTTTCATGCTTACCGGTGGCGGCGCCATGCACTTGAATGATTCAATCCGCAAAGAAAAACGCCTCCATTACATCTGCAATCATCACGAACAGGCCAGTGCTATGGCTGCCGAAGGTTATGCCCGCATCACCGGGAAACTTGGAGTCATTAATGTGACTTCGGGACCCGGCGGAATTAACGCCCTGAATGGTGTTTTCGGGGCTTGGACGGATGCCATCCCGATGCTGGTGATCTCCGGACAAATCAAAAGAGAGACATGTATGGCCACCTATAACATTCCCGGTCTCAGGCAATTGGGGGATCAGGAAGGCGACATTATCAGCATGGCGCGCGGTATTACAAAATATGCCGTTTTGGTGGATGATCCTCTGTCCATACGATACCATCTGGAGAAAGCGATCCATCTGGCGCAACAAGGACCGCCCGGTCCCTGCTGGCTGGATATTCCTATGGATGTCCAAGCCAGCATGATAGATGAAAACGGATTACAGGGATATAACCCACAGGAGAATACCCCTGTTTGGGTTCTGGAGCAGCTACCTCAAGTATGCCATAATATTCTTGAGAAAATTATAACTGCGAAACGCCCGGTAATCATGGCGGGAACCGGGATCCGTCTTGCCCAAGCGCTCGATATTTTTGATAGAGTGATTCACAGGTTGAGAATACCTGTCACAACTGCATGGACGCACGATATCCTTGCATCCGATGATCCTCTTTTTTGCGGGCGCCCCGGAACCATCGGCACCCGGGCCGGCAACTTTACTGTACAAAACGCGGATCTTTTATTGACCCTTGGGGCTCGCTTGAATGTGCGGCAGGTCAGCTACAATTGGCAGTCTTTCGCACGCGAGGCATTTAAGATTCAGATCGATGCAGACGCGGCTGAATTGAAACGGCCGATGGTCAAAGTAGATATGCCGGTTCATTGCGATGCCCGTTTGTTTCTTGAAGAGTTGGATCGGCAGATTGATCAATCTGATTATGATAAACATAAACATCATGGCTGGCTGACTTGGTGCCGGGAACGAGTTTCGAAATATCCTGTAGTGTTAGAGCGACATCGGAAATTCAATGGGAAAATCAATCCGTACCATTTTGTTGAGACTTTATTTAACAGATTGGCCACTGACGATGTCGTTGTTTGTGCAAATGCAACGGCGTGTATCGTCCCCTTTCAGGCAGCCTTTCTTAAAAAGGGGCAACGTCTCTTCAGCAATTCCGGCTCGGCATCGATGGGGTATGATCTGCCCGCAGCGATTGGCGCAGCTGTTGCGCGTGAAGGGAAGCGGGTTATCTGCCTGGCAGGCGATGGAAGCATGCAATTGAACATTCAGGAATTGCAAACCATTGTGCATAATCAATTACCGATCAAAATATTTGTCCTGAACAATAATGGTTACCTCTCTATCAGGATTACTCAAAAGAATTTCTTCGGCAATTTCATTGGTGAAAGCCCTGATAGCGGCACTTCTTTCCCGGATGTTCTAAAGATTGCCGAAGCGTATGGTCTGCATGGATACAGAATTGAATCTGCTGATTTTGTGAACTCCATTGATGAAATTCTTGCTCAAAATGGTCCTGTTTTATGTGACGTCATGCTTGACCCGGAGCAAACGTTCGAGCCTAAAACCAGTTCAAAACAGCTTCCGGATGGCCGGATTGTATCGGCGCCACTGGAGGATATGTATCCATTTTTGGATCGGCAAGAACTTCTTGATAATCTGCTGATAACGCCAATCGAAAATTAATATGGACTTTTTTAAAAATATTTAGCATTTATCGCCATGAGAATGAACACAATACCTGACTTACTTGAAATTGATCGAAAGGAGAATCTATGAACAGGGACATATTTGATGAATTATTTGTTCTTGAACTGGCAAATAACCACTTAGGTAATATTGAACGTGGTTTAAAAATTGTTACAGATTTTGGACGTATCGTCCGCTTCAACAACGTCAAGGCTTCTATAAAATTGCAGCTCCGGGATGTTGATACATTTATCCACAAGGATTTTCGTGATCGTGCTGATATTAGATACATAAAAAAAACTATAGACACGCAGTTATCCGAAGATGATTTTGTGACACTTGTAAAGGCTGTCCGGACGAGTGGCTGCATACCTATGGCCACACCTTTTGATGAAAGCTCCGTTGATCTGTGTGCCAATTTGGGGATTCAAATTTTAAAAATTGCCAGTTCTGATTCCAATGACTGGGTACTGATCGAAAAGATTGCCAAAACTAGAAAGCCGGTGATTGTGTCCACCGGCGGGTCATCTCTTAAGGATATGGATGATCTGGTAACCTTTTTCGAGAATAGGAACATTCCCTTGGCAATCAACCATTGTGTAGCGATATATCCATCGGAAGATTATGAACTAGAACTCAATCAAATAGATTTTCTGAAGAACCGCTATCCCAATCACACGATCGGTTTATCCACTCATGAGTATCACGATTGGGCAGCTTCCATTATGATTGGCTATGCAAAGGGCGCCCGGACATTTGAGCGACATATAGATATAGATGACGGAGAGCAGACTGTAACCCCCTACTGTTCATTGCCAGAACAAATCGATCAATGGTTCAAGTCTTTTAAAAAAGTAAAAGAGATGTGCGGCAGCAGTAGTTACCAAAGGCGAGTTATCCCCGAAAAGGAAAAGACCTATCTTGATGCACTGGTCAGGGGGGTTTATGCCGCGAGTGACTTATCAGAAGGTCACGCTCTAAGTGATAAGGATATTTACCTGGCTATACCTCTGCAAAAAGGTCAAATTTCATGCCGAGAATTGATGAACGGTGAAATTCTGCTTCATCCACTTACGAAAGATCAACCCATTAAAATTGACGATATTGATAGCCCGTATGCACATAATGATGAATTAAAAAAGTTGATTTATAATAGGGGGCTTGAATAGTCATGAAGCATGAATTAAAACTGATCAGCGTTGTCACAGGATGTTTCAACGAAGAAGAAAATGTAAAAGAACTTTATGAGCAGGTGAAGGCTGTATTTAAAGATTTATCGCAGTATGAATATGAACACCTTTTTATCGACAATGCTTCAAAAGACCGAACGGTGGCGATCCTCAAGGAAATCGCGCAAAAGGATCGCCGGGTTAAAATCATAGTAAATACTCGAAATTTTGGCCATATACGTTCACCATTTCATGGCCTGATGCAGGCCAAGGGTGATGCGGTAATCAGCATTGTTGCCGATTTACAGGACCCGCCCGTTATGATCAGAGATTTTATCAAGAAATGGGAAGATGGGTATAAGATCGTTATTGGTGTCAAGACGAAAAGTGAAGAATCATCATTATTTTTTGCTATTCGTAAGGCATATTACAACCTTGTTGGCAGCCTGTCTGATGTAGAGCTGATTAAAAACTTCACAGGTTTTGGTTTGTACGACCAGCAGGTAATCGATACTCTGCGCGGTATTGAAGACCCCTATCCTTATTTTCGGGGATTAATCTGTGATATTGGCTTTGAAAGGGCTGTTATTGAGTATGTGCAGCCATCTCGCAAAAGGGGATTCACCAAGAATAATTTTTATGCCCTGTACGATATGGCTATGCTGGGCATTACTAACCATTCCAAGGTACCTCTCCGGTTGGCGACGATGACTGGGTTTGCTGTAGCTCTTATTAGTTTATTTGTGGCTCTTGGTTATTTTGGATATAAATTGATTTTCTGGGATAACTTTCAGGTGGGTATGGCACCGCTGGTCATCGGCCTGTTTTTCTTTTCATCCGTCCAGTTATTTTTTATTGGCATCATCGGCGAATATATAGGTGCTATTCATACGCAGGTGCTGAAACGGCCGCTGGTCATCGAAAAAGAAAGGGTAAACTTTGATTGACGCAGTGGGGAGCATTCTTTGAAACAAATCTTCCATTATTTTTGGCTGAATCATCAAAAGAAGATCCGCTTTGTTCTGGTTGGCGTCTGGAATACTATTTTTGGTTATCTGGTTTTTGTCGTTTGTGATTATCTCTTCGAGAATCTATTCTCACCCCGATGCATCGCCTATATGTCGGCTGCGGTTCTGTCGAATATTCTGGCAATCATCAATGCCTACATCTTTCATAAACTTATAACCTTTCAATCATTGGTGCGCGGAAAGGCTATCATCATTGAGTTTGCCCGTTTCTTTTCGACGTATCTCTTCAGTATGATCCTGGGATTGATTCTGCTGCCTGTTTCTGTGGAGGTACTTGGAATAGTGCCTAGGATATCAGCCGCGCTGCTCATTCCGGTCACGATAATTATCAGCTATATCGGCCACTCACGTTTTTCATTCAAGACATAAGAGCAGCCGGGTGAGAGAAAAAGATATCGCTATGATAATTTGCTTGCCAAGGAAGACTGCCTGCATTTTAAGATCATTGATAAAGCAATCTACATCAGGAAAGTCAATACAATGTATCCCGCCAGCTCATCCGCGCGAGTTCAGACGCACAGCATTTTGATGATGTCTTTGGTCATTTTGATTCCCTGCAGCAGATTTTCTATAGAGAGACGTTCGTCAATTCCATGGATACGTCCAATATCCGCACGTTCCAGAATCATTGGCGCAAAACCATAAGCCCGATAGCCGCGTTGACGCCAGTAGCGGCCGTCTGTTGCTCCGGCCATCAAAAGTGGGAATACTCCAGCCCCAGGCAAGTGCTTTTCAATGACGGAAGTTACAGACTGATAAAACTGGCTATCAAGCGGAGCAATGCCCGACGGTGGAGATGTCTGGATCATCTCAATTTTAATGCGGTCATCGGCAATGCGGCCTATAAGCCAACGATGAAATTCCTGAGCGTCTGTCTCCGGCAACAACCGGCAATCAATCTCGGCTTCCGCCCGTTCGGGAATTACATTGGTCTGGTACCCGGCTTTAATCACATTAACACTCACAGTATCGCGAAATAGCGCGTTGGTGAATTTTTCGGCGGCAAGCAATTTACCCGCAAACTTTAAAGCCAGAGGGTTGGAAAGATTACGCAGTATAAAGGATGCCGGGAATGTCTTTTCACCAGCTAACACACTGAACATCGCGCAAGCGGTAATATCTGCTCGCATTGGCCTGGGCAATCTGATAATGCGCTCCAGAGCATTAATCAGTGCGACATTGGCACTGTTATTGTGTGGCATTGATCCATGGCCGGGTTCGCCTGTGGCAATAAGCCTTACCTGATAAACACGTTTTTCAGCAACCGCAATGGCAAACAAGACCCTCTTTCCAAAAACTCCTTTGAGGCCTCCGCTGCCTTCGTCCCATACCCATTCCGGATCGATCTCCTTCAAATGATTTTCCACAAGCCAGCCCATGCCGTTCTTGCCACCCAACTCTTCATCGGGTACTGCGGTGAATACTATCGTACGGCGGAATTTGGTTCCTTCCTTGATCAGCGCTTCTAGCGCCAGTAGAAACATGACACCTAATCCTTTGGTATCCAGCGTGCCGCGCCCCCAGATAAAGCCATCGGCGCAATCGCCGCTGAAAGGCGGGTGACTCCACTTTTCCGGATCGGCAGCTACAACGTCTATGTGATGATTAATCATCAGCGGCTTTAAGTTTTCACTGCCGCTAATGCGGGCGACCACAAGCCCACGGCCGGACAGGGGCTCATATATTTTAATGTCTTTTGTTATTCCGCGGCTCGTTAATTGCTCGCTAAGCCAAATTGCGGCAGGCATTTCATTTCCCGGGGGATTGGTGGTATCAAACTGCACATAGCGGCTCATCGTAGCCACTGCGTCTTCTCTCATTTTTTTGTCATCCATAATTTTGCTCCTTCAGCTACATCCCAAAAACCTTGACCCTTATCCCTATTCTCTACTCTGCAAGTATTGCCTCATGCTTTACTTTTTGTGAATCTTCAGGGTATGTTCGGGCGGCCATGAGAAACAGGACTCCGGCCAGCACGCCAAATACGCCGCAGAGCATGACCGCAATTCCTAAGCCATCGGCTCCGCCACCCATCGCGTCAGAAACAGCGCCAACAACATACGGTCCCCAGGCGCCGCCCAGCATGTATTGTGCGAATATCGCCAGACCCATGGATAACCCCTTGTGCGCCACAGGCACAACATCTTGCGAAATTGCAGCGATAGCAGGCATCGCCATAGACGCGGCAATCCCATAAACCACAGCCAAAGCAATCCCCAACGCGCTAAAGCGCGTGAGAATGACAACAATCAGCAGTGATCCTCCGATAATATATCCCGTGGCAGGAATATACATTCGACCCCGGGGATTTTTCTTTTGCCAGAAATCCGCCAAAAATCCGCCCAGCGGCGCGCCGATAATCGCGGCAAGCCCGATTGCACCGAAAAGGATCCCGGCCTTAGCTTCGGAGATATTCAGCATGCGCATCATCAAACTGGGCAGCCAGATTAAAACCGATGTGGTCATGAAAGTAGCGATACCGAGGGCAATATAATACCATCGCATCGTTGGTAAACGCAAAACATTCCGCAGCGCTATATAGAAACTCTTAATCCCTCCCTCTGTTCCTGTATTCTCAACCGTTTTGTAATCTTTCATGAAGAAGGCCATAATCCCCAGAATCACACCGGGTATAGCAAAAAACAGAAATGGCGCGCGCCAGCCCATTTTCACCGAGATAAGCCCGCCCAGAATGACACCTGCTGCTGCGCCTAGCGGTATCGCAATATGGAATATGCCCATTGCCCAACCGCGCTTCTCTTTGGGATAGGAGGCGCTGATCATCGCCGTACCACCGGGGACAAAACCAGCTTCACCCAAACCGACAAATGCCCGCGGAATGAGTACGCCTGCGAAATTTTTGGCGAGACCTGTGGCAAAGGTAAATCCGCTCCAGAGTATGGCCATAAGGCCAATGGCTTTTCTGCGGCTCCAGCGATCAATTAAATGAGAAATAGGAAAAGAAAAAAAGGCCATGCCAAGAATCAACACAGTGGATGCCAGACCGCACTGGGCGTCTGTCAACTGCAGGTCAATTTTCATCGGCTGCAGGATGACCGCAAACACCTGTCTGTCCATATAATTGATCACGTATAGAAGAGTGCAGACAATCAATACATAATGTGCCCGCCATCCGCCTGTCTGCAATTCCGGTGCTGATTTATTTTCATTTCCTTTGTTGCTCATTATTACCTCCTGAGATTTTAAGGGTTATAAAATATTTGCTATTTCGAAGTAAACTAACATATTAATTGAGTCCCCGTCAAATAATCATAATACCAAGTAAGCTTTCAAAAATTCAAATTTTTTTGAAAGCAACTTGGTATAAATATCATTTTGGCCAGTTTTTTATGGATAACAAGCCACACTCTGTGCTATGAACATCAACATATCAATTAAGGAGGCGTTAAAATGATTACAGTTATTGCCAAGCTACCGATTAAAGAAGGGAAAATGGACGAAGTTTTAGGGGAATTGAAAGTATTGATGGCTGAAGTAACCAAGGAAGAAGGGACTGTTTTGTATTCCCTCAACAGCGAGAAGGCCAAACCCAATACGCTTGTTTTAGTCGAACAATACAAGGATAAAGATGCTTTTAATTTCCATTCATCCACTCCTCATTTTAAAGAATTTTTCACCAAAAGCGCCGCGTTTATCGGTGAAAATCCAGAAATTGTCGTGATGAAAGAGATAAGCAGAACGTAGTGGAATAACCCTACTACTTCGCGAAGACTTTTTTGAGAATCTCAGTTGTGCGTGCTTTGGGATTTGTCCTGATCTTTATTTCCTCTTGCCCGAGTGTGTGGAAAAGGCCATCGAGTGCTTTCGTGGTCACATAATGGTCAAGATCAATAGACTCAGTAGTGGAAAGGGGCAATATAGACAGATACTTGTTTTTCAAGGCTTTGTATGATTTGGTGACGCCTGTTTTATTCATACTGGAAGAAATCACCGGCTGAAAAGCAGATGAAAGTTTTGTTGATGTTTTGCCCTGGAAATATTCAGTTGCCGCGGTACTGCCGCCATTCAAGATATTTCGGGCATCCTGAAAATTCATCTCCTTTATGGCATCAATCAATATGGGCTTCGCTTTTGGCGCCGCTTTCTCGGCCGCGCGATTCATGCTCAGAATGAAAGCGTCCACCTCTTTGTCAAAACCGGCTTTACGCAAGACCTCGCTCATCATTTGAATTTTTTCGGGCAGCAGTATTTTAATTGCTTCATTACGCAAATAACCATTTTCCACAGAGACCAGTTTTACTGCCTTTGCCGTCCCTAAAGACAGGGCTTCTTTGAGCCCGGAGATTATCGTACGGTTATCGAGGGAACTTACTGACGACGTTTGCAGTTTTTTATAAATATTTTCTAAATCACCGGCAAAAACAAATTGCGGTAATATAAATATTATTGATAGCACCAATCCGGATATCTTTATTGTATTCATAGTTTCCTCCCTTTAAAAATAGTCAGTTATATCAACTCACTTTGAGAATGATACTGGCATCAACTGCTACAGGATTTCCACCGGATACAATAAGCGGATTAATATCAATCTGCTCAACCTGCGGGCAGGCAGCGCCTAGATTGCCAAGCCCGACAAGAATTCCCGCCATTGCCTTCCCATTAATCGGTGTCATTCCCCTGAAGCCTTGTAAAAGTTTGTTGCCCTTGATGCGAAAAATAAGCTCGAGTGCGGATTGCTCCGTAAGCGGTGCTGTGGCAAATACAACATCGCGTTGAAGTTCAGAGAATATCCCGCCCAGGCCGAACATAACACAGGGGCCGAACTGAGCATCAAGCAAATATCCGGCAATCAATTCATAATCAATGGGCAGCTGCCGTTGCAGCAAAATACGCCCCTGACCATTCATGCGGTTCATTAGATCTTCAAAGGCGGTTTTGACACCGGCAGAAGTTGTAAGCCCCAGGCGAACCATGCCAGATTCCGTCTTATGAATTTCTCCGGGGGCAAGCCCTTTCATTACTACAGGATAACCGATCTTTTGGGCAAGGCTTGCCGCTTCATCCAAAGTTTTGGCAATCCTTTCATCCACAACAGGTATATCGCACAGTGCCAGAAGCTGTTTGCTGTCAAATTCATCCCATACCGGCCTTCCCTTCCCTTTAGAAAGGATGTCTGCCGCACCTGAGGGCAGGGCAGGCGCCCCCACAGTAGAATTATTAACGGCAGCCTGTTTTCGCCGCTGATAGCGTGAAGCGGCGGCAAGACATTCGACTGCCCGGGATAGCTCACCATGAGCGGGAATGCCGTTTACCTCACAATCACGTTTTAAAGTACGGAGCTCATCGCCAAGGCCAATAGCCCATATAATCAGCACTTTCCCCGCTTTAGCGGCTGCTTCCTTCATGGCTGGCAGTGACCCGTAGCTCGAATAAAGTCCGGCAAAGTAGTGGAGGAAAATAACATCGACATTAGGATCCTTGATTACAGCGTTAAAAGCGCCATCATATGCCGCAAGTGGCCCCTTTAAGGCAAACGCGGGATAGAGATCCACAGGATTTGCGGCAGGAAACCAATCCGGAAAAACAGCGGCCAGTTCATTTTTTGTTTTTGGGGCAAGTTCGGCTACCGCCAGACCCTGTTCCTCCAGAAGGTCACAGGAAAGAATGCCGGCGCCTCCACTGATGGTGATGATTGACGTGCGGCAACGCGACGGCGTCTCAGGAATCATGGCCAGCGCTCTTGTTAGCTCCATCATCTGCTGAAAATCATGAGCGATAGTCACACCAGCCGAAGTCAGCACACTGTCTTGAAGCCGGGCGTTGCCAGCCAGACTTGACGTATGACTCATTGCCGCTTTGGCACCGGCAAAACTTTTTCCACCCTTGAGCACAACAATGGGTTTGAGTGATTGATTGGCCAGCTCAATAAAACGGCGACCGCGGGGAATTGATTCCAGATATAATGCTATGGCGTCTGTTTCATCGTCATGAAGAAGGTATTCCAGAATATCGCATTCGTCCACATCCGATTTATTACCAATGGAGCAGGCCTTGGCGATACCAATTGCCCGATTACCCATCAATTCGGCAAGGAATCCTGCCGTGAGCATACCGCTCTGGACAACCATTGAAATTCGTCCCGGGATCAGGCCCACTTTGTAAATATTGGGATGCATAAACGTGAAAAATCGCTGCCCGGGGATATCCACAATCCCCATGCAATTAGGCCCCCACACTCGAATGCCTGTTGCCTTGGCTATGGCTGTACACTTATCTTGGATGGCTTTTCCCACAGGTCCTGCTTCGGAAAAACCGGCGCTTTCAATAATGACACGGTAAATACCTTTGCGGCCGCAGGCCTCAAGCACCGCAGGCACAGCCGGAGCCGGAACAATAATAATTGCCATATCTACCGAACCGGGAAGAGCATCCACTGTTGGAAAGCAGCGCAGGCCCCTAATTTCTTCATAATTGGGATTTACTGGATAAATAGCTTCTTGATAACCATGAAGCAGGTTGGCAATTATCTGTCCACCCAGACTGCCTTCACTTTCACTTGCGCCAATGACGGCAACCGATGATGGCCGGAAAAATGTTTTCATTTATGTCCTCGCTTATTTAAAATCCCCTCAATGCAATACTAACATATTACCCTTGCATTAATCTGTCTATCTATTTAATCTAACCTAAAATTTCATAAAGGACTCCCCTGTCTTGGCTGAAATTCTATATGTGTTTTTGCTGTTTTAAGCGCGAGATCTCTATCTTTGGTGAACATCCACCATTGTGGTTGTGTTGTGTGCGCGCCATGCTCTTTGTCGCGTCCGCGGCAATAATACCAGTTGCCGAATCGCTCGATGGTTGAAAAAGGATGGCTGCCGGTGCAGAGAAAGCCGCACGTATTAATCTCTTTAAAATAGATCGTTTCATCCGGGGATTCGTCATTTGCCAAATCATCAGGCAACACGACTTGAGATGCATCGAAGCCTTCGGCTTCCTTTTTATCCAACCAATCTGAAACATTCATGGATGCTTTTTCTCTTTAAGTCAGATTGCTATAACAGCAAAACATGTTGCGGCCGCGGGATTTGGCACGGTACATGGCGATATCGGCTTTTTTCATGAGGGTATCAATATCATTGCCGTGCGTAGGATAGATGGCCATTCCCAAACTGGCAGTGATCGGCAGGTTGCATGCGCCCAATTCAAAAGTCTCTTTGAATGACTTGAGTATCTTCCGCGCAATCTGCAAAGCGTCTCCCTTTCTATCAATAGAGGGCAGGATAAAGGTAAATTCATCTCCTCCATAGCGGGCAACTGTATCGGCATCACGCACAATAGTTTGCATCCTTTGGGCTACTGCCCTCAGGAGGATATCTCCGGTTGCGTGTCCCCAGTTGTCATTGACTTCTTTGAAGCGATCCAGATCAAGGATGATGACGGCAATCATTTTTTTATCCCGTTTGGCACGCTTAATCGCCATAAGCAGACGGTCATAATAGAGTGTCCGGTTGGGAAGGCCGGTCAAATAATCATAAAATGCCTGCTGCCGGATCACTTCATCGAGCTTGTGCCGCTCGGTAATATCGCTGATAATCCCACGAAATCCCTGTGGCTTTCCATGGATATCGTGAACAAGTGATACAGAGAGTTCCACGTTTCTCTTCTCACCTTCCTTGGTAATAACCTCCCATTCCACCTTGTTTACCGTGGTTCCCATTTTAAAGACCTGATGAAAAACACGAAAAACGATATCGGCGTTCTTCTTATCCGCGTATTTCCGGTAATTTAACCCTTGCATTTCCTCGCTTGTGTAACCCAGCAGTTTCAGGAAAGCATCGTTGAACATCAGTGAATTGCCGGCCAGATCTGTTTCGTAATAGGCATCCGCGATGGTATCGATAATGGTGCGCGAGCGTTCCTCGCTTTGTCTCAGGGCATCCTCCGCCATTTTCTGGCGTGTGATATCCATTTGGCTGCCCAGAGTGGCGCGTCTGCCGTTAAAATTTATGGATGTAACAGTTTCCATATACCATAAAATATCCTTCTTTTTGGTAATGATCCTGTATTCATAAGCAAGTCTGTTCTCGCCGCGAAGCATGGCAATGGCACGCGCTTTTACCTGCTGCCGGTCTTCTTCGTGAACTAAGGATAATGAGGGCAATCCTACTATTTCGTGAGATTTATATCCGACACTCTCTTCAAAGCGCGGATTCACCCACTGAAAATGATCATCTTGAATTATAAAAAGACCGATAGGAGATTTTTCCGCCAGAGTTAGGTGAAGATGTTCGGCATGTTTCCACTGGGTAATATTTTTTGAGATGACGGACACCGCTGTGACCTCATCAACGCTTGCCGCTTGTCGCACCGGACTGAATGTGCGCAGAAAATCGCTTCCATCGCGCCGGGAGTGATATTCGCGCTGAAACGATAATCCTGTTTTAAATACTTCTGCCACATTATTTGTAAAATCGAGAGTTTCTTCAGGCGAGTGAAAATCCTTATAGTAAGTGCCTACCAGATCATCTTGGGGCAAACCCAGACGCAGGCAATGTTTTGCGTTGACATACATATAACGGCACAGGCGATCAACCATATAAATCGAATCTGTGGTCGCTTCTACAAGGTTATGGTATATGTCAAGCTTCTGCAGAAGCTCGGCATTGCTATCTTCCACTTCAGCAGTCTTGTGCTCTTTTTGGGGCAAACTTTTTTTCATGTGTTCAGAGGTAAAATTTTCTTTATGGAAATGATAGAAGGCGACTAAGTTATCAGCCGCCTTCTATCCAATTAAGTTTTCTCCTGACTTGACTTCCGGCTACTTCTTTCTTTTAGCCAGTTCTTCCGCCCGCAACTCTTTGCGCAGAATCTTACCGACGTTGGTCTTGGGCAAGTCTGTACGGAATTCAATTTCTGTGGGTACCTTGTAAACAGCAAGTTTGGTCTTAGCAAACTCTATAAATTCTTCAGCGGTTCCCGTTTGACCTTCTTTTAAGACAATGAAAACCTTGGCCGTTTCCCCGCGCTTGGAATCGGGAACGCCAATGGAGCAGGCTTCCTGAACTTTGGGGTGCATGTAGAATACTTCATCAATATCCCGCGGATAAACATTATAGCCGCCGGAAATGATCATATCCTTCTTGCGGTCAACGATGAAGAAATAACCATCCTCATCCATCGTGGCGATATCACCGGTATAGATCCAGCCATCCTTCAGCGTATTGGCTGTTTCTTCGGGTTTACCTTTATAGCCTCTCATAATCTGCGGCCCTTTGACAATTAATTCTCCGCGTTCACCAATAGGCATATCCTGTATTCCGTTTTCCAAATCCACTATCCGGCATAAAGTATCCGAAATGGGAAGACCGACCGAACCGACTTTGCGGGCGCCGCCGGCAAAGGGATTAATGTGGGTGACAGGGCAGGTTTCGGTCATACCGAAGCCTTCCACAATAGTGGCGCCGGTAATTTTTTCAAACTCACTGATAACTTCTACCGGCAAGGGCGCACTGCCGGAGAAAGCGCCTTTGATGCAGCTCATATCCGTTTTTTTCAAGTTAGGATGGCTCAGCATACCAATGTACATCGTGGGCACCAAGGGCGTAAAGGTGGGCTTAAAATGTTTGATGGCTTCCAACAGCGGCTCCGGCTGCGGTTTGGGAACAAGCACTTGAGAAAAGCCCTGATACACAGCAAAATTCATGCAACAGGACATACCGAAAACATGGAAATAGGGAAGTGCGCCCAGCATTATTTCCGTGCCAGTTTCAAAAGCGGGGAACCAGGCGCCAATTTGCTGCACTTGTTTGCTTAAATTGCCATGAGTTAATTCGACTCCCTTGGAAACGCCGGTAGTTCCGCCGGTGTACTGATACATTGCCACATCGCTAAAAGAATTTTTCACTTTGGGCGGATTGGGCTGGTATTTGGCAATACATTCTTTCCAGCGATAAACATCCGTCGCCTCTTTTACGTCGGCGGCCAGTTTTTTCTTTTTGGCGACAAGTGGGAACAACAGGCTTTTTGGGAACGGCAAATAATCGCCAATGGAAGTGATTACGATTTGTTTTATTTTTGTCTTGGGACGCAGATCAATCATCCGGTTGCCTAGCAGATCAAGGGTTATTAATACTTTGGAGCCGGAATCATTAAATTGATGTTCCAATTCACGGTCGGAATAAAGGGGATTGTTCATTACGTTGATGGCGCCGATTTTCAAGATGGCATAATAGGCAATGACGCAGGGAATAACGTTGGGCAGCAGAAGCGAAACGGCATCCCCCTTCTTTACTCCGAAATCAACCAGGCAAGTTGCAAATCTGTCTACCATATCCTTGAATTGCGCAAAATTAACTTTGTATCCCATGAAGATTAAAGCATTTTTCCCCGGAAATTTGCTTGCCGTACGTTCCATAATATCAGGCATGCAAATTTCTTCATAGTTAAACTTCTCGGGTACACCTTTCTCATAAGACTTCAACCACGGTTTTGACGCATAAGATGCTGCTCCAGCCATTGTTCCTTTCCTCCTTTAATTTATGTTATTAAATTATTACATGCAAAACAATCTTATGATTTTTTAGCAGTTTTTTTTGCCAAAAGCTATAAGAAAATTCTTATAATCAATATCTTTTTTTCTTGACGAATATGTAAATTGTTCCTTATAGTAAGATAATACGCAAAGGGAATTTGATTTAAGATATGGCTATTATTGAAACCAAAGCTCTGACAAAAACGTATGGCAAGATACAAGCTGTGCGGGGAATTGATCTTAATATCGAAAAGGGAGAAATATTCGGGTTGCTTGGCCCCAATGGCGCGGGCAAGACAACAACCATCGGCATGCTTTGCACAATCATCAATGTTACTTCCGGTAGCGCGTTTATTTCCGGTTGTAATGTTATTCAAGAACCTGCCCGGGTAAGACGCAAGGTTGGTATTGTTTTTCAGGATCCCACTTTAGACACGGTTCTTACCGGACGCGAAAATCTTGAACTTCACGCTCGTCTCTATGGCATTTCCGCCGCTTCCCGCCAAAACAGAATCAATGAAATGCTGGAACTTGTCGATCTGCAAGATCGCGGCAATGATATAACCCGCACTTATTCCGGCGGAATGCGCAGAAGGCTGGAACTGGCACGCGGCCTTTTGCATAAGCCGTCGGTACTATTTTTGGATGAACCAACACTGGGGCTTGATCCGCAGACAAGAGCGCGTACATGGGAATACATCAAAAAGATGGCCAAGATGGAACAGACCACCGTTGTGCTTACCACTCATTATATGGAAGAGGCTGAGCAGGTCTGTGATCGTGTGGGTATTATCGATCACGGCCGCATAATCGCTCTTAACTCGCCGGATAATCTCAAAGAATCAATGGGCGGAGATCTTGCCGTAATTCGGGCCAAAGATCCACCTGCAGAAAAGATCAAAGCTCTGCCTTATGTCAGTGCGGTAAATTCATCAGATGGCGCTTTGGAAATAACAATGAAAGAGGCTCATCTGCATCTGGCGGAGCTGCTCTCGCTGATCCCGAATGTTGAGTGCGTAGAGGTGAGAGTGCCCACACTAAGTGATGTTTTTATCAAACTGACCGGACGTGATATGCGGGAAGATTCTGCAGAAGACTCCGGCAGTTGGGTTGATTCAGTGGCCAGATACCGCCAGAAAGGCAATTGATACAATGGGCGAGCGACGTCTCCAAAAAGAATTGATGGGCATTTACGCTGTCTGGTGGCGGGAGTTCAAAGTCTTCCAGCGGGAAAAAAGCAGAATCGTCTCCAGCATTGTTCAACCGCTGATGTGGCTTTTTCTTTTCGGTAGCGGGATAGGCGCCAGCATCAATATCAACGATGTCAATTACCGTGACTACATCTATCCCGGAGTATTAACCATGTCAGTGCTTTTCGGATCGGTATTTTTTGGCCTCTATATTGTCTGGGACCGCAAGCTCGATGTGCTAAAAGCCGTGCTTGTAGCGCCGGTATCGCGTTTGAGCATATTTATGGGCAAGGTTCTGGGCGGCTGCACAGATGTCATCCTTCAGGTTCTTATACTGTTTTGCTTCTCTTTTTTGTTTCCGCAGGTGAACCCCTGGGGTATTCCACTGGCGTTATTCTTACTGCTTATTACATCGATCGCGCTGGTTTCCATGGGCCTTGCTTTAGGCTCAATGCTGGAGAGTCTGGAAGGATTTCAGGTTATCTCGTCTTTTCTTGTCTTCCCGCTGTTTTTTCTCTCCGGCGCGCTTTTCCCCGTTGATGACAAGCTCCCCGTGTGGCTGCAAAGCCTGGTAAAAATAAACCCACTAACCTACGCCGTGGACGGTGTCCGAGGCGCGCTAATCAATGTTCACATTTTCCCCCTTTATCTTGATCTGTCTGTTATCACTTTTTTCGCGGTAGTTATGTTTGGGCTGGGGAGCATTCTGTTTAGCAGGATGAAATAAAAAGGAGGCATGTAAAATGCCCCCTTTTTTATCTGGTTTTTAACTGTTTATAGATTATTTGATTTCTTGCAGCTTCGAGCGCGCAATGCGTGCCTGAGTGGTATTGGGGAAATCTTTGATTACCTGTTGTAAAATTAACTTGGCGCTGGTTTTATCATTGAGCTTCAGGAAAGAGAGCCCCTGTTTCAGCAAAGCAGAAGAAACTTTGTTTCCTTTTGGGTAATTCTTGGATACTTTTTCATATTCTAAGATCGCTTGCTCATAGTTTTTTTCAAAATAGTAACATTCACCGATCCAGTATTGAGCATTGCCGGCATACTCTGTACCCGGGTAAGCAGCTAAAAAGTTTTTAAATTCAGTGCGGGATTTATCATAATGACTATCTTTAAATGTCTGATAAGCCGCCGCGTACATGGCTTCTTTATCCTGTTTTTTCCCTGCTTCCTTTGCCGCCACACCATTACCCGCTGTTTTGGTCACTTTATCATCGCTTACAGAATCTTTTTTGCCTATTTCCAGAAAACTTTCAATAAAGTTGACTTTCAGAGCGATACTATCGAGCTTTTCCTTTAACTCATCGCTCTTCTTTGCGTCCCGTGCCATATCCTTTTTCAACGTTTCCAGCTGTCCTCGCAATTGCTGAATTGTTTCTCGCAAATCGCTCAAGTCTGCTGCCGAATTAGCGTGACCTTTACTCATTGAGGCTACAGTTGAAGAATTCTTCTCCTGTTCCTTTTTTAGTGTGGTAAGTTCTGCGTTTACCGCTGATAGCTTTTCGTTTAACTCCGAACGCGCTGACTTCAAATCCTGAGAAGTAGCGCATCCGGCAATAGAAAACACCAAAATCAGTAAAAGAAGATAAAAAGAATTTTTCAATTCCACCACCTCATTAGTTATTATTTGCCATTGACGACAAAGTGATCACGTCTGTTCTTTGCCCAGGCATCTTCATCATGGCCTGCATCCAGGGGACGCTCTTCACCATAACTGATTGTTTTAACCTGTGACGCTTTCACACCCAGATTGACAAGATATTTCTTTGCTTCCTGAGCTCGTCTCTCGCCAAGAGCCATGTTGTATTCAGCAGTACCTCTTTCATCGCAATATCCTTCAATAGTTATCTTGGCCGCACCTTTTTTCAGGAATATATCGGCATTTGCCTTCATAATTTCACGTGCATCCGGACGGATGTTGGATTGGTCAAAGTCAAAATTGATATCACGAATATCAACCGCAACTGTTGCTGCCGCTTCTACTTTAGTGGATTGTTCTTGATCAGCCGGGGCGGCAACCGCTTGTCCTTTGGCCGCGTCAGCTTTTTGTTCCTGTAAAGCCTCATCCTTGACGACTGTGCTTTTTTCCGCGCAACCCGTAAAAATTGCCATTCCAAAGGCGATAAAAACCAAAAAACCTACTAATGTCATGTTCTTTTTCATTATACATCTCCTTTCTTTATTTGTGAATATAAAGGTTGTTATGATCTAAAAACATTACTCTATCCGCTGCAACCTAAACACAATTGACCCGTTTCCGTCAATAAAAATTATTTAAACCGGGGTGACCAGGCTGGCATAAGTGAGCTATTGGCGCTTTCCATAAGAACCCGGACATTTAAACCGTTTGCGTTCATAATACAGATTTTGTTTTTCGAGTTTATTTTAGAGCTATATACAATTTGCCTGCCGGAAGGTGACCAGGACGGATATTCGTTTTTGGCATTATCAAAAGTAAGTTGTAAAAGATTATTACCTTCTTCATCTATTGAAAATATTTGAAACTTACTATTGATCAGCCCTTCATAAGCAATCCGGCCACCCCGTGGCGACCAAGATGGTGAAGTATTATAATTTCCTTCAAAAGTTATTCTTTTAGTATTATTCCCATCGGCATCCATGATGAATATTTGTGGTGAACCGGAACGATTGGAAACAAAAGCTATCTTTTGTCCGTCAGGCGACCAGGTAGGGGAAACATCGATAGAATAATTGTGGGTTATACGCGTAAGCTTCATTGTGTCGATTTCCAGAACATAGATTTCCTCGTTACCGTCCTTGCTTAAAGTCAGCAACAATTTACTTCCATCCGGCGAGAAAGAGCCGCATAAGTTAAGACCATCAAAAGAAGCCACTTTTTTATCGGTACCATTTTTCAAATCGCGAACATATCCTTCCGGAGTGCCGTCCCTGTAGGATGTAAAAGCCAGATACCTTCCGTCAGGCGACCAGCGAGGTCCAACGACAATGCTTTCATGGTTGGTCACATTCTTGATTTCTGAACCATCGTAGTTGATGGTATAAATATCAGCCTGGGAACGTTTTTTGGATATAAAAGCAATTCTAGTATTAAACTCACCCTCATCTCCGGTTAGCGCAAATAATATGTCTGAAGCGATCATTCGAGCGATTGTCTTTGGTTCGCTTAGTTTTGAATTATATTTTTTACTAAAGAGAAGTTCTCCACGGGTGACATCGTAGAGGCGACCCTCAACAATTATCTCTTTGTCGTTTTGGGTTATGTTACCCCGGAGCAAATAATCAGCGCCTATCATTGCCCAATCGGAGTAGCGAATATTTTCAGTGGCCGCTACATGGCCGGTATTATTATCTTCTAAAAAACTTTTTTTGTTTAAAACATTAAATATACCGGTCATGGAGAGATATCTCTTGATATCATCGGCCATAGCAATGCCGGAAACTGCGGATTTGTCGGCGTTTACCGATGGGTTCTGGAAATAGCTAATGGCGATAGGGAATTGCTGGAATGATGGCGAATCAATATCAATATAAACTTTGGCCACGGCATTACTGCACAATATCAGAGGTGCGCAGAAGTATATGATCAAAGCTGTGATTGTCTTAACTGTCTTCATGCAAATTTTCACCTTTCGTATTTTTCAGCGTAAGTCTGAAGAAGGGAAACGTATACCGATTTCAATGTAATTATTCATCATTCCTTCCGGAAATGGGGGAAACGGTATAGATTTTTGAACCGCTTTCATGGCCGAATCATCCACATAGCGGTTACCGGATCGTTTTTCAAAATTAAGCCTTTCAACCGCGCCATTACGCAAGATTTTAACTTCAATGATTGTCACGACATTATCTTTGGGTCTCAGTGACGGCGGTAGTATCCAATTCCCTTTAACTTTTGATTGGATAAATCCATAATATTCACTTAAGCGCGAGCTTGCTTGCGCTTGCGGCATATTCCCTCTGGCGTGAGCAGACGCGACCGCCGGAGATTGCGCCGGGAATCTCTCTTTTTGTTTGAGGGCACTGATGGCTTTTTCAATTGTCAGGTTATCAGTTTCTTCTTTTTTCACTGGTGTTGAGGATATTCTGCTTACTTCCTTTTTGACGATAATGGAGTTTGTAGCCTTGTTTGATTGCAGAATATCACTTAACGCTGATATTTCTTTTACGGGGATCATGACTTCGGAACCAACGAGTTGAACAGAATAAGCCTGCCCAAAAGTTATATGCCTTGAAGCTGAAGGTACGGCAATAATGGCGGTGCTTACGACAACCAGGTGGATTATCAGGGAGAGAATGATCATTTTGAAGATGTTGCCGTTTTCGCCGTGAGAGTTGTGAATAAACATCTGAGGCGTCATTTAATAGCCTCTGGCGGTTCTGTTATCATTCCGAGTTTATCGACGCCGGCTTTGCGTATTTCCGACATTACTTCAACAACAAATCCGTAAGGAACATTTTTATCAGCGCGTAGAAAAACTTCACGATCTATTCGACTTACAAAAATTGCTTCGAGTTTGAAATTGAGTTCGCTAAGTGGCATCTTGGTTTTATTTAAGTATATTTCTTTGGCTTCGTTGATAGTCAGCACAAGTTTTTCTTCAGTGACATCAACACTTTTTGATTTGACCCGGGGCAGGTTGACATCAATGCCCATGGAAAGCATTGGGGCTGTAACCATAAAGATAATTAAGAGCACAAGCATAACGTCAACTAATGGTGTGACGTTAATCTCGGCCATAGCTTTGTTCGGGTTGTTTCTTCTTCGTAAGCCGCGCATAGTCGTTCAATTCTCCAGTTCTTATTTGCGGACGAGATAGCGTTCGACAATATTTAAGAATTCAGCGGCAAAGTTATCCATTTCTTGAACCATGTTTTTGGACTGATTCAAAAAGTAATTATAGAAAATAACCGCGGGTATAGCCGCGGCAAGTCCTGCGGCGGTAGCAATAAGAGCTTCCGAAATGCCGGGAGCGACAACTGCAAGAGTTGCCGAACCACGCGCGCCAATTCCCTTAAAAGTATCCATGATGCCCCATACCGTGCCAAATAAGCCAATGAACGGACTGGCTGAACCGGTTGTGGCCAGGAATGCCAGGGCGCTTTCCAGTTTAGTCAATTCTGTATTGCAGGCCCTGTTTAAAGATCTATCCACGTTATCCAGGGAAGAAAGATGAATTTCGTCGCCTGCCGAAGTTGATTCTCTGGACGTTTTATTTAGATTTATTAATTCTGCATAGCCGACACGGAAAACTTCCGCGGTAGTTGAATATTTATATTTTTTAGCTGCCGGGAGAATATCGGATAGCTTGCTGCTTTTCAGATAATCCGCGCTGAAAGCTTCATTTTCTTTTTTAATGTTACGATAATAGATATACTTCAAGAAAATGATTGCCCAGGAAACTACAGAAAATATAAGCAACGTCAGTAAAACAAGCTTAACCATCAGTCCCGCGCCCAGAACCATTCCTAAAAGACTACCCGAGAAATTGCCGCCCGAACTTAAAGAGCCAATATCACTCACTTTATTATCTCCATCCGTAGAATTAAAACTTGAAGCGTAAACTAAAGGAAAAATGGATACTTGTCAATAATTCTTTTTATTTTAGATAAAATCAGAGTGTTTCCGGAGTAAAGGCAACCACGTCATCAATGGTGGCCTTATCAGCCAGGATCATAGCTAGACGGTCGATGCCCAGAGCGATTCCGGCGCAAGGCGGCAGGGTTTCGAGTGAATTCAGGAATTTTGCAGGCATTGGATAGTGCGCCCATTTCTTTAGCGCCCTTGCTTCAGACGCTTCTTCAAATCGCTGTCTTTGTTCACGCGCATCGGTCAGTTCCGAAAAGCCGTTAGCCAGCTCCAGTCCGCCGATATATAATTCAAAGCGTTCATCTACAGTTGGATCACTATTTTTTATTTTAGCCAGAGCGGCCAGTTTTGCCGGATAATCGTAAATAAAAGTTGGGCGGTCGATGCCCAGGCGCGGTTCAATATACTCAACCATAATTTCATCAAACTTGTCCTGATGAAGGGCTTCCTGACAACTTATCTGCGCGTATTTGGAAAAGGCTTCCGCAACCGTTATTCTTTCCCATCGCGCCGCAAAATTTATTTTTTTATTTTGCCAGACGATGCCTTGTTCGTGTCCCATTTCCTTAAATGCGTTGATCAGCATTGCCTCGCATTGATCCATGAGCTGACAATAATCAAACTGCGCGACATACCATTCCAGCATAGTAAATTCCGGCAGGTGCCTGCTGCCTCTTTCCGCCGCGCGAAAACATTTGCTGATTTGAAATATGCGAGGGTAACCCGCGGCTAAAAGCCTTTTCATGCAGAGCTCTGGAGATGTTTGCAAAAACCAGTTGCCTGATGGAATGGCTTCAATATGCTCTTCCGGCGCTGGCGCGGGAATTCTCAGAGGTGTTTCTACTTCCAGAAAATCTTGTTGAATAAAGAAATGACGAATGCTTGAAATTAATCTGGAGCGCATATCCAAAGCCTGCGCCTTACGCGCCAGATTAAAATTATCATCGAGATGGAATGAACTCAACTGTTGTCAGCCTTTGACACGGGTCAGGTATTCTCCCGTGCGTGTGTCTATACGGATTTTTTCTCCCTCGGTGACGAAAGTCGGCACGAAGATCGTATATCCCGTCTGGACTTTTACCGGTTTGGTGGCACCGGACACTGTATCGCCTTTTGCCCAAGGTTCTGCTTCAGTCACGATCAGATCAACAAAATTGGGCAGGCTTATGCCAATGGGCTTGTCTTCAAAAAGCAGAATTTCCGCTTCAATGTTGTCAATTAAGAAGTTGACAGCATCTCCCACCTGAATTTCTGTCAAAAAAACCTGCTCATAAGATTCATTGTCCATGAAACAGTATTTATCTCCCTCTTTATATAAATACTGCATTTTCTTTTCTCTTAAATCGGCAGGTTCAAAATTGTCAACGGAACGGAAAGTGCGTTCAAACTGGCTTCCTGTAACCATGTTTTTCAGCTTGGAACGGTAAAGGGCCTGACCTTTGCCCGGTTTAACAAAATTGAATTCTGTAATTATATATGGTTCATTATCAATTTTTAATCGTAGCCCTTTTTTTAAATCACTGGCGGTGTACATATAAAGTTTTTCTCCTCATTCTTTAATTAACTCGTGTTCTTACTAATCTATTTATTCAATCTTGTCAAAAAAATGTTGATGTTTCTTTAAATCATTTTTTATTGCTCCGGACATTACGTTTAACGGGATCTTTGCTGTGTTTCCTGGAACGTCGAGGACATACTGCGGAAGACTAAGCCCTGAACATTGCTGCCTGATTTCATCCATCATCTTCATGCCGGAAGAAATTTGAGTACGGAAATGTTCACAACCTTTAACCGGATCGCAGTGAAAAATATAGTAGGGACGTACCGATATTTGTTGCAGGCCATAGAGCAAATTTCGCATAACATCCTTTTTATCATTAACTCCTTTTAATAAGACGGATTGGTTAGATACGGGAATTCCTGCCGCAAGCAGCATCTCACAGGCGCGTGCGGATTCGGGAGTGATTTCATTTGGATGATTAAATTGGGTGTTGAGCCATAGTGGCCGATAGCGCTTGAGTATGCGGCAAAGATCCCTGGTCACTCGCATAGGCATGACCACAGGGATGCGGCTGCCGATACGCAAAACTTCCACATGAGGAATCGCTTTGAAAGACGACAGAATCGCCTCCAAAGTGGTATCATCAAAAATCAGCGGATCGCCGCCGGAGATAATCACCTCCCTTATCTGTGGGGATTCAGAAATATAACGCAGCATATTGGCAAGCCTTGTTTTAAGGCTGATGTGTGGAGATGTTGACCAAAAGCGTTTACGGTTGCAGTGCCGGCAGTAGGTGGCACAAGTTTCGGTAACGATGGCCAGGCAGCGGTCAGGATAGCGGTGAACAAGTTTAGCTACGGGAGTATGCTCGTCTTCTTCCAGAGGATCTGCCAGCGTGCCTTGGGAAGATGATAGCTCGCGGCAATCCGGGAAACATTGAGCGCCAATGGGATCATTTTCAGCGTCAAATTTAACAAGTGATAAATAGTAAGGGCTTATCGCCTGTGGGTAAATTGACGCAGCATCTCCTGAATCTCTTATTAGTATTTTGCCGATAATTTGCTCTAATTGCGCTATGCTGGTAATTCGGTTTTTAAATTGCCAGCGCCAATCCAGCCAATCTTTGACGGTTGCATTTCCAAAGTAGGATAGCAATGTTTTTTTGTTTATGTTCATATAATTGTTTCTAGCCAGTGTAAGGCGCTTTCCCTACCATAAATCTCCAGACTTGCAAAGGAAATCAAAAAAAATGACTAACGCAAAAATCACAGGAAATATAATTGCAGGCATGATATGTAAAAACCTCATCAATCAATTCCGGGAATTTAAAGGAGAGTACAAGAGATATGAATCGATTAAGGAAAATTGTTTTGCTTAGTTGTGCCTTAGCGTTAATGGTCATGGTTACGGGTAGCATTGCCGCACCTGCCGGCTATAACAGGGATTTAATGATTCTTTTCACGCATGATTTACACTCTCATTTTCTGCCGCGCCAGGTCTTAACCCAGGAAGGTGATCAGGTTCAGCAGGGCGGTTATGCCAAACTGGCGTATCTGATAAAAGGAGAACAGTTATTTCAGAGAAACAAAACTCTCGCGGTTGATGCCGGAGATTTTTCCATGGGCACGCTTTTCCACACATCTTTTTTGCAAGAGGCATCCGAACTCAAGCTTATGGGAAAAATGGGTTATGATGTAGTCACATTTGGCAATCACGATTTTGATTTCCATGCAAGTGGTCTGGCTACAATGCTGCAAACATCAAAATCTAAAAGAAATCAATTACCGGCTATAATTGCTTCCAATATAATTTTCAGCAAGAACGATCCCGCGGATGCTGCACTTAAACAGGCTTTCAATGATTATCCGGTGAAAGCGTACACAATAATTGAAAGAAACGGTATCCGTATCGGGTTATTTGGTATTATGGGCAATGATGCCAGTCACGACACGCCCTATGCCAAACCAGTTAAATTCGCCGATTCGGTTAGCACAAGTAAATATCTGGTGGACATTCTGAAAAACAAAGAAAAGGTAGATTTGATTATTTGTCTTTCTCACAGTGGCACATCACAAGGCAAAAATAAATCGGAAGATGAGGACCTGGCGAGGGAAGTGCAGCAGATTGATGTGATCATCAGCGGCCATACTCATACAATTTTGCCCAAACCAATAAGAGTTGGAAAAACAATTATCGTGTCCAGTGGATGTTACGGAGATTATCTGGGCATGCTGAAAATTAATTATTCCAAAGGAAAGGATATCAAGCTGGTATCGTACGAGTTAAAAAGTGTAACTGCCGGCATTCCGGAAAATAAAATTGTAGCCGAAGAAATAGAAAATTATAAAAGAATTGTTGACCGCAACTTTCTTGCTTCCCGCCGGCTAAGCTTTGATCAGGTTATCGCGAAAATCGATTTTAATATGGAAACGATTTCTTCTGCTTATCAAAATCCACGTGAGATGGGTTTGGGGAATATGATTACTGATGCTTATCGCGCGGCGGCACAAAAAGCCGAAGGTAAGAATTATGAATATATAAGCCTGGCGTTGCAGCCGCTGGGGCTAATTCGTGATTCATTCCAAAAAGGAAAGATAACGATAGCAGATGTTTTTCAGGTTCTTTCACTTGGCCTTGGTACTGATGGCAAAGCCGGTTATCCGCTAGTCGCGTTTTATGTAAGTGGCAAGGAGATGAAAGACATTCTGGAAGTGCATACATCTGTGGCGCCGCTGGATAAAGAAGATGCTTACCTGCAAGTCTCCGGTATAAAATTTACCTACAACCCTTACAGAGTTATACTTGATCGCGTTACATCCGTTTCGGTTCAGGATGAAAAAGGAGATTACAAGCCGCTGAATTATTCAAAACTTTATCGTATCTGCACAAATCTTTATGCCGCCGAAATGATTAAATATGTAAGCGATGTCAGCTATGGACTTTTGAGTATTAAACCTAAAGACAAGAATGGTCGCCGTTTGACTGATTTAAAATCGGCAATAGTCTATGTGGATAAAAATTCGCCCAATCCCAAACAGATCAAAGAATGGGAAGCTCTTACCCAGTACTTGCGTTCTTTCCCAGATAAAGATCGTAGGGGCGTTCCGAGCATGCCGGATAAGTACAAGGGGCCGGAAGGACGCTATGAAGCACAGCCAACACTAAACCCTGGCAAAATAATTGAGGGAGGTAACGCCATTACTTATGGAGCGTTGATTTTCGGGCTTATTTTCCTGTGCGCCTTTGTGTTTTTGGTCTGGTTTGCTGTAAGAAAATTAAGATCATCATTCAAGGTATGATTGGATTACAACATAAGGAGGTGGCAAGGTGAATGACAATGGAAACGAAAAAAAGATTCTGACTGAAAAGGAAAAGAATAATCGTGAGGGAATGACCCGGAGGAGCTTTGTTGGCACACTTAGCACCGGTGTGGCGGCGACTATTCTCATGATGCCGACGTTTTCATCCGCCCTGGCCAAAGATAAAACAGGAGGTTTGCCTGTTCGTCCCCCTGATGGCACGCTTAATACCGAGGAGGCTTTTTTTGCCGAGTTGGCCAAGACGTTCACTATCAATCCCCGTAACCGCTATTTCACGCCAGCTCAAAAAGGCTCTATGCCGATACCCATCATGAAACGCTATAAGGAAGGCCTCGATCAGATCGCCCGTGACCCTTTCCCCGTCTATCTGGAGCCGTCCGCGGCAACGAGGAAGAAGATCGCCCGCTGCTACGGAGCGAACACCGACGAGATCGCGATTTCTCGCAATACCACCGACGCGGTATCCATGATCTTGAGTGGTATAGACTGGAAGCCGGGAGATGAACTCCTGACATCAACCATGGAATATCCCAATTGCGTTGCTACTATGCTGCGAGTCGCGACACGTTTCGGGGTCACCATCCGCCAGTTTGGTGTACCAATGCACCAGTCCGCTACCGCCGAAGAGGTTATCGAATCAGCGCGCCGCCAGATCAGGCCGGGCAAGACAAAAGCCATCTTTTTTTCCGCTATCACCCAATCCAACGGCCAGATAATACCTCCCCGCGGGATGGCCAAACTTGCCCAGCAGTATGGCTTGATCACCGTGGTTGACGGCGCTCACTACGGTGGGATGTTCGACCCGAAGCTCAATGAAATCGGCATAGACTTCTGGGGCATTTCCGGTCACAAGTGGCAGTGTGGCCCCGGCGGCACCGGCATCCTGTATGTCCGCAATGGTCAGCACACCGCCAATCCTGGCTCCTTGCCCCCGTTTCACATCATCCGGAGCGGGCAACTTGATGCCCCGCTCGACGGCTCTCGTCCGGCAGGATTCGACATAGGCAATGCCCTGAGCATCTATGGTTTCCCTGAATCGGCTGATTGGCGAGCACTAGGCGAAGTCTGCGAGCTGTGGGATGTCATTGGCAGGCAACGTATTCAAAATTACATCCTTGCTCTGGCCGATTACCAGCGCTCTCGTCTTATTGCCCGGTTCGGCGATGACTGCCTGCTCCAGCCCACGAAAGACCCCGAACTGAAATCAGGCATCGTGGCCTTCACGCCATTTTCAGATAAGACTAAGCGACGGGACTTCAAGCTGGCAGAGGCATTTGAAGAGCGCATTGTCAAGGTGCATCACTTGCACACCGGCATGGGAGGGCTTGACAGCCGTGGTCTTACCCGTGCTCCTTCACCGGATGCGGCTGCCTTCTTCAGCGGCTGCATCCCCAACCGGAACGCTGTGACCAATGAGCCGGAACCGAGCGATATTCCCTTTCGTACAAGTCCCGCCATTTGGCTGACCAGACGCGACATTGATGTATTCGTCGATGCCTGTGAGGAGACGGCAAAGAAACTCGGGGCGAGGTGAGGGCGCCTTCTTCTTGCCTCGATATTATCTTTGATTTAGAACTGGTATTACGGCGCTTGCTTTTTCACATCGGTTTCACTTTGACGTGCCGGGGAAAAATCATTACCAGGTAAACCGCAATCCTATTGTACCTGTATGGTTTATGTAGTCACTGTTTAGCTCCGCGTCGTACTGGATATACATCGACAGTTTTTTGTTGAACTTACCGGTCAAGCCCAGTCCTACAATCGCCGTGTTGCGGTTCTGATTATCGTCAGAGGAGAACTCATGCGCCCACTTCACTCTCGCATCGGGTGCCCAAACAAAATTACCCATTGTGATCGCTTTGCCTATGTGCATCCCCAGATAACTCTGATAAGAACCAGTGGCGCACGAATCCACAATCAAATTGAGGTCGCCTGCGCCGGTCTCTGTGTAGCTATCCTGCATCAGGTAAGTCGCCTGAAACGCCGCCATCGGTTGGATCACCACAACACCGCCAAGATCCAGTTTGTAGCCAACCTCGGCATAGCCCGAGTACTCATTACCTTTGTAATCCGCATTGGCTAACCGTGTAATATTGCCGATGGCGATAAAGCGGTCCGTCTTGTATTTGTTGTAAGCGTAAGTTAAAACACCGTGGATATACCAAGGCTTGTCATCATAGTATGTATAGACAGATCCCTTATAACTGTTCATCTGCCCCTTATCCATCAGATATTCAAACTTCACATCAGTTTGGGAAATGCCCGTGCTGACACCGATAATCAGATTATCCGTAACACCATAGTCAAAACCCATTAAAGTGCCATAGAGTGTTTGCTTGTATTTGCCTATCACATCATCCGCACGGTTATCCCCCTGGCTATAGTAACCATCAAGCCAGAGACCCCAATTTGCGCCCGAAACTACTTTACCGCGGTTTCCTGCCATTGCCAGCAGTATGGGGGGCATGTCGCTCACTGTGTTGCCACCGCCGGCTATCGCCATCTGCATATCCTGCGGATAGCCATTCTGATTTGCGGCCATCTCTGTGTCTAAGCCGCCTGTAAAACCGATGCCACCGGCAAGATGGTTGTTAAGCGATCTGTGATACTTGTTTATGTCGGAGAATTTCTCTGATTGGTCGGCATGCACGGGCATAACCAAGCAGATCATCGTAAAAGCAAGGCAGACTGTCAGGAGAAGCAGTGCAGGCAATGACCGTAAAGCTCTGTGCCGTATCAATTAATAAATCTCCGGCATTTCGATTGGATGTGACTGGGGATTGCAATTCCCGCAGTGAAGGGCTCCGGATACAACGATGGCTTTAGGAATCTGCTTAGCTCCAATATAGATGGTCACAATAGCCGGCATTTCCGCCGCATGCTTCTTGCAAACTGCGCGTCCGCAGAAAGCGCATACTCCTGACGCCTGCTCTTCACAACTCCAACACAGCATTTTATACCTCCGTATTTTTTAATAATTATCCACAGTTTTCAACTTTGTGCGCCAGCAGGAATGGCAGCATCGTGCTGACATTTATTTCCAAGATCGCTAGGTCATTGGCCAAGCTCAGATATTGATCGCCATCCTTCAGCATTAGACGGCGCTCAACGAGATCATCCAGGCCTCGGCGCAGGGCAATATCATTGCCATTGCCCCGCTGCTTTTTAACTTCTGCGGCGATAAAGGAGAATGAGTGTTTGGCATCGCAAGCCAGATAGGCAATTGCCTCATCTCCTTCCAGTTCTGTAATTGAGTTCGAGTGGCATGGCCTGGTATCGTAAATAGTCAGTCCGCCGCCGCTATTACGCTCAAAAGAGAGCATTGGTGGCTCATTAGCTGACCAGTATTTTACCCAGTTTTCTACCGCTTCAAGCAACGGCCGGGTGTACTCAACAATGTTTTCCTGGCCATTGAAGTCTGTGTTGAAACTATAAGCTAAATCATCCAGATCATTTTGTTCAAAGGGATAAATTGCCCGGTATTCCTGGGAAGCCCGGATATTATGTAAGCCCCATTGTTCCGGGTTGGCAAAGAGAGGGCTGAATCGCTGCAGCCGAACAGGTGTAACTGCCATAGGAGGAAATAAATGGACAAGGGATGGGACAACGCTTGCCATCCGATAATACGCAGAAGTTTGCTCACCCGGAAATCCATAGAGAATATTCCACTTGGCGGCAATCCCGCACTCTCGAGCCCATTTGAGAAGCTGTACATTTTGCAGAAGAGTTGTCCCTTTATGCATATATTTTAATGTCTCGCTGTCCAGGCTTTCAATCCCGGGCTGAAACTCATGGACACCAGCGGCTTTGAGCGTGCTTACTTGGTGCCGGGTCAAATTGGTTTTTAATTGAAAGTATAGATTTACATTTCTGTTCCACTTGGTGATGGCCGGCAGGAGAGTTTCATAGTATTGCATACTCAGAATACAATCAGTAAAGTGTATGCTGTCGATGCCATAGCGCTCTACCAGTGATGTGATTTCAGCATAGCTCCGCTCCGGACTCTTGTTGCGATAGGTCAGTCCCAGCGAATTGATGCCACAGAAAATGCAGTTGTGCTTCTCTCCCCACCAGCATCCACGTGAAAGCTCTATCAGCATATTCATGGGAGGTAAGTTATGTTTATTCCATTTTTCAAAGGCAGTCAGGTAATCATCAAAATCAGGGTAGGGCAGGTTGTCCATTGTATCAGAATGTGCCTGCCCTTGTGTTATAACAACACCATTTTGACGGTAGGCAACACCCGGTATATCTTCCGGCATTTCACCGGCAATATATCTTTTAATAGCTTCGGGGAATGACATCTCAGAATATCCCATAAAAACCCAGTCAACAAAGGGAAACAATCGAAGTGTTGCCTTGCCCATAGTATCAAGGCAATTAACTCCTCCGAAAGCGATAATTTTATCCGGCCACAGCCGTTTAATATTTTTAGCCAGGGCAAGTGACGCTACATGTTGCGAGGCCATGGAAGAAAAGCCGATAATATCGTAGCTATTCCAGTTGATTGTTTTCAAACACCATTCTATGAATGAGTGCGCCTTTGATCGCATCGACTGCAGATTATCGCGAAGAAGAGGCGCATCTAATTCCGATTGGTTCAGGAAATTGCTATCTTGCTTAGTACTTGTCCCTGCCTCGTACGGCGGCGCCAGATCACCAAAGAGCTCTTCACTAAATACCCATTCGCCCGCAATAGACCTTACGTTGACCGCCCTATAAGCTTCGTCGTGGTTGACAAAGGCCGCAAAATCAATGTTTAAATAACGGACATCGCAGACGATCCCTTCCTTTTGCAGGACGGGTTTTAATAAACTAAGCGCAGGCGAGGGAAGATTTATCTCAGCAAACGGCATACTTATCAGGAGAACTGTTTTTTGCATGGTTATCTTTCTTTGGTTTTTACTTTGCGGGGCTATGTCGCAATGCTATTTGTCATTGCGAGTTCACGACAGTGAACGTGGTAATCTAAATATATTCTGATACTTAAGAGATTGCTTCGGTCGTTGCACTCCCTCGCAAAGACATCACGATATAGTCTCCTTCGCCGGTATGACGCTTAGAGTGGCGTTCGAGTTGTAGCATTGGCCGAGGATTAAGTGTAGGGGTATCCCATCATCTTTGATTCTCGCGAACCTCCTTTTTCCAGCACTTCTTTTCTTTTTTTTACCTCATCGAGCTGTTGCGGTGTAAAAGTAATTCCCAGCGTAGCTGCTGCTTTTGCCGGATCTGCTTTGAAGGCATCGTGAAAGGCATCATCCTCAATAACCTTAATTCCTATCTTTTTGAGTTCAGCTTCAGTTGCCATTTTTACTCCCTCCTTAAAGTGAGTTACAGTATTCAGAGATACTTATACCAAGTAGCTATCAAATATTAAAGGTTTGATTTACCGGGCATAATACCAAGTAAGCTTTCAAAAATTCACATTTTTTTGAAAGCAACTTGGTATTAGATAGGATGTCCGAACATCTTTGATTCTCGCAGTCCTGCTTTCTCCAGCACCTCTTTCCTCTTTTTTATATCATCGAGTTGTTCCGGTGTAAGAGTAATTCCCATTGTAGCTGCCGCTTTTGCCGGGTCTGTCTGGAAAGCACCGCGAAACGAATCATCTTCGATAACCTTAATTCCTATCTTTTTGAGTTCAGCTTCAGTTGCCATTTTTTACCTCCTGACACAAAAACATAAAAGTATTCAGACGAACTTATATGGGCCCTGCGAACATTTTCGACTCACGCAGTCCTGCTTTCTCCAGCACCTCTTTCCTCTTTTTTATCTCATCGAGTTGCTCTGGTGTAAAAGTAATCCCCAGTGTAGCTGCTGCTTTTGCCGGGTCTGCATGAAAAGCACTGCGAAACGCGTCATCCTCAATAGCTTTAATTCCCACTTTTTTAAGTTCAGCTTCAGTTGCCATCATACCCTCCTTTACTTGGTTGATAATTATTCATTATAAGATAGCCATCATCTTCGACTCGCGCAGGCCGGCTTTATCCAGTACTTCTCTTCTCTTTTTAATCTCATCGAGTTGTACCGGTGTAAAAGTAATTCCAAGCGTAGCTGCTGCTTTTACCGGGTCTGCATGAAAAGCACTGCGAAACGCATCATCCTCAATAGCTTTAATTCCTACTTTTTTAAGTTCAGCTTCAGTTGCCATTTTGTTGCCTCCTTTTATTTGTGTAAAATTATGTTGATGAAAGATGGTTGGAATTCAATCACTTTCAATGCGCGATTGCAAGAGATTTTCAATGTTGGAAGCACGCTTCGACCACAGCAGAAACAGGCGTATTATAATGAAGATAATCATAATTGTCACCAACACACCCAATATCTCCAGCACCAGTGCAGGGCGCAATAACGCCGCTTTAAATAAATGTTCCATAGTTGTTATCCAGAAATGTAAACCTAAATACAATGTAAATATTACACCTGCAATGAATATTAATCCATAGAGGAAGAAGATGAAGTCGTTCTTTTCCCAGCGTCCACGTCGGGCTAATTTTTGCCACATGCCTGACCTGATGAAACTCAGGGCTTGAGTCCGCAAGCGGGGCATTTCCAGATAATCCTGGATGATATAGTGCCCATCTGTCTCCGCGATAGGGAGCAGATTAAGAAAGAAAAGAGTAGTATTGAGTATCGCGGCCTGTAAAAAAATGCTGCGCAAAATAGTGTCAGGCAGAAACAGTGCTATGGAAAAAAACAAGCCGCCAAGCAAAGCGTTGGAAAAAGGGCCGGCAAAAGAGACTGCAATGCGCGCCCATTTGGGTTTCATCCAGATGTCCGTTGTATCCACAAATGCCAGAGGCATCCCGAAGTACAGCATTACCCCACCCCTGAGTATTTTCCTTTCATATTTTTTAACAGTCAAGGCATGAGCATGTTCATGAATCAAAACGGAAAGGAAAAAAACCAACATCAGCAGAATGAAATCATCGTACACATGGTGGCTTGTGGAAGAAAATGTTATCAGTAAGCCGTTGTGCCGGATAAGGAAAAAGTGCACATATAAAATAATATCGGCCAGAAATAAAAACATACCAACTATGAGCATAAGTCGGGTGTAGAATACATGCGCAAATCGCTTATAAATCCAGGTAAAATAGGTGTCCGCTTTTCTGGTGGTCAGGATTCCATGAACAAAGAAAACAAAGATTTTCATTACAGACGCGGACAATGTGTCTTTATGAAAATGCTCTTTCAGGGATTGAAAAACCGAGACTGGCTGTTCTTCCAAAAATCCATCTTCTCTTAGTGTAGCCAGAAGGTCCATCAACAGCTCTGAGCCCAGCGCGTCATATCGGGTAATGTATTCCAGAGCGATATCTTTAACTGTATTTTGGCCATCTATGAGGTTCCACAGAAATAGCTCTTCGTCTCCAATAATGATGTATTTGTCATTATGCGGATTGCGTAAGGCGTAGCGTGCTTCCCCTGCCTTGGTAGAAACGTCCGCAACTTCTGCGTCAGGAACTTTCACCGGCCTGTATTTCGCAAGGTTCAACCGGCCTTCAGTCAATTGCCATATATCACCGGGGGCGGCCGCTTGTACCGGTGATTTAGAGCTTTTTTGCTCAATGTCAAGCCAGATATTGGAATTGGTAGCCTTTTCCAATTCTAACCTCATATGCTCATCAATGATGACAGGACGATTTTGAATACGTCCGGTTTAATGCTAATATTTCCTGAAAACGGACAGTCAAGGGCAACAATTGCAAAAAGAGCGAGAGCGATCATCACTGCCAGCATGGAGGACATGATGATTTGCGGCACAAAATTTTCCGTGCCGAAAAAACATGTGAATGCGATTGTTAAGAAGCCACCAAATATCAAAATAAAATAAAGGATTGGCTGAATATTCTCCTGAGCCTTGACAATGCGCCACCGACGAAATTCGCCAGCATCGTTTAATTTTTTCACTGATTCAATCAAAAATGTTTTTTGTGTTTCATTTTTCGGAATGAAATTTGTATATATAAGCCATAAATTGCTCTGAATCTCTTGTACTTTGGCACTTCTTCCTTTTACCATCTGAGGCCACTCATCTTCGATTATAGCCTTTACATAATCGTGCAGGGTGCTTTTGATTTGATCGCGTACTGCCGGAGGAAAAGCGATTGAATCCCGGTAGAGAGATGCAATGCTGTTAGCTTCTTTGCTTGTTATTTCACTGGCTTTGTCAAAATTACCCCAGGTTACGATGACCACAAAAGCAAGCAGTACGGCATAGATGACTCCCATTGTAGCAAATATGAATCCGGCTACATCATTGTGATTTTTACATTTTTGATGAGGCAGATACCTCCGCATGATAATCAAGCCCAAGATTGTTACCAGGACAAAGATGGCAACAATAATGAAACCGATAACATAGGTGTTAACGTTTTCCATTAAATACTGGATTACTGACATAAATTTCTCCTTTTTGAGTATTTAATCCTGCTATTTTGCATCATCAATGTAATAACCGGTTCCTATTACCCAGCCGAATGGTTCAAAAAGCAAAACGTATGATTTCTTGTGCATGGGGGTGGTGCCTCCCAGTTTCGTGTACCAGTATTTGGAATATCCGCCTCCAGGCTGCTTCCCTTTTGCCATGAAGTCTTTAACATAAAAAGTGCCCTTTATATCTTTTGCCTCATATCTACTTTTGCCTTCAGTCTCTTTTTCTCCATACAAAACAACATTTACACCTTCAAGGGTGTCTGCCCAGAAATAGCTCTTTTTCCCCTCGCCATAACGCAAGCCCCTAAGCAGGTCGGCGCCGAGTTTTTTTGCCTGTTCCAGTGTAAGTTCTTTATTCGTATGCTTGATATATATCTCATTGAGCATACTACAGGCGGTTTCAACCTGACTCTTAATAAGACTATCCTGACACTTCGAGGCTTGCTGATTGATCGATCTTGTCTCAGCGGCGATGGCTCCACTTGTTACAAATAGTGAAATTAACGCGAATACAAAAAAAAGCAAGATCACATTTGTCCGATGCTGTACCGTAAAAATTGTTTTCATGATGCATTCTCCTTAATAGTTTTGATTAATTTTGCTGGTAATTTATACCCGCACATAAATTTTTTGTCAATAAAGTTTAGTTTGCCTTTTCTTCAAGCAGATTGATATTCCCCTTGCGCGTGAAGATTTTAAAGAGCTCGAACCAGGTGATGCTAACGATTCCGGCAATAAGAGCCAGAAAGAAATCTATGGCGTGTATGGGGGCAAAGTGGAAAACAGCCTGCAGGAAGGGCGTATAGATCACAAGTCCCAGAAATACGAGCGCTCCGCCCATGACCCAGGCCAGCGCCGGATTGGGTGTCTTGAAGGCTTCAAAGATGCTTCGTGACCAGCTTCGGTTGGTAAGTATCAGGCACAAGTTGGAGATGATCAAGGTGACGAAGGCAATAGCTCGGGCCTCATCCATCGGTTGTCCCAGAGAAAGCGCTGACTGAAAAACCAGACCCACCACAATAAAAGCGATGATCCCCTGGGCTGCGCTGATGGCCAGGGTGCGTTTGCCGAAAAGGCGTTCTTTCGGATCGCGCGGTTTGCGTTCCATGATCTTGGATTCTTCAGGTTCAGCCTCGAACACCACAGAGCAGGCAGGATCGATGATCAGCTCCAAAAATACGATGTGGATAGGCAGCAGAACCATCTCTTTGAATCCCAGAAAAACAGGGAGCAGGGACATTCCGGCAATCGGGATATGCACGCTGACGATGTAGGCCATGGCTTTTTTCAGGTTGTCAAATATCTTGCGCCCAAGTCTGACGGAGGTTACGATGGAAGAGAAATCATCATTGAGCAGCACCAGATCTGATGATTCGCGGGCTACATCCGTACCGCGCTCGCCCATGGCAATGCCGATATGAGCTGATTTCAGGGCAGGGGCATCATTCACGCCGTCGCCGGTCATGGCCACTATCTGGCCTGCCGCCTTGAGGGCGTTGACCAGGATAAGCTTCTGCTCCGGTACAACACGGGCGAAAACGTTTACATCCATTACCTTTTGCGCAAGAGTATTCGTGTCCATCTGCTCCAATTCCGCGCCGGTAATGACCTTATCCGGATTTTTAAGACCTATTTGTCTCGCGATTGTCTGAGCGGTAATGGGGTAATCGCCTGTGATCATCACAACCTTGATGCCTGCGGAATAGCACATTCTAATGGCATCCGGCACGGTTGGGCGGATGGGATCTTCAAGACCGATCAGGCCGATGAATTGAAAGATGAAGTCATGCTGGATGGAGGGCAGGGGGGCTTCTTCCCGGAAGTAGGCCTTGGCCGTGCCAAGCACCCGTAGCCCTTTGCCTGCCATTTCTTCAATCTTTTCCGTCAGCGCGATCCGGTATTTATCATCCAAGTGGCATAAGTCGGCTATTGCTTCGGGCGCGCCTTTTGCCGAGATGACAAAATCTTTTCCATCAGGTGATTTCCAGACATGCGATAAGGCCAGCAGCTCCGGAGAAAGAGGATATTCATGCACCAGGTTCCAGTTGGCATGGAGGTGTTCTGTCTGGGAGAGCTTATCCACCCCCAGTTTCAGCAAGGCCTTTTCCATAGGGTCAAAGGGATCTTTCTTGCTGGCCAGGACGCCGAATTCAATCAGCTCATGAAAGGTCTCGGGCAATGGGATCGGAGTCTCGTCCGAGATAATATGGAAATCATCTCCGGCATAAAGCATGCGGATGGCCATGATGTTTTGCGTCAGTGTACCGGTCTTGTCGGTGCAAAGCACCGTGGCCGCCCCGAGGGTTTCCACAGCGGCCATCTTGCGCGTTAATACCTGTTTTTGCGAGATCCGCCAGGCGCCAAGCGCAAGAAAAATAGTTAATACGACAGGAAATTCCTCAGGCAGCAGGGCCATCGCCAATGTGATGCCGGACAAAACCCCGTCCATCCAGCTCCCGCGCGTCAGCCCATAGACCAGAACCACGATGCCGAAGAGCAGAAGGGCAATGAGGAAGACTGCTTTGACAATGCGTCCCGTCTCCTTTTGTAGCAGCGTATCCTCCTGGACAACGGTTTGCAGCGCTTTGCCTATTGTGCCGATCTCGGTGTGGATGCCGGTGCCCTTGATCAAAGCGATTCCCTGGCCTTGTACCACCATGGTGCCTGAATACACATAGGGGATGTCATCGCCGCCAGGTTTCTCCATTTTTATATTTGCAGGGTCTTCCGCAGAGGTGGTTTTTCTAACAGAAATCGACTCTCCGGTCAGCAACGACTCATCCACAGTTAGATTACGGGACCAGGCGACCACTCCGTCGGCGGGAATACGGTCACCCTCGGACAGACAGACCATGTCACCGCTCACGACTTCGCGGCCGGGAATACGGATGCGTTCCCCTTCGCGGATGACCAGTGCGCGGGGACTGGAGAGGTCACGCAGGGCATCGAGGGCCTTTTCGGTTTTTCCCTCCTGGTAAATAGTAATCCCGATCATGATAAACACGAAACCCAGCAGCAGCAGGGCATCCTTGGGTTCGCCAAGAAAGAGGTAGATGCTGCCACAAGCGACGAGCAGCAGGAACATAGGCTCTTTAACCACCTCAAAGGCGATGGCCAGGATATTGCGCTTCTTGGAGGAAGGGAGCTCGTTATAGCCCTCGATCTTCAGTTTTTCCAAGACTTCCGCGCGGGAAAGTCCTTTGATTTGTTTTGCCTGGTCCTCGGTTAGCGCCATACGTCCTCCTGATTAGTTAGGTATCTGTCATTTTGAATCAATACATTTTTCGATTGCTTTTTTGCTTATTGTTCCCTCGCGCAGGATGGTGGGAGGAGTACTTGTAACATCGATTATGGTGGAGCCTTTAGCGCCTGGGGTAGTGCCCAGATCAATGATGGCGTCAATTTTATCGCCGAGCTGTAAAGCAACCTCAGACGCGCTTACACATTCAGGAGCGCCGGTTAAATTAGCGCTTGTCGCAGTAAGCGGTTTTTTCAGTATTTTAACAATTCTCCACGCTCCGGGATGGCTGGACACCCGCAATCCGATTTTGCCGCTTCCCGCCGTCAGAAGCGGTGATACAATATCTTCCGCTGAAAAGACTATGGTCAGTGCGCCGGGCCAGAATGCCGCCATCAGTTTTTGTGCTAATTGCGGCACATCCTGCACAAGAGGGGAAACATCATCTGTTTGACCAATAATCAGTGCAATGGGGTTTTGGAAATCTCTGCCCTTGATGGCAAAAATCTTTTGAATTGCTTTTTCATTGGTGGTGTCCGCGCCCAGTCCGTAAAAAGTTTCTGTCGGGTAAGCAATAATACCGCCCTGGGCAACAATTTCCGCAGCTCTGGTCAGGATTATTTCTTCAGAGTTCTTGTCACTTACTTTCAGGATTTCCGGCATGAAATTGCTTCCTGCTTCTTTTCCACGTCCTCGGCCATCTTTTCTATGTAGGCTAAAAGCGCAGCACTGATTTTTTTATCTTCCAAGGCCAGTAATCGGATAGCAAACAAGGCGGCATTTTTAGCCCCTGCCTTGCCGATAGCCATTGTGGCCACAGGAATTCCGCCGGGCATTTGCACTGTGGAGAGCAGGGCATCAAGGCCATGCAGGGATGTGGCATCAATCGGGACGCCAATTACTGGCAGAGTAGTTTGCGAGGCAATCACTCCCGCCAGGTGTGCGGCTGCTCCAGCACCGACGATAATTACCTTAACGCCTCGGCCTGCCGCTGAGGTGGCAAACTTTGTTGTTCGCTGAGGTGTGCGATGCGCCGAAGTTAAAAGCAGCTCATGTCCGACGCCGAATTCTTCTAATATTTTAGTTGCTTCGGTCATGATGGGCAAGTCCGAATCACTGCCCATAACCACGCTGACTAACACATTTTTTTGGGCGCTTTTTGCTTTCATGCCAGCTCCTTTGTATGCAGATAGTATTGCTGTATAAGTTTGTCAATACATAACGCATTGGGCCGTAGTTTGCAAGATGGAAATTAGTGAGACCCAAGCTTCAGAAACAGAGTGTACTGAAGTTTGTTGGTCGAACTATCCAATAGCCAAGGGCTGTTGGAAATTACCCCTTATGCAAAGTATAACGTGTCCCGACCTATTCTTGGCTTGGCAGACAGTGTCGAATCAAGCTTTGCCTTCACAATTATCACATCTACAAATGAGCAACTATGGTGAATGAAATATTATGATGATTTGTGTTTGAAATGTTTGCGTAACGAAAAAATAAGCCGGAGCGTAGCGATCGGCTGGATTGACTGTT